>Ga0210388_10003607_pt1 | contig 12095 bp, 15 predicted proteins | sample IncBWC19OmetaG_FD_155485 | JGI IMG/M metagenome (GOLD analysis project Ga0210388, IMG submission 155485) | Forest soil microbial communities from Barre Woods Harvard Forest LTER site, Petersham, Massachusetts, United States - Inc-BW-C-19-O ... | reverse complement strand
CGGACGGCGAGACCCATGGCGGCTTGAGGAGGCGCGGCGCTCCGAGGTATAGGCACGATATTCGCGATGATCGCGATCACTGTTTGAACGCGAGTCCTCTTCGGACGAAGTGGCTTGTTCGTAGGCTGCGGTTACGTTCGCAGGCCGTAGGGATGGCTGCGAAGGAATTGGAGTCTGCGGCGTAGAAGCAACGGTGTATGGGTCCGAGATGCTGCCAGGAACTTCAAGCGGAGCCTGCTGCACACCGGCGGCGGCGCGGCGGCGTATCTCTGAATCGGCATAGCGTGCAGCCTGCCTTTGCGCTGAGGCGTGCGCTTCGGCGATCTCGCGTTCCTCACGGCGTGCGGCTGCTTCGGCAACAGCGGCGGCCTCGGCGCGGCGTGCAGCTTCAACGCGTTCTGCGGCCGCGGTGCGGGCAGCCTCTTCGGCCTCGCGCAAAGCACGTCGCATAGAGGAGTCGGCGTCTTCTGCCTGATGGGTGCGCGCAGCCTGTGCTGCGTGCCGTGCCGCGGACTCTGCAGCCGCGGCGGCGGCTTCAGCTTCGGCCTGGGCCAGCAACGCCTGTTCGCGAACCTGTTCGGCGGCGCGATGCCTCAACTGGGCGCGATACTCGCGCCGTGAAGCCGAGAAGTCGCGGTACTTTGCCCCATGAAGATTAGCCCAGGAGTAGAGAACCGCCACATCTTCCGGGGTCTCCGCTACTGCCGGATCTTCGGTCCTGTCTGTGCTGCGAGAATCCATGTTTCCTGATCCTGTACTTCAAGTTTCGATGCTGTTTTTGGTTGAGCTGCGCCGGTTCGCTGCCAGCTCAAAATAAGCGTTTGCACCCGTTATCATGCAATAGGTTGAGGCTACTGTGCGTATTAACCCAAGTCAATGAAACCGTCGTGCGACTTAAGTGTGACCGTACAACAGACGTGGGGGATAACTGCGTAAAAGCTGCGGAACCACGACAAAATCGTGGTCGACCTAAATGCCGGGTAATCGATTCGAAACAAGCAAGAATATGCCAGACAATTTTCTAGCCGCAACGGACGCCTTTTGAGCCGCTTCTTCCGACGAAATGACTTCACAATCAGCGAGGGTTGGCTGTCACGCAATGGGGCAAGGGGAAAAAAGCAGAGGCTCTGTAAGAGCTTGCAGTGCCGCTGCTTGGCCGCTAAATTACCTCGGCTGAATGTGGTAACTTGATAGTGTGGTCTGAGAGCGTAGCTCAGTTGGTAGAGCATCGCCCTTTTAAGGCGTTGGTCCTGGGTTCGAGCCCCAGCGCTCTCACCATCAAACCCAATAAAAACAATAACTTAAGCGCCCCTCCAAGAACACAACCGAAGCAACTACCCGGAAAAGTGATACAAAAGTGATACTTTTTGCTGGTATCTCTTGCGACTCCTTGCAACGAACACTGAGATCGAATATCCCGTCTACACCTCCAATTCCTTACACCCCCCACCCAAAAAGGCTTCTTTGATGCCCTGCGATCGGCCGATCACTTCGTCCTCGCCCGCCGCTCGGCGGGCGCTCCAGCCCGATTGGGCGATGGTGTAGCTGGCGAGGGCGCTTGCGTCGGTCGAGCGGGGCGCAGAACAGGTCGGCCGGCAAATGCGAACGGTCCAGGCTCGGTGAGAGTGATGGCGAAGCCGCGTTTGACAGTCACGATCCCCAAAGGGAATTGATGTGTTTAGAAAAGCGGGGAGGAGGTGCTGAACTGGCTGCCCCCAGGAATTCAGACGTGCTGAAAAGAAATAAGATATGGGGATTATCCTGCGACGTACCCCTACATGTACCCACCCGAAAAATAGCACTCATACTACGATTTCCCGCGCACCTCGTCGGACTTTTTTGGTCCATTTAGGACATCGTCTTCGGTGTCTTCTCGCCCGACCGCGGGGCAGTTTCTTAGAATTGAGAAAAAGCGTGGCGAAAAACTTGTGCATTTCTTCGACGACCTCGGAGAGACTGCGGGGCGCTTCCGTGAGCCTCGCCCTCTTTAGGAATGCGCTCCACTGCATCTGCTTGGCGGGATCATCGCCAAAGACCGCTGAGACTTTGTGATCAAGGGTTCACTGACTGTCTTTGATTCAGAGTCTATTCGGAGGCGGGCCACGACGCTGTTTACCCGTGGTGTGACCCACGAATCGCCTGCCGCTCGAAGTAGAAGGCTATGCCCAGTGCAAGAATGAGAGCGGCAATTCCGAACAACGTCAGACCAGGTACCTCGTTTGGCTCTTCAATGATCACCTTTCGCGCCATCGCGATCAGTGCAACTTCAAGAACCACACGAACATGAATGGCATCTTTCCTTACGTATGCTTTCAGCGTTTCGATGAGCTCTACGCCGATCAGGACTAACAGGAAATATCCAAAGATTTGCAGCAATCCCTGAACTGGAATGAGGAACCGCGGCGGTTGCATCACCTCCTGACCGATCAATACACCCAGGTGAATCGTCGAAAGAACCATTACGACGATGAGCATTGCAGCGAGTGCCAACACTGTGAGCTTCTGGACTTTCGTCAATAGCGTTTCCAAGATCACTGGACTCTCCGTTATACAAAGACGCTATATCGCCATTGGAGTTCACTTTAATGAGTTCCGCGGTCGGATCGAGCCATATCCATTTGAGCGCTGTTGCTCGACACGTGAATGAGTGACTGGCCCTTGTTCTCGCGATTTGACACACAACTGCGATTGGCCCGTCGTTAAGGAAATAGTTGCCCCCTCGGCAAATACGGATCATGGCCGGTTCACTTCGAACCACATATCACTGAACCAGTGATATCTCCCCCGGCCGCCAGGTCTTGTCGAACCATCGCTCGAGCGCGCCACAGAGGCGAAGCAAAATGAACCATCCCTTTCCCGGCACTGTCTGGAACCGATTGCTCTTTGCCCACTGGGCCCTTCGGTCCGAAGTAAGGTCCACCGAGCCATCTCCGTTGGCTTTGACCCCACCCGTATCACTGCTCGGTGCCGTATCGCGCAGATCGCGCGCGTGGTGGCGTTCGCCACCGCTGCGGCCGCGGTGAGAATCTTCTTGATTCATCGTAGAGGGAGTCTCTGTCGTCATCTTCATCTTCGTGCTTCCATAAGTGTCAGGCTCTCCGAGTTTTGTCTACCGATTTGGAATTCGAGAGCGGATCCGTCCTCGTCACCTCTTCTATCACGCAGGAAAACAGATCACACCTAGCAAGAGTTATAGTGCCGTCAGAAAGTCTTCATTACTTCGGACGTGCGCGAAGAGGTACTTACGGCATATGTAATCACTCAGTTTGTCCTAAAATTGCTATCTAAGTACTCGGGATGGCATCCTCCTCACGAGTAATGAATTACACGTCGCCATGGGGTCACCACGACGCCTAATTCGGTCGTCCCAACCATGAATATTGCCAAGCAACTGAGACGTTCTGATAGTTGCCGCCAAACCGGATATATGCGCCATCGCTATAGCTCAATTTCAGAGATTGGTGTTTGGAGATTGGGACCGAGACCGTGGCCCCGACGCGAGAGTTCGCCTGTTGTGTGAGTGAGTTTTCTACACCGTCCAGACTTGCTTTCCCACCGAACCAGTAGTTGCCGTCGAGCGAGAGCCACAGCCGCGGCTTGACGTCGTAGCTAAGGTGTCCTTCGAAGGCCGCAATCGGTTTTTGTGATTGCGACCTGGTTCCGGGATAGGTGGGGTTGCGTGAGAAGAACTCGGAATTCTCCGTGAAGAACCACACGCCCGAGTACGCGTCGAGGACCCATTTCCCCCAGGCTTGTGAGTAGCCAAGCTCAGGCTTGAAGGACCAGCGATTGGTCCCCCAGTTGATTAACTTTGTGGGATCGTATTGGCCTGTCGGAGCGATTACCTTGAAGCTGACTCCCAGCAGTCTCTTCTGCTTCCACTTCACGAACGTCTCCACGGGCATCACCGGACCACCCACAAGGTTGACGGAAACGCGATAGATCGAATCGAGAAGACCAGAACGGTAAACCTGCATTTCAGTCCCGACGGTTCCCCGGAAATTTCCAACTCCATATGGTAAAGAGGCGACAACATTGGCCGAGCGGCCGAAGAAGTCGAACGAGTGGTAGTAGCTGAGCAACGGTATGTTGTAGGTTCCTGTGGCGTCATTGATGGGGATTACGCCGTTATAGTCAATGCTGCCGTCGAAGAAAGACTCTGACACGGTGATCGCATTGGAACGAAGCGGAGTAATGAAATAAGCGCGCGGCGCAAGGTCCTGTGCCCGGCACGAACGTTGGACGCTACCGGCAAAAATTATCACACACAAAAGTGTTTGACGATTTAAGAGCAGCGCTATTTCGATCCAACGGCGCAACGACTCCAGTGTCGGAGCTGTCAAATGCAGCAGTCTGAGTATCTGATGAAGCAATCCACCCAAAGAGAACTCGTGCAGCTCTTCGAATGTTGTTGGTGCAGCCATAGTTGATTCTCCAACGCTGCCGTACAGCGCGTGGACTACGCCGACAGAGCTAGCTTTCATTGGTTGCTTCGAGGAACTCCGAGCAGGGGCTCCTACATTAAGCCATCTCTCTCGCCACCTTCTTCCAAAAACTGGGGTGTGGCTACTAGTAGTTTTGCCAATGGCGGTGTGCAGCGGCTCGGGCGATTATCCATGAAGCAACATGAAGGGGTCAGTTACTGGGTCCTTCACGACACGTTTAGGCGAGAACTAAGAGGGGACGGACATTTCCGTCTGCAGTCAAGAAATTCAAGAGCGGATAAAGGAGAGGTAGTTATGAACACAACAACGATCGTACGAAGTCTGATCACACTGTCCATTCTGGGATCGGTATCTGCTTTTGGCTTGAGCGGCGACAAAGCCCAAGTTAAAGGAATGATTACCTCCCGCGCCGGAGAAACGTTCATCGTGAAGTCCGCGGATGGAAACGTTACCGTGGTTCTCACCGATGACACAAAAACAAAAGATGACAGGGGGCTCTTTGGCTTGGACAAGCAGTATATGTCCGATGTGGTACTTATACCGGGACTCAAGGTGAAGGTTGACGGAATGTCCGACGACCAGGGCCGGGTTGTCGCGAAAACCATCACTGTCGATGGCGACGACCTGGAAACCGCCGAGATGATCCAATCTGGTCTGCATCCCACCGCAGAGCAAGTCGCAGCCAACATGAAGGCGATCGGCACCAATCAACAGAATATTGGGTCGAACAAGGAGAACATCGCCGCTAACAAGGAAAATATTGCAGCCAACCAGGGAGATATCGCGGCCAACCAGCAGCAGATTCAAGCAAACATCAGCGACATCGAGGAGAACACGAATCGCTTTAGCGCGCTGAGCGAATATGATGTAAAGGGCGAAGCGACCGTGAAATTCAATGTCGGTAGCTCCAAGATCTCGCCGGCCGACGAGGAAGAACTCCAGAAGCTGGGAGTAACCGCCACTGGCCTAAAGGGATACATCATCGAGGTCACGGGCTATGCCGACTCGACCGGCAGCGCTGCGATGAACACCAAACTGAGCGAAGAGCGCGCCAAAGCGGTGATCACTTATTTGTTTCAGCGGTGTAATGTGCCCGTGCGGCATATCGTGGCGCCGGGCGCGATGGGCGAATACGGCGAAGCAGCACCGAACGAGACTAAGGCCGGGCGGGCCGAGAACCGCCGGGTTGAAGTTAAAGTCCTGGTCAACAAGGGCATCGCCGGTAGCTAGGGACAGTCTTCCGGCAGTGCGCGGGTTCCCGTAACATCCGGTAACACTCAAACCAAAGTCCCGAGCGCCATCGCAATCGGATTGGTGGCCTCGGGCTGGACTTGATCGGCCCGGAATTCTGAGCTTTTCGCGATTTCCATATAATTCGTCGAATTTCTGATCGGAGGAACTATGAATTCGCGCCAAAGTAACCGGATGCTGCAACTCGCAGTTAGGTTTATTTGCACCATGGGCTTTGCTTCCCTGGTCTCCCCAGCTTTCTCGCAACCGGCAGGGGGAAACCCCGAACTTCAGCAGAAGGTAGCGGCTCTCAAACAGTCCGTGGCGGCGAACCAGCAGGCTCTCCGCCAATATACCTGGACGGAGACGATGCAGACCATTTTCAAGGGAGACACGAAGTCCACAAAGCAGTCGCAATGCCAATACGGGCCGGACGGGACGGTTCAAAAAAATGCGATAGGACCACCCCAGCCTCCACCCAGTAGTCCGCGCGGTCTGAAGGGAAGGATCGTCGAAAAGAAGAAAGGCGAGATGCAGGACTACATGGAGCGGGTCGCATCGCTGATCAAACGCTACACACCGCCTAGTGGCACCGCGATGCAGAATTCGCTTCAATCCGGTAAGGCGTCCATTGTGCCATCAGCTGGTGGCATCGTGACAATTACTTTTCACGACTATGCGAAGCCGGGTGACATCGTGACACTGACGTTTGACAGTGCTACGAAGAAGGTCCAAGGCTATGACGTAAATACCTACCTCGATACGCCTACGGACGTCGTCACTTTGAAAGTCGTCTTCGACAATCTGCCGGATGGAACGAACTATGTCGCCCAGACCGTACTGGACGCAACCGCAAAACAGGTTCAGATAAGGACCACAAGTTCCGGCTACACCAAACTCTAGTTGATTCTCGCAGCGTGTTTGTCATTACTGGTCCCCCCATGTGCATTCACGGCGGTGTTTCAACTTATTCAATGGAATCAACTAAGGTGTTGCGAGCAATCTAGTGGACGGCAACTTTCTGCTCCAGACGTTATTGATAATGGAACGGAATGAGCCTGCCCTGAAAGGAATATTGTGGATGCCAACTCCCGCTGAACTTTCACTCGTCCCTGGAGGCCCGTTTTATCGAACGCAGCTAGCGATTGGGCTGATCCGCCCGAATCGATGGAACGTCGGTCGCCGCATTGTCGTGTCGATCGCCATCAGCTGGGTGCCACTCTTTCTCATTACGTTGCTTCTCAACCCTAGGGGCCTTCAGTCCTTCGTGATGGACTACCGCGTCCACGCGAGGTTGCTCATTGCCGTTCCCACATTGTTGATCGGCGAGATTGTTATGGAATCGCGCTCCCGCGAGGTCTTTAGGTATCTCCGCGACTCAGGTCTGCTGGACTTTCAGACATGGCGTACATGGATGGTGTAGTCGCTAACTTAGTACGTCTACGCGATGCCGCGATGCCCATGTAATTCGTCGAATCTCTGATCGGAGGAACTATGAACCCGCAGCGAAGTAACCGGATGCTGCAACTCGCGGTAAGGTTTGTCAGCACCATGGGTTTGGTAGCCACTGGTCTCCCCAGCTTTCTTGCAGCCGGCAGCTTTCTCGCAGGCGGCAGGGGAAAACCCCGAACTTCAACAGAAAGTAGCGGCTCTCAAACGGTCTATGCCAGCGACCAAGAGGCTCTGCACCAAATACACCCGGACGGAGACGATGCAGACCGTTTCAAGGGAGACACCGATGTCCCCAAAGCAATCGCGACGCCGAATGCGGCTCGGACGGGACAGTGCTGAAAACCGTGATGGGATCGGCCCAACCTCCACCCAGTAATCCGCGCGGTTTGAAGGGCAGGATCGTCGAGAAGAAGAAAGATGAGTCGTAGAACCACACATGTAGCGGGAAATGTCGAGGAGGATATAATGCAACGGCAGCTGCAGCGCTTGGCCGAAACTCTGAAGACTCGATTCGGACAACTGTTAAAGCAATATCGCACCATTCTACGGGCTCTTGTTCACCCTGCGGTGCCATGGTACGCGAAGTTGGTTTGCGGATGCGCGGCACTCTATGTGGCCAGTCCAATCCAGCTCATCCCCAATTTCATCCCGATCATTGGTCAACTTGACGATGTGTTGGTGATCGTCCTGAGCATCCGACTCCTGAAACGATCTGTTCCTCCACCTGTTCTTGATAAATGCGAGAATGGATCACGCTCATCTATCGTATCCGCAATCCCATTGACTTTGCCGATAGGTCCTTCTCCTGCCTTAGGGTCAGAAGTCTCTCCGCCAGACTTCTGTCAATAGCATTTTTTATCGTCCATCGGGAAGCCCGGTCTCACCCAGGTGCGGTCGGATGTACCGCGCGGCGAGAGCACGACTCTCTCGTTCAATACTTCTGGGGCGCTCTTCAAAACTGAGCTAGACACGCAGGCTTTTACTTCCCCAAATGAGAATCGAATCATTCCCCTCATGATCTTTTGTTTGGCTCGGTGCTGTCCGTAATCTCATCCGTTGTAGCCGCCACCGCGCGCAGCAAAGATATTTGCGCTGAAAGCGGAACACCATATATTGCGTCACACGGCAAACTTGCCCCTATGCCCTCTTGCATTCTTAATATCGGATAACTAGCACATTTGCGAGTTATGTCAGATGAGTTGCAGTGCCAAACTACGGGTACTTGTTCACCAATGTCGGCCGGCCCGCCTGATGCTCCGCCAAGTCGATTGACAGAGGGGTCCCAAGACACGAGATGTTGCATACGCTGTTTGTGCTTGCTTCAGCTAATCGAAAAGAAGGTACAACAATGTCGCTTGTAGCCGACACTCCGCTGCCAGCCAATTCGCCGTCCGGCTTTCACCTCCTGGCGAAACCGAGCGGGGCAACCTGCAATATTGACTGCAAGTATTGCTTCTTTCTGTCTAAAGAGGCGCTATATCCGAACGATAAGCAACGGATGTCCGAGAATACGCTCGAGACTTACATCCGGCAGCTGCTGGAGTCGCACAGCACGGCCCAGGTAACAGTCGCGTGGCAGGGCGGCGAGCCGACGCTGATGAAGCTCGATTTCTTTAGACGCTCTGTCGAGATAGTAGAGAAGTATCGGCGGCCCGGCCAGGTAGTCCAACACACCTTTCAAACCAATGGCATCCTTCTCGATGACAACTGGTGCGCCTTCTTCAAGGAACACAATTTTCTGGTCGGTCTAAGCGTCGATGGTCCGCGCGAGGTCCACGACGCCAACCGGGTCGACCGCGGCGGGCAAGGAACCTTCGACAGGGTAATGAAGGGTTGGCGGCAACTGATCAGACACCGGGTCGATTTCAACATTTTGTGCACTGTCAATTCCGCCAACGAGCACCACGGCCGGACGGTCTATCGCTTCTTTCGCGATGAACTGGGTGCAGACTGGGTGCAGTTCATCCCGATTATCGAGCGCGCGACCGCAGACACGATCCAGATCGCCAATCTGGGATGGAGCGAGCAGCCCGGACAAAGGCGAATGCTCTACACGCAATCCGGCAACCTGGTAACGAAACGCTCGGTGGGGGGCGAACAATATGGCCGGTTCATGATAGATATCTTCGAGGAGTGGGTACGTCGCGACGTGGGCAGCGTTTATGTTCAGCTCTTCGACGTGACGCTCGAAGCCTACTTCGGCCGCCACCTCCTATGCATCCACGCACCGACCTGCGGCTACGGGCCGGCCCTCGAGCACAACGGCGATCTTTATTCCTGCGACCATTTCGTCGAACCGCGCTATAAGCTGGGCAACATCCACGAGACTCACATGCTGAAGCTCGTCTCCTCGTCTGAACAGCGCAAGTTCGGAGACGATAAACGCGATTCGCTTACCGCGCAGTGCAGGAGTTGCGAAGTAGGGGCGCTGTGCAACGGCGGGTGCCCGAAGGACAGGTTCGCACTCTCGCGCGACGGCGAGCCCGGTCAGAACTATCTCTGTGCAGGCCTGGAGCTGTTCTTCAAACACACGCGACCTGCGATGCGGACGATGGCGCAGCTGCTCCAGCAGCGCCGGCCGCCTTCCGACGTCATGGCGTTGACCGCGGCTGAAGACCATAGGCGCGGGCGGTATGAGCTATGTCCCTGTGGAAATGGCAAGAAGTTCCGCTTCTGTCACGGTAATAACGCGCCCATCTCTCCATTCAGTGGGGTGAATCCTGCGGTCGGCGTGTTGCAGGGTAGGCAACTCACGCCGCCTGTGCGCGACGAGTCGCAAACAGTATTCGGCACGGCGCACGGAGCAAGTAAATGACACTTCAAAAGCAGACCCCTTCGCCTTCCCACGCACTTCTCTTTAGTGCGCAGTCACATGGCCACAGCATAAGACAGAGATCCAAATAAGGAGAGCACGAATGCCTCGACAAATTTGTTTCACAGGTTCGGTTCTTACCCTCTTTCTTTTGAGTTGCGCTTTGCCCTCAACAGGCCAGCAGAAGCCGCAATGGATGCCCGGCCAGATGGGACTCAATGCTGGCATCCTTCCGTCACCTGGTTTTACCTACGCAAACATCTCGGTCGGGTACTACTCCAATGCATTCAACGGCCCGAGCGGCAGCGCTATTCCCGTCACCGGCAGTTACAACGTGTGGGCCGTTGAAAATGTTTTCTACTATGTACCGAACATCAAAGTCGCGAGTGGAAATTTGGGCTTCAACCTGATACTTACCCCGGCTACAGGCTCCCTCGACGCGGATATCCAGACCCAAAATCCGGGCATCCCTAATCTCAGCGGAGCAGGGGGTGGGGGCGGGCTTGCCGATCTATTTATTCAACCTTTCTCGCTCGGCTGGCACAAGCCGCGAGTCGACTTCCTGGTGGCCGAAGGCCTGATGCTACCCACTGGGAGATACTCCGCCGGAGCCACAAACAACGTTGGAACCGGTTATTTTGGGAACCATCTTCAAACTGGATCAACCTTCTACATCACGAAAAATAGAGCTACCAGCGCAAACCTGTTCACCGATTGGGAAGCTCACGGATCCAGGGCTGGCACGAACAACACCAGCAAGACACCCGGACAAGCTTTCACTATGGAGTGGGGCCTCGGACAGGTCCTTCCGTTGAAAAAGGATTTCAGCCAACTGGCGCAGCTTGGCCTTATTGGTTATGACCAATGGCAAGTGACCGCGAATGGTGGCACCGTGCCGATTGGATCAACCAATCTGACTATCCCAGCCAGCAGGCTCCCCTACTACTCGGTACACGCCATCGGTGGAGAGCTCACCTACCTTCTCCCTGCGAAGAATTTGGTCTTCTACTTCAAAGGTGAGCACGAGTACACAGCCTACTCTCACCCTGTAGGAACCACCTTCGTGTTCGGGGGGGTGTGGACGTTGCGAATTCCAAAGCCTGCCCCTCCCAAGAGTTGAGCGACGTTAAACGGGTTTTGCAGACAGGCAAATTCAATCCGTGCGGAAAGAATATCGACAAGCGTTCGTCCAGACCCGGAGGGGTGCGCACTAATTCGAGTGTAACGATCAGCAAGAGGGGGGAGAGAATGGACGTCGTAGGAGCCAAGTCGTCGAATGAATTAGCCGGTGACCGCACGGATATGGCAACGGTTAGAACCCTCATGGCGGCGGATCGGACCTTGATGGCTTGGATCCGCACTAGTATATCGATGCTGAGTTTTGGCTTCACGATCTACAAATTTCTTCTGTATGTGAGAGAGAGTCTTTCGGATCAGATCATGAAGGCGCAAGGCCCTCGGCGGTTTGGCATCATCCTTATTACCTTAGGCACCATGTCCATGTTATTTGGTCTCATCGACTATTACGGCCTGCTCAAACAATACGGTAAGGCATGCGGTCGTAGCCCGTGGAATATCAGCTTCTTTGCAGGCCTTATCACATTTCTTCTGGGACTCACTCTTCTGGTCAGCATCCTGGCTCACCGAGACGTCTTCTAGTTGTCGCGATAGGAGTCTATGGAAAACCCAATACTGATTCGGCTCATAGAATTCACCGCCCAGGGGCTTGAATTTATTGGCATTTTAGTAATCGGCATTGCCTTTATCTACGCCGGCTTTCGGGCGCTTGGACACTATAAGCAGAGGAGGCCTGATCCATATACCCGCCTAAAAGACTTTATCGGAAAGGCATTGCAGCTGGGGCTGGAATTTCTAGTCGCTGCGGACATCATTCGAACGGTAACAGTCGAGCCAACCATGGACAAGATCTTATCCCTCGGCTTGTTGATTGTCGTGCGAACGTTTTTGAGCTGGTCGATTGCGGTAGAAATCGAAGGCTGCTGGCCCTGGCAAGTAGCGAGCAAGAGAAAGGATTGAAGCTATGGAAGAGATCTGGAAAAGATATATCGAAAACCTTTTCGCCCGGTTAGACGGGCCGCTTCATTTTCGCTTGATCATGCAACCCATGATGGCAGCCATCTTTGCGGTAATTGATG
>Ga0210388_10003606_pt1 | contig 12096 bp, 8 predicted proteins | sample IncBWC19OmetaG_FD_155485 | JGI IMG/M metagenome (GOLD analysis project Ga0210388, IMG submission 155485) | Forest soil microbial communities from Barre Woods Harvard Forest LTER site, Petersham, Massachusetts, United States - Inc-BW-C-19-O ... | reverse complement strand
AGAATGGTCATGCCTTCGATGCCCGCTTCGAGCAGCGCATCCTTCACGGCATCCAGTTTTGAGGGTTGCAGAACAGCTTCAATCTTGAGCATATAAAAAATGCCTCGTTCGATAGCGTAACAGGCGAGGCGGCTTGAGCGTAACCAGAGTCACCGTGCCATTTTAAATTTTTCACAAGGTCGCCGCTCTCTGATGGTCGCGTCGACTTGAAGAAAGTGGCTTCGGGATGCCTCGACTCTGGTTCCGCTGGTTCGCCGCCCACACCCTGAGAATATTGCCCCGAGAGCACACCGGCACGCAAATTAGAAACTCATCAGCTGTTGAAGTCGTATCCCTCTTCGCCGTGCTGGGAAAGGTCGAGTCCGACTACCTCGTGTTCGGGAACCAGGCGAAGGCCCATGGCTTTGTCGACAACAAAGAGCAGAGCCAGCGTGCCGACAATGGAGATTCCCCATGAAACACCGACGCCGGCGAGCTGATTGAGGATCTGGCTCCAATGGCCGTCGATGGCGCCGGTGGGAACGCCCTTGCCATAGATAGGATTGATGACGCTCGCCGCAAAGATTCCGGTGAGCAGCGCGCCCAGAGTGCCTCCCGCGCCGTGAACGCCAAAGGCATCGAGAGAATCGTCGTAGCCGAAGCGGGACTTGACCTGGAAGACCATGAAGGAGCAAAAGAAGCCGGCCGCCAGACCGATGAGCAGCGCCGACATGGGCTGAACGAAGCCCGAAGCGGGAGTGATGGCGACCAGGCCTGCGACCGCGCCGGAGATCGCGCCGAGCGCCGTGGGCTTGCCGTTGTGAAACCACTCGAAGATGGTCCAGCCGAGAGCCGCGGTTGCTGTGGCAAAGTGCGTGTTGACGAAGGCGCTGGTGGCCAAGGGACTCGCGCCCAGAGCGCTGCCCGCATTGAAGCCGAACCAGCCCACCCAAAGCAGGCATGCGCCGATAAAGCTGAGCACCAGCGAATGCGGCGGCATTGCCATTTGCGGATAGCCAAGCCGCTTGCCTAGATAGAGCGCGCAGACCAGGGCCGATACGCCGCTGGTGATGTGGACAACCGTTCCGCCGGCGAAGTCGAGCGACGGAATGTGGCCGGCAGTCGCGTTGAGCAGACCGCCAACGCCCCAGACCATGTGCGCCATGGGGCAATAAACCAGGAGTGACCAGAGCGAGAGGAACAGGGCCATGGAGCTGAACTTCATGCGCTCGGCAAATGCGCCGGTGATGAGCGCCGGCGTGATGATGGCGAACATGAGCTGGTAGATCATGTAGGTCTGCTCGGGAATGGTGGCGGCGTAGTCGGGGTTGGGATCAAGCGACACTCCGCGCAGGAAAGCGTGCTCGAAGCCACCGATAAAGGCGTTACCGTGGCCAAAGGCCAGCGAGTAGCCGACAATGGCCCAGAGAATCGTGATCAGGCCCATCATGGCAAAGCTTTGCATCATGGTGCCGAGAATGTTCTTCCTGCGCACCAGGCCGCCGTAGAAAAGCGCCAGACCGGGACCGGTCATCAGCAGCACCAGCGCCGCAGAAGTGAGCATCCAGGCGTTATCGCCGGCGGATTGAGCGCTTGCGATCGCCTGCTGCAGGGCGGTGATTTGGGCCTGGGTTACGGGGGCTTGCGCGGCGGGGTTGGAAATTGCCGGGGCCACAGCCAGTGCGACGGTTGGAGTAAGTGCGAAGAGGAACGATAGCGTCAAATAACGTCGGGTCATGAGATCTTCCGGTCTGAATTTTCGAGCGTAAGGCGCCGATGGAAACTGTGAAGGTGTAACGACTGGCTATGAAGGGCCCACTACGATGCAAGGTTCAGGCAATGTCAATGATCCATACTTTGGGGTAGTGGGTCAGTTTGAAATTTATCTTCCCTCGGGGGCTAAAGCCCCAAATCATTTTTCTCGGTTTATGTACGGGCTGAAGCCCGTACCCTTCAAACTGACCCACTACCTACTTTGGGGATTCATACGTTGGGGTATCCATGCATTGGGGAATCGTCATGGAAGACCGCCGACGAGAATCATAGCGAAGGTGGCTTTGATCAGTCGTATAAATTTCATAAAGACAGCTAAATATCGCAAGTTTCTCCGAAGTCCTTATTGCTTTTTTCATTTTCCGAGCGCGCGCCGAAGCTGGAAGGCGAGGCTGCGGTTCGCGGTTCACGACCTGGCGAGCGGGAGGACCGGCCCGAATTTGGCTCCGGGCTGGATCGAAACAGGCTCAAATCGGGCGAGAGGTATACTTGCACTATGGCGGCTTCAGTGGAGCGCGACCGTTATCTGTTTGGCGCGCTTGATAGCAGCGCGAAAAATCGCAACAAAGTGGCGGAGACGAACTACGGCTATGAAGAGTCGGAGGGCGTCTTTCTCACTTCGCTGGATTTCGCGGTAAATTGGGTGCGCAAGAATTCCGTGTGGCCCATGACTTTCGGATTGGCATGCTGCGCCATTGAAATGATGTCGATGGGCGCGGCGCGATTCGACATTGCGCGATTCGGCTCGGAGGTCTTTAGGCCTTCGCCAAGGCAATCGGACCTGATGATTGTGGCCGGGCGCGTGTCGCAAAAGATGGGCCCGGTGCTGCGGCGGCTCTATGATCAAATGCCTGAGCCCAAATGGGTGATCTCGATGGGCGCGTGCGCCACTTCGGGCGGCGTGTTCAACAACTACGCGCTGCTGCAAGGCGTGAATCAGGTGGTTCCCGTGGATGTATATGTACCGGGATGCCCGCCGCGGCCGGAGCAGTTGATTTACGCGATCAACTTGTTGCAGGAGAAGATCCAGCGCGAGCCGCGCAGCCTGATGAAGACGCTGAACGTCGGCTAGGCGCGAAGACGCCCGCTGCATACAAACCCACTTTCCCCACGTCCAAAATAGTGGCCACGTTGCCGGAACTCCGGTGCGGCGTTCAGCCCGTCCGATTTTGTGGGCCTCAATTTTGTGAGCCTCAAAGGAAACAGCGATGCATCCGACACAATCATTTACGCAGTCATTCTTGAGAACGATCCTCTTCGCCGGCATGTTAGTGTTGACGGGCGTTGCGTCCCAGGCTCAAACCTCAGTAGCGCTGGGCGTCTATGGAGCATTCAACGGGACAACCACGGGCAATGGCACGCAACAAAGTCCCGCCAACCAGGCAGGTGGACTGTTTGAATTTCGCCAGATCAAGAATCCGCTGGTTGGCTACGAGGCGACCTATGCGTACAACCGAGGCGACCAGGGCTTTTCCTATACCGACTTGTCCACGCCGCCATGCCCAACGTCGGGTTGCTCGGTTTCGACGACTGCCATAGCCGACAATGCACATGAAGTGACGGGTGACTGGATCGTGTCGCTTCACGGTGCGAATCTGCGGCCGTTCGCGCTTGCCGGTGGCGGGCTACTGCTGAATGTGCCCAGTGGCGGCACCGTGACCACGACAACCTGCAACAACCTGAACCCGCTGTGCAGCCAGAGCACGACGGCTGCTGCGACCCGCACCTCAACCGAAGGCATTTTTTCTTACGGGGCTGGCCTGGATTGGGAATTGTTGCCGCATCTGGGTCTACGTTTTCAGTACCGCGGAAATGTGTACAAAGCTCCTGCGATTGCCAATGCTTTTTCGTCCACCAACGCCTTCACCCATAATGCCGAGCCGGTGATCGGGATTTATTTCCGGCTGTAAATGGGTGGTTTTGCGGCGCGATCGCTGGTCAGATATGGTCGCGGAGCCCACTCGTAGATGATTCTCCTGACGCTCGTTGAGGCTGGCCAGTACCCAGACTGGTTAGCCTCTTCGCTTTTTTGGCTCCGAATTGTCTATTCTTGAGAGAGATGAATGGGAGCTTTCTGTCAGAATGATCGGCTTGCGGGGTGTACGAAGCGATAGGCGCCGGATTGGGGTTGGGGCGCAGCTGATTTTGTTCAGTGCACTTTTGCTGGGGGCGATGCGCCTTCCGGCTGAGAGCGCGTGGACTGTTGTTGGACCTGCGGGCGGCGACGCCCGGGCGTTTGCGGCTTTTCCGGGGCAGCCGAAGCATCTGCTGCTGGGTACGACCAATAGCTGGCTATACGAGACAACGGATGAAGGCGCAACCTGGCATCGGCTGGCAAAGCTGGGCATGGACGATGGATTTGTGCTCGACAGCATTGTGGTGAACTCCGCGGATCCGGCCACGATTTTTGTGGGCGCATGGAAGAATTCTGACGAAGGCGGATTGTGGGTGAGCCATGACCGCGGCCATAGTTGGAGCGAGCCGTCGCAGTTCAAAGGGCAGCCGATTCACGCCCTCACGCAGGCTCCCTCCGATCCGCACATTCTGTACGCGGGAACGCTGGAAGGTGTTTTTCGATCGGACGACAGCGGAGCGACGTGGGCGCAGATCAGCCCGCCGGGCAGCCACGAGATTCACGAGATTGAATCGCTGGCGGTCGATCCCGGCAATGCGGACGTGGTTTACGCGGGAACCTGGCACCTGCCGTGGAAGACGACGGACGGCGGCAAGACCTGGCACAACATCAAGCAGGGAATCATTGAAGACTCCGATGTGTTCTCGATCATCGTCGATCCGGGACACGCGCACATTGTTTATCTGAGTGCGTGCAGCGGAATCTACAAGAGCGAGAACGCGGGAGTTCTTTTCCGCAAAGTGCAGGGAATTCCATCGGAGGCCAGAAGAACACGGAGCCTGATGCAGGATCCGGAGCAGCGCGACGTGGTGTACGCAGGGACGACCGAAGGCTTGTACAAGACAGTGGATAGCGGCAAAACGTTTGAGCGCTTGACGGACTCCGATGTGGTGGTGAACGCGGTGTATGTCGATCCCGGCGATTCGAATCGTGTGCTGCTGGCGACGGATCGCGGTGGCGTGTTGACGAGTCAGGATGCGGGCGTCACGTTTACGCCGTCGAACCAGGGAATCTCGGAGCGGAAGGTGGCGGCTGTGCTCGTTGACCGCGAGAATCCGGAGGTGATGTACGCGGGCGTGGTCAATGACAAGAAATACGGCGGGGTGTTTCGGTCGAGCGACGGCGGCGCGCACTGGGAGCAGTTGGGATCGGGGCTTGATGGGAGCGATGTGTTCGCACTCGCTGAAACAAAGGATGGACGGGTGGTTGCTGGAACTGGCCATGGCCTCTTTGTGCTGGGCGATAGTAGTGCGATAGGAGCGGGCGATCCGCCAGCGGCGGGCGGCGGCGCAAATTCATCGAGTGGCACGGGCGCGGCACCGGATGGTTCGGCGGCTCCGAATGGCTCAGCAACGCCAGCGACTAGTGGCTCGGCAGCGCCGGCTGGATTATCTGCGCCTCCCGGTCTGGCGTGGCAGCCACGGAATGCGATCGTTAACACTCTGGAGAAGACGATCACGCAGACGCACATGCGCACGAAGGTGAACATCGAGAAGCAGGTGCAGGCGCCGACGATTCAACTGGAGAGCCCGGTGAATGCGCTGGATGTTTCAGGCGATGTGTGGGTGGCGGCGACAAGCTACGGCATTGTGACCAGCCGCGACCGGGGCGCAAGTTGGCAGGGCGGTCCGGTGATGGGCGAGGGCGATTATCTGTCTGTGACCGTGAAAGGCGACACCATGGTTGCGGCTCGCGCCGATGGCGTGGTGATTTCAAAGGACGCGGGGCAAAGCTGGTGGCCGATGGGCCTGCCGACGATGCTGACGCGCATTCACCGCGTGGTTTTTTCGCCAGACGGCACGCTTTGGCTGGGCGCACGCGAGGGAGTTTATTTGAGCCGCGACCTGGGCAAGACGTGGATGTGGATTCATCGCCTTCCGTTTCGCGACGTTGACGATTTAAGTTACGACGCCGATTCGAAGAGGATTCTGGTGAGCTCGCGCACGAGCGACCAGGTGTATGCCGTGGACCCGAAGACCATGGCCTGGGATTGGTGGCAGACCGGGTATGACGTTGCGCTAATCCGCGCAGCCGGCGACCGGCTTGTGGCTGCGTCGCTCGATGACGGAGTTTTGGTGGGGCCGAAAATAAAGGCTCTCGAGAACAGCTCTGACGCCGGCTCAAGCGCGAAGCCGTAACTACAATCCTGATTTCAATGAACGTTGGCCGCAGGGTCGCGGCGCATCGCTACTGCACGTTGAATGCTTTGTCGACGATGGCGTTGGGATTGCGGCCTGCGGGGAGCAGTGTGAACAGCGATTGCGTTGACGTGCGCACCACGGCAATATCGCCGGACCGGCTATCGGCGACAAAGAGCAAGTGTCCCGCTGCTGAGAACGCGAGGGCTCCTGGCCCGTCGCCAACGTGGATTGAACCGATGCGCTTGCCTTCGTCGATGGAGTACACGGTCACCTCCTGTGCGCGCGCGTTGGCCACGTAAAGCAGAGAATTATCGGGAGAGACCAGCCCTCGGACGGGATTGTTGCCGATCATGTATGTATCTCCGACCTCGTCGGTGGTGTTGTAAATTTCGGAGACCGAGTCGGAAAGCGAGTTAGAGGCGAAGATTTCGCCGCCGTCGGGTTTTATCGCGAGATCGACAGGCGCGAGGCCCACATCCATCAGAGTTTCGAGACGATCGGGTTCGGCGGGATGGGAGCCAGTTCCAGTGTTTTGCTCGGCGACAGGCTCGGCAAGCGCAATGACCATAACTTGATGGCCGGCTGAGCAGGGCACGAAGGCTTTGGTGGAATCGGGAAGGATGACGACCTGAGAAGCTCCAGGGCAGCTCGCAAACGACGCACGCACTTTGCCGGTGAGCGCGTCGATGATGGTTGCGGAGTTTCCATGCTGGTTGGCGACGACCAGAGTTTTGCCGTCGGAGGCGAGACGGACAAAGACCGGATTGTCTCCGGCGGCAAGCTGGGCGGTTTCGCGGCGAGATGTGAGATCGATGACGGAGACGGAGTTGGAGCCGGAGTTGGCGACGTAGGCGACGGTTCCCGCACTATTCAAATCAATAGACAGCGGCTGGCGATGCAGAGGGATTGTAGCCACGACCGCGTTGTGCTCGGCATCGATGACAGAGAGCGAGCCGTTGGCCGGCGTGGCGCCGGAGTTCACGACATAGATCTCGTTGTGCGTGGGGTTGGCGGCGACGGCAACTGGATTATGGCCCACGGGCAACTCACGATCGACGCGGACGTTGACCACGTCAAGAATCGTGACGGTGTCGCTGCCTCCATTTGTTACGTAGACGTACTCGCGGTAGTTGGGCGCGTATTGCGGGAAGTCGTGGGTGCGGCATCCGGTGACGAATAGAGCGAGAATGCCGGCAGCGATCAGAGCCGGTTGCCATATTCGCGGGCTATTTGCGTGGGTCTCGAGGGTCCGGAGGGTCCTGAGGGCCAGAATTTGCCGAAGGCTCACGAGCTATTGTCCCGCGGCGGCGGAAACGGAGACGCCTCGCGTGAGATGGCGGCCGACGACGGGCGCGATCTTTTCGACTTCGCTCATCATGGTTGCGAACTGGGCAGGATAAAGAGACTGAGGTCCGTCAGAGAGCGCGGTTTCAGGATGGTTGTGCACTTCGACAATCAGACCATCTGCGCCCGCGGCGATGGCTGCGCGCGCCATGGGGAGGACGCTGTCGCGGCGGCCGGTTCCGTGGCTGGGATCGACGAGGATAGGCAGATGGCTTAGGTGGTGCAGCGCCGGGACGATGCTGAGATCGAGCGTGTTGCGCGTGTGGTCAGTAAAGGTGCGCACGCCGCGCTCGCAGAGAATTACTTCGTAGTTGCCTTCGCTCATCACGTACTCGGCGGCCATTAGCAACTCCTCGAGCGTGGCGCTCAAGCCGCGCTTGATGAGCACAGGCTTGCGCAGTTTTCCGGCCTTCTTGAGCAGCGAGAAGTTCTGCATATTGCGCGCGCCAATCTGAATTACGTCGGCCCATTCAGCAACCAGGTCAAGGGATTCCGAATCGAGCGCTTCGGTGACGATGCGCAGGCCGAACTTCTCGCGGACTTCGGCCATGATTTTCAGAGCTTCGAGGCCGAGCCCTTGAAACGCATACGGCGAAGTGCGCGGCTTGTATGCGCCGCCACGGAAAAACTGCGCACCGGCAGCGGCCACTTCGGCTGCGATGGCAAAGGCCTGTTCGCGGGTTTCGATGGAGCACGGCCCCGCGATGACGGCCAGATCGCGGCCGCCGATGGTGGCGCTGGTGCCGGCGAAGCGGACGACCGTGTCCTCTTCTTTAACGTCGCGGCTGGCGAGTTTGTAGGCTTTGGAGACGCGAATAACTTCCGCAACACCGGAGAGCGATTCCAGATTGCCGCGATCGACTTCGCCCTGATTGCCGGTGATGCCGATGGCGGTGCGTTGCGCTCCGGGAAGGGGATGGGGACGGAAGCCCAACTGCACGATGTGGTCGCAGACCGCCTGTATCTCTTCCGGCGTAGCGTGCGATTTCATGACTACTAACATGGCTGCCCCCGATTCATCAGTCTACCGGGTAGGCGGAAAGAGGGCAATTAGCGGTAATTGGTTCGGAGGAGATTCCCTCAGTGGGTGGAACTCGCCATCGTTTTGGCGCACTGGCACCGGGGATGAATCCCCGGCCTACCAGCCCGTACCCCTCGACTGGGGGCGTTGCCGTTCAAACGAACCGACTACTCTATTTTGCGATTTTTTGTTTCTGCGACTGCCACCTGACAAAGAGCCACGCGACGTAGCTGAGCTGAATGGCCCAAGTTACGGTGTAGGCCGCCCGCGTGAACAGGTGATTCAGCGTCGCGACGATGGCATCATGATCCGCCTGAGACATATGGAGTCGCCAATCAAACGGCGGCTCAGGCGGCCCGGAGAAGACGAAGTAACCGGCCAAACAGAAGAGGGCGACAGGGACGGCCACGACTAATCCTGTAGCGAGTTTTTTCATCGCGCTCCTTCTCGTTTGCGATTCATTCGAGTGACATTCACGAATTCAGAGCCTCATAAGCTTCTTGGGCGGCGATCTTTTGCTGTCGCCGCTCCACTCGATAGCGAAGGGCGAGGATGAGCACGCCCCATAGGAACCAGGCGAGCATGTTCCAGAGAAACGCGCCGATCATCGTGGAGTCCATGCCGGAATCCTGCCCGCCGCCGAATACAGGAGCGGGGTGCTGTGTGCGGAACCAGCGGTTGGACATGTACACGATGGGCACATCGATCGCGCCAAAGATTCCGAGGACGGAGGCCAGAGTTTGCATTTGGGGCCCCGCGGCGAAGCGGCGCAAAAGCAGATAGCTGACATAAATAAGCCAGAGAAGCAATGTGGTGACGAGGCGCGCATCTCCCCAGGTCCACCAGATACCCCAGGCGCGCCTGCCCCACATGGGCCCGGTGATGAGCACGACCGAACAGAAGACGACGCCAACTTCGGCCCCGGCCAGCGCCCAGGCATCGAACATTTGCGCGCGCTCGGGGTGGTTGTGCCGCGTGGCGAGGTAGCCGATTGAGCCGATGAGGCTGACGGCGAAAAACAGGAATGCTACGGACGCCGACGGCACATGGTAGTAGATGATGCGGAACATCTCGCCCTGCGCGGCATCGTTGGGGGCGACATAGATGGCCTGATAGTAAGCCCAGCCCAGCAAGGCAACCGTTACAAGTACATAGAGGCCGATGGCGAGCTTTTTCATGGGAAATGCCTAACCTGACCAGTGTACGATGGCCGCGCACCTGCAGCCGGTAACGCAGCCACGAAAAGAAATACTCGTCCGAACGGACGAGCGAGCATCCAAAGGCTGTAGGGATTCCTGGGTTAACAACTATCCACTGCTACCATGAACGAGAGCATTTTCGATTCACTCGTTTTCGTCCTGCGTTGTGTGCAACCAGAATCGAAAAGCTGTAGCCGGAGCCGTCATGCACGATCACCTGGCCTCACTGATCGACGATTTTCGCCGCCTCGACCGCGATATCGCGGTCGTGCGCTACCAGGGAAACCGACGGCGCGTGACGACCTATGGCGAGCTGGCGAGGCTTGCCGGGCGATTTGCCGCGCTGCTCGACGCGCGAGGCGTGCGTGAGGGCGACCGTGTTCTGATCTGGGGAGAAAACAGCGCAGAGTGGATCGGTGCCTTTCACGGTTGCATGCTGCGCGGCGTGCTGGCTGTGCCGCTGGACATATTCGGAACCGCCGATTTTGTGGGGCGGGTGGCCAAGGATGCGAGTCCGAAGCTAGTTATTGGCGATGCAGTGCTTTTGGCTAAGCTGCGCGCGGCCGGAAGCGCGCCGCAGGCTGCGACACTTGCTTTCGAAGATTTGGAGAGCGAGCTGCCCGCGACGGAGATGGGCGCGGTCCCCGGGCTAACGAAGGAAACTCCGCTGCAGATTCTCTTCACTTCAGGCACGACGGGCGACCCGAAAGGAATCGTTCTGACGCACGGTAATGTGCTGGCCAGCATGGTTCCAATCGAAGAAGGCGCGAAGCCCTACATGTCTTACGAATGGGTGGTTCATCCGCTGCGGATTCTGCACACGCTGCCGCTGAGTCATGTGTTTGGACAGGCGCTGGGGCTTTGGGTTCCACCGCTTCTCAAGGCGGAGGTGCACTTCGAGAGCAGGCTGGCAGCGCCGCGGCTTATCGAGCAGATTCACGACGAGCGCATCTCGGTGGTCGCGGCGGTGCCGCGCGTGCTGGCGGTGCTCAAGGCCCATTTGGAAGCGACTCACGATGGCCTCGCTGAACGAGTTGCAGCCGCGCACACGAAGCCTGCCGGATGGGGTCGCTGGTGGCGCTTCCGCGGAGTGCATCGTGAATTCGGGTTGAAGTTCCTGGTTTTTGTTTGCGGAGGCGGCGCGATGCCGGCCTCGCTGGAGCAGTTCTGGACCACGCTGGGCTTTGTGCTTGTTCAGGGCTACGGCATGACTGAAACCACGGCGATGATCGCGCTGAATCATCCATTTCATGTAGCCGAGGGAACAATTGGCAAACCGGTTACAGGGACAGAGGTAAAGCTCGGGCCTGACGGTGAAGTGCTGGTGCGGGGCGACGTGATCTCGAGCGCGACGTGGCAAGGCGGCGCTCTGCGCAAGCGAGACAGCGAGTGGCTGGCGACGGGCGACATTGCAGAGCGGAACGAATCCGGCGATCTTAAATTTCTGGGCCGAAAGAGCGAAGTGATTGTTACCGCGGCCGGAGTGAATATTCATCCGGAAGACATTGAAGCCGCGATCGAAGCAGAGCCCGATGTCGCGGCATGCGCGGTGGTTGGTATGGAAACGCCAACCGGCATGGAGCCATGCGCGGTGCTGGCTTGCCGGGGGTCGGGAAACTGCGGGCAGGCGGCGATTGAGCACGCCAACGCCAAGCTGCCGGAGTTTCAGCGCATCAGCCGCTGGGTAATGTGGCCGGAGCCGGATTTGCCGCGGACTTCGACGGGAAAAGTGAGACGCAAGCCGGTCGCTGAGTGGCTTGCGCGCGTCCAGAGTGCGGCCGCAACAGCTGGCACCGGAAAGGCGGAAACGAACGGCGATCACGCATACGGTCCATCGGCGGACTGGCTGCTGGCGCTGATTGCGCAGATTACCGGCGAAGAGCATCCGGGTGTGGGCGACGAGCTGCGGCTGACTGAAGACCTGCATCTCGACAGCCTGGGGCGCGTGCAACTGGCCTCGGCGATCGAGGATCGGCTGGGAGTTGTTTCGGGAACGGGCCTGCTTGAAGAGGTGCAGACCTTGGGCGAGCTGCGCAAAGTGGTGGCTGGCGGAGCCGCGGCGGAATCAGAAGCGGCGCAAGAAGTCGCGGAGCCGGCGACTGCGGCGAACGCTGACGGCCATCAGCGGGATAGTGCGCAGAGTGCGAGCGCAGCAGCGCCTGAAGCCGCGAGCGAAACACGAGCGGCGGGAGCGACTGAAACGCAGCAGGCCGTAGCAACGGCGGATCTGCCGCAAGGAGTGATTGCCGCTCCGAGCGCGCTGAAGCGGCCGCGCTTTATCTATCCCGAGTGGCCGTGGTGGAAACCGTTCCAGTGGATTCGCACGGCGTTTGTTGAGCTGGCGCTGCGCCCCGGCACGTGGCTGCTGGTGGCGCCACGCGTAGTGGGGCCGCAGAAGCCGCTTCCACCCGGGCCGCTGCTCATCATCTCGAACCACGTCACGTCCTATGACGGAGATTTGATCGTATACGCGCTGCCCGGGCCTTATCGGCGACGCATGGCCGC
>Ga0210388_10003601_pt1 | contig 12106 bp, 13 predicted proteins | sample IncBWC19OmetaG_FD_155485 | JGI IMG/M metagenome (GOLD analysis project Ga0210388, IMG submission 155485) | Forest soil microbial communities from Barre Woods Harvard Forest LTER site, Petersham, Massachusetts, United States - Inc-BW-C-19-O ... | reverse complement strand
TGGCTCCGCACGCTCGATTCCACACCTGCCGCAGCCGTGGCCACGGGCGACCCCAAGAAAGGCGAAGACCTCTACCACCTCAGCGGCTGCTCCGCCTGCCACATGATCGGCGGCGAAGGCGGCACGATCGGCCCCGACCTTTCGCACATCGGCGCCCAGCGCGGCGCCGCCAGTCTGAAGGCGCGCCTCATCGACCCGGGCGCGAACCTGCCGAAACCCTCCGGCGGCTTCTACGGAAACAACTGGACGCAATACATGATGTTCCGCGCGGTCGAGAAAGACGGCCACGTCACCGAAGGTATCCGGGTCGGCGAAGATTCCTTTTCGATCGTCCTCAAGGACTCGCAGGGAAAGCTGCACGGCTTCCGCAAGCCCGATCTGCTGAAGCTCGAAAAAGAGCCGGGCAAGAGCTTCATGCCCAGTTTCAAAGGCACGCTGTCGGACGCGCAGATGGACGACCTGATCGCCTATCTCTCCTCTTTGAAGGACGCGCAATGAGAAAATACTTCGTCGCGTTCGCCGTCACCGCCGCAATCGCGCTCGCGCCGGCAGCCCCGCGCGTCCTCGCACAGGGAGTCACATACGATCAGTTGCTCCACGCCGATTCGTCGCCCGAGAACTGGCTCATGTACGGCGGCGATTATTTTTCGCAACGCTTCTCGCGCCTTACGCAGGTGAATCGCGAAAACGTTCACCTGCTGAAGCCTGCTTGGATATACCAGCCGAGCCACACCGGTGAAGCCCCCATCGAATCCTCCGCCGTTGTCGTCGGCGGCGTCATGTACATCACCGAGCCGCCCAGCACCGTCACGGCGCTCGACGCGCGCCTCGGCACGAAAATCTGGAGCTGGTCGCCGCGCCTGCCCGATCGTCTCTATACCATTGGCGTGCACCGCTCCAATCGCGGTGTCGCGGTCCTGGGCGACACCGTCTATGTCGGCACGCTCGACGCACATCTGGTGGCACTCGACGCTGCGACCGGGGAAGTCCGCTGGAGCACGCACGTGGACGACAACGGCCACGGCTACGCGATGACCGGCGCTCCGCGCGTCCTCAACGGCAAGGTCGTCGTCGGAATTTCCGGCGGCGACGTGGACATTCGCGGATACGTCGACGCCTACGACGCCAAAACCGGCAAGCGCCTCTGGCGCACGCACACCATCCCTGCTCCCGGCGAGCCGGGCTCAGAAACCTGGGCCAAGGACATGACCGGCCTCGGCGGCGGTGGCACCTGGGGCAGCGGCTCGTTTGATTCCGAGCTCAACCTGATCTACTGGGGCACCGGCAATCCCGCGCCGGATTACAACGGCTCGATGCGCCCGGGAGACAATCTCTACACCGATTGCGTCATCGCTCTGGACGCCGATACCGGCAAGATGAAATGGTATTTCCAGTTCACGCCGCACGACACGCATGATTGGGATTCCATCCAGGTTCCCGTGCTCTTCGACGCGACGGTGGACGGCAAGCCGCGAAAGCTTCTTTCCCTCGCCAATCGCAACGGCTTCTATTACGTGCTCGATCGAGTCACTGGGGCGTTCGTCGCCGGCACGCCCTTCGTCACCGAGACCTGGGCCAAGGGCCTCGACGAAAACGGCCGCCCGATTCTGAATGAGAATACCGAGCCGACGCGCGAGGGCACGCTGCTGTTTCCCGATGGCCACGGCGGCACCAACTGGAACAGCCCGTCCTATTCGCCGGTGACGAAAATGTTCTACGTATCATCGCGCGAGATCAGCGCTTATACCGTGGCAGGGAAGGATCGCGTCGATTTCCCCGGCTTCGGCGGCGGCGGCCGCGTCACGCTCGGTGGCGACGACGCCTACGGCGCCATCCGCGCGCTCGACGCTGCGACCGGCAAGCGCAAATGGGAATATAAAATCCTCGCCCCCACCGAAGTCTCCACGCTCGCCACCGCCGGCGGCCTCGTCTTCAGCGGCAGCGAAGAAGGCAATTTCTTCGCCCTCGACGCCGGCACGGGCAAGCTGTTGTGGGATTTCACAGTAGGTGGCAGCGACGCCGGCTCAAATTTCGTGACATACGAAGTAGCCGGCAAACAATATATGATAGCCGCCAGCGGCGACGCCTTCGTCGCCTTCACGCTCCCTTAGGCGTGAGCCGGATCTAGGGAAACTCGAATTGTCCGGCATGGCTATTGTTTTACCGTCACCGCGAACACGGTCGAGCTCGCAATTCTTCCACTCGTGGCCATCACCATCAGGTTGTAGGTGCCCGCCGGAGTGCCTCCGTTGGCGTGGCCGACTCCCGAATTTCCGCCGCCGCAATCCGGTGTCGCGCAGAGAAAGAGTATTGCCGCGATCGCAGGCCAAAAGCCCCCGCCGGGGCTTTCTCAGCAGTAATCTCCTTCGTGGTCGCCCTCATCGGTTGCGTGGCAGCGCATGTTAAGGGCCCCTGTGGTCGGGCGCGCATGATGCCTGGCAATTCGTGCGAGCTCAAAGGGTCGGTGCAACACCAGAGGCGTAGGATCTGAATTGAAATGCTGAATACGGGTGGTCAGGGCGTTATACTGCGCCCACTCGATGGCCGAACAGAGCGCTGTGCGTAAGCGCTGCGAAGCTCGCAGGAGGACGCGGACATGGGCCTGCAGATTTCGACGCGAAAATCCGAAAACGTTACGATCCTCGACGTGCGGGGCCGGATTCTGATCGGTGACAGCAACGACTCGTTTGCGGCTGAACTGCTCAAAATCGCCGAGGGAAGGCCGTGCGATGTTCTCGTCAATCTCACCGAGGTCACGCAGGTCGACAGTTCAGCTATCGGCACCCTGGTGAAATCGTTCGTGACGCTAAGACGTGACGGCGGCAACCTGAAAATTCTGAATCCGGTCGGAACGGTCCGTGATGTCTTGGATGTAACAGGCTTGATTAACTGCCTCCCGACCTACTCCGATGAGGAAACAGCCATCGCGAGTTTCCGCGGCAGCGCCGCCCACGCCTAACCCTGGGGGCGGAGTCAGAAAGCTCCGCAAATTCACCGTTAGCGAAGCCATTTTCGCCACTGCTCAAGATTCGGCTGTCGCCTGCACGTCGAGAAACGATGAGTCACGCGTTCGGGTCCGTTACGTCGGACGGAAAATCCTACGCCATCGGCTACACCCGCTACCCTGATCAGCTTTACTTGGCTGACGGAGTCCGCTGACGGCTCTGTGTCGATCGCGTCGCGCGGTCTATTTCGGGTCGCCGGCGTGCCCGGCGGCGTTCGCGGCTTGCTGCTTGCACTGAGCCTGCATCGTTCCTGCCGCCTGCGCGCAACGAGTGAACGCGTCTGAAGCTTCCTTCCACTTTCCCGTGTTCTCCAGGTCGGCGCCCAGAATGAAGAGATCAGTCGGATCCGGTTTGGCTTCGTCCGCGGTCGCTTCCTGGAGATCTTGCGCGGAGGTGTCGTACTGTTCGCGCCGGAAATAGATGAGGCCGAGGCCGCTGAGAGCCACGGCCTTCTCGCCGGCCTTGAACTGCGCGAACTGTTGGTCCGTGAAAACTTCTGGCTTGGGCATCGCGCTCAGCACGTCGATGGCATGCTTCTCGTAGGATTCTGCGCGATCGAGTCTTTTGTCCGCATCGGGGTCTTGCGGGTCGAACGCCCGCGGGATCACCCATCCGGTGAGCGCCAGCAGGTGCACGTCGTCAGGGAAAAGCGAGATTGCTTTATCTGACAGGTAATAAAAGCCCTTCAGGTCCTTCTTGAAGTAGTAGGTCTGCGCGAGTTCCTCATATACCGCTTGCGAGTAGCGGTCGTTGGGATACTTCGCAAGAAAAGCGTCGCCGAGCTTGATCTTTTTATCGGGCTGGTCGTCGGTGAGTTTGTGAAAGGTCGTGTAGGCTGCTTGTTCTTTCGGATCGCCCATGCCTGTTTGAAGCATGTTTTCCATCATTTCCCGCTGCCCCTGAACAGTATCCATTACGGAAAGCGGGCTATTGATCGCCGATCCGGCCGTTCCCTGTGCGCTCGCCATCGTCGGGCACAAAAAAGCGGCCGCCAGAATCGCCGCCGCAACATACGTCCTTCCCCTGGAAATTTTCATATCCCATCTCTCCTAGTTCAAGTTCTCACCCCCGTTTTGGTCGATCCACTTCCGTTGCCGGCATGATATACCAGATCGTTTATATGATTCGAGTGGGGATGATTCGGGCGATACGCGTCTGGGTGGTTTGCGCGGCGGCCGCGCTGATCCCGGCGGCAGCTGCCTTCGCGCACCATTCGCGCGCGATGTTCGATCAGGAACATCAGCTTACGCTGGTCGGCGCGGTGAAGGAATTCCAGTGGACCAATCCGCACTGCTGGATTCAGGTGCTCGTGCCCGATCCGAAAAATCCGCAGGCGGCGCCCGTCGAATGGGGCGTCGAAATGGATAGCCCTGTCGCGCTCATGCGCCGCGGCTGGAAAAAAGAAACGCTGAAACCGGGCGACGCGGTCACGGTCGTCATCAACCCGCTACGCGATGGCCAATCCGGCGGCCTCGTCGTGTCCGTCACCGGCCCGGACGGAAAATCGATCGGCCGTGCGGCGGCTCCGCAGTAATCGCGGAGTTCGAAGGAGCGATGATAATTCGTCAAGTGGCGGTGTTGGTTGCAGTAGCAATGCTCGCGGGATCGCTTTGCGCCGCGTGGCCTCAGACATCGTCGAAGCAGCGCGTCGAGGCGTTCACCAAGCTTCCCGACTGGTCCGGCCTCTGGGAATACGACATCTGGGTCGGCCAGGCCGACGGGCAGCAGTTGAGTCCCGAGGGTATGCGCAAAGCCAAAGCCTACGCCGCGGCGATGCGGCCGCAGTTCTCTCCCGCGTGGCAGCCGAAGTACGACGAGATCCGCAAAGCCGTTGAAGCGGCCGTGGCCGTCGATCCAACGCATCCGCCAGTCACCCACACGCCCTGCATTGCTCCGCCATTTCCCGCGACCACTCTGCCGGGAATGTACGAATGGCGCGTGACTCCGGAAGAAACCACGCTCATCAGCACGATGGGCTCGGTCCGCCACATTTATACCGACGGCCGCTCGCATCCGCCGAAAGACGAACTCTGGCCCACGCGCATGGGTGATTCCGTCGGCCACTGGGAAGGCGACGCGCTGGTTGTCGATACCGTCGCGACGAGACAGCAGATCTATATGGGCGAGCTTTCCGGATTCTTCGTCCCGATGAGCGACCAACTGCATTTTACCGAGCGCATCCGCATGGTAAATCACGACGAGATGGAGATTTATTTCCGGACGGAAGATCGGATCGCGCTCGCGAAACCAATCGAAGTGACTCTGCACTATGCGCGCGTAACCGACCTGAACCGCATGATCGACGAAAACGAGTGCGAGGACAACGACCGCGACCCGGTCGTGAACGGCAGGTTCATTACAACTGCGCATTAAATCGCTCGCAAGGCCATGATCGCAGTGCCAGTTTTTCATGAAAGCAAAATTCGCTGCCGTGAGTCGGGGCAGCCACGCTGAAAGCGGCGCGCGCGACCCAAACCTGTCTTTGTGGAGCAAGGCGGATTGGTTGCGCCCAGCGAATCTGTATCGCCTCAAGTCATTCTCCAAAGGGCTCGGAGAGAAGCCCTTCAGACCGTAACGTAGAGGCCGTAAGCTCGTGCGTGGTTTGAGAAGCCGCCGGGCTTCAGCCGGCGGAGAAGTCACCGCAGCTATTCGCGGCGTGAGGTTGTCGTCCAGGGCGAACTCGCGTGGTAGTTGGTGTCAGCGTGCACCACCTCTGCGCGATACAGCTTGCCTGTCCTGAACTTGAACATCTCCAGCATGACGAAGCTGTTCGGGGTCCGGAAGCCGGCGTGAATCTGCGTGCCGTCCGTCAAGTTAATCGTCTGCACCACCGCGTTGTGATCAAGAAAAGCTCTGGCCATGACGATGCCTTTCTCCTCGTCGACCAGAAAGAAATCCCGTTCGCGCACGGCGTCGTTGGCGGCGTACATGCCGGTCTTGAACTGATCGCCGCAGTTCAAGCGGAAACTGGCCTGAGGAGAATCTGGATTGCTTGCAGTCTTCGTGCCGTTGTCGATCCGCGAACAGGTGGGATCGAATTCGGTGTAGAGAGTTCCGTCGTTGAGCTGCAGCGTGGCGAAGTAGCCGTTGGCCAGGTCGATCATTTTGTGGCGGGGCACGCGTTCTGACGGCGCTAGCGTTTCGTACATGGCGGGATCGTGTTTCAGATCCTTGGGGTCGCCACCTCCCGGAGCGGCGGCGTTCACGACCGCGGGTCGCGGCCGCCAGACGGTTTCGACCTCCGAGACCTTGCCGTCTGCGACCTTGAGGCGCGCGGCATACCAGGCGGGCAGGCCGTTTAACTCCACGCTGCCGAAGTAACCGACCTGACCGGTTAGAGGGTCGGCCACGATCAGATTGTTGTCCTCCTTGCCGGTTACGACCGCCCACGAGCCGTCGCCGATCATCATGCGGGCGTTATTTTCCGTGAACTCGACTTTGTCGGCCCACGGAACGCGGCTTGGATCGTGGCCGACGAACGCGGCTAGATATTTGTTCATGAATTCGACCAGGCAGGCGCGGTCGCACTTGGAGGGCACGGCGTTCAGATCCTGGCCCCGCGTAGTCGACGTGCCAGACAGGCAGCTAATGACCAGTGACAGCGCGATCGCGCCCGATGCAAAACTTTTCACTCTCAAGGTTCCTCCATTGATTGGGGCGGCCTCTCAACGTGGCGCCCTGGATGATGGAACGCAGCATTTTGATCGTCGGCGGGGTTATATACGTGCGTAGGTGTTGAAGTCAACGAGCTAGCGTGGCCTGTTCCGAAGATGCGCGATTTTTGGGATTTGGCGACCCTCCGCATCACTGTTTTTTCCGGACGATCCAGGTGGTCATGGAGCGCTGGTTTTGCACCACGGTCGTCTTCAACGGGTCGCCCAACTCTCCGCCGAGCTCTTCCGTTAGCTTCATCAGACGCGCTTCATCGACGAGGTAACGCTCGGAGCCGTCGGGCAACTGGAAGCGACGTCCCGCGATGGGCCGGATTTGATTTTCAATGCCAATCGAAGATGCAAGGCGGCAAAAGAGAAGACCGCCCGGCTTCAAAACTCTCCATGACCCTTGCAGCATGGCGCGGAAATGAAGGTCGCTCTGGGCGAAGTGGAGGATGGCGCTGCTGATCACGACATCGACGAATGCGTCCGGAAAGGACATGGCTTCGACGTTTTCCACCCGGAAGTTGTCTGCAGGGAGTCCTGGTGCGATGGATGCGCTGAGGTGACGCGTGGCCTGGAGCGCGCGTGGATCCGAATCCACTCCAAAAACTTTGAAACCTTGCCTGAGTAGGTAGACAAGGTTTCGTCCAGAGCCGCAGCCGGCATCGAGGATCCGCATTCCGGGCGTGAGGCGCCCGCGGAGAAGTTGATCGAATAAATAGATATCGATCGCTCCGAATTGGTCGCTGAGTTCGGTCATGAGGAATCGATGATACAAGGTTGATTCAATCTCACGAAGCGGCGACGATCCTGAATGCCGAAGGGGAATCAGGAGTAATCTCAACAAAGTGCCCGGTGCCCTGTTCCTCGCAGCATACAAAGCTCTGACACAATGGCGTTTTCGGCCTTATCTTAGAGACGGGAAGCCAGATGTCTACGCGGCTGACATCACATTCGACATTGGCGGACTTACCGAGCATAGAGCCGAGATCGAAGACAGAAGACAGGACTAACCAGCGTGAAGAGAATTGGCTTCCTCTCATTCGGCCATTGGACACCTTCGCCGCAGTCAGCGACGCAGTCGGCGGCTGACGCACTCCTGCAATCGATTGACCTCGCTGTGGAGGCCGAGCGCCTGGGAATGGACGGAGCTTACTTTCGTGTTCATCACTTCGCGCGGCAATTGGCCTCACCGTTTCCATTACTCGCGGCGGTCGGAGCAAAGACGCGAAGGATTGAAATTGGCACCGCCGTAATCGACATGCGGTATGAGAACCCTCATTACATGGTGGAGGACGCAGGCGCTGCGGATCTCATCGCTGGCGGGCGCTTGCAGTTGGGAATCAGCCGCGGTTCCCCCGAGCAGGTGATCGATGGATGGCGCCATTTCGGATACCAGCCGGTTGAAGGCGAGAACGATGAAGACATCGGTCGGCGCCACGCCCGAGAGTTTTTGGAGCTACTACGCGGCAAGGGCTCCGCTAAGCCAAACCCTCGGCCGATGTTTCCTAATCCCCCTGGGCTGCTGCGACTCGAGCCGTACTCGGAAGGATTGCGTGATCGTATCTGGTGGGGCGCAGCTTCCAATGCCACGGCAGCCTGGGCCGCAAAGCTCGGAATGAACTTGCAATCCTCAACGCTCAAATTTGACGAGACCGGTGAACCTTTCCACGTCCAACAAGCTGCCCAGATTCGCATCTTTCGCGCAGCCTGGAAGGAAGCTGGCCACACTCGCACTCCGCGTGTTTCCGTAAGCCGCAGTATCTTCGCGTTGATCGACGACCGTGATCGTGCCTATTTCGGGCGAGGAGGTCAGGAAGTAGACAATATCGGCTTCCTTGACGAATCCACACGGGCGATCTTCGGCCGTAGCTATGCTGCCGAGCCGGATGTCCTGATTGAGCAGCTCAGAAAGGACGATGCGATCGCGGAAGCCGACACGCTATTGCTGACCGTTCCAAACCAACTGGGTGTTGCCTACAATGCGCATGCCATGGAGGCGATTCTGACGACTGTTGCCCCAGGGCTCGACTGGCGCTAAATCAGCAAGCTCCTGATCAACGCTTACTCGGGGTGAGGAGCCGACGTTGTTATGCAATCATGTGGGTACTGGAACGGACTTCTCCGATTATCCGACTCTAATCGGGAATTGGCCCGTTGGAGCGGGAGACCTACTTCCAAAGCCGGGGAGGTTTTTTAGGATCAGGCCGATTGAGAAACCACTGTTCTGCACTGGCCCAACGCCCCAATAGCATGCCGCCCACCAGAGAAATCATCGTTAACGTGACCGCGATAGTGTGCCAAGGATCGGACAAATTCACTTTAGCCTGGATTCCGATGAGCAAAGACGAACACGCGAATAGCGCAAAACAAAACTGCCATCTTCTGCGATTGGTACGGACAAGGTCTGCGTCCGCACCGTTCTGAAGTTCGCGCTGCCTCTGTTGCCAACGATGTAGCCAGTCCAACATCGAACGAACCTCAGATCATCTCGGCGGAAATCCTATTCCGTTGCTCGCAATAGTAGCTCATTCCTTGAGTGGAGTTGGCAGTGCCCGATGAATCGGACCTGGTCTAGTACTCAGCTGTCTGATTATCCGACTTAGCAGGTACTTGGACTCGATTGCCGGCCGCAGCCTCCTAGGGATGTGTACCCACTCGCTACTTAATCACCTTATACTCGACAGAAATAAAGAAACAACCGTCGGGGCGGCGAAATCGCAGAGCGAAAAGAAAAAAGGATCCTATGAACGGGCTAGCATGCAAAGGGGACAAATGAGAACCGCCTTTCTGCTTCTCCTGTTGGCGTCGCCTGCTTTGGCACAAACAAAGCCATCGATCGCCGCTCCGCCTTCATCCTGCGGGCCGATACATGTCCAATTCAACGTAAAACGCGATCAAGCGCAGCCTCCAGCCGAACTTGAACCGGTCAAAACATTGATCTACGTGATAGGGAATTTGGGTGACGGGACGATCCGAGTGGGCCTGGACGGAACCTGGATTGGAGCAAACGGTGGCGACAGCCATTTTTCATTTTCCGTTCCGCCGGGCGAACAAAGAGATGGGCTGAGAAGAATCCCTTGTTTTGTTGGCTTTTGGCGAGAAGCAATTTCCTGTCGTGCTCGCAAAACAGGTTCAAACGCCTTTTTCAACAAACTGCTAATCAGGACTTGAAGAAAATCCATCTGGACAGTTCATGAAGAAGCGCTGTGGCCGGCGCATTGCAGCACCCCGAGGTATCCGCTCCACGGACCCACGGCCTCTCGGTATTGGTGGGCCATTACCCTTGAGATTTGGTGCAGATGAGTTAAGTCATGGGCTGCCCAGGTCGCCAGCAGCTCTGAAAGAGTAACCACTCCGAGGGCAGGATGTCGTCCACGTCGTTCGAGGTCCTTCTGCCGCAGATTCAATGCGCGCAGTTCGTCAATGTTTTCTGATCGCAAGCTAGCGAATTCATCCAATAATTGTCCTAGCGACTTATCCTGACTCTCCCGTACGTGTCCCCGACGATCAAAGGATTCAAACGTCTTAGTCTCGCCAAATTTCAGGACTAGCTTCGCGCGTGGCATCCAATCAGTGCGTTCGCCGTGAATCAGATGGCCGAGGACATCGAACGCGCTCCAAGTGTTTTCACCTTCATTTCGGAACGTCCACGTTTCCGGTAGATCACGCAGAAGCGCATTGAGAGCAGTGGGGGTGCGAGTGAGAAGCGATATTGTGTGATGCAAGTTGTGCTCCATCATGCTCCTCAATTCGTAGGCAGCGATTTTCGAGAGACCCTGATTGTATCTGCTCTGCTGCGCTAACGGTAAAGTGGGTTCTGGTACCCCAATGTCCGATAATCCGACTATTCAGGAGCTAGCGAGTATTCCCTCCGTTTAGGACAAGACAGACCTCAATTGCTTCATTCAGGTAGTAGAATGCCGGGCCAAGATGGAGAAAGTCTTAAAGCTGACCCTAGGGCTGATCCTTATAGCTGCGCTGGCGTACCGCAGCTCGGCGATAGCACTCGCCCAGAAGTCGTCGCCGCCCTCGGGCAAAATTAGCGCGGCGGAGATCTTAGACAAACACACTGCCGCTATCGGGGGCCTAGAAGCGTTGCGTGGGTTGCAGACGTTCCACGCCCAGGGAAGTTTCGGTTTCCCGCTCCTCGACAGCCTTGGTGACTTTCATTTCTATTACAAGGCACCCTCCAGTGACGTATTTAGGTTTGACGCAACTAGTCATGGCCAGGCCTCAATGGGTCACAACGATGGAGCGCCGTTGTGCTGGCTGGTGCAATCCCGTTCTTCTTTCTCCTGGAGACGAAATCGGGGCAGGCAGCGCTAATGGCCTATCTGCTCACCGTACTCTTAGGAACGGTCTTGATTGACAACTTTCGCCAAACCGACTCACGTTGGTTCTGGAGGGCGGCCATCCCCGTGGCGCTGATTCACGTCAGCGTAGTGCTAGCAATCGTTTGGGCTGGATCTTTCGATCCCCGAGATAAACAAGATGCCTCGCGCGGTTTACGGTTTTCTCGTTTGGATACTCGTCGGCGAATGGTGGCTGTCTGTTCGAATTATCGAGCGCTGCCGAACGTCTACACAGAAGAAACTGTAGTCGGCCTAAGCAGTGCTGCTGAACGCGCAAACCGGACAAATTGGTCCCAGTACCCACATCTCCGATAATCCGACTAATCAGGACTTAAACGCTGTTCATCCTCTGCTCAGCACTAGACTGTCAATCTCTACTTACCCATCCCAAGAGAACCGCGGAAATTGTTACACTCGTAATGTGATGATTGGCTGGCTTATGGCTGCACTGGTGACTTCCTTCGGACTTACGTGGTGGTGGCACAGGAGTGCAAAGAAACAGCTGGGGGGAACCGAAGGACTGGAGTTGCTACCGAAGGGGCTAAACCCGTTGGCCAGTGACGCACAACATAATTCCGCGCCTCAGACATTAAGATACTCGGAGCAGGAGTTCCAAGAAATGGTATCGAAGACCTTGGACGAGCTTCCCGAGGAATTTGACAAAGAGTGGGAAAATGTCGCTGTCGTTGTCAGTACGGAATCGGTGACAGATGCGGACAAGAAGAGGATGGGGGTGCCGGAGAGTCATTTGGTCTTCGGAACATACTCTGGGATTGACCGGACAAAAGGACTCCGGTCTCAAAGTAGTTCCCGACATGTCATCACGATTTATCAGCCGGCACTGGAATTGCGTTGCGGTTCTGATAAAGAACGATTGGAACGGGAAATACGCCGAGTGGTGCTCCACGAATTGGCGCATCACCTTGGGATGTCACATTCTTGGATGAAAGAACTCGGCCTGTGACATCCTTGAGAGTCTTAACTCCTGATTAACGCCGAAACCGTCCATGTGGGTACTGGTCCCCACTTCTCCGGTAATCCGACTTATCAGGAGTTACAAAGTCCGGCAGAAGAAACCGGTCTGATGACT
>Ga0210388_10003600_pt1 | contig 12108 bp, 10 predicted proteins | sample IncBWC19OmetaG_FD_155485 | JGI IMG/M metagenome (GOLD analysis project Ga0210388, IMG submission 155485) | Forest soil microbial communities from Barre Woods Harvard Forest LTER site, Petersham, Massachusetts, United States - Inc-BW-C-19-O ... | reverse complement strand
CCGGGCACACAGGCCCACCATCAAGTTGTTGACTTCTCAAGAATCTCACCTTGAGTCACTTACTGTCAAATATTCTGATGCTCTCCGTCCCTAAAGCGATTCGCAAATTCACCAGAATCTACCCCCTTGTAACCCCTGACGCCGCTCAACTTACGACCTGCAACAAACGCCTGACCACCTGGTCCGCTTAGTCCTTTATTATCAATCCAGCCCAAGCAAGTCCCCCTCCAAACCGCCCCCACAACCCAAACCCTGAATCCCCCGAACGGGTAATTGTCGCCCCGGATTCCCCCCGAGTACGCTTGCCTCAATCGTGCTTCACCCATGCAACACCTTGGAGCTAGCTCATGTCCTTTCTGCCCGCCTCACGCACCAAACGCAACCTCTTCAAAATTGCCTCCCTTGGCCTTGCTGGCCTTCTCGCCGGGCTGCTCTCCGGCTGCAACGACTCGCCTGACACCTCCGTCAGCGCCCCAAACACTCACGTCGCCAGCGACTCCTATAATCCAAACGCCTCCGCTGAAGCTCAGCCCTCGCCCCTTCCCAAGAGCATCGAAGCGACGCAGGTCCCCGCCCTCCGGCATCCGCCCTCGACCCGCAGCCTCCAGTATGGGTCGGTGCGCACCACATCCCAGGTCATGGTTCCGAACGGTCGCAATCGTTCCTAGTCCCGGCACCATCGACGCCTGGTAATACCACAAACCACCAACTCAATAACTCAACAAAGCGGCGGCCCGCGAAATCGGGATCGCCGCTTTTCCTTTGCCCGCGAATCGGTGAAAAGGCATCCTTGGCCCCCTTTTTTGCCTCTACATAAGAGACAATCACTCTCATCTGAGGGATCTGCTCTCGACCCATGGCATCAGCCGCAGTCGCACCTCCTGATCAATCCGCTGAAGCCCGCCACGGCGTCAACCCATGGCTGATCGCCGCCTCCGTCATGCTCGCGACCTTCATGGAGGTACTCGACACCGCCATCGCCTCCGTCGCCCTCCCCTACATCGCCGGCTCCCTCTCTGCCTCGAACGACGAAGCCACCTGGGTCCTCACCAGCTACCTCGTCGCCAACGCCATCGTTCTCCCTGCCAGCAACTGGTTCTCCCTCAAATTCGGCCGCAAACGGTTTCTTCTCTCCTGCATCGTCATCTTCACCATCGCCAGCTTCGCCTGTGGGGCCGCCCCTAGCCTGGCCATCTTGCTGTTGGCCCGCGTCGTGCAAGGCGCAGGCGGCGGCGCTCTCCAACCTCTCTCCCAGGCCATCCTCCTCGAATCCTTTCCACCCGCTAAACGCGGGGCCGCCATGGCCGTCTTCGCCTTCGGAGTCGTCGTGGCCCCCGTCCTCGGTCCCACCCTCGGCGGCTGGCTCACCGACACCTACTCCTGGCGCTACGCCTTCTACATCAACATCCCCATCGGCGTCCTCGCCATCCTCATGATCACCCGCTTCGTCCATGATCCGCCATACATCAGCAAAGCTCGGGTCCCCGCCTTCGACCGCTATGGCTTCGCCGCCCTCGTCATCTGGACGGGTTGTCTCCAGGTCGTCCTCGACAAAGGTCAGGAAGACGACTGGTTCGGAGCCACCTGGATCCGCTGGGCCGTCTTCTTCCTCACTATCTCCTTTATCTATTTCTGCTGGCACTGCTGGCGCCACAAAGACACCATCGTCGATCTAAAAGTCCTCAAAGACCGAAACTTCCTCCTCGGTTCCATCCTCATCTTCATGTTCGGCGTCGGCATCTACTCCACCGTCACCGTCCTGCCGCTCTTCTATCAGGAGCTCCTCGGCTACACCGCCTTTACCGCCGGTCTCGTCGTCGCTCCACGAGGCATCGGCGCCGTCTGCGGCATGCCCATCATCGGCTATCTCTCCAACAAGGTTGACCCGCGCTACCTGCTCACCTTCGGATTCTTCACCTTCGGCCTCACCACCCTTTACTTCGGCAACGTCACCCTCGACATATCCCCCACCACCCTGCTTCTGCCTATCCTCATCACCGGCTTCGGCCTCAGCTTCGTCTTCGTCCCCATTAGCACCGCCGCCTACGGGACCCTTGACGCGAAACAAATCGGCAACGCCAGCGGTCTCTTCAACCTCATGCGCAACGTCGGAGGCTCCATTGGCATCTCCATCGCCTCCACCCTGCTCACCCGCCGCGCCGACGTCCATCAGAATGAAATCATCAACTATGTCCCGCGCACCGGCCAGCAGTTTCAAAACTCCCTCGGCAACGTGACCCAGTTCCTGACTAACCCCTACGGACATGCGAACGCCGCCGATCCCGCCCAGGCTACGCTCTACCAGCAGCTCGGTCGCCAGGCCTCCCTCTGGGCCTTCGTCGACGTCTTCCGCTGGCTCTCGCTCCTCTGCTTCTTCTGCGTAGGCATCGTCTGGCTCTTCAAAAAAGTAAAGCCCGGCAAAGGCCCCGCCGGCGCCCACTAAATCACACCGCCGCCCTGCGATACTCTCAATGCATGCAACGAGCACGGCTACCCTACATCCTCATCCCACTAGCCGCGCTCGTCGCCATCGTCCCACTTCTCCTCCACGGTTGCTCCTGTGGCCACGACTTCGACTTTCATGTCCTCAGCTGGATGGAAGCCGCCCGCCAATTCACCCACGGCAACCTCCACCTCCACTGGGCCTACACCCCCGCATACAACGCCGGCGAACCCCGCTTCGTCTTCTACCCACCGCTCTCCTGGACCATCGGCGCTGTCCTCGGCCTCATCTTCCCGTGGACTTGGACCCCAATTATCTACACATGGCTGGCCCTGACCGCCGCGGGCCTCGCCCTCTATTACCTGGCCGGCAACTTCGCCCCACCTACAGCCGCCACTCTCGCCGCGATCTTCTACACGGTGAATCCCTACATGCTCTTCACCGCCTACGAGCGCACCGCCTACGCCGAACTCCTCGCCGCCGCCTCTATTCCCCTCCTGCTCCACGCCATCCTCCGCCGACAAGTCACCATTCCGCGAATCGCCATCCCCATCGCTCTCCTCTGGCTAACCAACGCCCCCGCCGCCGTCATGAGCTGCTACGCCCTCGCCCTCCTCACCGTAATTCGACTAGCCACAAATCCGGGTGCCCCATATCTCGATTCTGAGATGTGGGCATCGCGCGCAAGCGCGACCGCTCCCGCCCATTCCGAAATCAGCAACGCCCCGACCCAAACACGACCGCAATTGGCCTTCAACACCATCACCGGAACCGTCCTCGGTCTAGGTCTCGCAGCCTTCTACGTCCTCCCTGCCGCCTACGAACGCCGCTACGTCCAGATCGCCATGGCCATCATCCCCAACATGCGCATCCAGGACAACTTTCTCTTTCACCACACCATCAACGTTCTCCACGACCAGGTCCTCCACACAGCCTCTCTCATAGCGGTCATTCTCATCACCCTCACCGCTGCTGCCCTTATCGCGGCCCGCATCACCAGCAAGGCCCGGGTGCCCCATCCTTTGCAGTCTCACCGCAAAGGGTGGGACGTACAAATCTCACCCAGCCTCCTCCTGCCTCTCGCAACTATCACTATAGCCATCACCCTCCTCCTCACTCCTGTCACCGCATTCATCTGGAACCACGCCCCCGAACTCGCCTTCCTGCAATTCCCCTGGCGCGTCCTGGCGATTCTCGCGGCAGTCCTCGGCCTCACCATCGCTCTCGCACTCACCCCACTCAACCTGAAACCAGCATCCGCCACAGCCATCACCCTTGCGATGGCCGCGGCCCTCACCTACCCCGCCTACACCGTCTTCCACCAGACCTGCGACGCAGAGGACACCGTCCAGGCCCAACTCGCCCTCTTCCACTCCAATCAGGGCACCGACCCCACCGACGAATACACTCCCACCACAGCCGACAACGACTCTCTCGCCCACGCCGATCCTCCCTATTGGCTCGCGCAAGACCCTAATGCCAAAACCACCTCCAACGCCGCTCCCGGCCCTGCGCCAACCCACCTAACGCTCAACTCCCCGGTACCCGAAGACATCATCCTCAACCTCCGCGACTACCCCACCTGGCAGATCACGCTCAACGGAACTCCGGTGACCACTCACATCCAACGAGACGACGGCCTCATCGCCCTCCCGATCTCTGCCGGCCCCTCAACCATCGACATCAACTACGCCCACATGCCCGACCAAACCTTCGGCGACCTCATCACCGCCATCGCGCTCATCACCCTGGCCTTCCTCATAGCCAGCCGCAGAAAGAAAATCATTTAATCACCGCATCACCGTTTGCTACTCCCAACTCCCTACTGCCTACTCCATGCATTTATCATCAACATCAGATGGATCCCTCAGTAAAAAACCTGCTCCACTCCGGCGCGCAGCTCACCGATGCCGCCCTCGAACGCCTCCTGCCCTCACCCGACACCCTCCCTCACTCCATCCACCGCGCCATGCGGCACAGCGTCTTCGCGGGCGGCAAGCGCCTTCGCCCCATCCTCTGCATGGAAGCCGCTCGCATGGTCGCAGGCACCAGAGAAATCCCGGCCGGAGCAGCCGACCTCGGCGCAGCCTTGGAGATGATCCACACCTATTCCCTTATCCATGACGACCTCCCCGCCCTCGACAACGACGACCTCCGCCGCGGCCAGCCCACCTGCCACGTCGTCTTCGGCGAAGCTACGGCGATCCTCGCCGGCGACGCACTCCAGACCCTCGCCTTCCAAACCATCTCAGCACTTCCCACGCCAGCCGCTACAATCGTCGCCATCCTGAAAGACGTCTCCATCGCCATCGGCACCGGAGTGGGCTGCGTCGGCGACCTCAACACTGGCCTCCCCCCCGGCATGATCGGCGGCCAGGTCGTCGATATCGAATCCGAAGGCGTCGCCCCCACCACCGAACTAGTCGAATCCATCCACCGGGCAAAAACCGGTGCACTCATCACCACCAGCATCGTCTCCGGCGGCCTCTTCGCACTGGGTCTGCTGAAAGAACATGACCGTGGTTCAACAAATTCTGTTCTAGGTCCCGAATGTGGCACCGACGACGACACAATCGCGCGCCTCCGCACCTTCGGCGAAAAAGCCGGCCTCGCCTTCCAGATAGTCGACGACGTCCTCGACATGACGCAAAGCTCCGCCGAACTAGGAAAAACCGCCGGCAAGGACACCGCCACAATCAAAGCCACCTGGCCCGCCGTCTACGGCATAGAGAGGTCCCTCCGCGACGCCAAAGAGCTCATCGCCGACGCCTTCACGGCCCTCGAACCATTCGGCCCAGCCGCCGACACGCTTAAGTCCCTGGCTCAATATCTCGTCGAACGCAAGAACTAGGTCCCCGATACCCACAGTTTGCTGTTGTTCATGCCTTTCTGGCTGTCATCCCCAGAGGGATCTGCGGTTGCTGTCGTCCTTGCCTTTTTGGTTGTCATCCCGAAGGGGATCTGCGATTGCTGTCGTCTCTTGTCTTTTTGGTTGTCATCCCCGAAGGGGATCTGCGGTTGCACTTTGTCTTTACCGGCTGTGCACCCAAAACTTGACAAAAAAACCTGGGAAAAACCCGGCACGACTACCTTCAGGCATCGCCCGCCAACCGAAGTCCAGACCTAAAGTATCTGAATCGAAGACTTTGCACACATTTGACGGGGGTCGGGGGGTAGGCCCAACGATTGGGGCGATATCATCGACGCAGATGCTCACAGAGTCCGACATCCTCCTCGCCCTCCGCGACTGCTACGACCCCGTCCTCCCCTGCAACATAGTCGACCTCGGCCTCGTCCGCTCCATCACCATCACCCCCGACCTCGAAGCTCCCGGCTCAAACGTCCCCGGCGTCCCCCAACGCTACAAAATCCAGATCGACCTAACCCCCACACAAACCGACGAAGCCGCCAACGCCCACCTCACCGCTCAGATCGCCAACCGACTCGCTGGCCTCGAGACCATAAGCCAAACCATCGTCACCCTCCTCATCGAACCCAGCTGGACCCCCCTCAACATCACCCCCACCGGCCGCAGGACACTCGGTCTCGACGGCAACCCACACCTGGTCCAGATCCGCTGACCCATGCCCACCCCAAAGCCACCCAAAACACCAAAAAAAACATTGGCTGTCCCGGCCATGCACCCCTTCGACCAGATCCACGGCGTCGAGACCAGCGGCCTCATCGCCGCGGGCAACCTCATAACCGGCCACCCTAACGACTCCCACGTCACCGCCTACTACGGTGTCGCCCCCAGCATCCTCCGCACCCTCATCGACCTCTGGCGCGCCACCGACCCGCCCCATCCCATCTCGCACTACACCTTCCTCGACATCGGCGCCGGCAAAGGCCGGGCAATGCTCGTCGCCAGCGAACTGCCCTTCCACCAGGTCATCGGCATCGAACTCAACCCCACCCTCGCCGACACCGCGCAACTCAACCTGGATCACTGGCTCGCCACTCACGCTGCCGACACCACCGCCCCGCCGTTAGCCCCCGTCTGCCTCTACGAGCAGGACGCCCTCACCTTCGATCTGCCCCGCACCCCCACCCTCGCCTTCCTATTCCATCCCTTCGAAGCCCCCGTCCTTAAGCTCCTCCTCCGCCGCATCGAAGCACGCTTCGCAAAAAAACCCGGCACTCCCCCGCCCGCATTCGACCTCCTCTACGTCAACTCCGAGTGTCGCAAGGTCCTCGACCAGCACCCCGCCTTCACCCGTCTCTTCCTCGGCCCTGTGGCCATGTCCCCCGAAGACCACGCCGCCGATCTAGCCGCCATCGCCCAGCAAAAAGACTACGGTTCCACCGGAGACGAAGAGTGCGCAATCTACCGATACACCGGCCGCTCCTCCAGGTCCTGATCGGCCACCATCAGCATCGTCATTTGATGTAGTACCCAGCCACCCGCCACACTTTATCCCTCTCCCGGCTCACGATAACTGTCTCTTGCGCCACGGCCTTATGTTCAAAACTGCTCTCAAAAAGTAAAACGACATAGTCGCCGGCTGGTACACCAGGCAGTATCGTCGTGTACTTTGCGGTATCGAGTCTTCGCGTTTGCAGCTTTCCAAACGGCTCCCGCGTTGCCTTCATCGAGCTCTCCCATTTCTCCTGGGGTACCGCCGACCGAAACGCCGCAGCTGCGCTCTTCCAGCTCTCGGCATACTGTCCCGAGTCCACCAGCGCCACCCAGTCCTCGCTCGACCGTATCGCTATCCGTTCGGCAGTTGGCCCATTCTGTGGCTGGAGAGCAGAGACAGGTTTCAGCCTCGCGCCCAGCAAAAGACAGACCGCAAGACCAATCTTGACCCCGTTTTTCATCCTCGACCTCCATGCGGCCGACACAGCCGGTCGCAGCTTCGAGTCTACGTTCTGACACGCACATAAAACATCCGCTCATCACCACCCGCGTGCTCAATGAAGATCTCGCCATCCGCCCGTTCCACCACACTCGGAAACTTCTCGCCCCACTCGACCAGCAACAAAGCGTCCGGCGCGTCCGCCATCTCCTCCAGCCCCAGCGTCAACAGCTCCCGCTCCGTCTCCAACCGGTAAAGATCAAGATGATATAACCGCACCTTGGCCCCAACATACTCATGCACCAGCGTAAACGTGGGACTCGTCACGTCCTCAGCCTCCGCGGCGCCCAGCGATGCAGCAATCCCCTTCACCAGCGTCGTCTTCCCCGCACCTAAATCTCCCCGCAGCACGATCAGCTTCGGGGCAGGCAGCAGCATCTCCGCCACCCTCTCACCCATCGCCAGTGTCCCCGCCTCACTCCGCGTCTTGAACCGCTTCTCCCTCATCCCCGCAGCCCGCAGATCCAGGTCAACCCGTCCTCGTCCTTGACCCTGTATCGAAACGCGTCCGAAAGATGTGTAACCGTATCGGTTGCAAGTACGGTATGCTCGTCCATCGCCTTCGCGGCAAAGTCCCCAGCCAGTCCGTGCAGATACACAGCCGTCTCCACTGCCCGTGCGACATCGCCGGGAAACTGCGCCAGCATCGCCGCCACAATTCCCGTCAGAATATCTCCGCTTCCACCCTTTGCCATCGCCGGGTTCCCACTCGTATTCACCGCGATCGAACCGTCCGGATGCGCAACCAGTGTGCGCCAACCCTTCAGTACCAGTGTCAACTTGTGCTCCGTTGCAAATCGCCGTGCCAACCCCAACCGGTCCGCCTCGACCTCCTTCACCGTCAACCCTGTGAGTCGAGCCATCTCTCCCGGATGCGGCGTCAACACCATCACCCTGCCTCTTCCTTTCAACTCGTGCGACCTGCCGGCAAACGCATTCAACGCATCCGCATCGATCACGACCGGCACGGTCGTCTTCTCCACCACCTGCCGCGCAAACGCCGGCGCGTCCCCCTCCGTCGAAAGTCCCGGCCCCACCGCAACCACGCTGATCTGCTTCACCAACGCGTCCAGCTTCGCCCCATCAAGGTTCTTGAACGACACCGCACCTTTGGATCCTTCGGCCATCGGCACCATCATCAACTCCGGCGTAATTGCCGCGACTGTGTCCACAATGCTGTTCGGCACGGCCGCCGTCACCAGCCCTGCTCCCGCCCGCAGGCAGGCAAGCGACGCCATCGCCGGTGCCCCGGCCTTCCCGTAACTCCCCCCAATCACCAACACATGACCATACTTGCCTTTATTCGAGTTCACGTCCCGGGCCTTCTCTGCCACCACCTTCGAAGCCCCCGTCCACGTCAACCCGCCACCCGAAACAACCGCGTCTGCCGGTGATCCAATCTCCGCCACCACCACTGGCCCAAACGTCCCTCCGGTCTTTTCATTGCGAGTGAGGTGCCCAAACACATGCGCCATCTTGGGCGCGGTAAACGTCACCACTGCATCCGCGCGAAACGCCCCTTCAGCCGACTGCGCCATCGAATTCGCGTCCCACCCCGAGGGTAGGTCCACCGCCACCACTGGCACATCGAGCCTCTCCACCATCTCCCGCAACGAAACCGCAAGCCCCCGGAGCGGCGGCTTGAATCCTGTTCCCACCACCGCATCGATCAGCAAACCTGCGTCCTCAATCATCGGCACACAGGCCGTCAGGGTCGCTTCATCCACGGCCTCATCCACAATCACAGTCGAAGCCTCACTTCGAAGTCGCTTCAGGGCCGTCGCAGCCTCGCCCTTCACCTCATCGATCCGCCCCAGCAGGACCACACGCACTGTCTGCCCCGCCTGCGTTAGCGCACGTGCGGCTACAAATCCGTCACCCCCGTTGTTTCCTTTACCGCAAAGCACAACTACTTGCGACGCCGCACCATACCACCGCAGACAGAACGCCGCGACAGCGCCCCCGGCACGCTCCATCAGCGACTCCAGTGGGACCCCAAACTCCTCAACCGTGCGCCGGTCCGTCGCCACCATCTCTTCTGCCGTCAAAATCTGCATCATTCCCTTCTACCCGAATCCGCAGCGTTTAGCCAAGAACTCGCGCTCCGACACTCGCGCCGCCGCCCAACATGGGCCCGGGGGTCGCTGTCATTCAGATGCAGGAAGAAACAATTTTATAGAATTTGATGCGAAATCTCTTCACCGGAAACAAGCGCGCTGCCCAGCCACTGAAGCCTCCAGCCCGGCGGGGCCCTTCAATCGTTGGCGCCGACAGCACCATCAGCAGCAACCGTCGTCTTCTGCAGAAAATAGCTCTTGTCCCATAGCGAGCGGTAAAACTCTCCGGTCAATTCAGCCGCCTTCGGTCCAAACGTGGGGCGTCCGCCTTCGAGGAAGAACACAGTTACGATTCTTCCGTTCGGCGTGTCCGCATACGACCCAAACCAGCCAAACCGTGTCCCATTGTTCGAGCAGGTCCCCGTCTTACCCATCACAGGAAACTCACTGAAGTTTGCCCGCAATGACCGCGCAGTCCCATACTGCACAGCGCCTTCCATACCTACCGAGATCTCTGGAATCAAAGGAGCGATATCCAGCGTCCGCTTCACCTTCGGCTCAAATGCAGCCACATCCATCGCAGTCTCAGGATGCTGCAGATAGTAGAGTGTGCCTCCGTTCGCAATCGCCGCTACCAGCGCACCCAGCTGCAGCGGAGTCATCGACACGCTCTCTCCGAACGAACACATCCGGCCTACACCACCCAGCGAAGCCGGCAGCTCCTCATCTGGATACGTCCCCAACTGCTCTCCCTGAATGTGATACCCCGCCAGCTCCCCGAGGCCAAACTCATTCGCGTAATGTTTCACGCGCTCAAACCCCAACTGCCGTCCCAGCGTCTCAAAATAGAGATTGTTCGAGTGCGCCAGCGCCTCGGTCATAGTTAGGTGATAATGCCCACCCAGGTTCACCGGAGTATCTCGCTGGACGATCCCCTCTTCCAGTGCAGCCAGCGCAACCGTAAGTTTGATGGTTGAGCAGGGCTCAGCCCCGCGCGACAGCGCCAGCTTCTGGTTCACCATCGCCAGAATGCGCCCCGTGGACGGATCGATGGCGATCGCCGTCCCATTCATATTTCCCAACGCCTCGATCGCCGCGGCGCGGACTACCGGATCTTCCCCCTCGACTACATCACCCAACGTCAGATTGTCAGCATAAGAACTCGCAGAAAAATGCTCGTGATAACGCGTTCGTCGCACCGCAAGCGTAGGACGCGCCCCATGGCCGCTCCCGTGCGCCACCACCTTGGTCGTCGTGACGGTGTGCCTCGCCGTAGCAGACTTCACGCTCGTATGCGAAACACTGCTGTGCGCGGCCAACTTCGTCGAAACATGCGCCGTCCCCGAGGAGTGGTGTTTGATCCTCCCGGTAGGCGTCGTTCCACTTGTAGTCGTTGCTCCGCTTGCACCCGCTCCAGCACAAAACACAAGGCCGAAGAGGACCGCGCCGCAAATCTTCATTTGTCCCGACATTAGGCCTTCCCTCTTATTGATATCTTGCAATCGAATTGCCATCGAGTCAAAACCCGCTCACTTATCCCCAACCCGGGTGTTCCCGCTTGTTGATTTGAGTGCAATCGAAGTGCCATTGATCCAAGATCTAACTTAATAGAGCTTTATTTAACACTATAAAACACAACAGCGCCGTCCCACTTTCGTGCCAACGTCACTTAAAGAGCAATAGATCCATCAATTTCCACGCCGCAGAAAGGCCGGAATGTCCAATTCGTCTGGTTCAGAATGGGCCACCGCGGCCGTCCCTGCCCCGAAAGACGGCACCCGTGCAGAGGCCTCCAATGGGAAAACCTCTTCCGTCACACTGCTAACCTCTTCCTGTTGGACGCGCACTGGCGAAGAACAGCGGGTCGGCTCCGTCCCAGGAGCCAGCTCCGCCCGCGACGTCGAAGCTCGAAAGAAGTCGTCGTCAAACACCGAAGCCTTCACCGGAACCAGCTCCGGCGGAGCGCCCGGCCCGGCACTCGCGCTCTTCTCCCTTCCCTCGCCAGCCGTACTCATCGGCTCAGCCTCGGTCTCACTCGCAAATCGCGGACTCGGTCGCGGCGTCACCACTCGCGGCTGAATCGGCACGTCGTACCGCATCGTCGGCAGCGTCGACTCCGCCAGCATGCGCTCTCGCCGCTGCGGCATCTCCTGCTGCTTGAAGCCCGTTGCGATTACTGTGATCTTCACCTCATCGCCCATCGTCTCGTCCTGCACCGCACCAAAGATAATGTTTGCGTCCTCATGCGCCGCGTTCTGAATGATCCCCGAAGCCTCATTCACCTCGCTCAACTTCAGGCTGCTCGACCCAGTGATATTAATCAGGATCCCGCGCGCCCCGTCGATCGCTCCCGCCTCCAACAGTGGCGAAGCCATCGCGGCCACCGCTGCCTCCACTGCACGGTTAGCTCCCGACCGCATCGCCGTCCCCATCACCGCATAACCCATCCCCGCCATCGTCGTCTTCACGTCGGCAAAGTCGCGGTTGATCACACCAGGAATCGTAATGATGTCCGAGATCCCCTGGACGCCCTGCCGCAGCACATCGTCTGCAATCCGAAAGCTCTCGAAGAACCCGGCGTCCTTCGCCACCGCCAGCAACTTCTCATTTGGAATCACGATCACCGTATCGACCGATTCGAGCAGCTCCTGCATCCCGCGCTCGGCCTGCATCATCCGCCGCTTGCCTTCAAACGCAAACGGCCGCGTCACCACCGCCACCGTCAGCGCGCCCATCTCACTCGCCAGGC
>Ga0210388_10003599_pt1 | contig 12109 bp, 12 predicted proteins | sample IncBWC19OmetaG_FD_155485 | JGI IMG/M metagenome (GOLD analysis project Ga0210388, IMG submission 155485) | Forest soil microbial communities from Barre Woods Harvard Forest LTER site, Petersham, Massachusetts, United States - Inc-BW-C-19-O ... | reverse complement strand
ATTAACTACACAAGCCTAGCACTTAAAATACTCAATGCTGTATTTATTTAACACATTCCCTTTATAAAAGAATGTAGCAGGGGAATTACAAATATTACAATTCATTTATTTAAATGATGCTCTGATTTTCGATGCTATTCGTTTAATAATATTCCTGCCTGCTGGTTTTACAGGCCTAGGCCTATAATGCTCATAAAAGGTATATATATCCGCCTCTTTATTTTGCTGAACCATTGTAGGATGCTTGATTAAACCCATCTCTGCAGTTTTCATATTTGCCCATTTACTTTCAGCACCTGTATGGGTAGCACTTGAACCAAAACCAATATTAGAAATCATGTTTACTTGTGGAATTATGGCAAGTCCGTGATTATTTAATACAGTATAGTGCCACTGATAATCCCATGTATCAATTTTATGAGCAAGCATACTTTTGAAAATTCCATGCCAATATTCCCGAATAATAGGGTCGTTAAAATAGAAATCCATTTTTTTCAGCCTGATAAATTCCTCTACATCCGAAACATTGAAATCGTATTTCTTCCACGCTCTTCTCCAGGTTGCCCAACCCCATACGTGTATATTTGCTGAGAAATAATAACTCGCATCTCCACGCTTAATCCCTTCCTGAAAATTGGTGCCGCCAACATGCATCACCCTTTCATCATCCTTATAATAATCCAATAAGATCTTACAAAACGTAAAAAAGCTATCGTTAGGCAAACAATCATCTTCTAGTATAATACCGGCTTCTTCATTCTCAAAAAACCAGGTTATGGCCTTACTCACGGCCTTGCCACAACCCAAATTAGTATTACCATAAATAGTTTTAACAGAACAGGGCCAATCAACTTTCTCGATTATCGTTCTTGTAAGTTCGCAATTCACCTTATCATTCTCATTGCCTTCACGCGGACCATCTGCTGCGACATATAAACGTGAAGGCTTAACCTCCCTTATCCTATCAAAAACTCTCTGAGTAGTTTCAGGACGATTAAAAACGACAAATAATATAGGAGTGCTGAATTCTCCCATCAGATAATCTTTTTAATAGAAAATTTCGGAAGAGTAGCTCCCTGTATCTGGCTTGTATCATTAAACCCATAAGGGTTCCCATCGCTTATTTCAAATCCCACCTGAAATTCCAGTAAGTCCTGTATAGTATCTTCAGTGCGCAAGAACAGTACTAATTGATAGTTCCCCGGCTTAATATTATTCTCTATCTCAAAACGGTATGTATCTCTATCGTCAGTATGTTCAATATTTTCAGCAATGAAACGATTACTGCAATGCACCACGCAATTATGACGTTTATCCATTACATTAACTCCAAAATCAACATCCGCAAACCTGCGTTTAACGTTTGAACGTAAGGTGATATCAAAGACTATATTCTTTCCATACTTCACAGGCGATTCCTCAAAATGTATCTTTTCAAATATTATCTCTTTCTTATAATTATTATCGCGCTCTATAGCTGCAAGATTTATATCATTCCCAGAGAGAGTGTTATAATCATTATACATTTCAGTCACCTGTTTTACATCTCCTTTTGCAACAAGTGTACCTTTATCAATCAAAATAGCTTTTGTGCAGAGTGCTTCTACTGCTGAAATATTATGTGACACAAAAAGAATTGTCCTGCCTTCTTTGCCAATTGCTGTCATTCGGTCGATACATTTTTTCTGAAAAACAGAATCACCTACTGCAAGTACTTCATCAACAATCAATATATCAGGTTCTAAATGTGCTGCCACTGAAAAGGCAAGACGCACATACATCCCGCTACTATAACGCTTTACTGGTGTATCAAGAAATTTATCTATTTCTGCAAAAGCTACTATTTCATCGAATTTAGATTCAATTTCCCTTTTTCCCATTCCCAGTATAGCACCATTCAAAAAAATATTTTCTCTTCCTGTCAATTCAGCATGGAAGCCCGTACCGACTTCCAATAAGCTCGATACCCTACCATCTATAGTAATTCGCCCTTTAGAGGGCTCAGTAATCCGACTCAATATTTTAAGCAGTGTAGATTTTCCAGCCCCATTGCGGCCAATAATACCTACCCTATCTCCTTTATTAATCTCAAACGATACATCCCTCAATGCGAGAAACTCCTCCTTAGCGTTGCCTTTAGTTTCATTGTCCTGCCTTTTAAAGGCATTCCTTGCCCTACCCGCAATTACATCTCTTAGAGTTGAATAGCGCTCAGCTTGCTTATGTCTTAAGGTATAACTCTTAGATAAATCTTCTACTATTATAACAGGCTCACTCATTCCTTAAATATCTATTTAATATATGCTTTAATCTTATTCCTTATTCTACTACTTAAAGCTTCTTTCTCGTCACTAAATGTTTTTGCATATTCCGTAAGAACAGCAAATCGGACTTTTTCTCCAGTAATTTTATTAAAACCGTATGGCTGGCCATTTATCCATTCTATCTTTTTTAAGAGTGCCCCACCAATCTTTGTATGCTCCATTTCATATTCATCTTTATAGTAATTCGATGAATCGAACATATTGTGGTCAAAGGCAGTATGATTCTTAGCTTTTGAAAGTGAACGGTAATTTATCTCTTTAGAAAATAAGTACAACAAAGTCATATCACATACACCACCAGCCACCTTATTCTTCACATGATAAGCCCACTTTTCCTCCATTAATTCTTTCTTGTCCGACTTATATGCATTCAAGATAAAATCACAGAACTTATTAATAGTGTCCAGCTTCCAATATGAACAACTGGCAGAAGCAGCCCACCTATAATTCTCCTGAGACTCTGAAATATTAAAAGCAGCGTCATACTCACGATAACTATCATAAACCTTACTCAAGTCATCATAGATCATCACATCAGAATCCGCATAATAACAAACATCTATTTTCTGCTCTTCCATAAAATTCCTTAAAACAAACCAACGTGCAATACATATCTTCTCGAACTCCTTAGAATTAGTACTTAGATGCTCATACACCGATTCAAATACATCTACATCCTTTGTATACTTTTTAATAGAAAAACATTTTACGCTATCAAACTTGAAGTTAATTTCAGTAATCAGAACAACAGTTTTATTGTATTTGGTCGCGTTCTGCAAAGATCTTTTTAAATAACCCGGAATATTGCCATAATGCACGTATACGACGGGAATATCTTTCACCTGCCCTAACTCCGAACCATTTGCACTATTATATAACATCGGCAAAAGACCTTTCTGTTTTACGAAAATACCATACACCCAGAAAAAGCATAAAGAAACTTATTCCAATAGAAACCAAAAAGCCTGGAAGATAAATATGAATACTTCCTCCTAAAAAGCACCACCTAAACCCATCGATTACACCTACCATTGGGTTCAGTGAATAGATAAACTTACAAACCTCTGGCACCCTTTGATTTTGATATATGTATTCACTTCCAAATGCTACCGGAGAAACATATATACCAAACTGCACCATGAATGGAATTACATATCTGAAATCCCGATATTTCACATTTAAAGCTGCTATAAATAAGCCCGCTCCTATGGAAACCAATAAAAGAAGTATTACAAACAAAGGCAAGAAAACAATTTGCCAGCTTGGCATATATCTAAAGGCTACTAATAAGATTATAAGAATACCCAGAGAAATAAGGAAATCTACAAGGCAAACAATTACGGTACTTAATGGAACAACGAGCCTTGGGAAGTAAACCTTAGTAAGTAAATTTGAATTGGTTACCAGTGAACTGCTTATCTCACTAAACGAACTTGAAAAAAATTGCCAGGGGATGGTTGCCAATGCTACCAATAGCACTCTGGGGGTTCCTTCTGGAACATTAGAGCTGAAAAGCCAACCAATAAACCACATCATTGCAATAGTAAGGGCAGGCTTAACAATGCTCCAGGCAATACCAATGGCAGTTTGCTTATATCTCACTAATATATCGCGCCACGCCAGAAAGTATAAAAGCCCGCGATAACTCCACAGATCTCTCCAATAATTCTTACTCCTTAAACCTGGTTCTATAACAATGCGGTTGCTCACTTTCAGCAAAGAAAATTGTAAAATAGTTAAAAGTCAAAGTTAGTGAAAATTACCGCTTTATTTCCCGGTATATGGTCATCATCTTATCCACACCGTTATTCCACTCATAATTAGCTATAACATGAGCACGGGCATTTTTCCCTAATTCTATACGTTTGGTTTTGTTTTCTATCAATACTTTCAACGCAGCGGCCAACGCTTCTGCATTATCAGGCGGGACACATATTCCATTCTTTCCATTAGTAACAATCTCAGGTAGTCCGCCCACATCCGATACTATAACCGGCTTTTCACATGCCATTGCCTCAATAATCGAAACTCCAAAGCTTTCTTGCCTTGATACATTCACAAAAATGTCAACACCAGATAATATTTTAGGTATTTCACTTTGCTTTACGAATCCTAACCATTCTATTCTATCTGCTATTCCTTCGCTCGTTGCAAGCTTTTCAAGATTATTATGCTCAGAACCAGCTCCGGCAATGACAAGATTCAAATCAATATTCAACTTTTTAACCAAATAGGCACAAGCCCTTATTAATATATCTTGTCCGTATATATGCTCAAGGCTTTTAATTGTTCCTATCGTGATAGCTTTATTAAGCGTTGCAGGCATTGGAGCAAAAGCCTTAGTATCTATTCCAAAAGGAGTTATTTCAATCTTCTTATCTGTATACTTTCCTATTTCTTTCGCCATTATATGGCTTGTAGAAAGTATTTTATCGGCTGCTTTAAAATTTGCAGTAAGAATACCTTTATTGATTTTACGAAGTAATGGAAACTCGAACACATCGCTGCCCCATACTGATAATACAAATGGATGAAACTTACATAACCTGCCTAATAAGCCATAACTGCTGGCATAATGAGCGTGAACAATATCAGGGTTAAATTCTATAATTACCTTTTTCAACGACAATAAGGCTAAAGGATAAGTAAGTTTGCGCTTACCCGCAAATGGTACACTTATAACTTTCACACCTTGCTTATTCCACTCTCCAGTATTTTGTTCAGTTGTCAAAGAAAATATCATCACCTCTATTCCCTTTTGAACAAGAGCCATCCCCCACTTTTTAACATGGACGGAATTACAATCAGCTAATAAGAGTACTTTCATGTAGGTTAATTGATCACAGTGTGTTTTAGGACCCGTAAGAATGCTATAAAGGTAAACTTAGAGAAAAACCTTCGCCCATACTGCTTACTAATATATAACTGTTCCAATACAAATTTTCTTTTCTTCTTACTTGTTTTACCACTTTCGTGTATTCTGAAAACGGCAACTTCAAAATTGCATACATAGAATTTCCCACCTCCATTCAAAGCACGAATAACATATTCATAATCAAAGCAACACTCATAACTAACCATGTAACCTATATTGTCAGTAAAACTCTTCTTGAAGAAAGAACCTGGTTGATATATACCCGCAACATTATTTACTAAATCATATTTCGTTAGTTCACGTGCATTAGCCACTCTTATTACTTTGCCAGCTTCATCCACTAAACGAATGCCACCATATATATAATCTATTGAATTATCACTTTTAAGAATATCAACCATTTTAAAAAAACCATCCAACTCAATGCAATCATCTGTGTTCAGCCAAGTCCAATAATCTCCGGTAAGTTGTTTAATACCCTTATTAATTGCATCGTATTGGCCAAAATCCTTCTTTATCTCTTTATAATCGAATAGCGATTGGTACTTATCAATTATAACTTGGGTAGCCTGATTAGACTCACTATCAAACAACAAAACTTCAACTTCAATATTATTTTGCCTCGCTCTTTCTTTAAGCAATACAAGGTTCTTTAGAGTCTCCTCAATGTATTTATCCTGGTTATATGATGGTACAATTATGGAAAATTTCATGCCACTTAAGAATTTACAGTTCTTGCTTTTCTTCTAATTGAAACAAGCATTAGCATAAGCCTGACAATAACAGAAGGGCTTTGATACTTCTTGATCTCAGGATATTTTTCAGCAATAATATTATACTTTTTTAATGCTTTATCTGAATGCTTAGCAGTTTTATAGGACTCAAATGCACGCACAATGAAAAATGATTTTAGTTTTCTCTTTTGTCCTGTTGACAAAGCATTACGGAATACATCATATACTTTATCATATAACATTTGATGTACCGTTACAATAGGATCTAAATGTGATAATGTATATGTGTCTTTTAACAAATTTGTTGATGTTGTCGAATCACTGTGTATTCTAAAATAAGTTAAGCTCTGAGGAATATATTTGACACCGTATCTGCTTCCAATACGCAGAAAATATTCAAGGTCGCATATCTGCTCAAGGTCCGTATTGAACATACCCACGGCATCTTTTACTTCCTTTTGAAACATTATACTGGTTGGTTCACCAATAAAATTCAGGCAAATATTCCCTACTGCCATAACAGACACATCTTTTGCACTTACCAGGCTTGGTGCGTCCGCCCTAACTCCAAGTCTCTCAAACGTCCTAACTTCATTTTCGTAATAGGCCTTTTCTTCAGGGCTTGCTTTTTCATCGAGAATAAAAATGCGCCGGCATGCTATTAGCTTATCTTCTTTTGAAGAATTGGCAAGCATTGCTTCAACACAGTTCTTTTCTATATAATCATCTTGAAAAAGAAACTTTATCCATTTACCCTTTGCCATCTGAATGCACTTATTCCAGTTAGCAACCAGACCAGCGTTCTTTTCATTTCTATACGCCCTTATTCGCTTATCTTTTGCTACGTATTCATTGAGTACTGCCCATGAATTGTCAGTAGATGTATCATCTATTGCAATTATCTCAATATTAGAATAGGTTTGTGCCAATGCACTATCAATACATTGAGCCAGGTATTTTTCTCCGTTGTAAACCGGTATACAAATGCTTACTGTGTCGTTAAACATGGAAATAACCTGTTTTATCCGGAGTGCTTGCAACACTTACCGCATTGCAAGAAACAATATTTACTATTATGTTATGCCCTATTTAGCAACATTAACCGCCCTAGTCTCGCGAATTACCGTAACCTTCACTTGTCCAGGGTATGTCATCTCGTTTTGAATCTTCTGAGCTATTTCAAATGAAAGCACTTCCGATTCTTTATCAGTAACCTTTTCACTGGCTACAATTACACGTAATTCTCTTCCTGCCTGTATCGCATAAGTCTTTTCAACTCCTTTATATGACATAGCAAGCGCTTCAAGATCCCTGAGCCTCTTAATATATTGCTCAGCCATTTCACGCCTTGCACCAGGGCGAGCACCTGATATAGCATCGCACACCTGTATAATAGGAGAAAGCAAGTTGGTCATTTCTATTTCATCATGGTGGGCACCAATCGCATTGCATATTTCAGGCTTCTCCTTGTATTTTTCAGCAAGCTTCATACCTAAAATAGCGTGTGGCAATTCAGGTTCTTCATCAGGTACTTTTCCTATATCATGTAATAAACCCGCACGTTTTGCCAATTTGGGGTTTAAGCCCATTTCCGATGCCATAGTAGCAGCAAGGTTTGCAACTTCTTTCGAGTGTTGCAATAAATTCTGTCCATATGATGAACGATACCTCATCTTACCCACTAACCTGATTAACTCAGGGTGAAGGTTATTTAAGCCAAGGTCAATAACAGTACGTTTTCCTACTTCCGCAATTTCTTCTTCTAACTGCCTGCGGCATTTTTCAACCACTTCCTCAATACGGGCGGGGTGAATGCGTCCGTCGGTTACCAATTGGTGTAATGCTAAGCGTGCAATTTCACGCCTGAGCGGATCAAAACAAGAGATAATAATTGCTTCAGGAGTATCATCTACTATGACTTCAACACCAGTTGCAGCTTCCAGTGCACGTATATTACGCCCTTCTCGGCCAATAATACGGCCCTTCATTTCATCGTTTTCAATATTAAATACAGCTACTGCATTTTCTACAGCTTGTTCTACTCCTACTCTTTGAATGCTTTGAATGACAATCTTCTTAGCTTCTTTAGTTGCTGTTAATTTAGCCTCGTCTACTATTTCTTTTATATAATTAGTAGCCTGTGCCTTAGCATCAGACTTTAATGACTCAATAAGTTGGTTCTTCGCCTCCTCAGCCGATAATTCAGATATGGTTTCCAATTGCTTAACCTGCCTTTCATGCTGCTTTGCCAATTCTTCGCTTTTCTGGTTGGCAAGTTTTATTTGTTCATTCAGGCTGTTCTTAAGGCCATCCAATTCCCTTTCCTTTCTTTGAACTTGCTCTAATTTCTGAGAAGCAGCTTGTTCCTTCTGTTTCGCTCTGCCTTCAGCCGAGTTCATTTGCTTGTTCTTTTCGTTTACTTGGGCCTCATGCTCGGCTTTAAGCTGTAAAAAGCGCTCCTTAGCCTCAAGCATCTTCTTGTCTTTCAATGCATTAGCCTGCCTTTCAGCATCTTTAATAATGGTATCGCCATTCTTCTTAATGTTCTTTTTTAGAACAGTGGCGGTAATTAATATACCAAGCCCCAAGCCAATAACGGCTGCGGCGGCAATTACAATAATGGTAACAATATCCAGGTTCATAGCGTATTTATGTATTACGTGAACCCTTAATAGAAGTAGGTGCTATCCTGCAATTTGCAGGGCAGCTTCAATAGCCTTTAGCTTCATCTCAACTTTTTTCTCATCGTAGGGCTTCTTTTCATTATCACTTTCAATGTATTGAAAAGCAAGCTGAAGAGCACACATAGCCAGCAAATCGCGTGGGTCTTTTATGGCGTAGGCAGCAGAATAACTCTTTATATTTTCGTTAACCAATGCTACAGCTTCTTTCATGCTTGCTTCGGTCTCCGGAGTTACATTCAGGGGATATTCCCTGCCCGAGATATTTACTTTTATACTGGTTGCCTTTGTGTTGCTCATTCCTTATTTCCTCCTCTATTTCTTTAGCAATGTTATACATCGCTCTACTTCACTTAAGAGTTCGTCAATTTTATGGTTAATTTCCTTGTTTTGGTGTGTATTTTGTTTTTGTTTTTCAAGTTGTATGGCAACGCCATCTTCCCTTGTTTTAATAAGCTGAGACTCAAAAGCCTTGATTTTGGCAATAAGCTCTTGATTATCAGCCTTTAACTTCTTATTTGTGTTATCTAAATCGCTTTGCAAAGATAGAATTTTTTCAATTCCCTTATATATATTCTCCAGTCGCTTTTCCATGTCTTTCATAGGGGCAATTCTATCAATAAAAGGCTAATTTTAGCCAAATATAGGAGATTACACATATAATACACATTCTATCCTATTAGTTTTTATTTTTGCGCACCTGAATAACGTATTATGAGTTTAGCCCAGAGTTATAAAAAGAATGTTTTCTGCTTAGAAGGAGATTGGCAAAAAGATATGCGCGATAATTCAAGTATTCGTGCAGCCCTAATTTTCTTACAACAGAACAATGATATTAAGTATATATACAAGCAGTGTGGCACAAGAGAGAATCTTGAATACTATCTTTCTTTATGGAAGCTGAGAAAGTATGCACCATACTCTATAGCCTATTTTGCTTTTCACGGACAACCGGAAAGCATACAAGTTGGAAAGGAGTTTGTTACTCTTGATGAATTAGGTGACATGCTGCACGATAGCTGCCATGATAAAATAATACACTTCGGCAGTTGCAAAACACTTAACACCGATGAGAAAACGATAAAACGTTTTTTAGAAAGCACAGGGGCATTATGTGTATGCGGTTTCGAATCGGAAATTAATTTTGTAGAGAGTTCTGCATTTGATATGATACTTATTGAAATGTTCCAGCAATATAAGGACATGCGAATGCTTGACAAGAATATTCGTAAAAACTACCGTAGCTTTGTTAAAAGGCTGCAATTCAAATTGATATACCCGTAATGGAAATTAAAACCAATCAAGACTCAGTATTTAACTTCACATTTAAAGTGAAGTGTATTATTCTGCTTGTTATTGGTTTCGTGTTCTATATTAATACGGTAGCTAATGAAGCAGCCCTGGATGATGGGATTGTAATTATTCACAATGATTATGTACAGAAAGGTTTTAAAGGCGTAGGTAAAATACTTTCTACCGACGCATACGATAGTTATTACAAATCTATGAATGCTAACCAGATGTTAGCAGGTGGTAGGTATCGTCCACTATCTATTGTAGTGTTTGCTATTGAGCATGAAATAATAGGCAGCGACTCCTGGCACATAATGCATTTTGTAAGCATCTTATTTTACCTGCTATGTATACTTGTTATATTTTACTTCCTGCATAATTACTTCTTCAAAAAAACATCCTGGGGAGAAGACATGGCATTTCTTGCCACTATACTCTTTGCCATTCACCCAATGCATACTGAAGTGGTGGCTAACGTAAAGAGCCTTGATGAAATACTTTCCTTATTATGTATTGGCCTTACTCTCATATTCGCCCTGCGCTATCTTGAGAAAAAGGAGCCACTCATGATGATTTTCCCATTGACGTTTTACTTTTTAGCATTACTGGCTAAGGAATATGGCGTGATGATGCTGTTTGTATTCCCTCTCGTTTTCTATCTGCTTGCCAATAAAAAACCATTAGACTCACTAGTATGTACAATGCCTTATATTGCAATTGTGGCCCTGTACTTATATGTTAGATTCCAGTCTATTGGTATTCCATATGTAGCATCGAAGGAAGAATTAAATAATGCGCATGCCTTTACCCAACATATGCAAAGGCTATCTAGTTATATAGTAATTGTAAACCTTGTCTCTGCTATAGCAGTGCCTGTGGTCTATTATTTCTACTTCAAGAAAAACCTGGCTACCGCATTATATAATAGTATTCCTTATTACATTGTTTTCTTGTTATTCTTGCTTCGCCCTATCCAATTCCCCAATATAGCACACAGCGTACCTACCGATGAAATTCTGAACAACCCGTATATGCTTGCAACGCCCATGCAAAAAACAGCATCGGAAATATTTGTACTGGGGAAATATCTCTATATGATGTTCATTCCTTATCCACTGTCCAGTGATTATTCATACGCTGCCCTACCTTATCGCGATTTCTCTGATCCTCTTGTAGTACTTTCTATCCTTACTTATGTGTTCCTTTTTGCATGGCTTGTATGGTTGGTTATCAAAAAAAATATCCTGGCTATTCCACTTGCATTTTACCTGGTAAATATATTCATGGTTTCAAACTTATTGCTCGACCTTGGAGCTACTATGGGTGAACGTCTAGCATTTCATTCTTCACTCGGATTTGTCATCATATTATCATACGGAGTATTAACTCTTTTAAAGAAGATATCGTTGCAACAAAAAAGGATAATGGTTATGGGACTCACCAGTGTTCTTGTAGTATTGTGTGCTGCAGAAGACTTGCCCCGTAATATGCAGTGGAAGAATGATGTTACCCTATTCACACACGATGTACATGTTGTACCAAATAGTGTTATGGTAAATGGTAATGCAGGAGCACGCTATATTGAACTATCAGAAAGAAAAGAAAATGCGGCCCATTCTAAAGAACTTATAGATACCGCCATACACTACCTGCGTAAGTCAATAGATATGCACAAAACATATACAAATAGTTATTTGAATATTGGTATTGCATTTTACAAACTTGAAATGCCCGATTCAGCAAAATACTATTGGGACATAGCCAAGAAATTATACCCTGATCATCCTAACCTGAAGACCTACTATCCACTCTTAGCACAAGAATACCTGAATAAGGCAATGGCATTCGGAAAAACAGGAGATATAGAAGGTGCAATACGAATAATGAAGAAAGCATTGCGTGCAGATAACGACAATGCTGATGTGTGGTATAACTTAGGCGGAGCATACTTTACCGTCAAGCAATACGATTCTGCTCGATATGCTTGGAACACAACACTTACCTTAAAGCCTGAATACCCACAGGCAAAACAGGGCTTAAGTGCATTACCTCCTCCAACTAAAGGAGTTGAAATAAAAGGGATCAGATAATTTAGTTGATGAGCAAAAACGCCACCCCTTCACTTGCTCCATCCTTATTAGGGCTTACCTATAAAGCCAAGTGCATAATACTTGCAGTTCTAAGTTTCTGCCTTTATGTAAA
>Ga0210388_10003598_pt1 | contig 12111 bp, 12 predicted proteins | sample IncBWC19OmetaG_FD_155485 | JGI IMG/M metagenome (GOLD analysis project Ga0210388, IMG submission 155485) | Forest soil microbial communities from Barre Woods Harvard Forest LTER site, Petersham, Massachusetts, United States - Inc-BW-C-19-O ... | reverse complement strand
CCGACGCGCCGCCCGTCCTCCACAACATCAACCTCCGTATTCCTGCGGGATCGAGCCTGGCCATCGTAGGCCCCACCGGCTCCGGAAAATCCACGCTGGTCGGTCTCATCCCCCGCCTCCACGACGCCGCTCCCGGGACCGTCCTGATCGACGGCCAGCCCGTCCGCAACTTCACCCTGTCTGCCCTCCGCAAGAGCATCGGCTTTGTCCCGCAGGAAACATTTCTCTTCTCCGAGACCATCCGTCAGAACATCGCCTTCGGCAAACCCGACGCCTCACCCGAACAGGTCGAGGAGGCCGCCACCATCGCCCACATCAGCACCGAAATTCAGGAGTTCCCCAAAGGCTTCGACACCGAGGTCGGAGAACGTGGGCTCACCCTCTCCGGCGGCCAGAAGCAGCGGACGGCCATCGCCCGCGCCGTAATCCGCGACCCCAAGGTCCTCATCCTCGACGACGCATTAGCCAGCGTCGACACCTACACCGAGGAGCGCATACTCAGCGGTCTGAAGCGAGTCATGGAAGGCCGCACCACCATCTTCATCTCACATCGCATCTCCACTGCCCGCAACGCCGACCAGATCGCCGTCCTCGTCGCCGGCCGCATCGCTGAACTCGGCACCCACGAGGAACTGATCGCCCGCAACGGATACTACACCAGCCTCTTCGAAAAACAACGTCTGGAAGAAGAGTTGGCCGTAGCGACCTAGGCTTCAAACCGCCTGAGCTAGGCTGACCACCGCGAAGCGCCTGCCTCGCCAGTCGTCGCAAGCACCTCCAGAGGAGGCAAAAACTTCTCCTCCCTCGTTCGCAGCTCCCGTGGCAATACTCTCCCGGCCTCAGGGTCCCGGGCCACTACTACCCATGCTTCGCGAACATTGCGAACAAAAGAAATCACCTCTTGAAACTGCTCCTTCGATTCAAGATGTGAAGCCTCGAGTGTCAACGTGAACATCGTCGAATAAAAATCAGCAAGCGAAGCAGCAACAGACCCATCAACATCAGGCCGCAACCGCGCCTGTAGATACATCAAAATATCCAGCACCTTCTTCACTGCAATGCGCCGTCCATGAACGTCGTTCTCCTCAACAGACTGCATCGCCCGATAAAGGAAACGAACAAGGCCGTCGTAAAGCGCCACAATCAACTCAACCCCGGTCGCTCCGGCAAGTGCCTGCTGTTGATAACTCATCTCATCCATCCGCTTATCCGTTCGGGTCCTGGTTGTAGCCAGTAATGGCGCTGTACATCTCGTTCACTTGGTTCAACTGGCTCGGAATCGACTGCAGGACCTGGTTCGCCGTATTCAGCTCGTCCGTCAGCTGGACCTTCTGCGCTGCCAGCAAAGTGTCTTCATTGCTGATGCTGGTCTTCAGCGCTGCCTCTTGCGCCGTGTTTTGCTGCTGCGCGAGATAGACCGCGCCATTCGGCGCCTGCGTTCCCAGGTTATTCAGCGAGGACGCCAATGTCTGGCCAAAGCTCCCCGAGTTCTGGAGGAACCCGGTCATGTCTGAGAAGTTGGAGTTGAGCGCTGAATTCAGCGTGTCCGCATCCAGCGTCAAGGTGCCATCGTCGTTCAACCCGATACCCAATTGCGTAATATTGCTGATCGCCCCGCTTGCGGCACCGCCAAAAAGAGACCCCGCAATCTGGCTCTGAATCAGGGCCAGCGTTGGGTTTCCGAATAGCGGCTCAGCGTTCCCACTTGAGTCGTCCTTCTCCTGGCCATTGATGTCATTGATCACTGCGTTATAAGCAGTCACAAACTTGCTCATTGCCGTTCCAATGTCCGTATTGTCGTTCGTAATCTCCACTTGGATCGGGGTTCCCGGCGCAGCACCTAGCAGTTGAAAGGTCACTCCGGGGATCGCATCGCTCACAGTATTCGAACTGCTCGTAATCGCCACGCCATCTACCGTCAAGCTCGCGTCCTTACCGTCCTGACTGCTTGAAAACGAGATTGATCCAGACGACGCACCTGAGATCGATCCAGAGACTGAAAGCTGTCCTGCCGTCCCACTGGTCCCGCTGACAAGAGAGAGCCGCGACCCAGTCGAATCTCTGATGACGTTTGCGTTCACGCCAATATCGGCAGAATTGATAGCGAAAGCCAACGATGCCAGCGTTGTGTCATTGTCCGCGCTATCTACACTGAAGGTGTGTCCTTGGATTGTAAGACTGCCGGAAAGCGTGTCGTTCGCGTCGGTAACCGCACTCGAGCTCTCCGAAGATGTCTGTGCCAGCGAATTGACGACGATGGTATGACTGCCAGCAGAGGCAGCCACACTGGCGGAGGTAAGACTCAGCAGATCGGTATTGGAACTCGATCCCTGCTTCTCCGAGAAGACACCGTCGAAGTCCGTCAGCGCCTGCAGGCTCGTCGTCAGCGTCGCAAGATCACTTCCAAGCGTAGACAGGACCGTGTCCTGGGCCTGCAACGCGGTCAGCTGGTTCTTCCACGGAGTCTCGATCGCCTGCTCCGACGCCTGGACTTGCGTCACGGTCGAAGCAACGTCAAACCCTTGGCCGCTCGTTGCTGATCCAAAGCTCAACCCGACTGTGCCCATTCTCGCCTTCCGGTTCTTGTTCGCCCTGACCGAAGCAATAGGCGAGCCAAACTTCACCGTCTGAAAATTAGAAGAAACTAAATACGGCGAAACTGAAACGACGGCGATCAGACCAACTGCACCTGGCCGCCGCCACTCCAATGCAGCTTATTGCAGCAGCTTCAGGATCTCCTGCTGCACACTGTTGGCCTGCGCCAGGGCGCTGATACCGGTCTGGCTCAGCACCTGGTACTTGGCCAGATCGCTGGTCGCCTGACCATAGTTGGTCGAACGGATCGCACTCTCTGCAGAGGAAAGATTGACCTCCTCCGAGCTGGCAACGTTGGCGGCCGCATTCAACTGGTTGATGTTGGCGCCGATCGCACCACGCTGGTTTGCAACATCGGCGATCGCGTCGGTAATGTTGCCCAAGGCAGTCGTCGCCGCAGTCGCACTCGTCAGCACCGAAGAAGACAGATCGACTCCCGCTCCGCCGCCGGTCGCAGTACCAATGCTCGCATTCGACAATGCTCCGGTGGTCGCAGCAATCGTTGTAGTTCCTCCAGCCGTTCCATCGCTGACAACAAAGTTTGTCGCCGTCGCCGAGAAAACGTTCGTGCTGTTGAAGTTCGTGGAGGTGCCGATGTTTCCAATCTCGGTCACGATACTCTGGAACTCAGTGTCGGCTGCGGTCGACTGCGCCGTCGTCAGACCGCCGTTGGCGGCCTCGGTGGCCAGCGTTACCGCGCGATCAAGGAGGTTCGTCACCTGCGACAACGCGCCATCGGCGGTCTGCAGCAAGCCAACGCCGTTCTGTGCGTTCTGCGCGGACTGCGTCAGTGCGGCCTCATTGGCATGAAGTCCGTCTGCAACCGAAAGGCCGGCCGCATCGTCCGCACCGCTGTTGATGCGCGAACCTGAAGATAGCTGTTGGAGAACAGTCTGGAGACTGCCCTGCGTCTGATTGAGATTGTTCTCTGCATAAGTTGCTGCAACGTTTGTAAGAATGCCCAAGGACATAAGGAAACGCTCCTGTACTGCTTGGTTTGAGTTGCCGCGACGCGCCCCGAGTGACCGCCCGGCAAACTCATATCGCTGACGCAGCAGCTCGTGAGATCCGATTCACCATGCGGAAGGCTCCGCGTTCCACCACCTCATCGGCCCCCCGCTCCGCGTACTTTAGAAGTGGTTCCTTTCCTCTCTACCTCATCGTCCACCGCGTCTGCTATTGCCAATGATTTCTCTGCCGATGAGAGAAGCGGAAGGAACTCCACACATGATCGAACTAACACGCCTCAACGGCAGCCGGCTCGCCATCAACTGCGACCTCATCAAGTACGCCGAGGCCGCGCCCGACACGGTGCTCACCCTGATCACCGGCGAGAAGCTCGTCGTTCTGGAACCCTGTGCCGAGGTCTCTCAGCGCACCCTGGACTATCGAGCAGCGGTCCTGCGCAGAGCGTGGCCCGAGGCCGCATCTTCTCTTAGCGCAAAATCAGCTCACGACGCCGGCCAGCGTGTCCGCGATCGCGCCAACAACGCCTCCGGCGAATAATCAGCTTCACTCTGGAAGAGGATACCCATGGATATCGCCAGCATCGGTGGAATCGCACTCGCCGTCCTCGGCATTCTCGCCGGCATGATGATCGAGGGCGGCAGCATCGCCCAGATCACCCAGCCCACCGCAGCCCTGATCGTCTTTGGTGGCACCATTGGGGCGGTCATGCTCCAGTTCCCCTTGAAGATCTTCGTCGCCGCGCTCAAAGCAATCACTAAGATCTTCCTGCACAAAAGCTCGAACGGCGAAGCCACCCTTGCGCAAATCGTCAGCTTCGCCAACAAGGCCCGCAGAAGCGGCATCGTCTCGCTCGACGCCGACCTCGCCACCATCGCCGACCCATTCCTCAGACAGGCCCTGATGCTCGCCGTCGACGGGACCGAACCCAGCGAGGTCCGCAAGATCATGCAACTCGAGCTCGACAACAAATCCGAGATCGAAGAAAAGATTCCCGCAGTGTTCGAAGCCGCCGGCGGCTACTCCCCGACCGTCGGCATCATTGGCGCCGTCCTGGGCCTCATCCAGGTGATGAAGAACCTCTCAAACATCGACGAGGTCGGCCGGGGCATCGCTGTCGCGTTCGTTGCCACGATCTACGGAGTCGCCCTCGCCAACCTCATCTGCCTGCCCGCGGCCGGCAAGCTCAAGTTTCGCCATCTCGAAGAACAGATGATCAAGGAGATGGTGCTCGAAGGCGTCATCTCCATACTCGAGGGCATGAACCCGCGCATGATCGAAACTAAACTCCGCACCTATCTCTTCGACTCCGAACCGGCGGGCTCCGCAAAGCACTCGGAGGTCAAGGTATGACCAAGAAAAAGCGCCCCGAGCATGTCAACCATGAGCGCTGGCTAGTCTCCTACGCCGATTTCATCACGCTTCTCTTCGCCTTTTTCGTCGTCCTCTTCGCCGCCAGCCAGACCGACAAGAAGAAGCAGATAAAACTCGCCGAAGCGATGCAATCTGCCTTCACGCCCCTCGGGACCTTCGACGCCCACTCAAAAAAACCACCACTCACCGACGCCAACGCGGCGGCTATCACCGACGCGACCCCTGCAGCTCTCACTCCGCCGCTCCCCACCACAAGCACAGAGACCCAGGAGCAAACCAAAGCGCGCCTCACCAAACTACTCGCCGAACAGGTTGCCGCCGGCCACATTCCTTCTGGTGGCATGACCATGCGCATCAACCCAGACGGTCTCGTCATCTCCTTGCACGAGGCGGGCTTCTTCCCCTCCGGATCAGCCGAGGTGCGCGCCGCAGCCGTCCCCATGCTGTCCATCCTCGCCACAACGCTGCCCGCCGGGCCGCTCCGTATCGAAGGCCACACCGACAACGTCCCCATCCACACCGCGCAGTTCGCCAGCAACTGGGAGCTGTCCACTGCGCGATCCACCGCCATCGCCCGTCTTCTCCTCGAGCGCGGGCCCATCAACCCCGCCAACCTCTCCGCCGCTGGCTACGCCGAGTTTCATCCCGTCGCCAGCAACGCCACCGAAGACGGACGCACCCAGAACCGCCGAGTCGACATCATCGTCCTCCACCCATCTGCGCCGCATGACTCGCAAGTCAACGTTGGGCCGAAATATCAGGCATCAATCCCAAAGAAAGACTGATCGCAGGCGACACTTTCGTGTACCGTGTCTCCGGGCCCCCAAAACGACTACTGGAGATCCCCAATGAGAGCACCGTCACGCATTCTTCTCGCCTTGGCTGTCGCGCTTCTGCCGCTCAGCTCCCACGCCCAGCAATACTTCACCAATGTCTCGGTTCGTCGCGTCGTCAAGCTTAGGGCCCTTCCCGGCAAGACCAAGGAGTTCTACTCCTACCTCAACTCTATCCAAAAGGTCTTCGAAGCCGAAAAAGACGCCGGTCTCATCCTGGACTATAGCTTCATGCACAGCGTCAATTACGAAGGTCCCGATAAATACGATGTCGTCTTTGTTCTCCACTACAAGGACATGGCCACCTTTGATACGCTTGCCGACAAAGCCGCCCCTGTCATCGCCAAGGCCTACGGAACGCCCGAAAATCGCGCCGCAGTCGGCAAGCTAGGAGATGAAAGCGCCGAGACGGTCTCGAGCGAACTCGTCCGCGAGATCAAGCTGAAGCCGTAACGCACCGCCGTCACTGGCATTGCACCTGGACCACGCACCATCCCCGGAGCCATGCGCTACTGGGATGGTGCGCCCCGGCGTGTGTCGAACACCGCAATCAACTGCTCGCAATACCCAGCACCTTCACAATGACCCGCTTCGGTCGCTGCCCATCGAACTCCGCATAAAACACGCGCTGCCACGTCCCGAGATCCAGCCGCCCTCGGGTCACCGGCAACGTGGTCTCATGATGCAGCAGCAGCGCCTTCAAATGCGCGTCTCCATTGTCCTCGCCTGTCCGGTGATGTTTATACCCAGGCCAGGCGGGCGCGAGCTTCTCCAGCCACGTGCCAATGTCCTCAATCAACCCGTCCTCGTTGTCATTCACATAGACCGCCGCCGTAATATGCATCGGCGACACAAAGCACAGCCCGTCCTCAATCCCGCTCCGCCGGACAATCTCCTCTACCCGCGGAGTAATGTGGACCATTTCACGCCGCTCCTCGGTATTAAAGGTCAGATACTCCGTATGCGCTTTCATCGTTGACATAGAACCTCTCGTCTCTTCCACCAGTATCGAATACTCCATCGGAAAAAATCTCAACCACATGCATCAACTTCACTACTTGCAACGTCAAACGAAGCAGCGATGAAGAAAACGCTGCACACCCTCACGACCGTCCTCTGCCTGCTGACGATACTTCTCGGCACAGTGACGTGCACACACGCGGTGCAGATAAAACAGTCGTCGTGCAGTCATTGCCCGAAGCGCGCACCCATAAGCCAGACCATTCCCGCGTGCTGCTCAGCACAACCGCAACTGCCGGCCGTCACCTCCGCAAAAGTTGAGCGTCCCGCTCAATCCATCCCCACTCAGGTCGCCCTTTTCGCCAACGAGATCATTCCCATCCGTTCCTTTCCTGTAACAGGATTGACGGTCCCGCCTCACTCCCCGCCCCGCATCGCACTTCGAATCTGATTCCACTCTTGTCCCTTCGCGCCCTGCAGCGTTGTCTCACGCTGCCCGTCCGCAATGAGTCTTTCAAGAGAAGGAACCACGATGCCTTACAGACTGGCAGCGATCTCGCTTCCACTTGTACTGTTGGCTGCGCTCTCAACAAATGCGCAGACCAAACAGACCTCCACGCCGGACATGCGCTCCATGCAGATTCCCATGCAACAGACGTCTCCGATGAATATGGACATGGACACCATGAAGCCCGCCACCACTCTCATCGAAGTCGAGCTCAACCATACGAACTCCGGCACCAGCATCGAACCAGCCTCCACTCCCACCTCGATGATCATGTCCAACCACGCGGGATGGACGCTCATGCTCCACGGCGCGGCCTTCATCACCGACATCCAGCAACACGCCGCCTCCGACCCAACCGGCCCCTCACCCGCCACTTGCGAGCAATTCAACGTCCCCTGCACGGCCCCCCCCGTCACCCGCGGCGGCGACAAGTTCTTCTCAACCAACTGGCTCATGCCCATGGCCACGCGTCATCTAGGCCCCGGCCAACTCACCCTCCGAACGATGTTCTCGCTCGAACCCGCCACCATCACCGCCCGCGAATACCCCGAACTCTTCCAGCAGGGCGAAACCGCCTTCGGCAAGCCCATCATCGACGGCCAGCACCCTCACGACTTCTTCATGGAGGTGGCCGCCCTCTACGACATCCGCCTCGGCGAACGCACACTCCTCAGCTTCTACGCCGCACCCGTCGGCGACCCCGCCATCGGCCCCACGGCCTACCCGCACCGTCTCTCCGCCTCCGAAGACCCCATCGCCCCCCTCGGCCACCACCAGGAAGACTCCACTCACATCGCCTTCAACGTCTTCACCGGCGGCATCACCTGGCGCTGGGTCCGCTTCGAAGAGTCTGGCTTCCACGGCGCCGAGCCCACCGAGCAGCGCTGGGGCTTCCAACCCTCCCCCAACGGCCACGCCGTAGACAGCTACTCCTCCCGCATTACCTTCTCCCCAGCCCCCAACTGGACAAGCCAATACTCCATCGCCCACATCACCAGCCCCGAGGCCCTCTACCCCGACGAGAACCAGCAACGCCAAACCGCATCCATCATGTACAACCGGCCCATCGGCGCGCATCACGACACCACCAGCATGCCGGGCATGGACATGACCACTCCCACCACCGGCAACTGGTCCACCACCCTCCTCTGGGGACGCACCAAATCACTCCCTGAAAATGGAAACGACTCGAGCATAGAAAACAGCTACCTCCTCGAATCCCTCCTCCAGTTCCACACCCGCAACTACGTCTGGACACGCATCGAAAACGCCGGCCGCTCCAGCGAACTCCTCCTGCCACCCGGCTCCGCGCTCCCACCCAACTTCACCGAGTCCCCCATCGGCCACGTCGCCGCCTACTCCTTCGGATACGACCGCGACCTCCGCTTCATTCCCCACATCCTCACCGCTCCAGGCGCCCAATTCACCACCTACACCGCGCCCGAACCCCTGGTCTCCACCTACGGCTCCCATCCGTGGGGAGTCGTCGTCTTCATCCGCTTTCGCATCACAAAATGATGCGTCCGCGACGCACCTCTGCTCATCTCAAACCGGAACGCTGACGAAAACGCATACCATATTCCACAGATGACCAACCGCAAGATCGTTCATATCGACATGGACGCCTTCTATGCCTCCGTCGAACAACGCGACGACCCAAACCTTCGCGGGAAACCGGTCGTCGTTGCCTGGCGCGGCAACCGCTCCGTCGTCTGCGCTGCATCCTATGAAGCCCGAGTCTTCGGCGTCCGCTCCGCCATGCCCGCCGTCCGTGCCGAGCGCCTCTGCCCACAAGCAATCTTCATCCCACCTGACTTCACTCGTTACCGCGCCGTCTCCCGAGCCACACGCGAAATCTTCCAGCAACACACCGACCTCATCGAACCACTCTCCCTCGACGAGGCCTACCTCGACGTCACCGAAAACAAAACCGGACTGCCCACGGCAACACGCGTAGCCAGCACCATTCGTCACCAGATCCGCGAAGAGCTCGACCTCACCGCCTCCGCCGGCGTCGCCCCCAACAAGTTCCTCGCCAAGATCGCCTCCGACTGGCGCAAGCCCGACGGCCTCTTCGTCATCCAACCCCAGGAGGCAGAGGCATTCCTCCTTCCCCTTCCTGTCGGACGCATACCCGGCGTAGGCAAAGTTACCGAAAAGAATCTCGAAGACCTGAACATCAAAACCGTGGGAGACCTCCGCACCAAGGACCTCCCCACGCTCGAAGCTCGATTCGGCCGTTACGGCCTCCGCCTCTACCAGCTCGCTCGCGGCATCGACGACAGCCCAGTCGTCCCTGACCGCCCCACAAAGTCCATCTCCGCCGAAGACACCTTCGCGCAAGACGTCCCTCTGACCGAACTCGAACCTATGATCCTGCGCCTCGCCGAAAAAGTCTGGACAGTCTCCCGCAAAGAAATCCGCGTCCCCCGCACCGTCGTCCTCAAACTCAAAACGAGTGACTTCAACGTCCTCACCCGCAGTTACACTCCACCCGTTGCACCTTCCTCATGCGAGGAGCTGACCTCCATCGCCCTCGGGCTCCGCGAAAGAGTCAACGCATCACCACGACAACGCTATCGTCTGGTCGGCGTAGGCCTCAGCAACTTCCGCGATCCGAATGCCATCGACGACTCTCCCACCCAGTCTGCCCTCTTCACCCACAACAATGAAACATCGTCCTAAACCATCACCCAAAGACCCCTTGCCTGTTCCCAAATCGGTGCAATCGGTGTAAATCGGTGTTAAGCATTTCTTCAGCAAACGGCCAAAAGCAAACAATGACCCTTTACATAGCAACCTCCAATCCCGGCAAGCTCCGCGACTTCGCCGCAGCAACATCGCAACACGTCACCCTCGCCGAACTCCCCGGGATAAAAGAAATCCCTGCCCCCGCCGAAGACGAACCCACCTTCGAAGGCAATGCCCGCGTCAAAGCCATCTACTACTCCCGCCACACATCCGACGAGATCGTCATCGCCGACGACTCCGGCCTCGAGGTCGACGCTCTACACGGGGCCCCCGGAGTCCGCTCGGCCCGCTTTGCCGACGACCACAACTTTCACACCGCGCAGCATCACTCGACCGACGAGCGCAACAACCTCTACCTCCTCTCCCTCCTCACCGGTATCCCACTGACCGAACGTAGCGCCCGATACCACTGCGTCCTCGCAGCCGCACGCAAGGGCCACGTCTTCGCCATAGGCCACGGCGCGGTAGAAGGCGAGATCCTCCCCACCCCACGCGGCAAAGAAGGCTTCGGTTACGACCCCCTCTTCTTTCTCCCCGAGCAAAACAAGACCATGGCCGAGCTCGACATCAAAACCAAACTCACCTTCAGCCATCGAGGACGGGCCTTCGCCGCTCTCCTCCATGAACTATCTCAACAACGCGGATGACACAGTCCCCGCCGCCGGATCACACTCACTCCTCAAGGTTGCGGCGGCAGGGGGACAGTCGACGAGGAGTCAGGAGTAATAATCCGTGACTCTATGCGGAATTTTTTGAAGTTGGAGAAGGTAACGACAACTCTTCCTTGATTGACCTGTTCGATGTTCATCTGTGTTCCAGGTGTTGGCGTATCGATGTTCTTCGTCGTCTTCTCCGCGCCCACCCAGACCAGATCCGTAGAAGTGTGGTGCCATACCCCATCAAGCAGGCTCCACGTAAAGGTGACGACCGTACCCGCGTCGTATCGGCCGACCGCGTGATCGAGCACCATGCGAGTGCGGTGGAAGAACGGCTGCTGGTCGTCCACCCAGAGGGTAACCGGTCCACTCATCCGCGCCGCCGTATCAGTCTGAGGAAGATCGTGACGCGGCTTGCAGTGGACCACCGTCGCGGGACGCTTTTCCACCTTTTCATGACCGGTAATCTTGCAGTCATACAAACTTGTGAGCAGCTTCGGGTCTGTCATGATCGAAGCGATGCCCTCTGGTGCCTTCAACCGCTGCTGCCGCTGCTCCGGAGAAAGCGCATGGATGGCCGCAACGGCTCGGTCGTAACGCTCGCTCTCCCATGCGGCGATCTCGGGCGACGGCCGCTGTCCGTTGATGCCGATCACCCGGCGATAGGGAATCCCTTCGACGAAGAGGACGTCGTACTGCACCGACCATTTGTACTCTGCGTTCACCATCACAGGTGAAATGCCCCATTGACTCCCCGGCAAAGTTGGTCTCGGCGGCACGCCGGCTGTATCCGCAACGAAGCTGGCGTCATCCTCATGGAAGGTATAGGAGAAGGCCTCCTTGGCATTCGCGTCAGCGTTGGCAATACTCGCCTCGATCAGCGCTGTCGCTGTCTGAGGCATCTGCGCCAAACACACTCCACTCAACAATAACTGTGCAACTGCTGCAAACCGCGCGAAGGGCTTCATCACTCGCCTATCTGATAATCGTGAAAAAAGAGCACCTTAATCTCTGCTTTGCAATCTTACGCCCCATGCTCCTCTCTGCCCGCAAAACAAGTTGAGCTTAGGCCGCTCCCAGAACGACCCGAATCCCCCGCACCAACTGCCGTCCCCCATTCGCGAAAGCAATTTAATCGCACAAACATCACGATAACCGCACAAAACACAGCGCTTTCCTTGACGCTGGTAGAACAGGAGCGGAATAATCTTTGTGCTGCACTTTTCCTTCCCTAACAGTGCATTCATCGTGATCTGAAGGAGTCCCCATGGCCACCGCCGCCTCGCCAGCACCTCCTGCCGAACCGCAACTCCGCGGCGTGCAACCGCTCCGCGCCGGCGAAGGCCACTCCTTCTTCTGGCGCAAGCTGCACTCGCTCACCGGCATCGTCCCCATCGGCGCCTTCCTCATCGAACACATCGTCTCCAACTTCGAGGTCGTCAACGGCCCCCTCGCCTACGCCAAGCAG
>Ga0210388_10003595_pt1 | contig 12115 bp, 7 predicted proteins | sample IncBWC19OmetaG_FD_155485 | JGI IMG/M metagenome (GOLD analysis project Ga0210388, IMG submission 155485) | Forest soil microbial communities from Barre Woods Harvard Forest LTER site, Petersham, Massachusetts, United States - Inc-BW-C-19-O ... | reverse complement strand
GAAGAATTCTTGTGGGAAATAGCAACCACCGTTCGATTTACGAACGAATGCTTGGGGCGAAGCGGTGTGCAACAAGGTGATTTTTTGCCGCCGTGAGCGTCAAGTCAGCAAGGAGCTGGATTATGTTGATTTTAACTAGGCGAGTGGGCGAGACCGTAATGATCGGCAATGAGGTTACGGTGACCGTGTTGGGTGTGAAGGGCAATCAAGTCCGAATTGGCGTGAATGCACCAAAAGATGTCGCGGTTCACCGCGAAGAGATCTACGAGCGCATCAAGCGCGAACAGGATCAGGACGGCAATGTGGGTGCAGCACCCGCCAAGATGATCGATGACGCCTGAAACAGGCGCTTGGCTTCCTAGCTTTACCTAGACTACTCCGGGCGGGTATCATCCGGCGCTCCGTGAAGGGCCACTTAAGGCTAATCCGGAGAGGTGGCCGAGTGGTCGAAGGCGCGCCCCTGCTAAGGGCGTAAGGGTCAAAAGCCCTTCGAGGGTTCGAATCCCTCCCTCTCCGCCAATACATAGGCAGATGACAGCCGCGCCCTGGTGCGCCGGTAGAACCTATAGGTGCGAGCGAAGCTGCATGACCAGATTTCCGCATGTGCTTAGTTCTAGTGGGATTGTTGTCGAACTTGCCATCCGTGCGCCGCGTGTTGCGGGAATTGTGATCAGCAGTTGATGTGGTAATATTCGCGCCCCTTGCGCCCGTAGCTCAGTTGGATAGAGCGCCTGGCTACGAACCAGGAGGTCGGGAGTTCGAATCTCTCCGGGCGCGCACTTCAATTGTTTTCGCTGGCATCTAATCACCAAAAAGGCGGCCGCGTTTGTTCAATATCCTTCCCAGCTTAGCGTGGACCCCGAACGGCTGCTTCGCGGCAAGCATTCCGAATCTGCTCTAGTACTGCTTTTGGCCGATCGGCGGCCGTCGAGCAGTGCGACGCTCAGCCTTTCAAGAACTCCCTCGCTTCTCGTGCAAGCATGCCTTTATCGGCGATTGATAAGGCACATCTCGAGCCTTAGTAGCTATTTTGATCCCATCGAGGAGATGCTGCGGAAGCCACAGCGAGATCGTCTGGATAGCTGGCTTCAATTTTGGGAGCACTGTTAGCTGAGTTTTTTTCTAATCCAAATACCCCGACGAATCACTCTTTTCCCAGAACGTCTTTCCGCCGCCTCGCTAGCAAACCTGAAGATGGTTCGCTCATAATCGTGGGCTCTTCCGAGTGAGCCGAGCGGCATGCCGCTATAGGATCAAGCCGCTTTTCGCACACTTAATATCACGCGCAGACCTGCCGCCGCCGCCATGTTCACAAGCGCATCCAAAGCGAACACGTCGATCTTCCCACGCATAAGATCCGAGACACGCGGTTGCGTAACGCCGAAGAGCTTGGCAATCTGCCACTGACTGAGACCGATGCCGGCCAAATGCTCCTTCAACGCAATCATCAGTGACGACCGGAGCTTCATGTTCTCTGCTTTCTCCGGCGTGTCTCCAAGCGCATCCCACACGCTGGCGAATCGCTTCTTAGTCACTTGCCTGGCTCCTTTGTCAGTCCGCCACCGCCGTTCCCTTATACAATATTTTGTATATACGAGCAAAACCCCTTCGATTATTTGGTAGTAGAAGCCTTCAGTATCTGTGACTGGCGGCACATGGCACAGTAGCGAAATCGTAGCGTTGATGCAGTTTCATGCGCTGGGTGCCGTGAAGCCGGACCGGCTAAGTAGTTGAAAAATAAGAACCTACAAAATCATCTCTTCAACTACGAATCAGGGGAGGGCGGGAGTTCGAATCTCGCCGTGCGGGCCAATTTCAACGCCTCGATCAATGGTCAGCCTCCCCGCGTCTTTAAAACGCGCATGCGCTGCCGGGGTTCCTTAAGTATCCGAATCTTTGGCGCCCCTTTGAACCATCACCAGTCCTGATGCGCGACATTCAATATCCGCCGAACCACCTCGAGTGCGCGATTGACCGTCGCGTTCGAGACACCGAACCTCAATTCATTTAGATTAATCAAATTCCGTGGCCACTTCGGATCGTCGAGCCACTCAATTTCATCGCAGGCTTTCCAGCGTGCCGGAGTCGAAGCGTGTCCGATAACGATTCTTGGAGTTTTGTCGCGCTTCAGTACTACTGGCTGATATTGAATCGCCGGTATCTGGTCGTAGTTGGAAAGGATCGGATTATGGGACTTCACGTTGGCGGGGTAGTCGTCTCGCCAAGTCGCTACACCTCTGGAACGGATTCCACCAATCCCCTCGATTACATCGACGACACTTTATCCGATCGCTACAACCACATCGACCCATTATCTGATGCTGCTCTAAAGACGGACGCTGCAAACTTCGCAATAGACCGATCTGCCGTAACAGCTGTCCGATATTTTCCGAAGAAGTGGGGGATGGGTTTGGTTCCCTATTCGGGCCGCATCGTCGTTCACCTCGCGCGCCGACGGCCAATAGAACTGATCCTACTCGGCGAGCAAGATAGTCAGGGAATCTGTAATAAGATCGCGCCAGTGTGGTCTAACTAACTGCACCGGTGATTCAATTCTGATGCCGCAAAGCCGCCGGTTGCTGAGGACCGCAGTGTGTCGAAATCCGACTGGCATTGGTTCGGAAAGAGGCGGGAGCATAAATGAGCTGGTTCAAAACGAAGTTTATGTACCCGACTGACTGCCAGTGGACTGTTCTGCAAGGTAAGAATGCAAATCAACCGATGCTCGTGCGAAAGAACCAGTCTGTCACAGTTCGGCTTGGTTTTCATGTCACAGGCGGCACGCCAATGCTGCGCTTCGAGTTTCAGTTCTTGGCGGCTCTTCTCTCGCTCAGCATCAGCTGCGGTGGGTTAGCGGCTACCAACTCCGAGCCGCTCGAGGATACAGCGGTGAAGGAAGCCGCCCGGGCGTTAGTCCTGAAGGGCGATATGCGCGGATTTGATGCTCTGGCAACGAGCTTCCGGCAGTCGCGTGAGCGAACCCCATCGGGCAGCTGGAAACTGGGGCTTGCGTACCTGAGTATCACCCAGGACCTTTTCGCGCCGGCGGATACCCGATGGGAGAAATTGCAGCGAGCGGCCGGGGAGTGGCTTGCCGAGAATCCCGACTCCCCTTCGGCGGTCGCTCTGGATGCGAGGCTCCTTCGAGCCCATGCATGGGCATGGCACGACACGGGCGACACGCGGGGGGACGATAACCCGCAGTATCGCCGGTTGGTGGAGGAAGCGCGTCGGGTCCTCGACAAGCACTCCGAAGTCAAGAGCCGCGATCCGGAGTGGGATGCCCTGCGCATCGCGATCGCGCGCGAGCAGGGAGCAGATACAAGCCAGGTTCTGCGGATGGCCGGGGAAGCGCTCGAAAGGGAGGGGTACTACTATCCGTTGCACGAGGCAGTGACCAACAAACTGATGCCGCGTTGGGGCGGCAGTAGGCAGGCGGTTGAACAGTATGCGCAAATGGCCCTCGCGCATTCTGCTAATCAGGAAGGCACGCAAGCCTACGAGCGGATCTATTACTACATCGTCCGCAGCAACACCGACGGCGTACCTGGCGTTGAGATGAGTGAGATGGGGGTCAAGTGGCCACTCATGCGGCAGAGCCTCGCCGAACTGATCCAGGCATACCCCAGCGCCTTCAATCGTGATGTTCAGCGAGCGATTACATGCTTCACCGGGCGCGCTGCCGAGATGCGCGCCCTCGGCCGCGCCGAGACCGCGAACATTGTGTCGGTTGCCTGGTGGGATACGAGAAGGTGGCGACAGTCGTGCAATGACTTAGCATTCGAGGGTAAGTTCGTGCCCGGCTCGCTGCAGCACCGGGCGCGCGCCTATATCGCCTTTCTACGCACCTTCGGGGACATCTTCTGGCAGCGCATTCGCTTCGCAGCGTTCGTCGCATTTTTCGCGATAGAAGGCGGTCTCGCACTGCTTGCGATTCTATGGTCATCGCGAGCGAAGTACTTCGTCAAATCAGCCGGCGCCGGCTGGATCTTCAATCCGACGGAGTATCCGCGCACTTACGCGGTCGCTGCGTCCCGCGAACCCAACTTCATCCGTCTCTCGCTGTGGATGCTTTTGTTGGGAGGCGCAAGTACGTATGTGCTGGCTCATGGCGATTCTCCGGACCCGCTTGAGCTGCAGATCGTAACCGCAGGATGCGTGATGGTCTCTGTCACGGGCGCACTGATGCTCTTCAGCCGCTTCACTTCTCGGGTGGTTCTGGAGCCGGAAGCCGTAACGGTGCGTGCTCTGGTTGGCGGCGCGACGATGAGTCGGCAAGACATCCGCGGCGTGCGTGAATACCATCGAGGCAAAGGATCGCGTTTGATCGAACTCGTACCGTGGCGTCCTGAAGCCGCGGCCTTGCGGCTACCGCCGGTGACGTACGAGGATGGACATTTCCGGTCCTGGATCGATTCCCTGCCACGACTTGCGCTATTGGGAGCCAGCGACGCCGGCGTGCCCACGCCTCGAACAGCTAAAACTCGCTGATTAGCGGTCGTATACGAGTCGGATCTTTGCGGGTGTTGAACCGCTCCGGTGGAGAGCCACGGCGGGCCTGCTTTCGGATCGCCGGCACTAAACCTTTCCGCCGAAAGTGCGCGATTTAGATGCGCCATCGACACACCGAATTTAACCAACCCTAATAATATGCATTGATTTGTCGGAACGATTTGACCCAGCGCGAATCTCGACTACAGACCTTAAGCGAACCTGCGATTGACGCGGAATCCAAAAGGCTCAACGAGAATTCGGACCAGAAAAACTCGTCAACGTTAACGTTCCGTTTTGAGGAATTTCCCGCGATCTGGCCCGATCCAAAGTAACATAACGCTGCGGCGTGAAACCGTGCACGAATGTAGTTGCTACCGAGATAGTGGGAGAAAGAGCTTGGGCTACGAACTTCTTGCGGCTGGAGGAATTGCCGCCGATCAACGTCATCATGGCGCCATGAACCGTACATTACGTCGGCAGGAGTCCAATGTTTATCGGAGCTCGCGATGAGCATAACCGATGTCGTGCGCCGGCGGATTTTACTTGCTGTATTCGTGCTATCAGGTTTCACTGGGCTAGTCTATGAGTCAATCTGGTCGCACTATCTCAAGTTATTTCTCGGCCATGCTGCGTACGCACAGACGATGGTTCTTGCGATCTTTATGGGTGGCTTGGCGCTCGGATCATGGATCGTGGCGCGCTATTCGCTCCGAATATCGAATCTCCTATGGGGCTACCTGTTGGTCGAGGGACTCATAGGCTTACTTGGGATCTGTTTCCACCGTGTATTTGTTGCCGCTTCAAGCTTTTCATTTTCAACGGTCATACCCGTGCTTCCAGCCGGATTGGCGATTCAAATCTACAAGTGGTTCCTCTCTGCTCTACTCATCCTGCCGCAGTCAGTGCTGCTGGGCATGACGTTTCCGCTGATAAGTGGAGGTCTTGTTCGCCGTTGGCCGGAGCATCCCGGCGAGACCTTATCGGTTCTGTACTTCGCCAATAGTTTGGGCGCAGCCTTCGGTGTTCTCGTTAGTGGCTTTGTGCTAATCGGAATGGTTGGACTGCCCGGTACTGTTCTGACTGCTGGGCTGCTCAATGTTGTGCTGGCATTGGCGGTGCGGTCGGTCGTTCGCGGAGGCAGCGACGCAGTAGCTACGAGCCCCGAGGCCGGCGCGTCATTCCCGGGTCACGACCGCTTGGCACGGTGGTTCCTGCTCGCCGCATTCCTGACAGGTGCTGCTTCATTCATGTACGAGCTGGGCTGGATACGTATGCTCAGCCTCGTTCTCGGGAGTTCTACTCATTCATTCGAGCTGATGCTTAGCGCGTTCATCTTTGGCTTGGCGTTTGGCGGACTGTCCGTAAAAAACTGCACCGAGCGGATCGGACAGCCGGAAATTTATATCGGCTGGATCATGATCGCGATGGGGTTGCTGGCAGCGCTGACTCTGCCCTTCTACGGCGCCATGTTTGACGTTATGTCATGGACCTTGAGGACCTTTACGCGCACCGAAGGCGGCTACGTCGCATTCAATGTAGTTAGCCAATGCATAGCACTTCTGATCATGGTACCGGCGACCTTTTGCGGAGGCATGACTCTTCCTCTGCTTACATATGCGCTAATGCGACGCGGGAAGTACGAAGCGGCCATCGGCACGATTTACTCCGTCAATACGCTCGGCGCAATCGTAGGTGTCATGCTCACGGTTCATCTGCTGATGCCGTTGATTGGAGTCAAAGGCGTCATATTGGCAGGCGCTGGCGTTCATATTATTTTGGGACTTTCGCGCATTATTGTCACTGGCGGTCTTCGCCTGTGGCCTACAGGAGTGGCTCTCGCTGCGAGCATTGTGGCATTCGGATCTGTCGCAGCAATCGTCAAACTCGATCCCTTACGAATGTCTTCCGGAGTCTATCGAACCGCAGACGCAACTTTGCCACCTGGCGCGACTGTCGCATACCTGCGTGACGGCAAGACGGCCACTATCAGCTTGGTCCAGGATGGCGAAAATTTGGTGATCGCAACTAATGGAAAGCCGGACGCCGCAATACAGATGGGAAGAGGTGCGCCCACTCTCGATGAATACACGATGGTGCTGGCTGCGGCAATTCCCTTGAGCGTACACCCAAATGCCTTGCGCGTTACCAACATTGGATTTGGATCAGGGCTAACGACTCACACACTTCTTGCAAGTGCTCCGCTCAGGCGGCTCGACTCGGTCGAGATTGAACCATTCATGGTCGAGGCCGCCCGCAGGGGGTTCGATTCTCGCATCCACAATGTGTTCGAGGATCAGCGTAGCCATATCATTTACGAAGACGCGAAGACGTTTTTTGCGAGTTCGCACGAGCGTTACGATTTGATCGTCTCAGAACCATCCAATCCCTGGGTGAGTGGCGTTGCGTCTCTCTTTTTTGATGAATTTTATGGCCGTATCTCAAGCTATCTCAATAACGACGGGTACTTCGCTCAGTGGCTGCAAGTTTACGAAACTAACATCGGAATAGTTGCATCCATCGTCAAAGCGCTCTCCGCTCACTTTAGTAGCTACGAAATCTACAATCTTAACGACGCAGCCATACTGATACTCGCTGCCCGCGGCGCGAAAATTGGTGTCCCGAGCGACCAAATATTCGAGTGGCCGCTAATGCGCGCAGAACTCGATCGTATTGGTGTTCGGTCTATCGCCGATGTGCGACTGCGAAAGATCGGCGACAGCAAGACGCTTGGAGTGCTGCTTCGGGCGCAGTCGGTCCCGACGAACTCGGACTATTTTCCCTTTGTTGATCTTAACGCGGCTCGCTTGCGCTACCTGGGGGCGAGTACCCAACTGCCGCATCTGACTTCACTTCCAATTCCATTTCTGGAGCTTCTCACCGGGAACGTGCGGGAAGATCCCACGCGCGAGCCTACGTCTCAGAGCTTACTCTTCAGAGACGGCCAGGTCAGGCGTGCGCTGTCGATCCGACAAGCTATATCCAGTGGGGAATTTGTCGGGCTTACCGTCCCCGATGCGTCGGCCCTCTTGGTTCTGGACGCGAACGCACAGCAATGTACTAACCCGGAGACGCGGATGCTCTGGCTCAGGGCGGCGCGGACGATCAGTGACGCGACAGTGCCTTACCTAACGTCGGTCGAGCTGCGCACCATACTGACTGCGGTCAGGTCTAGTCCGTGTTACAGCAAAGTCGATGGTGAGAACAGAACGTGGATCGATCTGTTCGCTGCGATCGCTGAGCGCGATGCTCGTCAGATCGTCAGCCTCGGTACGGACCTGCTGGGGCGGAATACATCAAAATCGAAGGACGACCTGGCTTACCTTACGACGGTTACCGCCGCCTCGTACCTTCAGTTGAGTCAGCCTACTCAGGCAGAAGGCCTGTTAAAAATGCAGATGAATCATCTTTATGACGCAGGGCAGTACGAACTTCCCTTGCAGGAGCTATGGGCGCTCACGCACGTCGGAGGTGCATCACAGACGGGCTCGGCACCGCATCGCTAACTTTGATCCTCGTATTGTCGACCAGTCAACGGGAACGGTTATGGGCTGCTCGTTGACTCGATTGCGTCAATGCCAGCAGGTTAAGAAGTGGAAACCAGTACGATTCCAATCGATTGAGCTTCTTTGACTGTTCTATGAGCAGGCTGCTCGCGAGTTCAACTTCGCCTATTTGAATATAGGTGGCCGCGGTGACAGTAGTCAGATACGCCAGATCGGCTTCAGTAATGGGCGCCGGTGATCTGATCAGATCAGTACCCAATTTCACGATGTCGGATGAGTTCCGTCCAGCAATCGCAGCAAACAGGTCGACCCACTCTTTCATTTCCAAAGAGCCTGCCCGGTAACATGTGCTGGACCTAATTTTATTCCAGATCGCGTCTAGCTCGGTCGCACCAAGATATGCGGTCGTGCGGTCGCTGATGTTCTGCACCGCCATTTGCCAGGCCTTTTGCATCCCGGCGTCGGTGCATCCGTCTCGATCTACCTCGATGAGCAACACGTCCGATGCAATTGAAGGATCGACGTCCATCAGCGCTCCGTCTACTACGGCGCGGCGAATCGCGAGTGCGACTCGGACCGAGTGATCCCGGACTAACGTGCTGTTCGTCGAGGGTTCGACTATGGGACCATGAACTCCCTCATCGCCTGAGAGGAACTCAAGTAAAGGTATTGACATCGCGGTAAGTTTGGGAAGTTCACTCGCATTCGCACCCATAAAGCGCAGGCGGGGCGCATTGAGATCGACGAAAGGAAAAAAATCTGAATTTGGCGGAGCCGACATGCTTTCTAGCAGCGGTCCAATAGTGAGATTGTCGCCGATTTTTCGCATCCGAATATCATCTATTCCTCGTACGCCTATTCGATTGAGTTCCGTCCGCAACAATGGCGATTGGAATATTCGATCATCCAGAACCGGAAGCTTCGCTCCGCGAGTTGCAATAATCACAATGTCTGAATCGTTTGAATTGTATATCGCATACGCACCAAAGTGCGGAGCCAGCGCTTTGATGACCGACGCGACGACCTGCAAGTTCGTTTCGTATATCTGCACCCACTGCACGAGGTAGCCATCAGATCTTAGGTGCTGAGTTATACGGCCATAGAACTCTTCAGAAAAAAGAGTTGCAACCCCGCTGACCCACGGATTGGATGGTTCTGAAACTATCAGATCATACGGTTCACGCGTGCTTGCAAAGAAGGTCTTTGCATCCTCGTAAATAATGTGGCTTCGCGGATCCTCGAATACATTGCTCACACGCGGGCCAAACCCTTTGCGCGCCGCCTCAACCATGAACGGTTCAATCTCAATTGTGTCCAATCGCTCCACCAGTTCGCTGCCGAGGAGCATATGGGCCGTGAGACCCGAACCGAATCCGATGTTTGCAACGCGTTTAGGGTTTTGGTGCATGCCGAGGGGCAACGCCGCAAGCATCAGCATCGTGGTCTCGTCGATAGTTGCTGGCCCCTGTCCCATCTGCACGGCTGCATCTGGTTTTCCATTCGTGGCTATTACGACTGCCTTGTCCGGGCGCATAGTCAAACTGATAGTGGCAGTCTTTCCATCTCTGAGATAAGTAACCATGGCGCCCGCTGGAAGAGTTGCGAATCCTGTACGGTAGACTCCCGATGCCATACGCCGAGGATCCAGATTGACACCAAAAATGATAAGCGCGAGAACCAGGATGCTTGCCGTCATTCCGAAGGCCGCGGTCCGCGGCCGCTGACGACGGGCGGCGAGGAGACGAGAGAGGCCTAGAGCCATATGAATACTGGCGCCGGTCAGAATGACGCCCTTAACTCCGATAAACGGCATAAATATGTGGATCGTTAGGAGCACTCCAACAATGGCTCCCAGAGTGTTGACTGAATAGATGGTGCCTATGGCTCTTTCACCAGTTCCGCGACGCATGAGCTCCTGTGTAAGTAGAGGAAGGGTCATACCCGCGCAAAATGTCGCAGGAATCATGATCAGCGCGGCGATCGATTGACTTATAACGTTGAAGGCAAAGTAACCGCTTTCGGTGTGGGTAAATGTAGCCAAACACCAGGCCATAAAATCAAAAGTCACGTTGTACGCTGGCAAACTCAGCGCGGCCAGGACGCCCATGACGACCATCACTCCGCCAGCATATACAGCAGGGTCGGTGATTTGCGCGATGCGCCTACGCACATATAGTCCGCCGAATGCCAAGCCGAAGATGAACGCGCTTAGCATGAGCTCGAAGGAATGCGTCGAGCTGCTGAGGACCAGGCTGAGCATACGAATCCAGCCAAGTTCGTACATAAACGACGCGGTGCCGGTCAGAAATGCGGCGATCACGAACCATCTTGCCAACGTGTCGGTGGGCGAAGATGACGCTGGTGCCGCCTCCGCGGGCGGCGCCGGTTCCGTTTCTCTTCGGACGATCGACCAGACCAAAAAGGCCAAGGCGACGTTCATTAGGCCCGCCGTTAGTATCGTACCGGGCAAGCCAACTGCTCGAATCAGTACAAAGCCACTGACGAGAACTCCGATTGCGGCGCCCAGGCTATTTGTGAAATATAAGGTGGCCAGAGTCTCGCCCGGTCGATCGGGCCAACGGCGGATCAGGCCGCCGCTAATCAGAGGAAAAGTCATACCCAGCAGTACTGACTGCGGGAAGATCAATGTGGCAGCTAAAAACCATTTGTATGCATGAACCAGGAAGCCCGCAGGAAGCGAAGGGATTACTGACGAAAACGAAAGATCTGAGGCGAAGACGAATGTTCGGTGGAAGATGATCCCCAGAAACCCAATAAGACCCTCGACCAGTACGTAACTCCAGAGAAGGTGTCGAAGGCGGCGGGAGTAATGCGCGACTGCCCATGATCCGAGCGCCATTCCCCCCATGAAGATAGCGAGCACAAGAGTCTGCGCGTAGGCGGCATGACCGAGGAAAAGTTTGAGGTAGTGGGACCAGACAGATTCGTAAATTAGTCCGGTAAAGCCGGATACGATAAAAACAGCGAGCAGAAACCGCCGTTGCGCGAAATCGGATGCCCCCATTGCCGACCCACCGTTCTGTTCCGTCTGACAATCGCACAATACCGCAACGAGCAAGTGTTCGGCAGAGTTTATTGAGAATGCCGATACAGGGCGCGCTCACTTCGAGGCAATGTGAGTTTCAAAAGCTCCTTCGGCCCATGGTTTGTTGCCAGGCCGCCTAGGCGCGTCATTTTTGAGGTGCCATCAAATCGCGATCAGGCGATAGAGAACATTTACTTGGCAGTCAATACCGCGGTTATTTTCAAGCTGGCGGGATCAATGACGGCCAGAAGCGGATGTCCCCTGCCAGTTAGCGGCATGGTATCCAGCTGATCATCGGCCATTCCGGCCGCCTTCATCTTATCCTTTAGCTTCTTTTTCTCGCTCTTGGCGAAATAAGCAACGTTGTCGACTTTCTTGAGTTGGCTGCGAAGCGAAGGCAAGCCTTCGTTCCAGGGCTTGAAGTATCTAGGCATCGAAATGACGTCGTCGCCTCCGGTGATTGCCGAAGTGACGATCTTTTTGCGTGTTTCCCAGTCTTGAGGCAGAGGCGCCCAGATCCAGCGCGGCAGGCTATACCAATGCGGCGCCAAGGTGGGATTCTGCTCGCGCCCAAGTTTGGCTTCGTTGGCGTCGATGTCATAAGCCTGCACGAGCTGCAGAATTTTCTCCGAGAAGGCATAGTAAAGCGGCCGCCCATTCCACAGCTGGACGGAACCATAGCTGAGTGCGCAAAGCTGAATGGCGACGATGATGCCGATGTCACGTGCAAGTACACGCCGCGATTTTGTCTGGTTCGCGATGATCAACGTCAGCGTTGGCCCGAGCACCACGTCGACGCACACCATAACAACAATCACGCGCGTGACGTCTGTCAAATACCAACCCGGCCAGCGATACCAGCCAAAGTAAAGGCCGCCGAGTACGAGTGTGAGTACGGTCGCACTTGACAGTAAGTGCAATGAAAAAAGCTTCAGTCGAAAACGCATACCCAATCCCATCCAACGCTACCCGATTTTAGCGGGAACATTCCAAAATGGAAGTCTACCGGCTTGAATCGGCGGGATTGGAAAACGCGTGGATTGTTGTGAACTGTGCACGCTCTAACCGGGTA
>Ga0210388_10003591_pt1 | contig 12125 bp, 8 predicted proteins | sample IncBWC19OmetaG_FD_155485 | JGI IMG/M metagenome (GOLD analysis project Ga0210388, IMG submission 155485) | Forest soil microbial communities from Barre Woods Harvard Forest LTER site, Petersham, Massachusetts, United States - Inc-BW-C-19-O ... | reverse complement strand
GGCGGTCGCGCTCGGGCTGAACAACTTCGGGGCGGCGATCGCCATCGGGGTCAGCGGCGTGGACCGGCGTACCGAGATCAAGGTGGCCACGGTCTTCGGCTTGTGCGACGTCGTGATGCCGGCCATCGGGATGCTCATCGGCACCGGTCTGGCCGGCCCGCTGGGGTCCGCCGCCCGCTGGGCCGGCGCCGGGATACTGTTCGTGACCGCGGTCTGGGGACTCGTCGAGGCGCTGCGCGGCGGCGACGACGCTCCGCGGGCCTGGCACGGGTGGCGGCTGCTGGTCAGCGGGGCCGCGCTCAGCCTGGACGACCTCGCGGTAGGGCTCGCACTCGGGACGGTACGTTATCCGATCGTCTTGGCCGTAAGCCTGTTCGGGCTCATGAGCTTCGTTATGTCGATTATCGGACTGAAGCTGGGCGGGAAGCTAGGTAAGGCGGCCGGCGAACATGGCGAGGTCGTGGGCGCAATCGTGCTGATCGGCATCTCTGGCGCGATGGCGATGGGCTGGCTGTTACCCGCGCCAGGGCACAGCTCGTTCAGTGGTGCGCGGTGGTCACCTGAACGAGTTTGATCACCATGATGACGATCGCGAAGATGATGTACGCGCGCAGCGTCAGCATGCCGATCCGGCGCGCCATGCTGAGCGCGGGCCGCTGGAGCGTGTCGATGCGCGGGGTGCGCCACGCGACGCGGCGCTCCCTGAGCTCCCGGCGCCATTGGGGGCGGTTCATCCCCGGCGGGCGCCTGTTGCTGCTGGGATCATCGGCCGCCGCCCCGTCGCGGCCCGGCCTCCGCAGCACCAGGAGCGCCGCGGCGGCGATCCCGAGGACCGTGCAGGCAGCGAGGCCCCAGACGGATTGCTTCAGCGTGACGACGGGCCAGAAGGTGGTGACGAGCGGTGCCAGCGAGAAGGTGAGCACGATCCAGGCGATGAGGCCGCCGATCCAGTTCTGCGTCCTGCTGTTGGCCCACGGCCCGAGTATCGGTTTATCGTTGGCGAGCAGGATCAGGAAGACCAGGGCGGACGGCAGCAGGATGCCGTTGAGCGCCTCCACCCCGTTGATGACCACGTTCAGGTCGTTGCCCCAGGCCAGCGTCACCACGGCGGACAGCCCGATCAAGATCGCGTACAGGCCGTAGAACCACGGGGCCTGGTGCAGCTTCCAGTGCAGCGAGTGCCGCATCCTCGGGTACACGTCGCCAAGCGTGTATGCGGTGGTCAGCGCAGTCAGGTTGGCGCCGATCAGCGAGCCGTTGAGCGCGGCGATGGCCAGCAGGTCGCCGGTGCCGTGGCCGACATAGTGCTGCAGGGCCGCGGCGGTGTCGCTCAGGTCGTTGAAGTTTCCGAAGGCCTTGGTGTGCGCCAGGCCGAAGGCACAGGCGGCCATCAGCACCAGGGCGCCGGCCACCTCGACGAGCACGCCTACGCCGGTATCCAGGCGCTCGTAGTTCATCCAGCGCGGCGTGATGCGCTTGTCCACCACGTTGGCCTGCTGGAAGAAGAGCTGCCACGGCTCGACGGTGGTGCCCACGATGGCGACGATCAGCAGCAGCAGGGTCGCGTTCAGGCCGCCGGGCATGCTGGGAACTACGCCCGCGAAGGTCGTGGAGGCGCTGGAATGGGAGAAGTAGGCCAAGATCGGGAACGTCACGAGGTTCGCGACCACGAGGAAGATCAGGAACCGCTCCCAGTACCGGTAGGTCCCGCCCGCCATCACCGCGAATAGCAATATCGCGGAAAGGAACACTGACCAGGAATTGGACAGTCCGAAAAACGAGAGCGACTGCTCGACTCCGATGAATTCCACCACGATGGTGACCGCGTTGATGATGAACAGGTCAGCTACCGAGAAGGTTCCCCAGAATTTCCCGAACCTGGCGTAGATAAGCTTGCCGTGGCCCACGCCTGAGACCGCTCCTAGGCGTACCACCATTTCCTGGCAGAAGAAAAGGATCGGGAAGAGCAGAACCAGGGTCCACAGCAGCTTCATGCCGTAGTCCTGGCCCATCTGGGCGTAGACGGAGACACCGCCCGCGTCGTTCCCGCCGCCCATGACGATCAGGCCGGGACCCGCGATGACCAGCAGCAACCTGAGCTTGCGCCGCCACGACCTGGTGTTGCCCGTCTCGCTTCGCTTCAGCGTGCCGAGCGCGCCGACGATGTCGCCGGCGTGCTGGGGATCGAGCACCGCCGGGCCATCGGACCCAGGCGCGTGGTCCAGCTCGGACGTGCCGGGGCTATCTACTGCCAATTCTCGACTCCTCATGGGCTGGTGCCACAACGCGGGGAATATGCAGCAGTGACCGTGCAGGCTCAATCGGGGCAAATATCCTCGGCGCGCTCCCTGGGAGGGACGCCTGGTTTCCTCCCGTCGCACGTGCGCTGGTCAGACGGGAGCGATCTACCTACCTGCGGACGTTAAAACAGTGAACTTCCCACGTCAATCAGTTCGGATTGGCCGTTCGTAGATTGAAACCAACAAGGCCCTGACCTGCAAGATGTAATACGTGTTTCAGTAATCTGATGGCCGTCCGGCTAGAAAACAGGTGTTGCTCATAAATGGACACGGATAGGCCCCGGCGAGGATCGCCAGGAGTTGCCGTCAGGGTGCCGACATCTGTGGTCAGCGCAGTCACCAGGCCCGTGGTGCCGAGGCCTCCGGCGGAGGCTTATCCGCCGGTTCCCGGCAGCTTGGGCGTGACCGCCGAGGGCGCCGGCGAGGGGATGACCTTGTGGGGGAAGACGGAGTGCATGAAGTGAGGGAAGGCGTGCGTGGCGAGCGGGGGGCCGACCAGCAGGACGGCCGACAGCGTGACTAGGATGCCGCCCGCTATCAGCTTGGCGCCGGTGGAGATACGTTCCGCGCTGATCCGGATCTTTCCATCGCGCGCCTTCCGGCCGAAGTACAGGCCGGCCATGAGGGCCAGGAACGACTGGATGACGATGGCGATGATGGCCTGGGGCGCGGTGAAGTACTGGCTGTAGCCGATGGTGAAGCCCACGATCAGTTCATCCACGCTGATGCTGATGCCGAGCGCGATGATGGAGCGACCGCGCGCTGCCACCAGTGCCCTCGCCTTCTCCACCTCGTCGTCGTCATCGTCGTCGTTGAAGGCCTCGTCCAGCATCAGGATGCCGATGACGCCCACGATCACCGGCACGACGAGCGGGACGATATACCGGCCGAGGAAGGTCAGGTCGATCACGTCGGCTAGGTGGGAGCGGTAGGCCTGCTGAAGTTCCTTGAGCTCGGTGGGGCTACCGAGCTGGTAAGGGTCGATCGTTATATGGGAGGGTCCGGCGATCAGGTGAATCAGCGGCGTCCCCAGGGCCAACCCGATCAGCGGCATTATGGCTTCGAATGAGATGAACACCACTATGACGCGCAGCAACTGCGCGCGCGTCAGGCGAATTTCCCCCAGGACGGCGAATGCGATAGCAAAGTTGTCAAGACACAAAGGCAGGGTAAAAGCCAGCAGTCTAAGCATCTTCCCAACCTTTCGCTACCCGGAGTGACCGCCGCGTCGGTGGCGGGTTGACCTCGCGTCACTAGCAGGTAAGACCCATTGAACAGCGGATAGGCCTGGCTGGTTCGATGTTCCGGGAAAAACCGGCTGCGTGGACTTGGTCCTCATGCGGGCCAGGACCTGACGAAACTTCGGCCAGCACGGTACCACTAGGCCGAGGCGAGCGCAGGCTTGTAAGAGATGCGTAATAATCGCGTTCGGTCACCAGAGGTTGAGTCCCGGACGTTTGCTGGTGTATCTCAGGACCATCACTCCACTATCACCTTACGATCACACGCCCCATCTGAGACGTTAGAAGTAGAACTTCCGAATTTCCCGCGTCATGCCCCCTGGCTGGGCTAACGTATGCCTCCGAGAGCGAAACGGCGCTCGTGGAGGTGGATTGCATGCATGACGTGCGCTGGCCCGCATGGCGGCGGCGCATGCAAGCGAGTGGCATGTCGCGTGTTGCGAGACAGCTTGCCGTTCCCGCGGTGCTGGGGCTGGTGATCGGGGTGGTGCTCGCGTTCCAGTCGGGCACGAGCAACTCAGGTCTTACCCAGATCCCTCTCGGCACCTATGTGACCCCGGCTGCCGCCGATACCGCTGCGGCGCTGGCGACGGCTATGCCAGCGCCGAGCATGAAATCCAATACCACCTGCGACATCATCGTTCCGGCTAACCCGCTGAGCGCGCAGGGGCTGGCTGCTCCCTATCAGCTCACCGGTCCCAACGGGATGACGCCGGCGCAGTCGGGGTGCGAGATGAGCAACGGGGCGAAGCTGGGAGCCTTCGTCCAGGCCACGATCCTGGACCCGGCCACCGGGACGCTGTCGGTCTATGAGCCGCTCGTGGTCACGCAGGGTACCAGGCCGGACACGCCCGGCCTGAAGCTCAATCCGCCCGTGATCCCGGCGGACGCGGTCGTGACGATCGACTTCGGGTTCAACGGCACGCACCTGGTCCAGGTGGGGGCGACCCCGACCACGCTCGCGGATGCCCACTGCGTCAGCGGCCAGGCGGGGTCGGCCTTCGGGCAGACGTCGTTCTGCAATGGGGTCAACTTCTTCAACGCGGTGCGGCAGACCGAGCGGAAGGGACTGCTCAAGGTGCCGTCCCCGGGTACCTCGAACGCGATCGTCCCGTCGGGCGGCGACCTGGGCACGGGCCGGTCGTGCCCGGTCATCAGCAACTTCGAGGTGGCCGGCCTGGACCCAGGCGAAAGCGTGACCACCACCTACCTGCTCAACCCGCTCACCGGCCAGACGGCGCAGGACAACGCGACGTACCAGAGTTACGTCGCAGGGTCGACGCTGGTGCACGGCAACAGCGCAAACGTCGTGCTTGACCAGTACGTCGACCCGATCCTCGGGTGCACCCCGTTCGAGGTGCCCGACCTGTCCAGCGCCAACGTGCCGGCCTTTTCCGAGGCGCTGGACGAGATAGCGGCGGGAGCGTATCCGCCGAAGACCGCGGCGCTGGTGCCGGAGAACGACGAGGTGGTAATGGGCGGCGGCGAGTCCGACCCGGCGAAGACCGACCTGTACCGGTCCGAACTCGGCCAGGCCCCCGTCAGCGCGGCGACCGACAAGTCCAGCAGCCCGGCGATGTACTGCCAGAACCTCGTCGACATCCAGACGCCGTTCCTGGCGGCCAACCAGAAGTTGCTCGCCACCGGCCAGTCGCCGGTGACGGCGACCGCTGACAACCTGCTCACCTTCCTGGCGAACGACCTGAGCGCGTCCTTCACCAGGCTTGGCTGCCAGCAGTTCCATCTGGCGAACCCTGTCTCGCTCAAGCGGAACAGCGTGGCGATCGCGGCGACCTTCGACACCGCCGTGCAGACGGCACTGTGACAACGGAGTCAGACAATGGACGTTCGGGAAGTAGGCGAAAGCGGACAGCACACGCACTCGGACGACGACGACGACGACGACGTGAGCACACGCCATGCCGAGGACGCTGAGGACTTCGATGACGATGACGATGACGGCCGGGTCGTCCCGGAAGCCTGGCGGAGCAAGCCCTTCAGGCTCACCGCGATGGCGGCGGTGGTCATCCTCATGGCGGGGATCGGCTTCGGCGCCGGCAAGCTGACCGGGGTCGGCAACAACGTGGTTCGCTCGGACATTCCCAAGCCGGAGACGACCGCTGACCCGTTCATCGAGGGCTCCGGCTCCATCGCCGACAACAGCCACGAGAACATCCTGTCGACGACGGCGCCTGGCATGGTCCACATCCTTTCGGCCGGGAAATCGGTCGGAATCGGCCTGGTGCTCACGGAGTCGGGGAGGGTGCTGACCACGTACCGGCCCGGCCAGGGCGCGCATAACCTGTCGGCGAAGTACGTCCTGTCCGGTGCGACCTTCAAGGCCACGGTGATCGGGACGGATCCGGCGGCGGGCCTGGCGCTGCTTCAGATGGCGGGCCGTCCGGGGTGGCCGTTCGTGACGGTCGAGGTCGGAAACTCGAACCGGCTCGTTCATAACGCGGAAATCTCCAGCTTTACGTCGTACCACGTGCCGGGCGCGGTCTACGACACCGCGGTCGGCACTACGGGCACGACGACCAAGGTGACCATCGATGCCGGCACCCTGACCGCCATGAACGTGACCGTTGACGTAGCCAACACCAACAAAACCCGGAGCGGGCTGATGGCTTCGACGCTGCAGTCTGACACGCCGTCGGTGCTCGGCGGCCCGCTGGTGGACTTGAACGGGAAGGTGATCGGCATTACCATCGGGGGCTCGGGGAGCGGCCTGGCCATCACCGGGTACGCGATTCCGATCAACACGGCGCTCGCAGTCGCCACACAGATAGCTGACACCAACTCCTAACCTGCTGCGGTGAGATCTGCGCAGGTACAGCCAGCCCGCCGCCATCGGGACAGCGACGAAGAGCCTGCTAGTCGTGGCCCTCACGCTCGGGTTGCACAACTTTGGGGCGGCAATCGCCATCAGGGTCGGCGGCGCGGACCGGCGGACCGGGATCAAGGTGGCGTGGCTGGAATCGTGCTGAGCCACCATGACTGACGAACAGCTCCTTCGCGGTTCCGGCCCAGGACCAAAAGTCCTCTGATTACATGAATAACCCGGGCCTCGCCAACTCAATGACGAGGCCCGGGTCGTGTAATGGGCTAGGTCAGCCGATCTGGTGCAGGACGCCGGCCCCGATGATCATGAGGCCTCCGGCGACCCCGTTGGCCAGCCACAGTGTGAAAGAGCGGCGGTCCCGGTGAGCCCGGGACCGCCGCTCTCGCGAGGGGAAGCAAGCCAGGGGAGCGGCTACATCCCTGAGGGGTTCATCAGCTGGTGGTGAGGACGGCCCCTACGGCGCCACCAACCCCCACCAGGCACCTTCGATGTCCCTGGCGATGGCGAGGTCGACGGCGTTGCCGTTGCCGTTCCCGTTCCCGTCGTGTTTGTTGCCGTCTGCATTGTGGTGTTGAAGGTCGCAGCGACCGCCGCGCCGTTACCGTCCAGCGTGACCGTGACCGGGTTGGTCAGGCCGAAGTTCTGGCAGTTGAGGTTCGTGAAGGACATATTCAGCCGGTTAGCCAGGAACGTGAACAGGTTGTCGCCGACACCCGCCACCGGCGACTGGCCCGTGGCAAGCAGGGTCTGGTTAGCGGCTATGAACGGCGTCTGGATGTTGACCATGTTCTGGCAGTACATGGCCGGGCTGCTGGTCTGGTTGTTCTGGTTGCTGATCGGCGCCTGACCCACTTCCTCCCGGTACAGGTTCGTCTTGGCCGCGTCGAACTGGCCGTTGCCGTCCAGCGTCATTTCGTCGTTCTCCGGCACCAGCGCCGCTATCCGAGGCTGGTTCCTGGCCGACAGCAGCTCGTCCAGAGCCTGAGAGCTGGTCGGCGTGTTGTCGTTACCCAGGTCGGGCACCTGGAACGGCGTACAGCCGAGCACCGGATCCATGAACCGGTCGAGCAGGGTGTTGTCGCTGCCGTTGAGCAACGGGGTGGAGTTGGCGATGTTGGCCTCGTTGGCCGTGGTGTCCTGCGCGGTCTGGCCGGTGGCCGGGTTGAGCAGGTACTCGGTGGTCACGTTGTCGCTCGGGTCCTGGTCCACCATGTCGAAATTGCGTGTGGTCGGGCAGTCAGTGCCAGTGCCCAGCTGACCGTCGCTCGGCACGATCTTCGCCGAGGTGCCCTCGGACGGGACGCGCAGGAGGCCCACGCGCTCGAGCGCAAAGGCCGTGTTGAAGAAGTTGATGCCGTTGCAGAACGACTGCTGGCCGAAGATCGACCCGGCCTGGCCGTTGACGCAGTTGCCCTGCTGCAGCGCGTTGGCGGTCGCGCCCACCTGGGTCAGGACGGTGCCGTTGAACCCGAAGTCGATGGTCACGACCGCGTTCCTGGGCAGCGTCGGCACGACGGGATTGACGGCCGGGGTGGTGCCCTGGGTGATGACCAGCGGATTGTAGACGTAGAGCTTGCCGTTACGCGGGTTCAAGATGGTGGCCTGGACGAACGCGCCCAGGTTGGCCGCGTTGGTCATCGTGCAGCCCGAGGCCGCAGGCGTCTGGCCGTCCGTGCCCGTGAGCTGATAAGGCGTCGCCAGGCCCTTTGCGCTGAGCGGGTTCGCCGGGACGATGATGTCGCAGTTCACGTTCGCCGCGGCCACCGCGGCAGCCGTCGCGCTGGCCGACGGGCTGCCCGAGGCCGATCCGCTCGGACACGGCGACGCCGGGGCCGAGGCGCTGGCGACCGCCGCGGCGCTCCCGGACGCCGCGGGACTCGCGGATGCCGAGCCGCAGGCGCCCAGCGCCGACTGATTTATCGTGGTGACGGGGCCGCCGGAGACCGCCAGGATGATCCCTAGCGTCAGGCCCAACGCCATCGGTATAGCGAGTGGTATCGCAATGCGCGCCGCGCGACTCTTGCTGCTACGACGGCGCCATGCGGACCGATGCCCGCTGAGCATTCAATCCACCTCCATGGATGTCCGCTGTGACGCTCCCGGTGCATCAACCTAGACCCGGCGCGACGACGAAAGCAGGAAATCGAGAAGATTCACGTTTTGTCCGTTTTTTGCTCTGAAGTGACGCTGAACCTTGGTAATTGATTGCGAAGTCCTTACGTCGCAGGTGACGTGGGTGTAGCCAGACCGAGATTGCCTCGTGATAGGCCGGCCGACGGCGCGGACGCCGGGGCGGTTCGCCGATGAGTACGTAAAGTAATTATTAAATTCCTTTGAGTGATCATCAGATCTTTCGGTAGAGTTACGGCGTCGGTGGACCGGGGGCCTGGCTGGGCAGGTCACGAGCCTGTGCGGTGACGAGCAGAGGCCTGACAAAGGGGAACAGCCCGGCCCTTCCGACGTCTTCCGCACCAGACGCCTCACGGCCCCACGCGGCGGCGACCCAGTAGCGGGCGGTCGTCGTGGCGGTGCCCGCAATAGCGGGGCAAGCGGCGGACCGCCGGGCATTTTAATTAGGCGCGGCCGCGTATTTCACGGCGTAGCCGGCAAGGCCGGCGCCGGGTAAATAGCTGGGCTATTTCATCCGCCAGTATTCACCGGCGGATGCAAATTATGCGCGCGTTTTGCCGGGTTGCCGCTCCGGGTGGCCGGCCCCGTCGTGCGGCCCTCGCTCGCGGCGCCCTCGGCGGCTCCGGCGGGCTCCGGCCGGCTCCGGCGGCCGGCCTGCTGGGCCGACCCTGGTGGGCGAGGCGACGGTAGCGGCTATCCTCGTGATCAGCCCCGGCCTCCTGCCGCGGGCGGCACCACACACGGGCATCTGCCCTGGCCAGAGCGATGCTCAGCACGTATTTGCTTGATCACGCATAGCGAGATTGGCTCGGCACGGCCGGGCCGGCTTTTTTTGCCGGGCGTAGATAGCTGCCGGTCGGCAACCTTTTGGTGTGGATGCGCGTCTGAGTGTTGGAGGAGTTGTTATCCGGGCATGCTTGGTCCGAAAGTTTGGGTTCCTACTGTTATCCGATTGTGAATTTCGTGGAGGGGACGGCGCCGTGTCGCGATCCGGATGGTTCCGCAAACGCCAGCCAATGCTGGACGCTGACGGGACCGCCGCAGCTAAACCGGACGGGTCGCGATTGAAGGGGAGACGGGGCCTGGCCCTGACCGCCACCAGCGCGGCGATGGTGCTGGCCGCGGGGGTCGCGGTGGTCGCCTTCGCCTCGCCGGGCAGCCACGCCGCCCAGGTAACGCCCGCCCAGGCCGCGGCCGCGGCCAAGCAGGACGCGCCTGCGGCTCCGCTCAACGTGCTGTCGGCTACCCCGTCCGCTGGCGCCAAGGGCGTCAACGGCGCACTCCCGATCAAGGTGCAGTTTTCCGCTCCGCTCGCCGCTAACACCCCGATGCCTCAGCTTTCGCCGCACATCACGGGCAGCTGGCAGGTCGAGGGCGACACCGCGGTCTTCACCCCTGCGGTGGGCTACTTCGAGAACACCAAGGTGACGCTGAAGATCCCGGCCGGCGCGAGCGGGATGGTCTCGGTCGGCGGAGCCAGCGCGGGCTCGGGCGGGCAGCTGGCCTCGGGGACGACCGTGACCTGGACCACCGGCTCGTTCAGCACCCTGCGCCTGCAGGAGCTGCTCAGCCAGCTGGGCTACCTGCCGCTGACCTGGACCCAGAAGCCCAAGACCGCCGCGATCAGCCCCAGCAACGCCAACGCCGAGCTGTTCGCCGCGTACCAGGCGCCCGCGGGGACGTTCAGCTGGAAATCCGGCTACCCGTCGAGCCTGACCAGCCAGTGGGAGGCCGGCTCGGGCAACATCCTCGACGTCGGCGCGGTCCGGGCCTTCGAGTCGGTGACCGGTCTGACCATGGACGGCAGCGCGGGCCGTACGGTGTGGCACCACCTGTTCACGGCGGTGGCCCAGGGCAAGGACAACCCGAACGGCTACACCTACGCGCTGGCCAGCCAGCACTCCCCGGAGACGATCACCATCTGGCACAACGGCCGGGTGGTGCTCACGAGCCTGGTCAACACCGGTATCCCCGCCTCCCCCACCGTGGACGGCACCTTCCCCGTGTACCTGAAGTTCTACTTCACCTACATGAAGGGGACGAACCCGGACGGCTCGCAGTACGACGACCCGGTGTACTACGCGAACTACTTCAACGGCGGCGACGCGGTCCACCAGTTCAGCCGGTACAGCTACGGGTTCTACCAGAGCCTGGGCTGCGTCGAGCTGCCCTGGGACGCGGCCAAGACGGCGTACGGCTACCTCAGCTACGGGAGCCTGGTCACGGTCACCGGCCCGGTGGCCTGAGCACGCTGAAGGGGCGGCTCCGGGATCCGGGGCCGCCCCTTCTGGCGTGTGCCGTGAACTGTGTTACAGCGGGTGGACCTCTTCCGCCTGCGGCCCCTTGGGGCCACGGCCAGCGGTGTACTCGACCCGCTGGTTCTCCTGAAGAGTGCGGAATCCGTCGATCTTGATGGTGGAGTGGTGGACGAAGACGTCGGCCGAGCCGTCGTCGGGGGCGATGAAACCATAGCCCTTGTCCGAGTTGAACCACTTCACGGTGCCCTGAGGCATGCACTTCTCCTACTGTGACGACTTCGGGAACGCACGGGCGTGTGCTCCCGGGTTGTGGTGACCACTGCCCATGCGGACAGCCCGGTGCCGGGCTGGCGTTCGGGAATCCAGGACGCCCACGGTCCGAACTTCGCAGGCGCTGTGACACGTTCACGAACTTCGTACAACCAGTTGTATTTAACCACTCTCAGCTACAGGGCGGCGTCCTAAGCGGCGGAAAACGCCCAGCTACCTGACGGTGGCGAGCGCCCGCGGACCTAGCGCCCGCACGCGAGCCGCGAAACGGGAGCGGGGCGTGGCCGCCGCGATCCGCTCGGCCTCGTCGGCGGTGTCGACATCGGCCAGTTCAGGCAACATCCGGACCCGGAGCCCGGCCTGGTGCAGCCTGGCCAGTTGCAAGGCCCCGGTGTCCTCGCGCGACATGGGCACGCCGAGCACCAGGGCGGGATCGATCTCGCGCAGGCCGAGCAGCCAGAAGCCGCCGTCCTCGGCCATCCCGAAGGTGGCGTCCGCGGTCCCGGAGACCAGCGGCTCGACCGCCCGGGCCAGCAGGGCGGGCGTCACCTGCGGGGTGTCCATCCCGATGAACACCAGCGGATCCGGGCTGGTGACCAGCGCGTCGGCCAGGGCCCAGGACAGCCGCTCATCGAGGCCGCCGCCGCGCTGGGCGATGACGTCGAAGCCGGGCGGCAGCCACCGGCCGGGTGAGCCGGCCAGGGCCAGGATCCGGCGGGTGACGCTGAGCGACGCGACCGCGGCCAGGGTGTCGGCCAGGGCGGCCTCGGCGAGTTCGGCCGCCTCGACGGGGGTGTAGGCCGGGGTGAGCCGGGTCTTGACCCGGCCGGGCACGGGCTCCTTGGCGATCACCATGAGCTGGGCCGCCAGGGTGTTATCCGGCATCGAGCCACTGTCCTGCCTCGGGCCGGAACCCGGACTCGGGCCGCAGGCCCGGCCGCGTCGCGGCGCCCGGTCCCGGGCGGCTGTCTGGCGCCGGGCGGGCGTAGGACTCGGGGCGGCGGGGCCACGCGGGCGGCTGGACGCCCGGGCCGCTGTCCCGGCGGTGCTTGCCGGTGTACTCGGGGCCGGCGCTGCGCGGGCC
>Ga0210388_10003590_pt1 | contig 12125 bp, 6 predicted proteins | sample IncBWC19OmetaG_FD_155485 | JGI IMG/M metagenome (GOLD analysis project Ga0210388, IMG submission 155485) | Forest soil microbial communities from Barre Woods Harvard Forest LTER site, Petersham, Massachusetts, United States - Inc-BW-C-19-O ... | reverse complement strand
TGAATATCGTTTTGTCGTTGGGCCAATCATTGCGGGGGAAGGAAGGCGGCTGTTGGAAGGCGTCAGCTTGCGGGAGAGTTTGCGATTGAAGCTTATTGAGTCAAAGTTATTTAAATCAGGAAGTGTCGCGCTTCATTACTCGAAACAGTGACAGATAACTCTGCGACGGGCGGGAGTCGGAAATGCCGGCTGCCAAGTGGGTTTGATCCCGTGTGCGGCTGATCCGCTGCTGCTGAAGTGGCATCTTTATGCTGGCGAAGGTTTATGAGTGCGTTACAGGGGCGAGCGCGGTGGAGATGGAGGTCCTTCAGCGACGGTAAAGCGGTCGCTTGAGGACGACAGATCTGTGGACACTCCGGCGAGACGCGGGAGATCTCGGGTTTAGCCACCCGCTTTGCATCCGAAAAAGATGGCTTGGCGGGCGGTTGGAGTATATGCTCGCGTGGGCCGGGAAACGTAATGGACGTCCTGGCTCAAGGTTCTTGGCTCGCTGCTCACTATTCGTTGATCAAGCGGCGGAACGGAGAAAAAAATGAGCACTTTGACCGTGCCCGTTCGAGATGCGGCTTTGGCTCGAAACGGGTTTTTGAAACGGTATTTCTATTTCGTGATGTCGCTGGTGCTGGCGGCGATTGTGGTCACGGGATTCCAGCGTACGGTCAACGAGCACCTGTTCCATCCCGCGGTGCCGAGGCCGTTTATTCTGTGGATGCATGGGGCGGCTTTCACCGGGTGGATTGCTTTCTTTATTTTTCAATCGACGCTGGTGCGCGTGCACAAAGTCAGTTGGCACCGCTCTATTGGATGGTTTGGCGCTGGGCTGGCTACGGTGATGGTTCCGCTGGGGGTTACGACTTCCATCATCATGGCGCGGTTTGATATAGGGCGACTGCATGAGGACGAGAGGGACACGCGTGCCTTTCTGAGCATCCCGTTCTATGACATGATCGCCTTTGGCGTGCTGATTGGGCTTGCGATCTATTGGCGGACGAAGCCGGAGCTGCATCGGCGGCTGATTTTCATTGCAACTTGCGGGCTTATGGACGCGCCCCTTGGCCGCTTTGACTACCTGATCAACAATAATCTCTTCTATCCTTGCCTGGACCTGCTGATGATTTTCGGCGTGGTACGGGATCTGCTGGTGGAGGGGCGGGTGAATAAGGTGTATCGCTATGCGCTCCCGGTATTGATTTTGGGACAGAGTCTCGCGGTATATATGTGGCGCGGCGATCCTTCGTGGTGGCAGGGGATTACGCGCGCGATTATGGGATGAAGGCTCCGAGAATCCGTTCGGTGATTCTTGATTACGGCGAAGTGCAAGGAATGGCCTACGCAGCGGCAGTGGTGGAAACTCCTTGTGGGGTTTGTTTCCGCGCTGGATTGTATGGGTCCTTCGACTGCGGTTGTGCCTCGCGTTCCGCGACGCACAACCTCCGCTCAGGATGACAGCGCGGAGAGGATCACTGCGGTTGCGCCTCCAGCAGGAGGTGTTGGGTGAAATCGGCTGGGATGACGGCTTTCGGGCCGTGGATCTTGCCCAAGTCCTTGCCGGTTTCGTAGTCCAGTACGTGATAGTCGCGGTTCTCCAAGCCTCGCAGCTCTACCTTGCCGGTCCAATGTTTTGCATAGAAGGCGTAGTACATTTCTTTTCCCTTTCGGATGGCATGGGCTTCGGGTAAGTCGAAGCCTATGTCGTAGAGCTCGCCTAGATATTCTCCGCGGGAGAGCATTTTTTCTTTGTAGATGGATACCCACTTCGCCATTTGCTCCTCGCGCTGGGGAGTCAGGTCGGAGTTGGTGTGCTTTTTTACTTCTGCAGGGAGAACGAACTGGGTGCCAACTACTCCGCCTACACCTATGGTGGAGGCGAAGTCGTTGTGTCCGTCGCTTTCTTCTACGTGGTCGCCGAAGTAGGGAATGTTGTCGCCCATCAGGGCTTTCAGAGTTTTGCCTTTGGAGCGAATCTGGAAGGAGCTTTCGGGGTCGGAGGCTACTGACATGTTGAAGTGCGGCATGGTGAAGAAGGAAAAGGCGGTGCCGCAGGGGCAGAATTCTACGAGGGCGTCGGGCTTTACGCTGCGCGCGGTTTCGTAGAGTTCGCGGAAGAAATCTGGGAGGGCTTCGACTGAGTCTTCCGGCTTCTTGTGATGGTGGGCTGGGTTGAAGCATTCGGGGACGGCGTTCATGTGCTGGCCGTCGAGCTTTAGGCCGTCGAATCCCCAGTCGCCTAGAATTTTTCTTACCAGGGCTTTGTGGTACTCGACTACGTCTTTGTCGGCGGGGCAGAGATAGTCGGAGTCCCACCAGGAGATTTTGCGGCGGGTGCCGTCGCGATTTAGCAGGACATAATCGGGATGATCTTTTAACAGCTTCGAGTCGGGGACTGCGCTTAGCGGGGACCACCAGAGTTGGGCGTGGAATCCTTCTTGATGGATGCGGTCGACGAGAGCTTTCATGTCGGCGTCGCCGTTGGGGAATTTCTTGGGATCGAGTTGCCAGTCGCCGTAGTTGTTTTGCCAGCCGTCGTCGAGCGTTACCCAGGAGAAACCTAATTTCTTGGCTGTGGGGAGCGTGTCGTAGACCTGCTTTAGCTGGACGTTGCGGCCGTATCCCCAGGCGCACCAGATGGGGCCGAAAGCGCTGTCGGGCGCCGAGGCCATTTGAAACCCCTGGCGGATCATCAGGCGGCGGTATTCGGTCAGGGTGCGGAAGTAGTCGCCTTGATGAACCGAGACGAAGGTGTGGAGCGTGTGAATGCTTTCGCCGGGATCGAGCGTTTGCTCGCGCTTCATGCTCACGGCTACCGTGGCGTGAGCTGCGTCTGGCATGGTGACTGGGAGTTCGATCAGGCGCGGGACTGGCTCGATGTGGCCTACTGCGAGGCCTACGTCTTTTCTCCAGACATCGATTATGGGAGTGCCTCCGCCGTAGTCGCTTGCGTTCATGCCTAGATAATTTTGCTGATGGAAACCAGCCTTCAAAGGAACGATCCAGTTGGGGCGCTTTTCGTAGGAGCCGCTTTGGTAGGACCAGAAGGGTGGAGTGGTTGCGGCTGTTGAAGCGCGGAGGCTGTAGTGATTGTTCGACCATCCGCGGATGGTCAACGGTGCGGTGCCCTGGTTCGTGTATTCGACTTCGAAGACTGCCATCGAGGGGAAGTCGTTGTAGATGGTTACCTCGACCTTTTTGCGTAAAGTGCCGTCGTTGCCGGTTACGGTCAGGCGCTGGGCGGGGCCGAAGGCATCGGAGATCTGCTCGGTTTTGGCCGAGGCCAGGGTGAAGTCGGTGAAGCTGCGAGTTGCGCCTTCCAGAGTTTCTGAGGCGGAGAACTGGGTTAGCGGTTTCGTGGCGGGGAAGAGTGGAGTTACTCGGGTGTGAAGGTTGTGGTCGAATTCGACGCGGAGGAGCTTGCTTTCGATTTGCGGCTTGGCGGAGGAGTCGACCGGAGCCGGCGCGGATGGCTTCGCGGCTTTGTTTGTTTGTGCGGGGGGCCAGCCGAAGGGCACGATCAGCAGGGCCAGGGCGGTTAGAGCTAGAGATGGGGGGCGGGTCATGGTCGGGGGATAACAGCGGAGGATCGGGATCGGATGGTCATGGCGTTGAACTCTTACGAGCTATTACTTTTAATTTTGTTTGATTGAGATTGTCAAGGGGTATCAAAGCGTGGGAGGAACTCCTTGTGGCCAGAGGGGCTGAGGTCCTCGCTCATTTTGTGGCGCTAACGCGGCACTGAAGCGCCGCTCTTCCACGGTATTCCAAGCATTTGTATGTTTTTCCGGAAGCCCCAACGGGGCGCCTTTTTTAGACTTGACAGGCACATAGGCGCGAAAGTAAAAGTTATGGGGCGCAATGATACGAAACAATACGGAAGTCGCGGGGGCTGTTTTGCGGTCAATGATTTGGTCTGCCATTCGGAGGTCCACCTTAGTTGTCTTTGTGCTTTTTTCTGGGGCGCTGCTGGCTAATCCTTATTCCACCGAACAGAATTGGACTAACTATGTGCGCATTGGGGCTTATGGGCTGGGGAGCGACAATGCGGAGCGGATTGTGCAGAGCGCGCAGGAAGATGGGGTGTTTGGCATTGAGGTCGACAACGACATTGAGGGGCGGTATGAGAGTTTTGTTAATCCTGAGGAGAAGCTGAAGGCTATTCACGCCGTGGCTGAGAAGGCGCATGCGGCGGGGAATTATGCGTTTGTTTACATCGCTGGGACTGAGTGCATTACGGCAAACGCGGATCAGACTCCGCACACTTTGTTTAAGGAACATCCGGACTGGGTGCAGAGGAACATCAAGGGAGAGCCGGCGTTGTTTGGAGGCGGGACGGCTTTTTGGATTCGCAAAGGGGATGAGGACGTCTGGGTTAGTCCTTACGCGCCGGATTGGCGGAAGATTTATATGGAACATGTCCGGCAGATTGCCGGTACCGGGATTGATGGGATTTATGTGGACATCCCTTACTGGATGACGCACTTCGATGGATGGGAAGACACCTGGGCCAGCTTCGACGACTACACCGTGGCAGCTTTCAAGAAAGAGACTGGGCTCGATGCCAAGAAAGATCTGAAGCTGGGGGATTTTTCGGACGCGAATTTTCGGAAGTGGGTTGATTTCAGGATCCGGACATTCACTGATTTCATGGCAGAGATTGACAGGAATGCGAAGAGCGTGAATCCGGCGATCAAGACGATTCCGGAGATTTATCCGGGGATTGAGAAGGAAGCGGTTCGGGTTGGCGCCGATGTTTACAGCATGTACGGCGTGGTTGACGTCATTGCCCATGAATACTCATTCGGCAAACACGGCATGGCGTCCGAGCGGACGCCGCTGACCTGGTTTGATTATCAGGTGGGGATGCATACGTTCCGGGCGTTTGCGCAGGGGAAGGCTACATGGATTTTGAATTACTCGTGGGACGGCGACAAGAAAGTCGACAAGCGCGAGGCCATGATGAACCTGGCGGCGTCGCAAATCATGGATGGGGCGAATTTCTGGGACGCGCCGGGACATTCGATGGCGGGATCGAACGATCGGGAGACGCGGAAACGGATTTTTGCGTGGATCAAGGCGCATGAAGATACTTTCTACAAGCCGCGAACAGCGATTGCTCCGATTGGGGTTTATTTTTCTCCGGGGACGCGGAATTATTTTGCCGACGACTTCATTTCTTCCTATCGCGGAATTCTTATTCTTCTGATGCAGAAGCATTTGGAGTTTCAGGTTGTGACGCCGCGGACGCTGGCGGATTTTCGGGGACAGACTCTGATTCTTCCTGATGTGCGGGTGATGAATAAAGAGGAAGAGGCGTGGCTTCGGAAATATGTGGAGGGCGGCAAGAGGTTGGTGATTACGGGAGAAGACGCTACACAGCTGGGCGGTGTCGCGGGCGTGGTGCGGTTTGGGAAGTGTCCGGGAAAAGATTACTACGCAGCTTTGGAAAAGAGCGTGGCCGATACGAGCCCTGATCTGGAGCGGGAGTTTTTGGAGAGCCTGAAGGCGGAAACACCGGTTCGCGTGGCTGCTTCGCAGATGGTTGCTACGTCGATTGCGCGGGTGGATGGGAAGACGCATGTATTTTTTGCAAACTTTGCGGGGCTTGAGGGCGGAGTGAATCCGGTGCAGACGCCGCAGACTGGGGTTCAGGTTACGGTTGTTGGCGCGCGAAGCGGGCGCGGATTCTTTCTTCCGTTTCTGGGCGAGGTGCAGGCCGTGACGGGGGTCGCTGAGGGCGGCGGTGTGGTTTACAAGCTGCCGGCGATTGAGAAGGGCGCGGTGTTCTGGTGTGAGCCGTAGGGCATGACAGCGATAAGGAAGCGAGCCAAACGCGCGATTATTGTGTCGCAAAGAATGCGACACATCACGCGGCGCGCCTGGGTCCTTCGCGAGACAAAAACCGTCTCGCTCAGGATTGACAAACTTAAAGTACGAAGGAAGAAGTCGAGCTGCGCTCGACTGGACAGCCGAGGGCGGCTGTCCCCACATTTAGAGCGCCTGCTCAGGATGACAATGGGTTGGGGAGGGAATTGGACGTGAGTGCGTTGTCGGAACTATTAGTTTTGCCGGGGAGCGAGAAGGCTGCTCGCGGGCTGGAGCATACTCCGGCGGAGATTGCGCAGCAGCCTGAGGCGTGGCTGTCGACGTTTGAAGTGTTCCGGAGAAAACGGGAGCAGATTGCGGAATTTCTGGCGCTCGCGGGAATCGGCGCCAGCCCTCGTCCGCGGCCGACCGTTTTTCTTATCGGTGCTGGGACGTCGGACTACATCGGGCAGTCGCTTACCTTCCTTCTTCGCCGGTTCTGGAACTGCGAAGTGATGGCGGTGCCCAGCACGGATCTGCTGACGCACATGGATGAGTGGATGATCCCGGAGAAGAAATATCTCTGGGTTTCGTTTTCGCGTTCAGGGGACAGTCCGGAAGGAGTTGCAGTCCTTGAAAATGCGCGTAAGAACTATCCGGACATTCATCACCTGGTGGTGTCGTGCAATTCGAAGGGGAGAATGATTCAGGAAAGTGCCGACGATCCGCGCGTGTTGGGAATTTGTCTGGATGATGCGGTGAATGATCGCGGGCTGGCGATGACGAGTTCGTTTTCGAACATGGTAGTTTTCGGGCAATGCCTGGCGCATGTGAACGATGTTGGGACGTATGAGGGAGTTTTGACGCAACTGGTCGAGGCGGGCCGGGATTTTCTGCCGCGCGCGGCGGATTGCGCTTCAGCGCTGGCGAAGGAAGCTTACACCAAGGGTTGCTTTGTGGGGTCAGGAGCGCTGAGGGCGGTGGCGAGGGAATCTGCTCTGAAGCTTTTGGAGCTGACAGCGGGAAAGACTTTGACGATGTCGGAGTCGGTTCTGGGCCTGCGGCATGGTCCGATGGCGGCTTTGGATCAAGGCACGCTGTTTGTTTGTTTCCTTTCGAGCAGCCGGCGCGTCCAGGCCTACGAGCGGGATTTGCTGAATGAGATTGGGAAGAAGCGGCTGGTCGGATGCAGGGTGGTGGTAGGCGGGAGTGAAGTCGGCAAGGATTCGTTGGCCGAACATTATCTGGAATCGAGTGCGATGAGCGGCGTTGCCGATGATTACCGGCCGGCGGTCGATGTAATTTTCGGGCAGTTGCTGGGATTGTTCGGTTCGCTGCGGTGGAATCTGCGGCCGGATTTTCCCAGCCCGAATGGCGCGATCAGTCGCGTTGTACAGAACGTGAACATTCATTCCTGAGGAACGTGCGGGTAAGGAAGCGGTAAGGAAGCGAGCCGGACGCGCGAGTATTGCGTCGCGGCGTACTTATTAGAAGCCGCGCGACGCTTCGCGTGGCTTGCCTGGGTCCTTCAGCGACGATAAAGCCGTCGCTTCGGGATGACAGTCAATCAAAAGGGGGATTCCGATGAGACCGACGGGACGGCTTTTCCGAACTTGCATTTTGGTGGCGAGCTTCTGCGTAAGCTTGGCGACTTTTGTGGCTGCACAGGGCAGCTACCGGGCACAGCTTAGAGGCGTGGTCTCCGATGCCACGGGAGCGGTGGTTCACAATGTGACCGTGACCATCACGGACATGGGGACGAATATTGCGAACGTGTCGCACACTGACGACAAGGGCGAATATTTCTTCACGGGTTTGCGGCCGTCGACGTATGCGGTGAAGGCCGAGCTGAAGGGTTTTCGGACGACAGAGCGGACGGGGGTGGTGCTGGCCGTTGATCAGGAGGCTTCGCTCAATTTCACGCTGACTCCTGCGAGCGTGAGCGAGAAGATTGAAGTAACGACCACGGCCCCGCTGCTGGATACGGACAACGCGACGCTGGGCACCGATATTACCCACGAGTACATAAACGAAATCCCATTGATGGGCCGCGACTTTTTCGGGCTGACATTTCTGGCTGCGGGGGTGACCGAGGTGGCAGGGTCGGGCACCGGGGATAACTATCCGTCGGGGACAAACTTTACTTCGAACGGACAGCGCAACGCGACCGCGGAAATACGGATGGACGGGGCCTTGATCAGCGCGCCGGAACAGGGCGAGGGCGGAAACACGAATGTGTACTACGAGCCGCTGATCGACAGCGTGCAAGAATTCAAGGTGCAGAACAACAGCTTTTCGGCGGAGTTCGGCAACAACGGCGGCACCGTCGTAAATATGGTGTTGAAGGGTGGGACGAACGCCTTTCATGGCACGGGCTGGTATTTTCTGCAGCGCTCGCAGATGGACGCTCGCGATTTCTTCAATCCTAAATATCCGTTGGGTGATACCACTCCGAACCCCAAGCCAGACAGCAAGCGCGACCAGGGCGGGTTTTCGCTGGGTGGCCCAATCGTGAAGAACAAAACGTTCTTTTTTGTTGACTTCGAGAAGGTGAGAAGCCTGGCCGCCTCCAGCGGGGTGGTGACCGTGCCCACCATGGCGGAACGGCAAGGCGATTTCTCAGGACTTACGAATCCGATTTACGATCCGAAGCTGCCGCTCATTGCCTGCCCGGCACCGGCAACACCGGGCTCTATGTGCCGGCCGCCGGTAGCGAACGGAGGGGTCATCCCGGTGGGAGAACAGGATCCAATCGGAATGGCCGTGCTGAATCTCTACCCGCAGCCCACCAACCCGAACGAATTCCAAAACTATAACTACACGACGATAGCGAGCGCGCCGGACTACCAGTTCGACATCAAGCTAGACCACCAGATCAACGACAGGAACCGAGTGAGCGGCCGCTACAGCCGGGGCTGGAGCAACTACACCACGCCGCTCACCTTGGGCGACGGCTTTGATAATGACGGAATTGCCAGCGGCGTGACGCTGGCGCAAAACGGCTCGTTCGAATATTCCTGGACGGTGAACCCGCGGATCATCTGGACCAGCCATGCGGCGATCGACCGGGTGCATGAACTGTCGCTACCGGGTATTCCCACAATCTCCAGTTTCAATGCCGCGCAAGCGGCCGCCGGTGCTACGCAATTGCCGCCGGTGTACGAGCAGGCTAATGGGATCGACGAGATGCCGACGTTTCAAATGCAGGGGAATTTGCCGTGGAATAACCTATACGATCAGTGCTGCATCTACACGAAATTCGGCCACACGCTGGTGAGTTATTCGTCGCAGTTGGTGATTTCCCGGGGATCGCACCTGATCAAGATCGGCGGGGAACAAAGAATTTTCTACAACAATTTCTGGCAGCCGAACAACCCGACCGGCATCCTGAGTTTTACGGATGACGTCACATCTCCGAATCCTGGAAGCAGCGACACTACGCAGATTTGCGACGGGCCCTGCAGCAACCCCAACAATATCGAGACCATTACGACGGGGAACCCGCTTGCCAGCCTGGCTTTTGGTTACGGCGACAACGTCAACGCCACGAGCCAGGTGTTGGTGACTCCCTCGGTGGCGAACCGGTCGCTCGAGACAGGGTTCTACATCCAGGATGACTGGAAGGTAAATTCCAAACTCACGTTGAATCTGGGTCTGCGCTATGAGTGGAGTTCGCCCTACACCGAGCGCAACAACCACCTCGAATTCAGCAATTTCACGGCAGACAGCGGGGTGGGTATTAACCTTACCAGCCTCCCGGCCGCCGCCCAGGCGGCGGGATGGATGAGTCCGCAGGCGACGATGCAAAGCGTGGGATTGACGCTTCCGACGACCCAGGAGTTGTATGGCACGACGCAGTTTGCTACTTCGAGCATGAGGACAGTTCCGACCTACCGCAAGGACATTGGACCGAGGCTGGGCTTTGCCTATGCGTTCGATCAGAAGACGGTGGTGCGGGGCGGAGCGGGCGTTTATTTCGGAATGAGCCCGGCCACAAACTTCCAGTATCCCGGCTCGGCGTTCCGCAAGACGGCCAACGTGTTTTTCACCAACAATGATTTTGGGTGTGGCGATGGCGGCTGTCCAGGGAGTGCAACTCTGGCAAACCCATTTCCCGGAGGCTTTACTGGGCCGCAAGGTACGCAGTATGGCCAGTTAGCGAACTGGGGTTATCAAAACCCGAACGATCTGGGCAATACAGCGGCGCGGGACGCCGATATTTACCAGTGGAATCTTGGAGTGCAGCGAGAACTGCCCAGCGAGATCGTGGTTGGCGCGGATTACGTATCCAACCGCAGCACGCATCTGCCCTGGTCCGGCACAAACAACCGGGCTTTCATACCATCGTCTGTGGTGGCACAGGTTGCGACGGCCGTAACTCCCACGGACCCGACCTGTCAGACGGATAGCTGCGTCAGCAACTTTCTTCAGACCCCGGTGGGCAACCCGTTCTACTCCATGTTCAATACGCCTTGCACACCGACTGCTTCAAACCCCTGCTTCAATGAGGTTAATTCCAACTACGGCCAATCGACCCTGCCCTTGTCGTATCTGTTGAATAAGTATCCGCAATTCGCCGGCGACTTCGAGGGTCTGATGCTGGAGAGCGCGAATTCCTGGTACAACGCGCTGCAGATCCGCTTCCAGAAGCGCACCACGCACCACGTCAGCTTCGAAGGGAGCTACACGATATCGAAGGAAACGGACTACTCTTCGGCGGGCCGAAACAACTGGGTGGGAGCGCTCGGTGCGGGCCTTCCGCAGCAACTGGACAATCTGTCCGCGGAGCACAGCATCGGCGCGAGCGACGCGCCGCAGCGGCTCGCGGGCGCCGTGGTCGTAGACTTGCCCTTCGGCCGCAACCAGTGGATTGGCGGAAATATGAATCGAGCGTTGGATGCGGTGGTGGGAGGCTGGTCGATCGCAACCCTAATCACCGAGCAGTCGGGGCAGCCCATGAACATCGGCCTGGCGAACGCGCGCCTGGCCAACGGCAGCCAGCGTCCCAGTACTGTCTGTTCGCAGCTCAAGAGCGGGACCAGCATGCATGATGTGGCCTTGAACTGGCAAACGAACGCCGCTGCTATAAGCAATGGCAATAATCCGGTGGCTACATTCTTCAATGCCAATTGTTTTGCAGATCCCGGAGACCAGATTCCGGGCAACGCGCCACGGTATTTTTCCGGCTTACGGGTCGACGGCATCCACAACGGGGATCTGAACTTTTACAAGTCGTTCGTACCCAAAGAAGGCATGCGGCTGGAAGTGCGGGCAGAGGTCTTCAACTTTACCAATCACCCACGCTTTGGGCAGCCGAATTCGGCTGTGGGAGGTGCGGAGGGAGCAAATCCGTTTTTCGGGACGATTTCGGGCGGCGCTACGGGGGAATTGCCCCGATACTTCCAGCTTGGGGCGCGATTTGAGTTCTGAGGCGCGAGTGGTGCGAGCTAGGACGCTTTAGTGCTATGCCGTTGGTGATCTGCTGCCTGTATTAGAGGCAACTTAGAATGGGCTTTCTGAGAATCCGTCTTAGAAGGAGATCCCATTCATGGCTGCTGGTGCTGCTCCTGCTCCCGAACGCAAGGTTGAAACGAAATCCGAGAATGCGGAAACGGGCAAGGCGCAGCCCGCGACTTTGAAGCAGCGGATCATCAATCTGCTTTGCCACATTTTCGAAGGACGCGAAGACCATTTGGGTTGGCGCCAGTAAGCGGCTATGACATTTCAGGTTTGGCCGCTCATGTTTCGGTAGATCTTCTTGTAACGTTTCCCTGCTCGTCCGCTTACCTTCCTACTGACCGACTCCGCAGGTTAAGGACCGCACTGGCGATCTGATCCAGAGGCACAACAATGTCCACGGCGCCGCAGGAGATTGCGCTCTTGGGCATTCCGAACACGATGCTGGTGGCTTCGTCCTGGGCGATGGTGTCGGCTCCGGCTTCCTTCATCTCGTAGAGGCCCTGGGCGCCGTCGTCGCCCATGCCGGTCATGATGACGCCGACGGCTTTCGAGCCGACGCAGGTTGCGACGGAACGGAAAAGAACGTCGACGCTGGGACGATGGCGGGAAACCAGCGGGCCATCGATGATGCGGGCGATGAGTTCTCCGCCGCTGCGGTCGACCAGCATGTGGCGGTTGCCGGGAGCGATCAGCGCGCGGCCAGTTTGCAAGAGGTCGCCATCGCGGGCTTCCTGAACTTCGATTGCGCATTCGCGGTTCAAGCGGTCGGCAAAGGCGCGGGTGAAGACCTCAGGCATGTGCTGCACAATCACGACCGGGGGGCAGTCGGTGGGCAGGGCTGCGAGCAAGACACGAAGGGCTTCGGTTCC
>Ga0210388_10003589_pt1 | contig 12126 bp, 9 predicted proteins | sample IncBWC19OmetaG_FD_155485 | JGI IMG/M metagenome (GOLD analysis project Ga0210388, IMG submission 155485) | Forest soil microbial communities from Barre Woods Harvard Forest LTER site, Petersham, Massachusetts, United States - Inc-BW-C-19-O ... | reverse complement strand
GAAATCCGCGCTGCCCAAAGTGCTGCAGCCGCTGGCGGGTCGCCGCTTCTGAAACACGTCATCGACACCGCTCGCTTGCTGGAGCCGGTCGCAGTTCACGTGGTGTATGGACACGGTGGGGACCAGGTTCGCGACACTTTGAAGGACGAGCCCGTGTCGTGGGTGTTGCAGGCGGAGCGCCTCGGAACCGGCCACGCTGTGATGCAGGCGATGCCGAGCGTACCGAACGATCACGTCGTGCTCGTGCTCTACGGCGACGTGCCGCTCATCAGCCGTAGCACGCTAACTGAGCTGCTGGCACTTGCCGGCTCCCAACAGACGGCGCTCCTCACTGTCGAGCTCGATGATCCTTCCGGCTATGGCCGTATCGTCCGAGGTAAGCGTGGCCGGGTGCAGAAGATCGTTGAGCAAAAGGACGCCTCGAAAAAGGAGCTCAAGATCCGCGAGTGCAACACCGGCGTCATGGCCGCACCCGCGCGGCTCCTGAAGAAGTGGCTGAAGAGCCTGCGTAACGACAATGTCCAGGGCGAGTACTACCTCACGGACGTCATCGGGATGGCCGCGAATGAAAAGGTGGAAGTCAGCCCGCTCGTCACCGCGAACGTGGTGGAAGTGTTGGGAGTGAATGACAAACTCCAGCTCGCGGACCTCGAGTCAGCTTTCCGTCGTCAGACGGCGCGTGAATTGATGCTCGCCGGCGTTACTGTCGTCGATCCCGCGCGTCTCGACGTACGCGGCACGGTCACTCACGGAACCGACGTTTTCATCGATGTGAACGTGGTACTCGAAGGCAACGTGAAGTTGGGCGATCGGGTCCATATCCACCCGAACTGTGTGATTCGCAACAGCGAGATCGGTAACGACACCGAGGTGTTCCCCAATGTGGTCGTCGATAGCACGGTGATCGGCGCGTCGTGCAACATCGGGCCCTTCGCGCGCTTCCGGCCAACCTCCACCCTGTCGGACGGCGTGCATATCGGGAATTTTGTCGAGGTGAAGAACTCGAAGATGGGCGAGACCTCGAAGGCGAACCACCTGGCGTATGTCGGCGACGCAGAGGTCGGAAGCCGCGTGAATATCGGCGCGGGCACGATCATCGCGAACTATGACGGAGTCAACAAGCACCGCACGATCATCGCCGACGACGTTCATACTGGCTCGAACAGTGTGCTCGTCGCGCCGATAAATGTTGGTGCCGGGGCGACCATCGCCGCCGGCTCGACCGTCGCACGTGAAGTTCCTGCTGGCAAACTCACCGTGGCCCGCGCACGGCAAACCACGATCGAAGCATGGCAGAGACCCACGAAGCAGCCCAAATCATGAGCCAAGACCCTGCTCATGCGCTGCTGCCTTACCTGCCCCTGCTCATCGTCGTCATCATCATGCTTCGACGCACTCGGCGGCCACGGATCATCCGACCTGAGCGGCTTTGGATCATGCCGAGTATCGTCATTCTCGCGATCGGGTTTTACGTCTACGGCGCCATAAGAATCGGTCCTCCGTTGCACGCGGTGGACTGGGCCGTGATTGTTGGTACGGCTGCGGTCGGGGCCGCGCTCGGCGCCGTGCGCGCTCACCTGGTACGGCTGCGGCGCCATCCCGACACCGGAGCGATCGAGGCGACCTTGTCGGCGTGGGGCCTCATTGTCATCCTGGCCTGGATTGCCGGCAGAATGCTCCTGAAGAATTCGGGGTGGGTGGACGTCAACGCCCAGTTCGGACTCTACAATGAGGCCAGCATGGCGCTGGCACTCGCACTCGTCTTAGCACAGGCCATCGTGTTGACCTATCGCTGCCAGGCGGTGCGGACAGAATACAAGTCATCATCAGACAGCCTCCCGGGAAGCACGGTCTGATTTTCGGGAGTTAAAATGCGTTTCAGACAGTATGGCGCGCTGCTGCTGGCAGCCGTCCTTTGCAGCACTTCACTGGCCGCCGACGATGACGTCCCCGCGGACGTCGCGGCTAAAATTCGCGCAACCTTGCACGAGCGCATTCCCGACCTGAAGGTGGAGGCCGTTCACAAGTCGCCCTTGCCCGGGTTGTATGAGCTCGATACGGGGGACGAGCTTCTCTACACGAACGACGCCGGCACATTGATTTTCGCCGGCCGGGTGATCGACACGAAATCGCGTGAAGATCTGACGGCGGCGCGCTGGAACGACCTGCATGCCATCGATTTCAACTCGCTACCGTTCGATCTCGCGATAAAAACCGTCCGCGGCGACGGCAGCCGCAAGCTGGCCGTCTTCGCCGATCCGCTCTGTCCCTACTGTCGCCAGCTCGAAGAGGAGATGAAGGGCGTCACGAACGTGACGATCTATACCTTCCTTTTCCCACTCGAGGCCATTCATCCGGGCGCGAGCGTGAAAGCGGTCGCTATCTGGTGCTCGAAGGATCGCAGCGCCGCCTGGTCGAAGTGGATGCTGCAGAAGACGGACCCGGGCGATGTCCGCTGCACGGGTGCGCCGATCGATAAGCTCCAGGCACTCGGGCAGAAAATTCGTATCGACTCGACGCCGACGCTGTTCACCGCGGACGGCAAGCGCACGCGCGGCGCTATAAAACATAACGACATCGAGCAGTTACTGGCGAGCACGCACAAATAACTGTAACTGCGCGACTGACTGCGTCACGTTTGGTTCTCGACTGCAATGTCGCTGTAGCACTTTTTCGTTACCTTGCACGCGGTCCGCAGAAGAACGCGCCGAGGTGAGGATATGAGTGCGTCTGAAGAACACCGAGCCGAATGGCTCGACCCTGAGTTCTGGGAGCGTCTCGATCGCCTCGAAGGCCGGCACCTGAGAGTGCAGTCCGAGCACGAAAGCGCCCGGCGAGGTCTCGATCGGGTCACCCCCCGCGAGGCGGAAGAGTTGCGCCAGGCCTGGCGGCGTTACTGCGAAGTCATCGATGAGCTCGACAAGACCACCGCAGAGTTCGAAACACTACGCACCTACGCCGGCTGAGTGCGAATGAAGCTGCTGTCCCGCCGGGCACTGGACCAGCTCGGCACTCTTCAAGCCAGCGTGCAGGAGTTGGCCGCCCACCGGAACACCGCCCTGCGGATGTTCCTCGCCAGCCGTAACACCACGACCGCCATGGCGCAGCGGGAATTCTGGCTGGAGTTCACCTGGGTCGACCAGGAATACCGGATCGCGGTCCGACGTCTCGCGCAGTTCTGCACCGAGCACCGGGAGAACACCAGCACCCGCTGGCGCGTCAGCCCCGCCTGAGATCTTGGTCTAACAATAGGCGCCGGTCCAACACGTCGGCGCCCGCTGCCGGGCGCCGACGGTCAGTTTCTCAACGCGTGAAGCGCTTCCGAAGCGTCCCGCCCAGGAGACCGAGTCCCGAGAGCAGGAGCGGCAGCGCCGCGGGCAGCGGTACGGGGTTGAGATTCAGCGAACCAGAGTAAGTACCGCCGCTGGAGCCGGTGACGTCGCCCCGGATCTCCAGAACGTAGGTACCCGCGGCGAGTGTCGTCGGATTCAGGACCGTGAACATTCCGGATTCGGGACCCGCTGAGAAGCTCAGTGGTGTCGTCCAGTTCGTCTGGAATCCGGTGGGTGTTCCGGTCACGAGCGACTGCGTCGCGCTGGTCGGGACGCTGTAAACCCGCTCCTCCAGGTCGCCGATCGACAGGTTGCCGAGGTTGATCTCGGAGGACATCGAGTCCGCAGTCGCGGCGGCGACCGTAAAGACGTAGTAGTCGTTAAAAGTAAATCCCGGTGATCCCGGGAGCGACCCCGTAGCGGGTCCGAAAGTGTTCGTATAACCGTCCGAGGCCGGCAGCGTCGTGAACGCCGTTCCGGCACCGTTGCCAGTGATCCCACCGGCGGTTTGATCGTAACTCAGGCTCATTGCCGCTGAAGCGTTGCCGGCGTGCAGCAGGCATAGGCCTGTAGCCGCCGCTAACGAGGCGAGCGTTTTGAATTGCTGGGTGCGCATGGGGAACCGTCTTTATATGTGCAGGTAGCACTTTGTGAAACGGACAATGCCCGCGCCTTATGACAGATAGGCTAAAGTCTCGTGACAGTGGATCACGCGCCGCCGCATTGCCGTTCCTTATTAGTATCCTGTACTTACACTTCACTTCACGCCCACCTGGGGAGTTTGAAGGATGACCACCCGAAGGAAGTTTTTGGCCGCGACGCTGGCGGTCACCGGTGCGGGCCTGTTGCCGGCTCGGCACGCGCGCCCCGCCGAGAGCTTCAGGTTCTCGACCAACCCGTTCTCGCTCGGCATCGCTTCCGGATACCCTACCCCCGATGGCATGGTGCTGTGGACCCGCCTTGCCCCATCGCCTCTCGAGCCAGGTGGCGGCATGCCCCAGGAGGTCGTCGCCGTCGATTGGGCGGTTGCCACCGACGAGAAAATGCATACGGTTGTGCAACATGGCACGGACTACGCCACTCCCGAGTGGGCGCACTCCATACACGTCGAGCCCTCGGGTCTCGATCCGGGCCGCGACTATTGGTATCGCTTCGAGTCTGGTGGCTCGCGAAGTCCCATCGGACGCACGCGGACCGCTCCGACGTACGGTGCGCCGCTCGACCGTCTGAAACTCGGCCTCGTCTGCTGCCAGCACTACGAGCAGGGCTACTACACGGCCTATCGGCACATGGTGACCGACGACCTCGACCTCATCGTGCACGTCGGCGATTACATCTATGAAGGCAACTCGGAAAAAAAGGTCCGGCACCACAACATGCCGGTGGCCTTTACCCTCGATGACTACCGTGCGCGCCACGCTTTGTATCGTACCGACCATGATCTGGCGAATGCGCATGCGGCCACTCCGTGGCTGCTGATCTGGGACGATCACGACGTCGCGAACGACTACGCCAACGACGTCTCGGAAGAAGACGACGACCCGCAGCTCTTTCTCGCGCGCCGCGCCGCCGCCTACCAGGCCTATTACGAGCACCTGCCGCTACCACGTTGGGCCGTTCCGTCCGGACCCGCGATGCGGCTCTATGCGACGCGCGCTTTCGGCAACCTGGCCTCGATAGTACTGTTGGATCAGCGTCAGTACCGGGCTCCCGAAGCCTGTCCCCCGCTCGGCCGCGCGGGTGGTCACCGCGTCGACGAGGCGAAGTGTCCCGAGCTCGACGACCCGACCCGCACCATGCTGGGTGGCCGGCAGGAAGCCTGGGCACAGGGCCAGCTTGCCTCGAGCCAGACCCGCTGGAACCTGCTCGCGCAAGGCACTCTCATGGGACACAACAACGAGGCGCCGCTGCCCGAACATCGCTATTGGACGGATGCCTGGAATGGCTATCCGGCGGCCCGTGAGCGACTCATGAAGTTCCTCGCCGAGAAGCACATCTCGAACCCGGTCGTGCTATCCGGTGACATCCATGCATTCGTGGTGAGCGGGCTACATCTGAAGGCGGCCGACCTCGAATCCCCACTCGTCGCCCCTGAGTTCGTAACGACCTCCATCAGCTCGGACGCGGTACCCGAGACTTACTTCGAGGGGATCCGCAAGAACAACCCCAATCTGCTCACCGCGACCGGCGAGCATCGCGGCTACGTGAGGATGGACATTACGAAGGAGACGTTGCGCGCCGACCTGATCTCCATCGATACGGTGAAGCAACCGGACTCGGGCCGTAGCACGCTGGTGTCCTACGTCGTGGAGGCCGGTAAACCCGCACTCGTGCGCGCGTAATTCAATTGTATGACACCGCCGCTGTAAAGCATTGTTGCGACGCCGTCATCGGCACGCGACATTTCACCAAACTGTCTTGAGGCGCCGTTAGTCTCGCGGAACACATTGGGGATTCCGTGCAGTTGTTCCTTGCCTTCGTTGTTGCTCTGACGGTCACCGCGGCTTTGATCCCGGTCCTCGTGCATTGGGCGCCGACGATCGGTCTGACGGATGCCCCGGGCCCTCGCAAGGTCCACTCCATCCCCGTTCCGCGCGTCGGCGGTCTAGCCATGGCCGTGGGGTTGCTGTTGCCGACGCTGATCACGGTACAGCTCACTCCGTCCATCCGAGGATTGCTGCTCGGGCTCGTCGTGCTGCTGATCTTCGGACTGTGGGACGACCGCGTGAACCTCGGCTATCGCACGAAGTTCGCGGGACAGGTGCTCGCGGCGGGACTGTGCATGATCGTCGGCAACGTCCACGTCGGCACGCTCATGATCGGGAGTGTCATCGTCCTGCCCCAGGCCGTCTCGATCTTCGTCACCTTCGTCTTTCTCATCGGCATCACGAACGCAGTCAATCTCGCCGATGGTCTCGACGGCCTGGCCGGCGGCCTGGTGCTGCTGTGCCTGTGTGCGATCGCCTTGTTCGCGGCGATGAGCGGCAATGGCACGGTGGCCCAGACGGCCCTGATCGAGGCCGGCGCGGTGTTGGGATTCCTACGCTTCAATACGCACCCGGCTCGCATCTTCATGGGCGACAGCGGCAGCCAGATGCTGGGATTCAGCGTGGGCGCACTCGCCCTGCTCGCAACCCAGGGCGAGGCGTCTCCGCTTAGCGCGGCCCTGCCGCTTCTGCTGCTCGGCATACCGATCATGGACACCCTGACCGTCATGTTGACGCGAATTCGCGCCGGACGGTCGCCTTTCTCTGCCGACAGCAATCACCTGCATCATCGTCTGCTGGCTCTCGGTTTCGCGCATCGAGAGGCGGTTTTCCTGATTTACCTGCTGCAGGTCGCGCTGGTTCTACTGGCTTACTTCCTGCGCTTCGAGTCCGACTCCGAGGTCTTTATCGCCTTCTGCGTGTTTGCCGCAGTGGTGCTCGGACTGTTGCGCCGGGCGAACCAGGTGGGTTGGCGCCTGAAATACCTCGGGGAAAGCGGCGGTATCCGGCGCTACATCAATGGATTCACCCCCGCCGCCCGGATTCCGACCTTAGCGCTCGGGGTCATGACGACGTGCCTCGTCCTCTACGCCACCACCGTGCTCGCATCGAGCCGCCACGTGGGAGCCGATCTCGGGCTCATGTGCCTCGGCATGCTGATCGTGTTGCTCCTGTTGACCTCCTGGAAGGCGCAGCGCTCGCTACAGTGGTTCGAGCGCACTGCCACTTACATCAGCGTGGTGCTGCTGGTGTACCTCGACCAGACGATCCCTAACAAGCCGCCGCTCCTGACGACCCTCTCGTGGACCTGCGTCGGAATAACAGGCGCGGCGGCGCTTGTGCGCTTCTGGCTGTCGCCGACCCGGCGATTCGAGCTCACCACGCTCGATCTCATCGTGCTGTTCATAGCCCTGGTGCTGCCGAACCTGCCGGGATCGATCGCGCTACCGGCCGACCTCCCGGGCGGAATCGCGAAAGCGGTGATCCTGCTCTACGTGGTCGAAATGCTGTTGACCATCGACCTCAAGCACCTGATGCCCCGGATGTTTCTCGCACTGACCCTCGCGGTAATCGCCGGCCGCGCGTTGTTCAGTCTCAGCGCCTAAAGTCTACTGCGGAAAAAACGTCACCGGGATTGTCATCCGGTCGTCACGCGTACCGCCTACATTCCCGCTCCCGTAACCGACGATTATAAAGAACTGGGGAACGCCGACCATGTCATGGACTAACGGCGCCCGCGCTCTCGCGGCCGCGTGCATGTTTGTCTGCATCAATTCTTTTGCGCAGACCTCGCAGCCATTGGTGAACGCGTTACACACCATCGCGGCGGCTACTCAGGCCGTGCCGGTGGAAGAGACGGTCAACATCACTGCCGCGGGAACCTATCAGGTCACGCTCACCGACCTCGGCGCGCAGCTTTCGCCGAGTGCACCGCTCCTTTCCGCGGAACTTGCCATCATTAGCGGCAACGCAGTGGTCGGCACTCCTCTCGTGGCGACGTCCGGGAGCGCGAGTTGGAATACGACATTCACCGCATCCGCGCCAGGCACGTACCTGATTCACGTAGTCGGTACTCCAGGAACGGTGCCGGGATCGGGACCCATCGGCATCCTGGTAACCAACCCCTCGAACAACAGCCAGGTAGCTGCGTTTTCCGGCACCCTCGCGCTGCCTTCGAGCGGGGCCGCGAGCAACGTCGGTGCCCTTAGCGATAGTTTCACTGTCTCAACGGCAGGGAGTTACCAAGTCACTCTGACTGACATGCAACTCCCGAACGCGCTCACCACCTTGACCCTGGCGATGCTGGCGCAGGGCAGCTCTACTCTATTGGCGAACCTGACAACCGGGGCCGGGTCGAATCCCCTGGTCGCGACCGCCACCGTTTCCCTGCAGACGGGAGTCGTCTATCAGATCTTCGCCGGCGGACAGGCGGCCGGCACGACCAATGCGGGACTTTATGGTGTGAATGTCAGTCCCGCCGGCGGCGGAGTGCCGGTGTACAGCAACACCATTCCGGTCGGCGCGGTCGTCTCGGTGGGAAATTCGACCCTGACGGCGGCGAGCTACACGCTCACCCTCGCCGATCTGGCTTTCCCCACCGCCCTGATGCAGATCGGGGCAGCCGTAACCCTCAACGGCCTATCGGTTGCGCAGCTCAGCGCGGCGGGCGGCACCAGTCCCTTTATTGCAACCGCCACCGCCTACCAGGTCTTCGCCCTCGGCGTCCCACAATCAGGTGGCCAAGGCAGCTACACCCTTGCCCTGCAAGCCTCCGGCGCATCACCCGTCCTGAATATCGCGCGCGCGGTAAGTGATACGACATCGGGGATTTACGCCTACAGTTTCGACACCACGACGGTCGGGTCCGAGACCTATTCGCTCGACCTCGCGGATTTCGGCTACCCGACGGCCTTCGCATCACTCCAGGCAAACGCGGTACAGAGCGGCGCCCTGCTGAGCACGACTGGAGTGAGCCTGTCGGGCGCTTCGAGCGGCTCGCTGAGCCTGACCCCTGCGGCCGGTCCGGTCACATTGTTGGTATTCGCGCAGCCCGCCGCGGCAAGCTCCTCGACCGGCACTTCCGCTGGACTGTTCGGAATCGATCTGACGGCCAGCGGCGCCGGCGCACCGGCGTTCCAGACGAGTCAGGGTGTCGGTCAACTCTTCTCGGTACAGACCGCCAGTGTGACGACCGGCGGGAGTTACCAGGTCGCCGTCACGGATCTGGGATTCCCGGCTAACTTCGCAAACCTCGCCGTCATCATTACGCGCGGCACTTCGAAAATCGGCTCGATCTTCGGTGGTGGGACCCTGCCGTTCACAGCTACAGCCGGTGATTACCTCATCAACTTCGTCGCCCAGCCAGCCGCAAAGGCTGGAGCGGGGACGTACTCGCTGGTCGTAGGTGAGGCGCCACCCGCCGCAACCGCGACACTGCAGGCGACCCCCACCAGCGTGAGCTCCGGTGGCACTGTTACGTTGAACTGGTCGAGTGCGAATACGAGTTCGTGCACCGCCTCCAGCTCGCCGTCCGGTGCGTGGTCCGGCACCGTGGGTGCAAGTGGAACCGCGACCTCCGCGGCCATTTCCGCAACGACGACTTTCACCATCACCTGTGTCGGCGACGACGGCACCAGTCCGACCCAGTCTGCCGTGGTCAACGTCACTTCGAGCACCACCAGCGGCCACAACGGTGGCGGCGCGATCGGTACGGATGTGCTCGTGCTCCTGTTGGGGCTCGTCACCCTGCGCGTGCCGCGCGTACGTGGCTTGTTTTGGAGGAATCGCGAATGCTGACGCGGAACCGGTTTTCTATCGGCGTTGCGCTGCTGGCGGGTGTTTGTCTGACCGCCTGCGGTGGCGCGCAATCGCGTTATCAAAGTCACATGAATCGCGGCCAGGAGTATTTCTCCCAGGGCGACTACACGAAGGCCAGCATCGAATTCCGCAACGCGTTGCAGATTGAGCCCAAGAACGTCGAAGCCCAGCTGGCGGCGGGACGCTCCGCCGAAAAACTGCGGCGGCCCCGCGACGCGTACAGCCTGTATCAGTCCGTAGTGGACTCCTCGCCCGATAACATCGAGGCGCGCGAAAACATGGCGCGTTTACTCGTCTATTCGAACTCTGCGGATGCGGCGCTGAAAATGCTCGCGCCGGCGTTTGCCAAACACCCCAACGAAGCCCTGTTGTATGCACTGCGCGCGGCTGCCCGGACGCAGTTAAAAGATACCAGCGGCGCTACGGCAGACGCGGATCGCGCCTTGCAGCTTGCACCGGATAACGAGGAAGCGGTCGAGGTGCGCGCGGGCCTTTACAAACAGGCCGGAGATATCTCGGGTGCCAAGACGCTCGTCGGGCGAGCAGTGCACGACATGCCGAAATCGCGACCTTTGCGCGAGATGCTCGTCGACCTCGACCTCGCCGGTCACGATCCGGACCTGGCGGAGCGGACCCTGATTGACCTCATCAAACTGGCGCCCGAGGAGGCGCGCTACCGCTATCAGCTCGCGGTCATCTACACCCGGAGCAAGCAGCCCGAGGAGGCGCAGCGGGTACTGGAGGAGGCGGTAAAAGATCTCCCGAAGAGCGATCAGCCGAAGCTCACCCTGGTTGACTTCATGGAAGCCCAGCGCGGTCATGCCCAGGCGGAGCAGGTTATGAAGGGCTTCGTCGACAAGGACCCCGATAATCACGATTTGCGTCTGGGGCTGGGTTCGCTGCAGCAGCGGAACGGAGAGACGAAAGAGGCCATCGCGACCTACGACGAGGTTATCCGACGGGCCGGAACCGAACCCAGCGGGCTGATTGCTCGTGACGGGCTCGCGAGAATCGCCGTTGCACAAGGGCGAGCGGCTGACGCTCGCAAGCTCATCGAAGAGTCGTTGCAGAAGAATCCGCGTGATGATGTGGCTCTCGAATTACGCGCCAATATGGAACTCGCGCAAGCTGACCCGGCCGCTGCAATTGGCGATCTCCGCGCGGTGCTCCGAGATTATCCGCGGGCAGCGGGCGCGCAGGGAGCGCTGGCTCGCGCCTACATTGCAAACGGACAAGCCGGGCTCGCAGAGCAGTCGTTGCACACGGCAATAGACGCGTCTCCGAAAGATGTCGGCCTGCGCGTCGAGCTCGCGCAGCTTCTGCTCCAGACGCAGCGCGCCGATCAGGCTGTCGCGATGCTCGAGGAGACGGTTCGTCAGGCGCCCTCCGACGCGGCCGCACGGACCGAGCTCGTTCGGGCTTACCTGGGGATGCAGGACTTCGCTTCTGCGCGCAAGTCCGCCGAGGACCTCAAGACTCTGCGCCCCGAGAGCGGCGAGGGCTCTTATTACGCTGGCCTGGCGGCCGTGGGCCAGAATAAATTGGATGAGGCGCAGAAGGAATTCGAGCGCGCGCTTACCCTCCAGCCGCAGGCTTCGGGGCCCCTGACGGCTCTCGTGCGTCTCTACATCGCGCGCGGCATGGCGCCGCAGGCGATGGCGCTCGTGAAGAATGCCGCCGAGCACGATCCGGGGAATGTGCAGACTCTCAATCTGCTCGGCGAGTTATATCTCGGCCAGAATGACTTCAAACAGGCCGACAACACGTTCAGCCGCATCATCGCCAAGACGCCCGGGTGGTGGGCTCCCTACCGGGGCCTGGCATCTTCCAAACTCCAGGCGAAAGACTTGCCTGGCGCGATCGCCGCGTATCAAGCGGGTATCAAGGCTGCACCCACGGAATTGCAGCTCGTGAACGACCTCGCTATTCTGTACGAAACCAGCGGCCGTTCGGATGATGCGATTGTGCTTTACGAGACTACGTACCGGAGCAATCCGCACGCCCCGGGTATCGCGAACAACCTCGCGCTCCTGCTCGTGACCTACAAACACGACCGGGCGAGCCTGGACCGTGCGCGGGACCTGGCCGCGGGATTTGCCTCTTCCAGCGATGGCAACTTGCTGGACACCTACGGCTGGGTACATTTCAAGCGAGGCGAGTACGCCGAGGCGCTTCCGGTGTTGGGCCGCGCGGCGGATCGCGCTCCGAACTCGAAGGAAATTCACTATCACCTGGGCATGGCTGAACTGCACGCGGGTCAAACCGACCGCGCCCGCACCGACCTGGAAGCGGCTGTCTCGGGATCAGCGAAGTTCCCCGGCGCCGAGGAGGCTCGCGTGACGCTCGCTTCCCTACGGAGCAACGCCGGCTGAGGCACCCACAGGCAGCGGCTCGACCGCAAAACTCGCAGGCGGCTGGCCGCGTTGGCTTCGTTCCCACATGCCCTGGTAGGCGAGCTCCAGGTGCCGGCAGAAGCGTTGCCCGTCGAA
>Ga0210388_10003588_pt1 | contig 12127 bp, 7 predicted proteins | sample IncBWC19OmetaG_FD_155485 | JGI IMG/M metagenome (GOLD analysis project Ga0210388, IMG submission 155485) | Forest soil microbial communities from Barre Woods Harvard Forest LTER site, Petersham, Massachusetts, United States - Inc-BW-C-19-O ... | reverse complement strand
AAAGGGCTCGCCATTGAGAAGGAGAGAGACGCTGTAGCCGCCTTTGGGATCACCTTCAATCTTTAGCGCCAGCCCATCGCTTTGCGGGCTATAGATTGTAGCTGCTCCACGCGCTCTCAACCTCGATCCGAGACCGACGGCCAGCCCACCGGTGATTGTTGCCTCGAGGAAACGACGACGCGAAAGGGTTCGATTAATCACGCTTATTGGTTCCCCAGGCCTGTCGGACGAGAATGTTCAGTTCACCCGCTCACGGTTTTTCACGGGAAGGGCCTCACATGTGATTCACATTGCTAACCGCAGACTCCAAAACACCGGAACACCATCCAAGGAAACGGTTTAGGACTTGATCGCACGGAAAGCCTCTGTGGTAAAATTCGTTCGCTTCATGGGATCGCATTCAAGAACCGATACTCGTATGTCCTCGCCGCTACCATCGGTTCCACCGCCAAAAGCCACTGATGATCTCCTGAATGATGAGCGTTGGCAACTCGTACAAAGGATCGTCGCCAGCCCACCCTTCCAAAAGGGTACCCGCCTGAGGGACCTGTTGCAGTTCGTCACCGAACAGACCATCCATGGCAAAGCGCACGAGCTAACTGAGCAACACATCGGCAACGCTTTGTTCCACAAACCTTCCGACTATAGTCCCCTCGAGGACAGCTCGGTCCGCGTCCATGTTCGCCAGTTGCGGCTGAAACTGCACGAGTATTTCCATGAAGACGGCCGCAATGAGTCGCTCATACTAGACATACCGAAAGGCACATATGCCCCGGTCTTCAGGACTGTCCTGAAGACGCCGAACGGCCCCGTGGCGATTGCACCGCCCGTGATTCCGGTGGTTGCCTGGCGCCCCGGCCTGATGCTTCCTTGGGTCCTTTGCGGACTACTGACTATCCTGTGCGCGATCTTATGGTTCCGCCCGAGCTCGCATCGAACCGCCGGAGCGGCAGCAAGTCCCATTCCTCTGTCTTGGCCGTCTTCTCAGATTTTCGATGCGCGACACCAGACGATTATTGTTGTGGCTGACAGCAACTATGGGATGTCCCGTATCCTCGCCGGGCAGCCTGGATCTCTCGATCAGTACCTTCGCCGGGATTTTCTCCCCAATCGAGTGGGGAAGATTGATAAAGTCGATGCTCGACTGGGCGAATACATGTCGAACTCTACGCTCACTTCTTTCGCGGACGTGGCCAACGTGGTCTCCCTTTACAGAATGGCGGGCGCGCTGCAATCGCAGGTGTCTGTGCGCTATCCCCGGGATCTGAGGATGCGCGATCTCGACCACAACAATTGTATTTTCATTGGTAGCCCCGGCTCCAATCCGTGGGTAACGCTGCTCCAGGATAAGCTCAACTTTCTGGAGAGTGAGACCGCAGTAGGCAAGAGCGCCAAAGTTTTTCTCAACAAGCACCCTTTGCCCGGCGAACAACCACAATATGAAGGCCTGCGGTGGACGGGAACGTTCGGAGAAGATTACGCCACAATCTCTCTTCTTCCGAACGAGACCCACGACGGCAGTGTGCTCGCACTCCAGGGTCTCCAGCAGGAAGGAACGGAATCGGCTGGCCGGTTTCTCGCGGATGAGGAAAATCGTCGCCAACTCATGAGTGCACTGGGAATTTCCGCCGCCGACGCTGTCTCTCAAAACATATGGTTTGAGGCACTGATTCGATCCCGCGCCAGCTCTGGAGCGCCCAGTTCTGCCACTCTGGTCGCGGTGCGCCGAATTCATTAGTCACGCGCTCAATGGCCGGAACCGGCCAGCACGCTCTCCCGCGGTTTGAATTCTCTTCAAGTTTGGAACGAGTGAAAAAACCCGGCGCCCAATCAGATTAGAATGATCATCCCTTTCGGGGCGTTGACCCATGAACGGACCATCCACTGCGGAGCCAAGGATCGTCTTTCGATTTCGCACTGTGTTATTCGCGCTGCTCATGCTCGCGCCTATCGCTTTGAAATTGGCGGCCCAGAGCGATCCATCACGCGCTCCGCAGGATTCGGCGCTTGCGGCACACTTTGCCGCCGCCCAGCAAGCGCAGCGCGATAGGGACTACAACAGCGCCGAACGCGAATATCAGGCTGTAGTTGCGATTGCACCTGATTTCGCGGAAGCGCATATGAACCTCGGATTGGTATATCAACTTCAGGACCGCCCCTCCGAGGCGATAAAGGAATTTCAGCGCGCGCTTAAACTCAAGCCGGGTCTTGTTGGGGCAAACTTTTTTCTTGGTGTCGACTACTGCAAAGCGGGTGAAGGAACCAAAGCTATCCCCTACTTGAAGGCTGCTCTCAAAGGAGAGCCCAGGCGCACCGATATCTGGCTTTGGTTGGCTACGGCACAAGAAATCTCCGGCCAGCTTCAGTCCGAGATTCGAACGGCATTGCAGGCGCTGCAATTGCAACCGAAGGACGCCGATCTTCTTTATATTCTGGGCAACGCCTACGAGCGGCTCGGGAAGAAAGAGGTGACACACTTGGCGGAAATTGCTCCCGGCTCATCGCGGACTGAACAGTTGCTGGGCGAGAGTTACGCCTCAAGCAACGAGTGGCCATCCGCAGTCATTCACTTTCAAAATGCTCTGGTCGTTTCCCCGGATAGCGACAGATTGCACGCTGAACTCGGCGAAGTACTTCTGCGCGCGGGCAAAGTGAATCCGGCAATTCGAGAATTCGATGAGCAGTTACGGAGCGATCCGGACAACCTGCGCGCTCTGGTACGACGCGGCGAAGGAAATTTGATACAGGAGAAAATAGAGGCCGCGCTTGAGGATTGGAAACAAGCGTTGGCTATTGATGCGGAGCAAACCGAGAGATTGCTTGGTCTCCGCGAAGTGGGATTCGGCGATGCCGCTCTTGAACAGCTGCCTGACGCCACGCGGGAAAAGATCCAAAAGCTGGCGGGAGACTTGCAAGGTCGGGACTCCCCGGCGGCGCATTTGGCTTCTGCATTTATAGCCGAACAAAACGGGAACACATCGCAAGCCGCGACCGAGGCTACTCTCGCGGCTTCCACCGTTGTCAAGACGAATCCCGCGAACGCAAATTGCACCGAAAACGACGGCAACCTGGCCCTCCAGTTCGGTCGGGTTGCCGAGATCGCAGCCTGTAGCCAGAGGATCCTGGCTTCACGAACTTTCCCGGGAATTCGCATTCGGGTAGCAAGCGCTTTGCTGGAAGCGGGACAGTATCAAATAGCACTTCAAACACTTGAGGGATTGCCGCGGGCGGAGCGAAGTTCCGCTGAGGCATCGTATTGGCGGGCGCGTTGCTACGAGAAACTGGCAACCGCCGCTTATCTTCGCCTTTACCAGGCCGACCCAAATTCGTATCGCTTACATCAATTGATGGGAGACCTGGAGGCGGCGAAAGGCAACGACGGGAAGGCCATCGAAGAGTACCGCGCCGCCATTGCCTTAAAGTCATCCCTTCCCAATTTGCATTACAGCCTTGGACATCTGTTATGGAAAGATCTCAAGGTGCCGGAGGCGCGCGTCGAACTCAATGCTGAACTCGAATTGAACCCGCATCACCCCGGGGCGCTGAACGATCTGGGGGACACTTACCTGCTCGAACATCAACCAGATAGGGCGTTACCCTATCTGGTAAAGGCGGTTGCCGCCGACTCCGTTAATCCGGATATACACCGTGATCTAGGGACCGCTTACTCGGAACTCCGCGACTACCGGAAAGCGGAAGAGCAATTTAAAATCGCTCTCCCTTCCGATCACGATGGTTCGGTCCACTACAAGCTGGCGAGGGTTTATCAAGCGTTGGGAGAGAAGCAGAATGCGGCGCGTGAATTCGCTCTTTCCACTGCTCTGAATCGTGAATCGCACGACAAGCTTGAGAAGCAGACAGGACGCATGGCAGAGGTAACCAGATCCAACGAGAATCCTTAGCATGAAGCGCCTCCTAATTCTCATTCTCTTTTTCTCTTCCCCAGCCAGTATGCTCGCCAGACCATCAGGCCAAAGCGATGCCTTTCAAAGAGGCCTTACGGCGCTAAAGGAGAGTCGGTATGCGGATGCCCTCGAAGAGCTCACAGCAGCCGAGCGCGACCATCCTGATGACCCGCGGGTGCACGATTTTCGCGGAATCGCCCTTGCCCGTCTCAATCAGAACGCCCAGGCTTCCGCCGAGTATCGAGAAGCGATTCGTCTGGATCCGCGTATGGAAGACGCATATCGAAATCTCGGATTCCTCGAATGGACCGAACACAAGTTTGATTCAGCCTGCGAGGCCCTGGAGCACGCTGTCGACCTTTCTCCCTCTGACTCTTTTGCCCATTACTATCTCGGACGTGTCCAGCTGGAGACCCAACATTACTCACAGGCCATCCCGGAATTAGAGAAATCGCTCAGGCCGTTGCCAGCGGACACAGACTTCTCGATCCAACTTGCGACCGGATACATTGCACTCGGGCGCCGGGACGATGCGCGTAAGCTGCTGGATGTTCTCGTGAACCTGCCGTTGGACGACACGCAGTCAATCGCAGTCGTTTCCCTGTTCCTGGCCCAACACCGGAACGACGATGCGATCAACCTGATTCAGAAATTAAGCAAGCATCCCTCCACCGCCGATGCCGCTTGGCTGAAATTTGATCTGGCTTTGGTTTACCTGTTGGCCGGAAGCGACGAAAAAGCGGTCGAACAGGCACACGCTTACGCGGAATCTCTTCCTCAAATGGGCACGAGATCACTTGACGCCGCGCAGGCTTGGTCTTTAACCGGCGTCGCCTGTGCCCACCTGAAGCAGGCCGAGTGTTCAGTCAACGCTCTAGGCCAGGCCGCTGCGCTCGCTCCCGGCGAGGAGGAGCACTGGCTAAACTTAACGCGCGAATTGATGGAATTGAACCGCTATTCGGACGCGATCACTGCCGTTCAGACTGGATTGGCGGTAAATCCCCAGTCCTACGCCTTGCATTTGCGAATGGGAGCAGCGCAGCTTGCAGCTGGGCACTACGCGGAGGCCGAGAGCGTGTTTCGCGCTCTGGTAGTCGCAGGCGATCCGCTGCCCACCGGCTACATCGGATTAGCGCAAGTATTGCTAAGAACGGGCCGCGCCGAGGAAGCAGCCTCCGAGCTTGGCCATGCCGAGCAGAAGTTAGGCCCCAACTTCCTCGTCAGCTATTTTCGGGGGCTGGCGTTGGCTCGTGCGGGCAAGCCTTCAGAAGCAATATTCGCTTTTCAAGCAGCGGAGCGAATGGATTCGAGCAGTGCTGAAGTGCATCTCAATTTGGGGAAAACCGAACTCGCAATGAACCGCGTGAGTGACGCAATCGTCGAACTGCAGGAGGCGCTTCGCCTGAACCCGGGCCAGGTGCAAGCGAGGCGACTCTTGAGCCAAGCCTACCGCCGCGCGGGCGACCCGAAAAGTGCAGCGAAGTTCGCAGAAGCGTCTGCAGATGCGCCGCCTGACCCAGAAGGCGACCTGCTGGGTGACTTCTTCGTTCCGCATTTGCAGGTGCCTCTCGGGAATTCAAGACCGTAGCCGCCGTGCGAGCGGTTATCCTTCCTTGACCTGTTCGGAATCAAACCCTACCCTGTTACCACGAACGAGTTCGTTGTGAGATTCATCCTTGCATCTACATTTTTCGGAGGTTGCGCGTTTGCTGAGGATAACGCTCTGCCCAGTACACGGCTCAACTCGACGCTTTGGGGTGCAAACGCGTGAACAGTAACCGACCGGAAAGCAAACAAAGACAGACAGCCTATGTTTTGTCGCTAGGCTTGTTGCTCCTGTTGTTTCCCCGATTCTTGCACCCTCAGACGGCGCCGAAAGCAATCTCCAATCCAAGCATCGCAGATTTCGAGGATGTCGCCGAAAAGGCAGGCCTGACAGCGCTGACCGTTTTTGGTGGAGTGGACACCAAGAAATACATTATCGAGACGACCGGAACCGGAGTGGCAATTTTTGATTATGACAATGACGGATGGCCAGACCTCTTTATTGTGAACGGCACAAGGCTGGAAGGATTTCCATCCGATCAGGCTCCCAGCAACCATTTGTATCGCAACAATCATGATGGCACGTTCTCCGATGTCACGGCGAAAGCCGGCTTAGTGGCCACGGGATGGGGGCAAGGGGTTTGTGTCGGAGATTACGACAACGATGGGTGGGAGGATCTGTACGTCACCTACTACGGGAAGAACCGTCTCTATCATAACGATCACGGTGTATTCACTGAAGTGGCTGAAAGAGCAGGTGTGGCGGGATCGGGAAAGGCCTGGGGTACAGGCTGTGCGTTCGTCGACTACAACCGCGACGGTCGGCTTGATCTGATGGTGGCCAACTATGTGGATTTCAATCAATCCACCACTCCAATCCCTGGTGAGGGGAGCTCTTGTGTGTGGAAGGGTGTAGCGGTGATGTGCGGACCACGCGGTCTGCCCCGCGCGAAGAACATTTTGTATGAGAATCGCGGCGACGGGACTTTCGCGGACGTAACCACCAAGTCTCGCATCGATCAGACCGAGGGTCGCTATGCGTTCAGCGTATCGACATTTGACTTTGACGATGATGGATGGCCGGATATCTATGTCGCCTCCGACAGTGCCTCCAGCATGCTCTATCACAACAATCGCGATGGAACTTTCACCGATGTTGCAGTGATGGCTGGAGTAGCCTTCAACGAGGAAGGTCGCGAACAAGCGGGGATGGGAACGACGATTGCCGATTACAACGGCGACGGTCGTCTGGATATCTTCAAAACCAATTTCTCCGATGACACGCCGACCCTTTACCGCAATGACGGGGGCGGAACCTTTTCTGACGTCACCTTTACCGCAGGACTGGGCCTGCACACGCAATATTTGGGATGGGGGACCATGTTCCTGGATTTTGACAACGATGGCTGGCCCGATCTCATCCTCGCCAACGGGCATGTCTATCCGGAGGTGGATAAGTTTCACCTGGGGAGCGGATACATGGAGCCGCGCCTTCTTTATCACAACAACGGCAACGGCACGTTTACGGATGTGTCCGCGAAGGCAGGACCGGGCATTAACGCGGTCTCCTCGGCACGAGGCTTGGCGGTGGGTGATCTCTGGAACGACGGACGAATCTCCGTGGTCATCAGCAACCTTTACGCAAAGCCCAGCCTGCTGGTTAACTCGGTCCACTCCGCCAACCACTGGGTTAGTTTCAAGACCGTGGGAACCCGCTCCAATCGCGACGGGATAGGGGCCAAGATCACGCTACAGGCTGGCAAGAGAACGATGGTGGATGAGGTACGTAGCGGGTCCAGTTATATCTCCCAAAATGATTTGCGGGTGCACTTCGGTGTGGGCTCGGCGGTCAAGATCGATGCCGTGCAAGTGCGCTGGCCCAGTGGATTTGTGGAACACTTCGATAACTTACGCGTCGATGAGATTCACACTCTGACGGAAGGTTCCGGAGCGGCCATCGTTCCCACTGCGAAGACACCCTAAAAGCAGAAACAAGGTCATTGCTGATTCGACGTCATTTTGGAGGACCCTCTCCCGAGGATCCTATCGAGGTTTCATCGACATGGAGGATTTGATCTCCGGCAACGTTCCTGATGGTTTGGCGAATTCCACTAGGCCAACGAATTTCGATCGCCCTAACCACTGCCTCTGTTCCCAGACCGAAGTGGACGCGTTTGTCACTGGAAGAGAGATAGCTACCGGCTGTTGCCACGGTCGCCATTTGAGAGCCTTTCGCGGTGGTCAATTTCACTTCCGCCCCGATCGCATCCCGATTGCTCTTGTGCCCCACCAGTTGCAACGTTAACCAATGGTTCGGGGTTTCGGTTGAGTTGTGTAGAACATAGCAGCCTCCATCATTACCGGAGACCACGGCATCCAGCCGGCCGTCGTTATCAATATCACCGATCGCCAGGCCCCTTCCCACCCAAGCTTGATGGAATATGCTTCCGGCTTCCGGTGAGACATCCACAAAGCCTTTGCCGTTATTTTGCGCCAGTAGCATCGTTTCGCGATAACGAAGGTTAGGAACGGTGAGCTGAATTGTGTCCAGGTCGTGCCCCTGAGTGATCAGAAGATCCTTCCATCCGTCATTGTCATAATCAATAAAACGCACACCCCAACCGGAGTGGAACATGGTCATACGGCCGATTCCGGATGGGTAACTATCGTAAGTAAATGTTCCGTCGCCATCGTTGCGGTAGAGCGCGTACATCTGGCTGGCGAGGTCAGTCACTACGATATCGGGGAGACCATCATTGTTGTAATCTGCGAAGTCCACTCCCATGCCTGCATAGGTGTGACCCTCACCATCCACGGCGACTCCAGAACTCAGCCCAACCTCCTCGAATGTGCCATCGCCTTTGTTGTGGAAAAGAAATTCGGGCATGGAGTCGTTGGCGATAAAGATGTCCAGATGGCCGTCCCGATCGTAATCCGCAAAAGCGATACCCAAACCCTTGCCTGGAATCGCGAGGCCTGCCTTGCGTGAGATTTCCGTGAAGTGGCCATTTCCATCGTTGTGGTAAACCAGGGGCGCAACCGCCGGATACGCATTGGGATGGCAATACGCCCGGTACCCTTCTTTACGCTCGCCACACCAAACATCATCAAAGTCCCATTGCAGGTACCGAAGCACAACTAAATCTAGCAACCCGTCGTTATCTAAATCTATCCACGCGGCGCTGGTAGACCACCCGCTTCCCCCGACACCAGCTTTCTCCGTCACATCAGTGAAAGTGCCGTCCCCATTGTTGTGGTACAGCCTGTTTCCACCGTAGGCGGTTACATATAGGTCTTCAAAGCCGTCGTTATCATAGTCACCCACGGCAACCCCCATGCCGTAGCCAACGCCCTGCAACCCTGCTTTTTCCGTCACATCCTCAAACATTCCGTCTGGCTTTTGATGGTAAAGGCGATTCCAATACTTCGCCCCCGCCTTTTGTGGGATGGTCCCCTTAGGCGTGGGATCGTTGAGCGGCGCACCATTGACAGCATAAATATCAAGACGGCCGTCGTTGTCGTAGTCGAATAAAGCCACACCCGATCCCATCGTCTCAATCAGATATTTCTTGGAGGTATGCGAGGCGATGTATTCAAACTTCACACCCATCGCAGAAGTTGTATCAGTGAAGTTGGCCGTTTCCTGCGAGATGGAACCGCGATTTGGCGTCGGCTGACCAGCGGGAAGTGCTGTCGTTTTCTGGCCCGAAGCCCCGGCAATAAGTAACCCGAACGCAGCCAAAAAGGACGCCAGTAGACTGCGTGAGCAAGGGTTCATATTTGTTTGCTCATCTGTCTTGGTGAGCCGTCGAATGATTCATTGAACCGGAACCCGGCAAAAAACCCTGGGAACTAACTGCCGAAAATGTTCTGATTCAGGTACTGGTTACGAAACTTCCCTTGCGGATCGAACTTCTGGCTGAGTTCAACGAAGTCAGGCATCCGCTTGTGGAGGCTCCTGAGCTCCGCAGGAGATGTGGTGAACAGTTTTCCCCAATGAGGACATGCATTGAACGGTGCTAATTCTTTCTCGATCACAGGCAATAGCTTGCTTACCGCGGGCCAATCGGGTTTCCAGGTGAAATGGATGGTCACGCTGTCCTGCTCGTAGCAGGGGCTCATCCATAAATTATCGGCAGCGATGGTACGAATCTCCGTAATCAGTAACGATGGGCTCACTTGATCGCGCAGGCGCTCCACCGCCAGAATCGCTTCGACCGCATGCTGCCGTGGCACGAAGTATTCCGACTGCAGCTCTTTGCCTGCGCTCGGTGTAAAACCCATGCGAAAGTGCGGGAGACGTTCGTACCAGGGGCCAGGGACGCCCATCTGCTCGGTGCAATTATCCGCCGACAGTGCCGAGATCGGGTGGAGATTTCGCGTGGCGAGCTTCGCTCCGAAAAACTCCGGCGTGGGGTGAAACGCCTGACCTTCTTCGACGCGGCTCTTGATCCAGACTTCGTTGACGCGCTGTTTTTGCCAGTCCGTAAACAGGCTCACGCTGTATCCGCTCGATTCGATCGCATCAAAATGATCCTTCAACTCGCTCAGCGGCAGGTTCTCGTAAACATATTGCCGCATCCTGTACGTTGGTTGGATATCGAGCGTGACCGCTGTGATCACGCCCAAAGCCCCCAGTCCAACCACCGATCCGGCAAATTTATCGCCGTCTCGTTCGCGAGATAGATTCACAATGTCGCTCGATGCCGTTACCATTTCCAGTCCCGACACCGCCGTAGCTAAATTGCCGTTCTTCTCTCCCGAGCCATGAGTGGCCGTACTGCAAGCGCCAGCCACGGAGATATGCGGCAACGATGCCAGGTTATGTAACGCAAAACCCTGGCCGTCAAGATAAGGGCACAATTGCCCGTAAGTGATGCCCGCACCCACGGTGACGGTCCGCTTCGCAGGATCGATGGAGATCACTTTGTCCATCGCCTTCAGCGATAGGAAGCCGTCCTTGCTGTCGGCAATATTGTTGAAGCAATGACGGGTGCCGAGCACCTTCAGTCTGTTTTCCTTCTTGACATAGGCTTTCACCTGTTCAAGCGAGGTGGAGGTGTAAACGCGTTCGGTGCTGTACTCCAGATTCCCCGCCCAGTTCTTGAGCCGTTCTCCTCCCGCCCTCGCCAGCATGCGCGTCACGGTTGGAGATGCAAACGTGGCAGCAAGAAGCTTGATAAATGTCCTCTTATTCATACGTGTTCAGACCTGCGAAAGCAGGGGAGACCTGATCCGCCCGAGGTTGGCACCTGCCGCTGCTGTGTATTCATCGTATGCATCTCTCCCGATCCTATCGGTAATGGCTTCATTCTGCTCCCGGCAAGAGCAGACGGCAAGAAGATGCCAGTGCCGGTTAAGATTCCGAGGACGATGTTTTCCTCTAATCTCGATTTCCCTATAACAAGCAGCTACCGACTATGCGCCGAGGGCGTCTTCTAAGTGCCTTGGGAAGCGACAGCGTATCCCACCGGCCCGAGCCATCGGCTGCCCAATATCGGCGGAATGCCGGTGATATTGGTCAATTCGGGGTCGTGCCAGTTGCTGGCGCCCGGGTCAAGTATCAAAGCAGCCGTCGACTCCGGAGGTAAACCACATATTGCGTTCATCTACGCCTCAAACGCATCGCCATAACGGCCGCTGGCCGCCGCCGACATTCGAGCGTTCATCGAAGCTGCCCGCCTTAAGGTAGGTGAATGCGGAGCTCGTGCTGCTGAACTGGCAAATCGGGACCGAATTCGTCGGGATATCCTGCAGGAAACACGGGCCGAATACGGCGACCAGATTGTCTCTACAGTGTCGAGACAATTAACGACCGAGTACGGCGCCGGCTTCAGCCGCCACCAACGGGCTACCGTCTCCGCCCCTAATGCCAGACTTTTCCGCGATCGCGAGTTGGGTATGGGTTGCGTGCTCTCCAAGTTTCCGGAGCGACGAATTCGAAGCGAGCGTAAGCGAGATCGAGCGCGCTTTCTCCAGGACCAGGAGCGGGGTTTGCATGCGGCCCTGGCCCGAAACTCATTTCTCCGCCGGCCGGATCGCCGCTCTACTGCTGAAACCATCCCGCCGCATGTCGGCGGTGCAGCAGAGATACCGTGACAGCTTTCTGCGCTTCTGTCCGGCGCCTATCGAGTGCGAAAACTTGCCCTGCAGTTTCGTGCGATGTTGCGCTGGCGGCGCACGAGCCGGCCGGCGCAATCGGTTGCGACGGTGACCAGCTCGGGGTTTTCTTTTCTGGCGCAGTTCGCCAGAACCCTGCGCCGCGATCTTGGTGCGGTGGAGTTGGCGATCGAAACGCCCTGGAACAACGGACCGATCAAGGGCCAGATCAACCGACTCAAAGTTATCAAGCGTCAGATGTACGGGCGTGCTGGCTTCGAGCTTCTGAAAGCTCGGGAGCTGCCCTGTCGGTCTGACTCTTGCTGAACTGAGCGATTCAGGTCATGTGGCAACGTTTGATTGGGGGGAGGCTGCGTTCGCGGATAGGCACCACGGCTCCTTGATTAGTCGCGAAGACCAAATCCCTGCTCGCGAAGGGAGGCACAATAATGATGATGATGACATCTCGGCTCAGCCCGTCCTTTCGGACACCCGGGAGGGTGGCGGCCAATGAGTTCCCCTTCGAGCGAGCCCGCTGTGTCTCCGTTATGGTGCGCGGGTAAAACTTCATCCGCCGG
>Ga0210388_10003587_pt1 | contig 12128 bp, 9 predicted proteins | sample IncBWC19OmetaG_FD_155485 | JGI IMG/M metagenome (GOLD analysis project Ga0210388, IMG submission 155485) | Forest soil microbial communities from Barre Woods Harvard Forest LTER site, Petersham, Massachusetts, United States - Inc-BW-C-19-O ... | reverse complement strand
AAAAATGGTCAGCAGCTTGAGCGCCGCGTCATGTTCCTTCGGGGTAACGACCTTGCCGGCGTAAAACGCTTTTTTCAGGATGTCACGGTCGGCTTCGATGCCCCACTCGGCGGTGAGCTTCACGACTCTTTCAAATTGCGCCGCCGTGGGCTTTTTGCGGAAGACCTGGCCGGTTTGCAGGAACCCGACCAAACGATCGCTCATCCACACCGGTACGGCGCTGTCGGAGAGCCCGAGCGGACAAGTAACGCTCTGCGCGTCCTTGACAGCCTTCTGGCAAAGTTTCTCCTGTGTTTGCAGGCACATCGCACAGGAGCGGCTCTTTTCCGACATGAGCGCGCAAAGGGGATTTTCATACCGTTTGTTATGGTGCGGCAACTGCCAGGTCTCCACCGGCTGCAGCGCCATGGGCAGTCCCGTTATGTCGCTGAACGCGCGCTCATATTCCTTGTAAATTTTGGAATGCATTAGTGTGTCCACCAGTTCGCGGTTGGTGTTGCCGTTTTCCTGGTTGTGGTTTCCAGCCACGACCAGTTCCATGTTAAAGCGCGGAATGCTGGGTGCAGCGGCCTCGATGTCGTTGGCAAGAATTGTTTGCATGCCGACAATTTAGGGCCAACCCATGACAAATAACAATTGGCGCACCCCCTGATTGCGCGTGCTGCAAAAACATTAGCCCGTTAAGGGAAACCCTTATGGACCTTCGCCCAAAACTTGCGAAATCTGCCCGGCCGAAAGCTCCCGCCACTGGCCCGCCGGCAGGTTGCCCAACCAAAAATTGCCGACCCTTGCCCGCAACAGGCGCAACGTCGGATGCCCGATGGCCGCCGTCATCCGGCGCACTTGCCGGTTCTTGCCTTCGACCAGTTGCAAGCCGATCCAACAATCGGGAACGGATTTGCGAAAACGGATCGGCGGCACGCGCGGCGGAATTTCCGGCTGGGGTTCCAGGAGCCACGCCTTGCACGGCAGGGTTTTCCAGCCTTGGATCAAAATTCCCTTGGACAATTTTTGCAAACTTTCCGGCAAGGGAATGTTTTCCACCTGCGCCCAATATTCCCGTTCATGCGCATGACGCGGGTTCAAAAGCCGGTCGTTCCACTTTGCCTCGTCGCTCAGCAATAGCAGTCCCTCGGAATCGGCATCAAGGCGGCCGATCGCATAAACGTTTTTTGGGAAACCGAACTCTGACAGCGGACGGTTCGGCGAACCGTCGCCAGTGAATTGCGACAGCACCGCGTAAGGTTTGTTAAAGGCAATTAGCATGGCCGGCTGAATTTTTACCCGCCAAGGCACAAAGGACGCAAAGGAATAATTTTCTTTATCTTGGCGTCTCGGCGTCCTGGCGGTTAAATTTTGGCGTGATTCGCAATATCATCTTCGACTGGTCGGGAACCCTGGTGGACGACCTGCCCGCCGTACTAAAGGCATCCAATTTCGTTTTAGAGCAGGCCGGCAAGGAACCGATGACACTGGAAACGTTCCGCGCCGAGTTTAAATTGCCGTTCACCACGTTTTACGACCGGCACACGCCGGATGTCCCGATGCCCCAGCTCGAAGAGTGGTTTCACGCCGAATTTCGTCGCGCTCAGACTTCCGTCGTGGAATTGCCACACGCCCGCGCATTCCTCGAATTCTGCCGCGCACATCAGATCCGCACGTTCCTCCTAAGCACCGTCCACGCCGACCATTTTCAAGTGCAGTGCAAAGGTAACCGCTTCGACCTGTTCATCGACAAACCTTACACCGATGTCTGGGACAAGCGCGAAAAGATCCACGAGATCCTTAACGACAACAAACTGAAGCCCGGCGAAACGCTGTTCATCGGCGACATGGAACACGACATCGCCACCGCCAAACACGGCGGAATCCATTCCTGCGCCGTACTGACCGGTTACAACACGCTGGCCCAGTTGCGCGCTGCCAAACCGGATTTGATCGTCGAACACCTATCCGAACTGCGCGCGGTATTGGAGCGTAATGGTTTTCAACTGAGGCCGTCCCCAGCGAAGAAGGACAGCAATGGCGGTCATCCGCAATCCTCGACCCTCAGTCCACAGATTCCATTGGCCACCGTTGGGGCGCTCATCTTCAATTCCCAAAATGAGGTGCTGATGGTGCGCACCCACAAGTGGTCAAACAAATGGGGCATCCCCGGCGGCAAAATCAAGCTCAACGAAAAATCAGAAACCGCCCTGCGGCGTGAGATCAAGGAAGAGACCAATCTCAAGGTCGGTAAAATCGAATTTGTACTGGTGCAGGATTGCATTCACTCGAAGGAGTTTTACCGCGATGCGCATTTTGTGCTGCTGAATTACACCTGCCGGGTCACCGGCAAGGCGGCGGTGAAACTGAACCATGAGGCGCAGGAATTCCGCTGGCTCAAACTCGCTGACGCTAAAAAGCTCAAACTAAACAAGCCGACGAAGATTTTGATCGAAGCCGTGGAAAAACGACGTAAATAAATATGCCCACCAATGAAGCGAACTACAAAAATTCTTGCTGAATTTGGGCTGCTGGCAATTGTTTTGTTTGTGGCCTTATTTGTTGCCGCCTATTTCACACCAAAACATAATAAGATAGCAATCTGGCGCGTCAACCTGATGGGAATTGTCGAAGCCAAGCAATTATGGGCAGGCAACCAAGCCAACGATACCAATGATACGCCAACATTTGAGGAGCTACGACCTTATCTTTCAGACTGGGTAACGAATCATATTTCTTGGACAAATGGTCAACTAGTGGACGTAGATGGTGGAATTTATGCCATTGGCCATGTTGGTGAGGGTCCTTCGTGTTTAATTGGTGGCGTTCGGAGGTCTCTCCAATGATCACCACTCCCAAAGACTTTCACGGCATGAGATTGGCTTGTAGAATGCCAACGGCGTTCCATCCTTCAGCCCAGGATTGCAAGGCAGGAGCCACCCGGGACGTTTCCCGAATTTTAGGAACCATCGTCAATCTACCAACGTTTTGGACTGCGGCGGGAAGCGAAGCGCCACGCCGCTTTCGTCCGCACGGAAATTTATCGAACATTCAAAAATTGCGCACCCGCACGAAAGCGGTGTCGCGGCTCTGCCATGCCACCGCACTCCAAAATGCTCTGTACAATTCGAGAGTCATTGCCAACGCGTCAGCGTCTTGGACTGCGGTAGTCCTCTACCGCTTTTCATCACATCGCCCAAACCAATCGGTTTTGCAGGGATCTCCCACGAGATTACAGAATTCCAACCATCCTTAACTCCGCTATAATCCTTTCAGGATGGAAACACCTTAACAAAATGCACTCCGACAAGATTTCCATCATTGACCTCGAAGTGTTTTACCACGTGGGCGTGCCGGAGGCCGAACGTGCCCACCCGCAGCGGTTGCTGCTCACGATTGAACTGACCTCCGATTTTTTCGCCGCCGCCAAATCGGATTCCATCACCGATACGATCAATTATTTCGCCGTCACGCAACAGTTGTTGAAATTCGGCGCCGGTCGCGAATGGAAACTCATCGAAAAACTCGCCGCCGACATCGCCGACACCCTTTTAAAGGACTTCAAACCGCAATCCGTTTCCGTGGAGGTGAAAAAATTCATCATTCCTCAGGCCCGGTATGTTTCCGTTCAGATTAAAAAATAGCGGCGTTGGGCAAGATATTATATCGCGTTCCCCCTCATCCTGACCTTCTCCCCGGGGAGAAGGAACAGCAGTTAGAAATTTTCACTTTCGCGAGTATCAACGAGCCGCTGGCCGCCAACAATTTGCCAAGACGCTGGGAGCGTTTCTCCCTCTCCGCGTTTTGCAGAGTCGGCGGAGCAAAATGGGGAGAGGGCCGGGGTGAGGTGCACGTTTCACCATCATTATGTTCCATCATTTCACCACCCCTATTTCAACCAGTTATCATAAACCATCTTCAAGGTCACCAGCGTCACCATTGTCAGAAAAACCGGCCGGATGAATTTTGTGCCGCGCGTGATGACCATCCGGCTGCCCAGCCGGGCGCCCAATATCTGGCCGCAGCCCATGAACAGTCCGGCCACCAGCCAGATCTTTTGCGCGAGCGCAAAAACAATTAGGGACGCAACATTGCTCGCACAGTTCAAGGCCTTGGAGTTGGCCGTCGCTTTTGCGAGGTTGAAGCCAAGGCATAACATAAAAGCCAGCGCCAGAAAAGTTCCTGTGCCCGGCCCGAGAAATCCGTCATAACAGCCGATGCCAAAGGCAAAGATGAAATCAAACTTTGTCCCGGTCATACGCGGGTGAATGTCCTGAGCGCCCAATTGTGGACGCAACCACACAAACAACACCACGGCAACGAGCAGGAATGGCAGAAATTGTTTTAGATGCTGCGAGTCAAATTGCTGCACCAGTAAAGATCCAACCAGCGAGCCCAGGAACATCAGCAGACAGGCCCGCCGAACTTCCCTGAAATGGATCGCGCCCGCATGCGCAAAATGCACCGTGGCGCTCGTCGAACCAAAAGTGGATTGCAGCTTATTTGTGCCCAGCGCGAATTTGGCATCGGGGCAGATATTCAGCAACACCGGCAACGTGAGCAGTGCCCCGCCACCGGCCAGAGTGTCCACAAAACCGGCGACCAAACCGGTCGCGAACAAAAGCGCGACCTGCCACCAGATGATATGCAAAAAGTCGTTCACCCCACCTTCACCGTCGCACCGCGTTTGGCCGATTCAAAGCAGGCATCCAAAACCTGTTGAGTTCTCAGCGCCCACATCGGCCAGTCATCATTCAGCCGCCCGGTGAAAATCTGATCTGCGAAATTACGCCACATACGGGTGTCCTGTGCGGTCCGATGACCGAAGTCCATTGGGTTTGCGTCTGCGGGACATTTCGCCTCCCCGGGAACGGTGATAAATTTTTCGTTCACCTCGAATGACGGTTCGTAGCCGTTGAACGGATGCACGAAATCCGGCAGACGGATCCAGCCCTTTTGTCCGCTGACAAAAACCCATTGTTGTTTTGCGGTTAAAAACGATGAATAAAACTCCACCGTCATGCCGCCGGGATAATTCAACGTTGCGGAAAGTTCCACCGGCGCTGACGGACGGTTGGGAAGATTTTCAGACGCGTTCAAAATTTTCCCGCTTACGGATTCCGGCAACTGCCATTTCAACACCCAAAGCGCAAATCGGATCGAATACCAGCCGAGGTCGCCCAGGCAGCCGGCCGGCTCGAGCAGGCCGTTGGCGCGGATGTTGGTCTTGAAAAATTCCTCCCCGGGATAAAAGGTGAACGCGGAAGCGATGCGACGGACTTGCCCGACACTTTTGCCATCGTCCAAAACCTCACGGATCATAGGCAGCCGAATATTGTGCATGAACATGACGCCATCGAGAAACTGCACGGAATGTTTTTCGCACGCGGCGAGCATCTCTTCCAGCTCGCCGGCATTAATAGCGCATGGCTTCTCGCACAGGATATGTTTGCCTTGCTGCGCGGCACGGATGACAAAATCTTTTCGCATCCCGGTCGGCACCGGCACATAAATGGCATCCACGTTCTTCGCCGCCAGCAGTTCATCGTAACTGCCCAGTGCATCGGGAATTTTTTCAAACGGAAATTCCCGCTGACACCCGGCCACAAAATCCCGGCTTTTTTGCGGATCACGGCTCGCGACGGCGGAAACCACGCAGTTGCCGGAATTGAAGATCGCCTTCCAATTTTTCTTGCCGATGCCGGCGGTGCTCAAAAATCCGATGCGCAGCTTTTTCATGGCCAAATCATCCTCGTTCTCCACTCCATCGTCATGCTCAAATTTGATTGACCCGGTCGCAATTCAAAGACCATCAACCACGCCAAGGATGTTCTTGGTTCAAGTAGCTGGTGGGGTGAGCGTCCTCGCGAGCCGTCGTGAGCCTTGGGTCTAAGCGGCTCGCGAGGACGCTCGCCCCACCAAATCAAGACATGCCTGAGTCCCGTCAAGTCAGGACATTACCACTTGATTAGGAGTATGGCGTTGTAAGAGCGGATGATTCCTTTACCCGCTCCAAAATCACGTCCGCCAACAATGGTTCGCTGCCGACGGATGATGAATACCAGATCAATTTGTCGTCGCGCCCGGTTGGATTGCGCCAGGCCGGCTGGCCGGCGGCGAGGCGTTCCTTCACGATGCGTTCCGGTTCACCCAGCAATACCGGAATGTCCCCGGCGACATGTAATCCGTCACTGATAAAAAACGGGACAACGATGACATTTTTTGTCTTAACGTCCTGCCAGCAGTTTTTGATGAACGGCGCCTCCTCCATAAAAATCGCGCCGACTTCGGCAAAAATATTCAAGCTGCGGATCAATCCGGCCTGTCGCTCGATGGTGAGACGGGAATTTTTGTTCCGCTCCGTGCCGTGCCCGGCGATGAGCAGCGTGGCATCGGAAAATTTCGGCGCACGCGGAAAGGGAAATTTTTTCACGACTTCATCGGCGCGGGCGAGGATGACCTTGGTCATGGCGTCGTGCGAGCCGACCGGCTTGCAATAATGAAGTGACGAGTGATGGGTGACGAGGGACAAGTTGTCTGGATAATCAAAGCCCAGTTCCTTGGGGATCTTGTCGGCGGCGAAATAGCCTTCACTGATGAAAAGCGGGGCGATGAAGATTCTCGGCGCGGAAGTCTCCGCGAGAACAGTTTTGACCTGCGGCTCCTGTTTCCAGAAGGCCGGTCGGACCTCGCGGAAAATTTTCCGGCGCGCCAGCTCCGCCGCGTGTTGTAAAACCGGTGCGGCGGAATTTTCATTCAACTCCGTGCCGTGGCCCAGCACCACCAGCACGGCGTCGGAAAAATCTCCAGGGTCGTTCACGCGCATAGTTTGCCGTGCCGTGCGCCCGCTGCAAGCCGCGTAAATCTGCAAAATTTTCTTGAACCTTTTACCCTTTTCGTGCGTCTTATTGGGCGTCCGCCGGAATTAAACCACCAAACCACCAATGAAATTAACCAAACTCACGTTTGCGGCCATCGCCGCCCTCGGTTTCGCCTTTGCCGCCTCCGCTGACGATGGCACCAACTTGCCGCCAGCCTCCACCAAGACCGGCCTCACCTACGACACCGATATGAAGCCGATTTTTGATGTTTCCTGTGTAAAATGCCATAGCGGCGACCACCCCAAGGCCCGCCTGCACATGGACACTTTGGCCGGCGTTTTGAAGGGCACGAAGCAAGGACCGATTCTCAAGGCCGGAGACAGCGCGAACAGCTTCATCGTCAAGAGCATCTCGCACCAGACCGAGGATCACGATGCCTGGATGCCGCCGGTAGGTAACAAGGCTGGCATCAAGCCGCTGACCGACGACCAGATCGGCCTCATCCGCGCCTGGATCGATCAAGGCGCGAAATAATCCTGATTTTTACAAAACAAAAAAACGCGGCTCCAATCGGGGCCGCGTTTTTTTCGTCCAAATCAGCGCGGAATCGGCGGAATCGGTGGCGGCACTGTTACTGTCGTTGTCGTTGTGTCTTGCGGCGGATTCAGCAATGCCGCCTTGCGATCGTCCGATAGTGAAGTTTGATTCAGCCACACCGTCGCCTTCGCCGGGTCGCTCTGCAACCACGAACGCGCCAGGCTCTCGATGGCTGACGACTGCGCATCAGGATCCGTTAATTTTTGGATCCATGGCAGCGCCATTTCGGGATATTCGTCAGCGACATCGTTGACGTAGCTTTGGATGGCCGTCTGCCTTGCTGCGTCATCTGGCAGTCCAGCCAGCCATTGGCCGGCATCGACCGGATCGTTGCGCGCCCAACTGCTGACCACGGCATCCACGGCTGAATTGCGCGTGTCGCCCGCCTGGAAATTCGCGACCCACGCCGCCGCCGCCTGCGGGTCGGATTCGCTCCATGAAGTAACGACCTGTAAAGCAGCTTTGTTTTGCAAATCCCCGACGGGCAGCGTTGCCACATAGACCGCCGCATCCGACGGTGAATTTTGCGCGAACCCTGAGACGAGCCCGCTGACAAACGAGTCCCGCGCCGGCCCGTCCGGAAGTTTCTGGGCGTAATCCTTCGCGGCCTGCGGGTCCTGCCCTGCCCATCCGCTCGCGGCTGTGTTCAAAAAAGTGTCCTGCGACGACCCCGTCAAGGTTTGCGCGTAAGCCACGGCCGCGTCCGGTTCGGCCTCAATCCATTGTGCGCCCAGCCCATTTAACGCGGTCTGTTTTCCGTTGCCGTCCGGTAATTTCTGCACCCACGCGACCGCACCGTCCAAATCCGTTTGCGCCCACTGACTCGCAACGTTATTGACCATATTGTCACGGGTCTGGCCCGCCGGAAGCAAAAGTGCAAAAGCCGCCGCCGACTGTGGATCGGTTTGCATCAACTGGTTGCCGATTTCCTGCAGCGCCTCCTGTTTGGCCGAGCCTGCCGGAAGAGAGTTGGCCCAGTTCGTCGCCGCTCCGAGGTCGGACGAGACGAGGCTGCGGGCGATCTGGCCGATGGTTCCGTTCTGCACGCTGCCCGGCGGCAAAAGTGAAAGAAGTGACAGGGCTTTCTGCGGATCAGAATCGGCGAGCGAACCGATGGCACCCGCCAGCATGGAATTTTTCTCCGGGCCTGCCGGCAGGGCCTTGGCATAGGCCAGGGCAGTATCCGGATCCTGCTGCACCCATTGCTCCATCGCATTGTTGAGCAGGTTGTTTTTGGAATTGCCCGCCGGAAGTTTCCCGATGAAATCCATCGCCGCCTTCGGATCCGATTGCGCAAGCTGGTTGCAGGCCGATTCCATGGCCCCCTGTTTACCCTGGCCTTCCGGCATTTTTTGAAGATACGCCAACGCCGCGCTGGCGTCGTTTTGAGCCCATCCAGAGATTACCGTATTGATGGCATTCTGTCGTTCGGTCCCATTTGGCAACGCCGCCGCCCAGGCGATGGCCGATAGCGGATCCTTTTGTCCCCACCGTGTGGCCACGGCTTCTAATGCCTGTGCACGCTGCGCTCCTGCGGGCAACGACAATGCTTTGGCCGCCGCAGCCTGTGGATCTGTATCAGCCCAGCTTTGAAAAATCGGGTCAAACGTGCCGGACATCTGCTGGCCGAGGCCGGAGTCATTCAACGCCGCCAAAGCCGCTTGTGGATCTTTTTCAGCGAGCAGGGAAACCACCGTGTTCAGACACGTATTGCGCAACCCGCCGGCCGGCAATTGCATCACCCACGTTTTTGCGGCGTTTGCGTCCTTTTTCGCCCAACCCTGCACGACCAGATTGATCGCAGCGTCATGGGTTTGCCGGTTCGCCAGCGATTGCGCGTAAGCCAGCGCCGCCTCGGGGGCGTAACGGCCCCAGCGCGGCAGCAATGCCGTGCGCCACAGGTCCTGCTGTGGCTCGTGCAAATTTTTGTCCACGAAGACCGCCAGTTCCGGCAGCAACGCCGGTTCGATGCCGGCGGCAAAATCACTAATTTCATTCCAATCATCCGATTTCAATTCCCGGATCTTGACCTCGATCTCTGCGATGGAATTTCTCGCCGCCGGCTCATGTTGGTTTTCCGCCGGTACCGTGTTTTGAGTGAATGCGGGATTTGTCATCGTTGTCACGGAATTGCCCGCGACCGCAACCGGGTGGCTCGACGCATGTTTTTCGCCAATGAGAAATCCGGCGGCCAGCGCGGTCACCGCCACAAACACCAGAACAGGGAAATTTTTCATGATAAGGGCGCGAGCATGCCGCGTTTTTGCTGTTTCAACCGCTGTTGTTCCTGGAGAAATTCTAATTTCGCGGACTCGGCGGTCTCCGGCGAACTGATCTTTTGCGTCAACGCCGCAACCTGTTGGTCGAGAAACTGGTCGCGCAATTTCTTGGTCACGTCGGCAAGCTGTTTTTCAGGATTCGGCAACAGGCGCTCGTCCGCCACGGATTCGGTGATAAGACTGCGCAGCAACGGCGACTCCATGCCGTCAAGAAACCCGGTGAGGCCAAGCCATGATCCATTTTCCAGAGCAGCAAAACGTGCAGCCACGATTTGCCGGACGAGCGGATGTACCAGCCAGTGTATATCCATATGCAAGGCCGCCCAACCGGCAAGCTCATCGTGCAGCAGCAGAATCTTCAACAGGTGCAATTCGTTGTTCGTTGGCCGGGCCGATGTTTCGGCTTCCACTTCGCCAGCAGGAACGGAATCGTCCGGCTCATTGTCCCCGGCACGGACGTAACTCGGCGCGATTTTGGCCTTGGAAAACTCCTTCCGCACGGCGTCAACGGAAACACCCAGCCGCAGGGCGGTTTTTTGCGCATGCGTGTCGAGCAGCACGGAGTTGTTTGTCTTGTGCAAGGCCTCGGCCATGCCACCCAAAATTGCCAGACGGCCCTTGTCCGATTGCGCATCGTTCAAAATACAAAGACGCTTCAGCAGGTAATCAAAGAACCCTTCCGCATTTTCAACCAGTTCCCGGAACGCTTCGCCGCCGAAATTTTTTATGAAGCTGTCGGGATCATGCGGCGCGGGCACGACCGCCACGCGTACGGCCAGTTCGGCCGCGAGCAGATGATCCAGCGCCCGGACGATGGCATTCTGCCCGGCGTTGTCGGAATCGAAACACAACACGACTTCGTTGCTGTAGCGTTTCAAAATCCGCGCGTGTTGTTCGGTGAACGCCGTGCCCTGCGGCGCGACGATGTTTTGCACGCCGCCCATGAAGCACGCGATCAAATCCAGCTGGCCTTCGCAGATGATGGCGTAACCCGCATCCAGGATCGCGCGCTTGGACTTGTCGAGGCCGAAGAAAATTTTGCTCTTGGTGAAAATCGGCGTTTCCGGCGAATTGACGTATTTTGCCGTTTTCTCGTCACCGGACAAAACGCGTCCGCTGAATCCGACCACCCTGCCCTGTTCATCGCAGATCGGAAACATCAGCCGGCCGCGAAAGCGGTCGTAGTGCCGACCGGTTTCTTCTTTTTTAATGATCAGGCCGGTCTGCTCGACGATTTCGAGCGGGAATTTTTTTGACTTCGCCCAGTTGACGGTGTCATCCCAATCTTCCGGGGCAGCGCCGATGCGAAAAAGCTTTATGGCGTCCGCCGGAACACCTCGCTTCTGCAAATAGTCGCGCGCAACCTGCCCGGCGGCCTCATTGGCCAGGCAGTTTTGCCAGCGCTGCGTCAATTGCTCGTGGATCTCCAAAAGCTGGTCCTTGAGATGGCGCGATTCCTGGGCGGCCGGCGTGTTCTCAAATTCGAGCGGAATCTTTGCCCGATCGGCCAGCCGGCGCACGGCGTCCATGAAGCCGATGTTCTCGTACTCCTTGACGAAGGTAAAAACATCGCCGCCCTTATGGCAGCCGAAACAATGGAAAATCTGCTTGTGGGGATTGACGTTGAAACTCGGGGATTTTTCCTTGTGAAACGGGCAGAGCGCGACGAAGTTCGCCCCGTTCTTTTTCAGGGGAACGTAACTGCCGATGACATCGACAATGTCACTGGCGCCGCGGATGCGTTCACGCGTGGCGGGGGAAAGAAAACCGGCCATTGCACGTCAGCGATGCAGGCCATCGGAAGCGTGATTGCGCTGCGTGGTGTCGCCGATAAGCAGGCAGCCAAGACCGTCGTGGATGAACGGCCCGACCAGGGATTTTTTGAAGACGCTGGTCTGGACTTCGGGGATGGTCGGGATGAAATCACCGCTGTAATCCTTCAGGCCGCCGCCATACCAGCGGTTGCGATAGTTTTGGTCAGCCTGGATTTCTGCTGACGAGTAGACCGGCGCATTCAGCAGCGCGAGGAAAAAAATTATGATGCATGAGTAACGGATCATGCCCGCGATCATGCCGAGGTAATACTCGCCGCTGCCGAAGGCGTTGCTGCCGGCAACCTTTTCCTTGAAAACCTTTTTCAGGATCGAATTAAGGATGAGCACGAAAATACAGATGGCGACATAACAAATGATGTAGGACGTGGTGCGTTCGCCGACAGAACTACCGAAAATTTTCCGGACGTAGCCGGTGTTGAGGAGCACCTCACCCAGCATGTGATATCCAAAACCGGCGCCGACGATGGCCACCAGCCACATCGACGTCGGTAGCGCCTCCCGGCTCATGCCTCGCTTGCGACCGCGCCAAAAACCAAACGCAAGGATGGCCAGAAGCGCGATGTCAAACCAGTTAAAGGACAGGTTATGCCACCATGACGATTTTGGACAGT
>Ga0210388_10003585_pt1 | contig 12129 bp, 9 predicted proteins | sample IncBWC19OmetaG_FD_155485 | JGI IMG/M metagenome (GOLD analysis project Ga0210388, IMG submission 155485) | Forest soil microbial communities from Barre Woods Harvard Forest LTER site, Petersham, Massachusetts, United States - Inc-BW-C-19-O ... | reverse complement strand
AATCATATCCCGCGCGTTGCTCGAAGCAGCCGCACGCTTGAGCTTCAGCAACGCGACGCAACCCAAGCCGGCGATGACCGCGCCCGCCAGCCCGATCAGGCCGGGAATACCCAGCAGGGCGGCCGGCGCAAAGCCGATCAGCAGCGCAAGACTCAAGGAGCCGTTGGGAATTCTCGTCACCGACACCGCGAGCGCGAAGCTCGCGGCGAGGCCGCAGATCATGATCAAGCCCAGCGCGAAGTTCGAAGGTGCCGCAAACGGCAGCTTGGCGGCAGACAGCGACATGAGCGCGTTGTACTTGATCAGCAGGCAAAACACCCAACTCACCAGATCCATGCGGGTCGCCGGCGATGTGTTGCCGAACCCGGTGGTCAGCAGCGCGGTCGCCGTCATGGCCAAAATCAGCGCGACGTTCGCAGGCCAGATCTGCGCACCCAGCCAGTAGAGGACGGCGCCCAGGGCACCGATCAGCGCACCGATGAGGGGCGCGAATTTGCCGGCCTCGGCTGTCCGCATCGCGCGCAAGAATCGGGCGCTCAATGGCTCACGCCCGCTTGCGCTCGATCCTAAGCGGCGGAGCCAGTTTGGCCCGCAAATAGCGCGCGGTGTAGGAGGTCTTGTGCTCCGCGATCTGTTCGGGAGTGCCGACGGCGACGATACGTCCGCCCTCGTCGCCGCCCTCGGGCCCCAGATCCACGATCCAATCCGCGGTTTTGATCACATCGAGGTTGTGCTCGATCACGATGACCGTATTGCCCTCGTCGCGCAGACGCTGCAGCACGACGAGCAGCTGTGCGATGTCCGCGAAATGCAGACCGGTGGTCGGTTCGTCGAGAATATACAAGGTGCGCCCGGTGGCGCGCTTCGACAGTTCCTTCGCCAGCTTGACGCGCTGCGCCTCTCCGCCCGACAGCGTGGTCGCGCTCTGACCCAGGCGCACGTAGGAGAGGCCGACGTCGAGCAGGGTTTGCAGTTTGGGCTGCACGGTCGGCACGGCGGAAAAGAACGGCAGGGCGTCCTCCACCGTGAGATCGAGGATCTCCTGGATGTTCTTGCCCTTGAAGCGAATCTCCAGGGTTTCACGGTTGTAGCGTTTCCCCTTGCACACGTCGCAGGGCACGTAGACATCCGCAAGAAAATGCATTTCCACCTTGATCACGCCGTCGCCTTGGCAGGCCTCGCAGCGCCCACCCTTGACGTTGAAGCTGAAGCGGCCGGCGGCGTAGCCGCGGGCGCGCGCCTCCGGCACGGCGGCAAAGATCTCGCGGATGGGAGCGAACAGACCCGTGTAGGTGGCGGGGTTGGAGCGGGGCGTTCGCCCAATCGGGCTCTGATCTATTTCAATCACCCGATCGATGTAATCCAGACCCTCGATGCGATCGAAGTGCGCAGTGCCGGCGGCCGCATGGTTGAGCTGGGTGGCCACCGCACGAAACAAGGTATCGTTGATGAGAGTCGATTTGCCGGAACCGGATACGCCGGTGACGCAGGTCATCAGTCCGAGCGGAAATTCCGCGGTGACCTTCTTCAGATTGTTGGCCGTCGCGCCGACAACGCGCAGCAGCCGCTTCGGATCGGGCGTGCGCCTCAAGGCGGGAATCTCGATTCGGCGCCGGCCACTCAAGTATTGTCCGGTGATCGACTCGGGATGGGCGGCAACCTCGGCCGCCGTTCCCTGCGCCACGACGGCGCCGCCGTGCACCCCCGCTCCGGGACCCAGATCAACGACGTGATCGGCCTGGCGGATGGCGTCCTCATCGTGTTCGACCACGATCACGGTGTTGCCGAGATCGCGCAAATTCGCCAGCGTGTCGAGCAGCCGCTGATTGTCGCGTTGATGCAAGCCGATCGACGGCTCGTCCAGGATGTACATGACGCCGACCAAGCCGGAGCCGATCTGGCTGGCGAGACGGATGCGCTGCGCCTCGCCGCCGGACAAGGTGTCGGCGCTGCGGTTCAAGGTGAGATAGCCGAGCCCCACATTGCCGAGGAATCCCAGCCGATCACCGATTTCCTTGACGATCTTGACCGCGATTTCTCCGCGCCAACCCGGGAGCTTGAGCTTGCCGAACAACTCCAAGGCGCTTGCCACCGACAGCGCCGACACTTCGGGCACGCTCATGCCGTCGACGAACACGTTTCTCGCGGCGCGATTCAAGCGGGTTCCCAGGCAATCCGGACAAGGCCTGGAGGAGCGGTATTTGGCGAGTTCTTCGCGCACCGCGACCGACTCGGTCTCGTTGTAACGGCGCTCGAGATTTCTAACAATGCCCTCGAAGGTGTGTTTGCGGTTGATGGTGCCGCCCTTGCCATCCAGGTACTTGAATTCGATCTGCTCGTCGGCGCTGCCGAACAGCACCAGATCCTTGATTTTCTGCGGCAAGGTTTCGAACGGCGCTTCGATGTCGAACTTGGCGTGCCGCGCCAGCGATTGAATCAACTGAAAGTAATACGCGTTGCGCCGGTCCCAGCCGCGCACCGCGCCGCCGGCGAGCGACAGATGCGGATTCGCGACGATTTTTTCAGGATCGAAGAATTCCTGGGTGCCCAGTCCGTCGCAGGTGGGGCAGGCGCCAACCGGGCTGTTGAAGGAGAACAACCGCGGCTCCAGTTCGCTCAACGCATAGTTGCAGACGGGGCAGGCGAATTTGTCCGAGAAGGTAAGTTCTGGACGGGCGGGATCATCCATATAAGCGATGCGCGCGACGCCCTGACCCAGCCGCAGGGCGGTCTCGAACGATTCCGCCAAGCGTTGACTCAAATCCGGCCGCACCTTGAAGCGATCGACGATGGCTTCGACGGTGTGTTTGCGGCGCACGTCGAGCTTGGGCGCCTGATCCAGCTCGACCACCCTGCCGTCGATTCGGGCACGCACGAAGCCGCCGGCCTGCAGTTCCTCGATGAGCTCGGCGTGCTCGCCTTTGCGCTCGGCGATGGCCGGAGCCAGCAGCATCAGTGCCGTCCCTTCCGGATTCTGCAGCACGGCGTCCACCATCTGGCTTACCGTCTGGGCGGCGAGATCGATTTGATGATCGGGACAGCGCGGCGTGCCGGCGCGCGCGTACAGCAGGCGTAGATAGTCGTAAATTTCCGTCACCGTGCCCACCGTCGAACGCGGATTGTGCGAAGTCGATTTCTGTTCGATGGAGATGGCCGGCGACAGGCCCTCGATGGTGTCGACGTCCGGCTTCTCCATCATCGACAGGAATTGCCGGGCATAAGTGGACAGTGATTCCACATAACGGCGTTGGCCTTCCGCATAAATGGTGTCGAAGGCCAGCGAGGATTTGCCGGAACCCGACAGGCCGGTCAATACGATCAATCGATCGCGGGGCAGGTCGAGATCGATATTCTTGAGGTTGTGTGTCCGGGCACCCCGGATTCGGATATTTTGCATCTAACCGATTACTATACGCGCCGCGTCAAGTGTGGGTAAAACACCCCCTGTGCCGTTTGGCGCCTGGACTGCGAGCGCGCATTTGTGGGTCAATGCGGGCCCGAAGGGTCTCTTTGGGGCGTAACTTGGCGTGTACAATACTCAACTGATTTGGTTAGCGGGGGTAGGACATGGCGCGCGGCGTAAACAAAGTCATTTTGGTGGGAAACCTGGGCGCAGATCCCGAAACCCGCTCGATGCCAAGCGGCACGACGGTCACCAACATCCGCATTGCCACCAGTGAATCCTGGAAGGACAAGGCTTCCGGCGCACAACAGGAACGCACCGAATGGCACAGCATTGCGCTATTCGGCCGCTTGGGGGAAATCGCCGCCGAATATCTGCGTAAAGGCTCGCAGGTGTTCGTCGAGGGCAAGCTGCGCACCCGCAAATGGCAGGATAAGCAGGGCAACGACCGGTTTTCGACGGAAATCATCGCCGACAATATGCAAATGCTGGGCGGTCGGGCTGGCGGCGCTGCGGGCGGCGCGGATCGCGCTGCGGGTGCAAGCGCTGCCCCGCGCGATGACTACGATCAATCGCCGGCTCCTGCCGGCGGAAAAGAGGAATTCGACGACGACATCCCCTTCTGAGCGAGGCCTAAAATGCGGGAGAAAACCACACTGTGCACCTGGGTCAAGGCACTTTGCCGCGCTTTGGACGCCGCCGGATGCGATAGTGCGAGCCTGCTTGCCGAAGCGGGATTCGAGGCAAATGCCCTGGACGGGCCGACGGCACGCTGTGCGTTGAGTTCAAGCCTGCGCCTGTGGAGTCTCGCCATGGCCGCGACCGGCGACCCCGCTTTCGGCCTCAAGGTCGCGAGCCACATCAAGCCCACGAGTTTCCATGCCCTAAGCTATGCGATATCGGCAAGTTCCACGCTCAAAGAGGCTTTCGAGCGCGCGCAGCGCTACAGTCACATCGGCAGCGATGCGATCGACTACGAATTCTCGCTGTGCGGTTCCGAGTATCACTTCATCATCGCACCGTCCGCCGATCTTGGCGATGAGCCCATCGATGCCCTGGTAGGCAGTCACCTGCGAATGTGCCGCTCGCTGATCGGGCGCGACTACTCGCCGCTACGCATCGAGTTCCGCCGCTCGCGACCCTCGAAAATCGATGACTTTTTGAGACTGCTGCGCGCGCCCTTGGTATTCGATGCGCCCCAGACCCGGTTGGTGTTCGACCGCGAGAGCATCGAGCGGCCCTTGGAAAGCGGCAATCCGGAGCTGGCGCGGCACAACGACGCGATCGCCCTGAAGTACCTATCGCAACTCGAGCGCGAGAACACCGAAGTCCGGGTGCGCGAGGTGTTGCCGCAATGCCTGGCGAGCGGCGAGCCGTCCCAGGACGACATCGCGGAAATTCTCGGCATGAGCGCCCGCACTCTGCAGCGCAAACTGGGCGAGGCCGGCACGACCTACAAGGAGATTCTCGACGATACGCGCCGCGAATTGGCATTGGCGTACCTGAGCACGCCGCGGCACAGCGTCAGCGATGTCACGTACTTGTTGGGATTCTCGGCCGGCAGCTGCTTCACGCGGGCATTTCGCCGCTGGACCGGTTGTTCACCCTCCGATTGGCGCGCCGGCAGGATGGCGCGGCCGACGCCGGCGCAAAGATATTTGCCGAGCCCGCGAAATCTGTCGAGCCCCGATTTTGGCCTGCCCGATTTAACCCTGTCTCTTTAAGATCCCCGGTGCAGGTACCCATCAAGAGCGGCGGCACCGCACTCAATCTGGAAGTCGAGCAATTCGGGGCGCCTGCCAAGGGCACCATCATTCTGATCATGGGCTTGGGCACGCAGCTCATCGCGTGGCCGATGGAATTTTGCCAAGGGCTGGTCGACTTGGGCTACCGCGTGATCCGCTTTGACAACCGCGATGTCGGCTTATCGACCAAATTCGAGTCCGCAGGCGTACCCGACGCGCGCGCGGCGGGCTTGCGGCACTTGCTGCATTTGCCGGTTGTGGCGCCCTATACGCTCAAGGACATGGCGCAGGACGTGGTCGGGCTCATGGACGCGCTCGCCATCGATCGGGCCCACATGGTGGGCGCCTCGCTCGGCGGCATGATTGCGCAATTGCTCGCTTCCCTGCACACCACGCGGGTGGCGACGCTGACCAGCATCATGTCCGGGCCCGGCGCTCCGATGCCCTGGGATTCAACTCTTAAGGCGCGCCGGGCGCTGATGGCGCGGCCGCCGGCCAACGCCACCGCCGAAGACATGATTCGCATGCGCATGCAGGTATACAGAGTCATCGCGGGGCCCGATCAATCCATGCCCGAAAAGCTGCTGCGCGATCTGGCGACGCGTTCCGTGGAGCGCTCGATTGATACCAAGGGATCTTCGCGCCAGATGGTGGCCGCCCTGGCCACCGGCAGTCTCAAAAAGCGCATGCGCGATATTCATGTGCCCACCTTGATCATTCACGGCAGGCACGATCCGCTTATTTCATCGCGGCGATCGCAGCAGCTGCATCGTGGTATTGCCGGCAGCAAGCTCATGATTCTGGATGGCATGGGTCACAATTTACCAACGGTTCTGGTACCGCAGCTGGTCGCGGCCATCGCCGCCAATTGCGCGCAGGGGTCGTAAAGCCCCAAGTCCTTAAGTTTGCGTCCCGAGCGAGGTTTCCAACTCGCTGGCGAGCGCTATGAGCCGCGGCCGTACTTTTTCCAGCAGAAAATCTCTCGATACCATGTAGGCGGGGGCGCCGCAGTTGATCGCCATCGGCGGTAATCCGCCGCCCGGCCTCACCGGCACCGCGATGGCGTTGACATCCTTCTGCCATTCGCCAAATGAGCTGCACACACCGAGTTCCCGGATATCGCGCAATGCCCGGGCCACGCCCTCATTGAGTTCCGGCCAGCGCTCGTCGGTGGCCAGCTCGCGCACTCGCTCCATGATCTCATCCCGTTCCTGTGCAGGCACCGCGGTGAGATAGGCGCGGCCCATGGCCGAGGTGGCTATTTGAATGCGCGCGCCCATGTCCAGACTCAAGGTGACTGCCGCCGAGCCACGCACCACATCGATGTAGACCATGGAGAGGCGGTCTCGCGTGCCGAGGCTCACCATGCATTGGCCGAACTCGGCCAAATCCTGCATGAGCGGATGCGCCAGTTTGCGGATGTCGAGACGGGCCAGCATTGCGCTGCCGAGGCTCAAGGTGGCGGTGCCGAGGCTGTACTTGGCACTCTCCTCCACGAACACCAGATAGCCCAATTTGGTCAGCGTATTCGTCAGCCGCGACACCGTGGACTTGGGCAAACCGCAGCGTCGCGCAAGATCCTGATTGCCGAGCATGCGGTCGCCATGGCGGAAGCAGGCGAGCAATTCCAATCCGCGCGCCAGTGCGTTTACGAAATGCCGATCCGCCGGGGCCTTGATCATTGACAATCCCTGAGAGGTATCCGCATAATTTTGCACTATTTCAGAATTAAATTCTGTACTGCAGAACAAATCGGCGGACTTCCCTCATGCGTCTAGAATTTACCGTGGAAGAGCAGGCCTTCCGTGAGGAGGTGCGCGCCTTCCTCAAGGAACAGCTGCCGGCGCAGATACGCGAAAAGGTGCTGAACGGCTGGGAACTGTCCCGGGCGGACCACGTCCTGTGGCAGCGCCGGCTGCACGATCGAGGCTGGGGCGGCATGAGCTGGCCCAAGGAATTCGGCGGTCCGGGCTGGAATTCCGTACAGCAATACATCTTCGAGGAGGAGTCGGCGCTGGCCGGCGCGCCGCGGCTGATTCCGTTTGGCACCAAAATGGTCGCGCCGGTGATCATGGCCTTCGGCAGCGCCGCCCAACAGCAGCGCTTTCTGCCGAAGATAAGCTCCGCAGAAGAGTGGTGGTGCCAGGGGTATTCGGAACCCGGGGCCGGATCGGACCTGGCGTCGCTCAAAACGCGTGCCCTGCTGGACGGCGATCACTACGTCGTCAACGGCCAGAAGACCTGGAACACGCTCGGCCAGTACGCCGATTGGATCTTCTGTCTGGTGCGCACCGACCTTACGGCCAAGCCGCAGTCCGGCATCAGTTTTTTGTTGATCGACATGAAGAGCCCGGGCATCACCGTGCGACCGATCACGCTGCTGGACGGCAGTCATGAGGTCAATGAGATCTGGTTCGAGGATGTGAAGGTGCCGATCCAGAATCGCATCGGCGATGAAAACAAGGGCTGGACCTACGCCAAGTTTCTCCTCGGACACGAGCGCACCAATATTGCCGGCGTCGGCGGCTCCAAGCGAGAGCTGCAGCGGCTGAAGCGCATCGCGGCGCAGGAACTCAAGAATGGCCGGCCATTGATCGAGGATCCGTTGTTCGCAGCGCACATCGCCCAGATCGAGATCGATCTGTGGGCGCTGGAAATCACGAATCTGCGCGTTCTTTCCGGCGAGCGCGGTTCCCGCGCGCCGGGCCCGGAGGCTTCGATTCTCAAGATCCGCGGTACTGAAATCGGACAGCGCATCTCGGAGCTCATGATGCGCGCGGTCGGACCTTACGCGCTGCCGTTTCGCCGCGAAGCGATGGCAGCCGGCTGGCAGTCGGATCCGTCGCGCGAGCCGGCCGGACCGCGCTATGCCACGACCCTGGCGGCCGCCTACATGAATCTGCGCAAGCTGTCGATTTTCGGCGGTACCAACGAAATTCAGAAGAACATCATTTCCAAGATGATAGTGGGCCTCTAAGAGAGCCGCGCCATGAACTTCGAATTCAGCGACGAGCAGCGGCAGCTGCATGACAGCGTCGAGCGCTACCTCGCCGAGCAGTACAGCTTCGATAAATTTCGCGCCATCAACGCATCGCAGGCCGGTTGGGACAAGGCTGCCTGGGCGGGATTGGCGGAGCTCGGCGTGCTCGCCCTCAACGTCCCGGCGGCGCAGGGCGGCCTTGGATTCGGGCCGCTGGAAACGCTGGCCATGATGGGTCCCTGCGGCCGAAGTTTGCTGCTCGAACCACTCCTGAGCAGCGCGGTAATAGCAACCGCGGCATTGCGCGCCTACGCCGCTGACGCACAGGCCCAAGGGCTCTTGACGCGAATGGCCGGCGGCCAGGCAATCGCAGTGCTCGCACATTTCGAGAAAGACTCGCGCTTCGAGACTCAATGGGTGAGGACGCGGGCGGTGCGATCCGAAGCGGGCTACCGGCTCGACGGCCACAAGGCCGTGGTCATGCACGCCGCGGCCGCCGACACGCTGCTGATTTCGGCCCGCACCGCGGGGGATGCCGGCGACGCTGTCGGCGTCACGCTGTTTCGGGTGCCGAGGGACGCGCCGGGCCTGACTTTGGACTCGTACGCCACCATCGACGGTCAGCGCGCGGCCGATGTGTACTTGAAGGGCGTTGAGGTGCCGGCGGCCGGCCGCTTAAGCGCGGAAGGCGCGGCACTGGCGGCCATCGAAGCGGCCCTCGACATCGGGCTCGCCGCGCTGTGCGCGGAAGCGGTGGGCGTCATGCAAGCGCTGCTCGATGCCACCGTCACGTACGTGCAGAACCGTCAGCAATTCGGCGTGCCCATAGGCCGTTTCCAAGCCCTGCAGCATCGCATCGCTGATATGCTGATACACCTGGAGCAGGCGCGGTCCATGAGTTATCTGGCCGCGCTGCGTTGCGCCGACGAGAATGTCAGCGAGCGGCGCCGCGCGCTGTCGGCCGCCAAGGCGGTGATCGGCCAGGCATGCCGCTTCGTGGGACAGCAGGCGGTGCAATTGCACGGCGGCATGGGCATGACGGACGAACTCATCGTCAGCCATTGGTTCAAACGGCTTACCGCGGCAGAATTGATGTTCGGCGACAGCGATGCTCACCTGCAGCGCTACGCCGCGCTCACACGCTGATCGATATTTTCAAAGGAACACGCAATGGCTCAATTGGCTAAAGCAGTAATAGCGCGCGAACTAAACAAACCCGTGGTGGTGGAAACGATCGAAGTGGCGGCACCGCGCCACGGCGAAGTCACCTTGCGCCTGGCCGCCTGCGGCGTCTGCCACAGCGATCTTTCGGCCACCAACGGCACGCTGCAAATGCCGCTGCCGCTGGTGCTGGGTCACGAAGGCGCCGGAGTCATCGTCGCCATCGGCGACGGCGTCGATAATTTTGCCGTCGGCGATCACGTCATCAGTTCGTTCGTGAGCATGTGCGGACATTGCCACTATTGCCAGACCGGGCGGCCGCAGCTGTGCGTGCAATCCTTGAAGTCCGGGGTCACCCTGCCCGACGGCACCGTGCGCACCCGCGATTCCAGCGGACGTGATCTGAATGTGTTCTCGGGCTGCGGGGTGATGGCCGAACTTGCGACCGTGCACATGGGCAACGTGGTGAAAATCGACCAGCAGATGCCGCTGGATCGCGCCGCGCTGATCAGCTGCGGCGTGATGACCGGCGTTGGCGCCGCGTTCAACACCGCCAAGGTCGAGGCGGGCTCGATTGCGGTTATTTTCGGCTGCGGCGGCGTGGGTTTGAATGCGATTCAAGGATGCGCCATCGCCGGAGCGGGAGTGATAGTCGCGGTAGACACCAGCGATGAGAAGCTCGAGCTGGCCAAGACATTCGGCGCGACTCATGGTTACAACATCACCGGCAAGGACGGCGCCGGCAAGGACCTGTTCAAGCTCACCGGCGGCGGCGCGGATTACGCCTTCGACTGCGTGGGCATGGGAAAGATTTCCGAACTCGCCTGGGGGGTGTTGCGGCGCGGCGGCACTGCGGTGATCGTCGGCATCGCGGGGCCCAAGGAGCAGATCGCGCTCAACTCGCAGCAGGTTGCGATGACCGAGAAGACCCTGACCGGCAGCTTTTACGGCGGGGCGCGCCCGCAGCTGGATTTTCCCCGGCTGATCGGCTTGTACCGCAGCGGGCGCCTGAAACTCGATGAATTGATCACGCGCACCTACAGCATCGATGAAGCGCCGCGCGCTTTTGCCGATCTGAATGCCGGCAAGCAAGGACGCGGCGTGATCATTTTCGATGCGGCGTGATTTGCAGAACCGCTACTCGTCGCGCAAATCTTCGCCGGGAAACAGCGCTTCGTTGAAACCGAACTGGGTCAAGTCGCGAATGCGCCGCGGATACAAGATGCCATCGAGGTGGTCGACTTCGTGCTGCACCACGCGCGCGTGAAAGTCCTTCACCGTACGGTCCAGGGGCGCTCCTGCGGCGTCAAATCCCGTGTAGCGCAATTCGCGATAGCGTGGCACCAGACCGCGCATGCCGGGAACCGAGAGGCATCCTTCCCAGCCCTCGTCCAGAACCTCGCTCATGGGGGTGAGCACCGGGTTGATGAGCACGGTGAAGGGTACGGAATCCGCGTCCGGGTAGCGGGGGTTGTCCTCGAAACCGAAAATCACGACGCGCAGGCCAACGCCGATTTGCGGCGCAGCGAGCCCCGCGCCGTTGAGATCGCGCATCGTATCCTGCATATCGGCGAGCAGAGCGGCGAGTTCAGGCGTGCCGAACTCAAGTACCGGTTCCGCCACCGCCAGCAGGCGCGGATCGCCCATTTTGAGAACTTCGCGTATTGCCATGGTTCCTAGTATCTTAGCGGCCTTTTCACCGTGAGCCTACGCGGAAGATGCCCGGACTTTTATACATAAAAACCTTTGGCTGCCAGATGAACGAGTACGACTCCGGCAAGATGCGGGACGTGCTCGAAGCCGCCGAGGGCATGCAGCGCACCGACAATCCCGCCGAGGCCGACGTGCTGCTGGTCAACACCTGCTCGGTGCGCGAAAAGGCTCAGGAAAAGGTATTTTCCCTGCTGGGCGAATGGCGGCAACTGAAACTCGAGCGCCCGCACGTGGTCATCGGCGTCGGCGGCTGCGTGGCAAGCCAGGAGGGCGAGGGCATCACCGCGCGCGCGCCGTTCGTCGATCTGGTATTTGGCCCGCAAACTCTGCATCGCCTGCCGGCGATGATCAAGGAGCTGAAGCAGGCCGGCCGGCCGCAAATCGACGTCAGTTTTCCGGAAAATGAAAAATTCGATCGCCTGCCGCAAGCGCGCACCACGGCGGCCACCGCCTTCGTGTCCATCATGGAGGGCTGCAGCAAGTACTGCACGTTTTGCGTGGTGCCCTATACGCGCGGTGAAGAAATCAGCCGCTCCTTCGAGCAGGTACTCGCCGAGGTCGAACGCCTGGCCGCTCAGGGAGTGCGCGAAATCACGCTGCTGGGCCAGAACGTGAACGCCTACGCCGGGCCGATGGCGGACGGCACGCTCGCGGATTTATCCACGCTGATTCATTTCATTGCCGGCATCGACGGCGTGGAGCGGATTCGCTTTACAACGTCGCACCCGCTGGATTTCAACGACAGCCTGATCGAGGCGTATGCCAACGTTCCGCAGCTCAACAACTTCCTGCATCTGCCGGTGCAAAGCGGTTCGGACCGTATACTTGCGGCCATGAAGCGCGGTCATACGGTGCTCGAATACAAGCAGAAGCTGCGCAAGCTGCGCGCCGTGCGTCCCGACATCTCAATTTCAACCGATTTGATCGTCGGCTTCCCCGGCGAGCGGGATGAGGATTTCATGGCGACCATGGATCTCATCGCCGATGTCGGCTTCGATCAGTCGTTCAGCTTCATCTACAGCCGCAGGCCCGGCACGCCCGCCGCGGCGTTGCCCGATGAGGTGCCGCATGAGGTCAAGCAGCTCAGGCTCGAACGGTTGCAGCAGCGGTTGAACGGACAGGCTCGG
>Ga0210388_10003583_pt1 | contig 12134 bp, 8 predicted proteins | sample IncBWC19OmetaG_FD_155485 | JGI IMG/M metagenome (GOLD analysis project Ga0210388, IMG submission 155485) | Forest soil microbial communities from Barre Woods Harvard Forest LTER site, Petersham, Massachusetts, United States - Inc-BW-C-19-O ... | reverse complement strand
CTGGAAGGGGTTATTTGCGGAAGTTACCGGCCGGCGTCGATCGGTCGAACGTGAGGTCAGCGACCCAAATGGCCACCGGTATTCAATGCGTCTGCAGCCTTTCAGGGTGGAAGGCGACCAGGTCGAAGGAGTGCTTATTGTAATCCTGGACACGGATTTGATTTACCGCCAACGAGATGAGGCCCTAGCGTCCGCCAACCTCGCTCGCGCAGAACTGGCAAGGAGCGAAGTTAACCTCCACGCTTTACTGGAATGCACCCCTCAGTTCGTCGTCGGCGTGAACGCGGACCAGAACATCGTATTCGCCACCGGCAGTATCGAAAAAACATTCGGCTACCGCCCAGACGAGTTGATCGGACGGCCGCTTCAGATTCTGATTCCGGAAAACGCCCGGGAGCGTCACGCTGAGCATCAGAACGCTTACTTTCGGAACATGCAAAGCCGCCCCATGGGGATCGGACTCGACTTCGAAGCCCGCCGGAAAGACGGTACAACTCTTCCGGTCGAGATCGCCTTGAGCGTCATCAACACGCCGGAAGGCGCTATCGCCGTCGCTTTTGGCAACGATATCAGCGAGCGCCGGCGGATGATGGACCTGCTGAGGAAGCGCGAACAGGAGCTGGACACAGTCCTCAATCACAACCCCGACGCAATCATACGTTTCGCTCGCGACTTGCGTTGCGAATACGTTAACGAACGCGCGGAGCAAGAAATGGAATTTCAGGGGGAGACGGCGGTGGGCAAGACGCCGGGCGAGTTAGGGATTTCCCAGCCAGCAGTCGATATCTTGACACAGGCCGTCCGCTACGTTATCGAAACCGGACAGCCTACCGTGGCCGAGCTGACCTATCCTTCTGCCGGTGGAGTGACCAATTGGGAGATGAAGTTTATTCCGGAGTTGGGAGAGAATAGGGCGGTGCAATCGGTCCTTGCTGTTGGACGCGACTTCACCGACAGGAAGCGGCTCGAGCAGGTAGCGCAAGTACGCGCAGAACAGATTCAGGCGCTGGCGGCAAGTCTCATGACAGCACAAGAAGAGGAACGCCGAAGAGTTTCACGCGAATTGCACGATCAAATTTGCCAGCAACTGGGTGCTCTGGCAATTGAGATTGGCGAATTTGCCAAACAGCCGCTCCCCCAGGAGACGCAAAGCCGGCTGAGAGCATTTCAGGACCGTGTCGTCGCGACGTCGGAAGAAAGTCGTCATATCGCTTACCACTTGCATCCATCCGTCCTCGATGATTTAGGCGTGGTGGCTTCCCTACGGAGCCTATGCAAGGCGTTTTCCAACGACATAAAAATCGGCGTAGAACTCAGCACCGTTGATCTGCCTAGCTCAATGCCGCGCGAACTGGCCTCTTGTCTCTATCGCGTGGCTCAAGAGAGCTTACGGAATGTAGCTAAACATGCCAGCGCCAAGAACGTTTGGTTCGCGCTCACCTCGCGGGATAAGACCTTGACGCTGTCTATCGCCGACGACGGCGTTGGGTTCAACCTTGAAGCAGCGAAGGGCCGGGGAGGGCTGGGTCTCGTCAGCATGGAAGAACGGGCCCGGTTGGTGAACGCCAAACTATCCATCAAGTCACGGCCGGGTCATGGCACTCAGATTGCACTGAGGGTTCCATTGCCGGCGCCAACTGATGAAGAGAGCGCAGATTCTACTAGCTGACGATCATGCGCTCACACTCAAAGGTATGCGCACGGTTTTGGAGCCCCATTACGAAATCGTCGGGACAGTGATGGACGGGCACGCCCTCGTTGATGCGGCGCTTCGTTTGCGTCCGCAGGTTATTATCATGGATATCGCTATGCCGTTGTTGAACGGTATCGATGCGGCGGTTCAGATCAAGAAGCATCTGCCCGCAGTGAAGCTATTATTCGTAACCATGCACGACAGCCCTGCGTACCTGGTGTCTGCGCTTCAGGCGGGAGCGAGTGGATATGTTTTGAAGTCCGCCGCATCGGAAGAGCTTCTGGAAGCTATCGATAGCGCTCTGAACGGACGTATCTATGTAAGTTCGAGGCTTTCGAAAGAAAGTCTGGCGCATTTCCGGGATTCTTCCCACGCCGCAGCCACTCCTCACCTTAGTCCGCGGGAACGAGAAGTGCTTCAGTTGATTGCCGAGGGCCGGACTGAAAAGGAAATTGCCTTCCTGCTCACAATCTCCATTAAGACGGTTGGTTTTCATCGCGAAAACATCAAGCGAAAGCTTGGTCTACGCACTACAGCTGAATTGACCAGGTACGCCATCGAACAGGGTCTCATTTAGTTTCCGCGCCTTACTCAAATCAAGCGGCCAAAGGCTGGGGCATCTCCTATATGTCGGAGGCGCTCCGAAATATCGTAGTTTGAGACAGACTGAAGTGTGACAACCCGAAAGGACTTTTGTGGCCTAACACCTGGGCCGATTGGGCCGGGTGATGCCCAACTTGATCATTCGAGATTCTAAAGTTGTGGGTTTGAGACCCAAGATCTTTGCTGCGCCAGTGGCACCGCGTACCTTCCAAGAGGTCGACTCCAAAATTCCCAGAATGTGAGTTCGCTCTACCTCTTCGAGCACTTGACTAGGGACGGATGTTGCAGGTTTCTCGATAGATTGCCAATCCGCCCGGAAGACTGTACCCGTGTTGGTAATTAGGAAGCGTTCGATCACGTTGCGTAATTCCCGGACATTACCTGGCCAGGAGTAATTCTTGAAGGCCTCCATGGTCGGACCGTGAATGCTCTCTATTCGGCGCCCCATCCGTTGGCCAAGCTCATTCACGAAGTGCCAGACCAGCGGCGGAATATCTTCCCGCCTCTCGCGAAGTGGTGGAATCGTAATCGGGAAAACATTCAGCCGATAGAACAGATCCTCCCGGAATCTGCCCTCCTTCATGGCGAGTTCCAGATTACGGGAGGTCGCCGCGATCAGGCGAACATCCACGCGAATGGTTCTTGAACTACCTAGTCTTTCGAACTCCCCCTCCTGCAAAACCCGCAGCAGCTTGGCCTGCAATTCGTGAGGCAGTTCGCCAACTTCGTCCAGGAAAAGCGTAGAGCCGTTCGCGAGTTCAAAACGCCCAATTTCGCGAGTCAGCGCCCCGGTATACGCTCCCCGCTCACGGCCAAATAGTTCACTTTCAACCAGCGCCGCTGGAAGGGCCGCACAATTGACTTTCACCATCAGCCGTTGATTGCGGTTGCTCGCCGAATGGATAGCCCGGGCGATCAGTTCTTTGCCGGTTCCGGTCTCTCCCAGTAAGAGCACCGACGCAGTCGTCTTGGCCACTTGCTCCGCCGTTTTTAGGACGTGACGGACCTTTTCGCTCCCACCAACAACTCCGTGGTGTTCCAGCGTAATTTCTTCCTGCAGGTAAAGGTTATCCTGCTCCAGCCGCTGCTTGAGCTGTTGGATCTCCGAGTACGCTGTCAGCAATTGTTCACTGGCCCGTTTGATCTCAGTGACATCGGTACAAGAACCGATAAATCCCGCGAAGACGCCGCCCGGGCCGAACCGTGGAATCCCGGTTGTCTGCACCCACCGATATTCACCGTCCGCCCGGTGAAGCCGGAATACAGTCTGGAATCCCTGGCGGGCGTCGAACGAGGAGGAGTACGTGGCCAGGAACTGCTCCCGGTCTTCGGGATGAACGCCCGCGATCCAGCCATCGCCGGTTTTCTGCTCCAGGGACTGGCCGGTAAAGTCCAAGCAGCACTTATTGAAGAATGTGCAAAGCTTATCGGGGCCGGCTACCCAGATCATCACTGGCGCTGTGTCGGCCATGTTCCGGAAGCGCTCCTCACTCTCCCGCAGCGCCTCTTCAGCGCGCTTGCGCTCAGTGATGTCCTGGCCGATGCCCATGCCTGTGCCGTCCGGGAGCTGGAGCACAATCCAGGACACGTCGATAACCCGGCCGTCGCGGGTGGTGTTTCTGAAGTCCGCCCACTTTCCGTTGGAGTTCAAGAAAAACTTAAGTACTTGCTCGCGATACCGAGTATCAGGATAGACTTCCTTCATGAAGTCCAGTTTGTCCCGGTGGATTTCCTCGAGTGTCCATCCAAGCGTCTGTTCCCACGCCTGGTTCACCAGTTGGAGCCCCTTTCCACTTCCGAAACCAATCATCACTGGAATGTGATCGAAGATGTTTTGCAGAATCTCCTTCTGCTGCCGCAGTTCCGAATAGGCTGTTTGCAGTTCTTCACTGGCGCGCTTGCGTTCCAGTGCGTTGGCGAAAACCTCGGCAACCAAACGGAGCCGCTCGAGCAGCGTCGCCGTCCATTCGCGTTCCTTTCGCAACGATGCGAAAGCCACCGCTCCTATCACTTTTCCTCCGGCGGAGAGCGGGAAGGTCACGTTAGATTTCTGCCCGTGCCGCCGGAGGGCCTCCTTGTCTTTTTCCGCCTCCTGCGGCAGATCGTCGATCCGAACAAAACTCACTTCTCGGCCGTCGAGCAACATTCGCGCCAGCCAAGGCAACTCCTGCGGGGCTATAGGCAGCGTCGTTTCGAATCCTTTCCTGGTCCACCAATGTGTGACAGTATACCGGTCACCCTGCACTTGTCCCAGCGCGCTACGGTCCAAATCCAGCGCTTCGCAAATCTGCTTTTGCGCTTCTTCGATCTTGCCGTCCACCTGGTTCGCGGGGAGGTTGATAAACATGGCTGACACTTCGGCCAGCAGCGTTTCGAACGCCAACTGCTCGCTCAGGGATTCTTCGATTTGCTTTCGCTCCGTGATATCGAGGAATACGCCCATGAGTCGTTCGGGAGCGCCCTTGGGCCCTAGGTAACTTCGGCCATGACACCGGATCCATCGTTCGGAACCATCCGGTAACAGAATACGAAATTCCGTCCAACATTCAGCTGGTTCCCGCATCGCCTTCTCCAGCAGTCGCTGAACATTCTCACGGTCTTCCGAGTAGACCGAATTGAACAATGTTGCATGATCCAACTTAAGATTCGGAGGCAATCCAAACATTGCCGAAGTCTGATCGGAAGCCCAGATTTCGTCGGTGGAGATGTCCCAACCCCACAAACCAAGCTGGGCCGAATCCATTGCATGTTGCATCTGTTCCTGGCTCTGATCAAGCTCAGCCTCGGTTCGCTGCCTGATTGCGGTAATGTCCTGGTAGGCGGCAACCGCGCCGCGAACCACGCCGGTGGCATCGCGCAACGGACTGGCATGGCCCAAGATGACCTTCCTCGCGCCGCTCGGCATCATCGCTTCTGCTTCCCAACCCCGAACTTCGGTCCCAGTGGCAGCCGCAAGCTGCGAGGGGAGTTCTTTGGGCCGAACCGCCACACCGTCGCGAAAGAATCGCCAGTTCGGAAGCGTACCGTCCGCGGGTGTCGACAATAGGTTTGTTCCATCCTTGCTTTCGAACATGGCGTTGCCCGCCCTATTACCAATGATTTCGCGGCATTCCGGGTCGTGACTCACGAAAAGCGCCACTGGCGCAACGTCCATCACCTTCTGCAACTCTTCGGCTCCCTGACGCAGTTGTTCCTTCATGCGCTCGACATGAGTGAAGTCCCGTATGGCGCTCAGGACCAGCCTTCCCGCGGGCGTCACGAGCGGACTCAGGCTGATCTCTATGGAAAGCTCCTTGCCGTCCTTACGTAGGGCGTACAGCCCCACGTCTGCTCCCACAGTCCATGGCAGGGGATCAGCGCCGCACCGCTTGCGAAGCTCTAAGAGGCGATTCCGAGAACGCTTGGGCACCAGGTTCTCAACACGCTCACCGAGCAGTTCCTCGCGACAATATCCAAAAAGCTTTTCCGCGAGGGTATTTACGGCTACGATCCGGCCCTGTTCGTCCACGATGACCATGGCATCGGGCGCAGACTCAAGAAAACCGGCAGCATCGATAGAGTGCAGGATATCGTGCTTCATGGCCGCTGCCGCCCCGGTCTCTGCGGGTGTGGCCACAGATTGAGTAGGCGGCTGGGACATATTGACTTTTCTCAGTGAGCGTTGCATTTCGGACTTCATAAATGTGTACGTTTATCAGAATATGAGAACTGGGGCAAGGGGCTCAACGTCGCTCCAATTCGCGGGCGCGCATTTGAGACGGCTCGCGCACGGGCTTCGTCCCGGGCGATCCCAACGCAAGTACTGGTAGCGTCTTTGAGTTCGGACGGGAAGCAGCATCCGCCGGAGACGCAGGCCGACGCTAGCCAGATCCAGATCTCTCTGATGAAGCGAAGGCCGCGTTGGACCTCATGATTCAGAAGGGCACTGCATCGCCGAGAACAGTCTATGAAGTCGTGGTTTCACCGACGAATTGGAGACATGCCGGGGTGTCGATGGTCAGTTGCATTCGATCATTACGAGATGTTCGGTTGCCGGACTACCGCTATGGCCCTTCGTATTCATCGAGAATCTGTTGCCGACGCTGAATCTCAGTTGCGGAATCAGTTTTCCTCCGACGGGCGGCCAAGCGGGCCTCGAGATCTAAGGCGAACTGCTTCCGGAACTGCTCGGTTCGCCGCGCGACCTCGTCATGGGAAATGAGGTCAAGGTCCTGCAACAGAGTCTGCATCGCAAAAACGTGAGCCAGAACGTCGTCGTGGAGTCGGATCAATTCGGCGATTGATTGACTGAGCTCTTTGTCATCCTTCATGCCCTAATTGCCTTTGGCGGCTCTGAAGGCGGCGTTGGTGCATACGGTCCCGTTACGTCTGTGATTGTGCCTGTCATAAAATTGCAAGCCGCGGGAGAACATGGCCTTTGCGCGGTTCCGTAGTCCTGTCCCTGGCACTTGCGTCTGGGGTGTGTTGACGGATGCAAGCGTCGGCGTCCTTCAAAACTCGCGCCGCGCTCCAGCGGGAGAACCCCGCTGCGCCACAAGCGTTGGGGGCCCGCGTCCCTCCGTGAAGCGTCCCAAACTGGCTCCATCAGATCGATTTCCGTGGTCATGTCTATCCGAGGTCTAGAATGATTATCGCTCGGCCTTGGTCATCGTCAAGGCCGAAACGGTCACGCCCGACATCGCTTAGGCTTCCGATTGTTCCGGGCATGGCATTGATATCGACGAAACGGGCTGCCCGAACTAAGTCAACCCCAACGCCCCCCAAATGTTGTGGCACTTATCACTTATAAGGAGAGGAGACCAGAACAGTGTGGGCAAACACATGGCACGTAGGCCGAAGCCGCCCTCGCAGATGTGGCGGACTTTTTTGGAAAGTCACCGAAAGCATAGTCTCGATCGGCTTTTTTCACCAAGCCGACTCTTCGGCTTCAGATTCCTTATGTCTTCCTGATCCTGGCACACGACAGACTGCGAATCGTTCATTTTGGCGTAACCGCTCATCCAATCTCGGTGTCGACCGCACAGTAACCGCGAGAAGCCATCCCGTCGTTACCACCTCCCACAACGTGATCTACTTGAAGAACTACCAGGCTATTTTCCACAACAAACCCACGGCCCTAGAGCGCTTAACGCTCGCTCACGTGTCTCTGACGCTCTACTTACATCGATAGAGGCATTGCTCCCGCTGGAATACTTTTCATCGTGGCTGTTGGTCAATCGGCATGATCCTTCGCACTATGCCCATAGTGACAAACGGGGCCGTCGTCGCATTTACAATCCGATTTCTTGCACGCCATCGTGCATTGCCGTGGCATCGGGTCGCCCTCGTTGTTCCAGTTTCCGTAATGTTCCGCTACGCTACAGTGTTCGCGAATCTCAACCGGCATTTCCTTGAAGCACTGCTCCATGGTTTTGTCGTTAACGCCCTGACAACGCGCCATCCAGTCGTTTTGCACCTGGGATGTGTGCTCGACGCAGTGACATGGATGGTCCTTGTGCAGGCCGAGTCCACAGGAGTCGATGGTGGGCTTGGGCTTCTGCGCGAGAAGCGCAACACAGAGTAAAGCCGAAAAGATTAGCTGCTTCATGCGAACCCCAGTACCTCCTAGCTCAGGCGCTTCGCCGCAATCCCGCAGTAGCGCTCCTCGATTTCAATTGCGATGGCGCATGATCCGAAAGCACGATCGGCCAGCAAGAAGCCCCGAACCACAGAAAGCGATCGAGGACAGCTTCCGGAGCAAACGGTCGATAGATCGATTCCCCAACGTCAACAGGGACTGGGACTTCGGTTACCGTCTCGATGTCCACTGATTACGTTCCATTTGTCTGGATGAGAGAACTGCCAACACGGCGGAAAAAATTCACCTTTCCTAAGCCGTGGATTAGAACGATGCCCAACCAAGACGCTCGAGTGAGGAAGGGTCCTTATAACTGACCGTTCCAATTACGAACGTGACTGTTCCGTTCCTCTGACTCGCACGATCAAGCCTCACGGCTAGGTTCCAGGAGGCGGCGAAGTCACCTCTGACTGGAGTCTCCGAGCGGAGGCTTGAATAGGTCCAGCGCGAAGAATCCGGGCCGGTGCTGCCTGGGACGATGGTCGCAGGAGAACTTTGTAACGATTTTCAGCCAGGTGGCAAACTGGCGCGTTAACAACGATTATGCAAGTGGCCTTCGGGCAGGATACGTGCTCCCCCAGTGTAAAAAAGTGAGTCGGCGATCCGACAATGGAATCAACACTAACGTTTTCGAGTGCTCAAAACGAACCCGTTAAGCGCGTTGGCGTGGAGAGTCCATATGAGCGAACACGATGGGGACTGGCCGCGAACGTAATTTCGGCCCGCCGCGACAGAGTGTGGAACGTTGTCCATTCGGAGTGAGCACTTCGGCAGGATAAGCATGCGGGCAACCCGTCTAGTTGTTTTTCTTCTTTTTGTGCTACTGGCCGGGCCAGCCTCGGGAACGCCTCATCGTAAAAAGCACCGTAAGGCTGTCTCTCCTAACCGGTCGGCACGATTGCGGGCAGGGACTGTTACCCACAGGGTCACGGTAACGAACCGAAATCCTTTGGGCAGTTCTTGGAAAACCCCAACTTTCGCCGATTCCACCGAGGGCGACTCGGTAGAGGGCGACGATCTAACGGTTCGCCGAGCGGCGGTACAAGCGCTCGGGCGACACAATGGAACTGTGATTGTGGCCGATCCTTACACAGGCAGGATTCTGACGATCGTGAATCAGAAGCTCGCATTCCAAAGTGGATTTAAGCCCTGCTCGACCATAAAAGTTGTCGCCGCGCTAGCCGGCCTCGCGGAAGGTACCCTTCAGAATCAGAACACTCTATTCCAGGTTAGCCGCCACCAGACCATCAACTTAACGCAAGCCCTGGCGCATTCGAACAATCAGTTTTTCGCAGCCGTTGGAACCAAACTGGGTTACGACAAGATAGCGGAATATGCTCGTCTGTACGGTCTCGGCGAAAGAGCTGGATTGAATTTGGAACGCGAGGAGGCGGGATCTTTGGCCGACCATCCGCCCGCCAACGGTTTGGGAATGATGACCAGCTTCGGTGAAGGCTTTCACATGACGCCGCTGGAGCTTACAGCACTGATGACGGCCGTCGCGAATGGTGGAACACTCTACTATCTCCAGCACCCGATATCGCAGGAAGAAATTAATCAGTTCATGCCTCGCGTCAAACGGCAGCTCGACATCGCCCAGTGGCTTCCCGAAATCAAGCCCGGACTGATGGGTGCCGTCGAATATGGCACGGCTCGGCGCGCCAAGTTTAACCCCATCGAGCCGATCTTCGGAAAGACCGGAACCTGTACCGATGATCGCTTGCCCACGCACTTGGGCTGGTTCGGATCCTACAACGAATCCGGCAACAATAAGCTCGTTGTGGTAGTTCTGTTGACTGGCGGGCAGGCAGTCAACGGTCCGATCGCTTCCGGAGTCGCGGGAGCGGTCTACAAGAATCTGTCGGAAGACAACTACTTCGCAAAGTCCGCGCTAACTCCGCCGATCGCTTCGACGCCGATGCAACCTGTTGCGCCGTGAATCGCGAATATTTTGGCCTAAGACTGACCGTCGTAGTCGGTGCTTTAGCGTCGGATCGCCGAACGTCAGCTCAGCGCAACTCGGAGTTAGAAGGCCAGATGACCCAGTCCTGGGTTTTCCGTGGTGTGGATATGAGCGTGTTCGTTTGGTACCCGACGCCGTTTGGTTTTATCGGTAGAACTCATTGGCATAGGCCCCAAACTCTTGCCGCCCAAACCTGGGCCGCTTGTACTCCGTTTGGACCGTCGCAACCCGGAAACAAGTCCGCGTAGCGATGTCGAGATTTCTGCTGCGCTCTTCTAATAACCTTTCCTACGACGTCTTGGGTTACGTGAGCTTACATTTACGAGTCCTTGTGCCATAGCACGGTCGGTGCGTCATCTGTGGCGGTACCGCTCGGCCACGTGCTCCCTTTCCATTGCAGCGACGAGATTTTTGCAACCGGATCCCCAACGGGACACCGCCTTAATAACGTTCGCGATAGGTACGTTCACTGGATGAACACGATCCTGGCTCAGAATATAGACAGCCCCGCTGAAAGCCGTGGGTACCGAAGGGACGAAAACCGTGAATAGCCCGCCGTCAAGTTCTTCGATAATGAACGCGGGGACAAGAGCCTCTTCAATCTCGGCCAGCGCCGGCTTCCACGATTCGCCTTGCGTCTCGCCAGCCAATTGCTGAGTAAAACTTCTAACGACCGTGTAGCCAGGTATTTTTCGGAATAGAGAATTCTCCATTCGCACCCAAACCGCTCGCCCGCTCCGAGTGCGAACTGTAATGCCAATCAGGAAGCAGATAACCAATACCAGCAACAAAGAAAAGATGTGATCAGCCGGCAACCATTCCGGAAGGAGCTTCGCGAGCGGCCGCAGTAAACCTGTCAGCGATTTCATTGCTTTGAGCAACAGCAAGGCGGCGAGGTAAATCGGAGCGAGAACGAGCATGCCGGCCACTAGCCTGCTCACGATAAAGTCTCCAAGCTTCTTCACGGCACGACTCATTCCTTTCCACCAGGGAGGTCATCGCTGTAATTCTGACCGTCGGAAGCGAAAATAGTGGTGCTAATAGTCTGAGCTGGAATGATTCCGCTCACTAGGCAACCACTTAATCCACGACAAAACGATTCGAGCGATTCCTTCTTTACGGCCCTTGCAGGACTTCGGCCCCTTAGCAAGTGCGATGCCGTCTAGAGTGGTTGGGTGTAGTTTTCTCTGAGGCTTCGTTTCACGAAGCAATCGGACATACCGATCCGCTTCCTGGGGAAGAAGACAAATCAGGGTCTGTCGACCTCCATTATCAACCGGCTCATCAAAGCGCTGGAACAATAACAAACCGACACTAACCCCCGATCTAAAGTTGTGGTAGCAACGTCGGGATCAAGATCGCAGCACTATTCGATCGCAACGGGTGTTCTTGGAGGCGACTGTGGATAATCCGATTGAACGGGGCGCGCGATCGCAAGCTGGAAGAAGCACGCCAGAAAAGGCAACTGCGCCGCCGGGCAGCGGCATAGTTAAACCTAGCGAGGAGAAACTCCTCAGCGTATTGGGGAACCTATCCTCCGTTCGCTTGCATCTCGCTGGGGAAAAAACAGCCCGTCCCGGAGTGGACTCCGATACGGGCTGCGGGCCTGGTAACTAAAGAACGGTTAGTGGCGAAACTGACTAGTGATGTCCTTGGTCTCGTAGACCTCGCAATTCGCGCGCTCATGGATGATTTGGGGTAAGCCGGGACGCGCCCGCAGAATCCTGTCCGGCATCACCCATGGCTCGATGAGATCGTCCGGGTCCTCGATAGTCATCTGGTAAACGATTTCATCGCCCTTCCGAGTCAGCTTCTCAACGATGTGCAGGTCGGCGGAATGAAGCAGGCCGCCGCGTCCGAACCAGGTGGCATCGTTGAAGTTGGTGGAATCGATCACCAGCGTGTCGCCCTCCCATTTACCTATCGGAAGCCCGTAGTAAAAGTCTTCGACCGTTTTTTGGCGCGCTCGGCCGTCGGTCGGGATGTCGCGGTATTCGAAGTTTCCTCCGCCGTAATCGCTACTACCTCCATAGAAGAAGATAATGTCAGTTGACGTCTGAATAATGCGGTTCGGGGTACCCTGCCGCGGAAGTCCCAGCGGTTGACAGGTCATCACTGGATCGTACTTGTTCGTCCACTGATCGAGTTCCTGAGTCTTGTCCCAAAACTCGGGTTTGTAAATGGGGTGGCTCGGCCCAAACCGCGAGGGCGAGATCCACTCATAATCCACCCAGAAGTTGTCTTGCGCGGTGGTGCAG
>Ga0210388_10003582_pt1 | contig 12139 bp, 15 predicted proteins | sample IncBWC19OmetaG_FD_155485 | JGI IMG/M metagenome (GOLD analysis project Ga0210388, IMG submission 155485) | Forest soil microbial communities from Barre Woods Harvard Forest LTER site, Petersham, Massachusetts, United States - Inc-BW-C-19-O ... | reverse complement strand
TTGAATACCGGTTGTGGGCCTCGTTGGTTAACGCGTTTATGGCCTGAAGAATATTGGATCAACCTTGTTGGTCAATTGCAAAAAGCTAACTATTACCCTGTGTTTTTAGGCGGCCCTGATGAAAATAAGAAAAACACAATGTTCTCGGCTGAAACCAATGCATACTATCCGGGTACATATTCACTTGAAGAATTTATTGCTATTACTGCAAATTGCGATTTAGTAGTGACCGCAGTAAGCATGATGATGCATATTGCCATTGGCTTGAAAAGGCCATTGGTGCTGTTCAATAATATATTCAATAAGCACGAATTTGAAATGTATGGCAGAGGTATTATAGTAGAGCCGCATTCTGGATGCAGTTGCTTTTATGGTAATACCTGTACCCGCGATAAGCATTGTATGGACGACCTTCCGGTAAAAGACGTATTTGCTGCCATTCAAAAACTCGTTTGAATATCGAATAACGAACACCCAATTTTGAATGCTGAAGTTTAAAAAGGCAACTGTATTTACTTGGAAATTCAATATTCAATATTCAGTATTCAATATTAATACCAAGCTATTGGTATGAAAATTGCCTATCTCTCCACATTTTACCCATTTAGGGGTGGTATAGCCCAGTTCAATTCCGCTTTGTTCAAGGCATTGACAGATAAGGGACATGAGGTAAAGGCGTTTACATTTACCCGTCAATATCCTGAATTGCTTTTCCCTGGTAAGACCCAATATGCTGAAGCAAAGGACTCCGCCGAAGATGTAGGTGCTGTGAGAGTCCTTGATACAGTGAATCCATTAACATACGGTAAGACTGCGAAAGCGATTATGCGGTTTAAGCCAGATATGATGATCACCAAGTACTGGATGCCTTTCTTTTCGCCATCCCTAGGTACTGTGGCTAAAAGACTTAAGAAGAATGGAGTTGTGAATGTCAGCGTACTTGATAATGTTATTCCGCATGAGCAGAAGTTCTACGATAAAGCCCTTACAAAGTATTTCCTGAAGAATAATCACGCATTCGTGGCTATGAGTCAGAATGTAGTTGATGATTTATTGACGTTTGCTCCAAAGGCTAACTATGCACTTCATCCCCACCCAATGTTTGATTTTGGTGTGAAAGTAAGTAAGGAAGAAGCGAAGGCTAAATTGGGACTTTCGCCAACAGATTCATATATGCTGTTCTTTGGTTTCATCAGGCGCTATAAAGGCCTTGATCTGTTGCTAGAGGCTATGTCTGATCCAAGAATTAAAAATGGAAATGTTAAGTTAATAGTAGCAGGAGAATATTATGAGGACGCTGCTTTTTATGAGAATAAATTGAAGGAATACGGTATACAAGACAAGGTGGCAATGCATACCAATTATATCCCATCAAATATGGTTAGATATTATTTTTCAGCCGCAGATATAGTTGTACAACCATATCGAAGCGCTACCCAAAGTGGCGTTACTCAAATAGCATACCACTTCGATAAACCAATGTTGGTAACAGATGTAGGTGGATTATCTGAGATTGTGCCAAATGGTAAAGTAGGCTATGTAGTTCGGCCTAATTCATTAGCAATTGCTGATGCCATAAATGACTTCTATCAAAACTCACGGGAGGCAGCATTCGTTTCTAATACACAAAATGAGAAGAAGCGTTTTCAGTGGGATTCGTTTGCTACAGCAATAGAGGGGCTATACAAAAAGGCAAAGGCTTAATTTCCGCTCAGCAGTTTCTTTACCATTTCTGAAATGGCTTTTCCTTCTGCTTTCCCGGCTAATTGCTTAGTTGCAACACCCATGACTTTACCCATATCAGCCATATTAGATGCCCCAGTTTGAGTCATTATTGCTTTAACTGATGCTTTTAGCTCTTCAGCGCTCATTTGCTTAGGTAGGAAGCTTTCAATTACAGCAACCTGGAAGAGCTCGGCTTTTTCTAACTCTGGCCTGTTTTGACTTTTGTATATTTCTGCAGATTCCTTACGTTGCTTCACCATTTTCATCATAGCCTTTGTTTCAGCATCATCGCTGGTGCCCTTTTCTGATGATTTCAATAAAAGGATCTCTGATTTAATAGCGCGTAAAGCGTTCAGTTTTTCTGAATCTTTAGCGAGCATAGCAGCTTTTATGTCTGCGTTGATCTTTTCTTCAAGTGTCATGTTGTAATATTTTAAAGAGGATCTTTTAAAAACTTAATACATTCTGCCGGGTTAGGGGAGGAGAATACTGTATTGCCTGCAACAAGTATATCAGCACCGGCACGCATCAATGGCAATGCATTGTCCAAGTCGACACCACCATCGATTTCGATTTTTGTCTTGGCGCTATTTTCTATAATAAGTTGCTTGAGACGTAATACTTTGTCAAAGGTATGTTGTATGAACTTCTGTCCACCAAAGCCAGGGTTAACGGACATAACACATACTACATCAATATCGCGGATAACCTCTGATAAAGCACTTACGGGAGTATGAGGATTAATAGCTACTCCAGCTTTCATGCCATGGTGTTTTATTGTTTGTATTGTACGATGAAGGTGTGGACTTGCTTCATAATGAACCGTTAATAAACCGGCACCTGCATTTTTGAATTCTTCTATATAACGTTCAGGTTGAACAATCATAAGGTGAACATCGAGCATTTTTTTTGCATGCTCTTTTAAGGCTTTCATTACTGGGAATCCAAAAGAAATATTAGGAACAAATACACCATCCATTACATCCACATGAAACCAATCTGCCTCACTGGCATTTATCATATCAATAGCACCTTTCAGGTTGCTAAAATCGGCTGATAGTATTGATGGTGAAACTAGTAATGGCATATTTTACAAGATGTTTTTGAATGATAGCAAAGGTAATATTAATAAGTGAATACTTATTTGAAAAATGGATGGTTTTGTTTCTTCTTGTAGCGGTAGTGTGGCATTTAATAAACTATCTATCTTTTCAGTATATTAGTCTTTTATATCTTGGTCTTATGCAAAACCCCACCCAGTATATCCTAATAATACTATTAGTAGTATATGCTATTATTAAAAGGGTTCGACGTGCATTTTACTTTCAGAAGTATTCAAAACCGGCGCTTGTTTTTAAAATCGCACTGTTTTCTCTTATTTCACTTGCATTATTATGGTGGGCAACTGCAAATCCAATACAATACATGTTCGACTTAGGTGGATTGGCATTAGGAATTGGCTTGGTTTACTTTGGAGTAAAGCATATGGTTATGGAGAAAAGAAAAGATGGTTTGTATTTCCGAACACATGTTTGGGTGGAAGTCGCAATACTTTCTATTTTCTTTATACGTATTGCGTATAGGTTTTATACCATATATACCGAATATGCAGGTGCAGCGCCTGATGAAGTTATTAGTCATAAACTGCGCTATGCTAGTGATCCATTTACTGGTATTGTATTCTTTTTGCTCTGTACATATTACATTGCATACTATACTTATATTTACAGGAAAGGCTTGGAAATGCTTAGTACTGATAGTAATTCTTAATTAAACTTTAATAAATAAAACAACCCCTATGAAAAGATCAGCAACAGCCCAATGGAATGGTTCGGTAAAGGAAGGCAAAGGAAACCTTACCACTCAAAGTACAACTTTAAATAAAACTCAATACTCTTTTAGCAGTCGCTTTGAAAACGGTGTTGGCACAAACCCTGAAGAGCTTATTGCTGCTGCCCATGCCGGATGCTTTACTATGAAGCTTAGTGGTGTGTTAGGCGCGGCAGGTTTCCCTCCTGAATCACTTGAAACAACTTGTACTGTTAATTTAGAGAATGGGGCTATAACTACCTCTCAATTGGTTTTGAAGGCTAAGGTGCCTGGAATTAGCAAAGAAGTTTTTGATGCTAGTGTGAAAGATGCAGAACTAAATTGCCCTATATCTAAGCTGTTTAAGGCGGATATTAGTGTTGATGCAAGCCTTCTCTAAGCTATAACTGAAATAGTTATTATTTATGCAAACCTTGGTGCAAGGACTAAGTCCTTTGTGCCATGTTTGTATGAGTAAAAACCAATTCCTGATTTTACACCTAAGTCGCCTGCAGTAACCATATTCACTAATAGCGGGCATGGTGCATATTTAGGATTGCCTAAGCCATCATGCAATACTCTCAATATAGAAAGACAAACGTCTAAGCCTATAAAGTCAGCTAATTGCAATGGGCCCATTGGGTGAGCCATGCCTAGTTTCATAACGGTATCAATTTCCATGACACCACCAACGCCTTCAAACAAAGCATAAATGGCTTCGTTTATCATGGGCATAAGAATACGGTTCGCTACAAAGCCCGGATAGTCGTTAACCTCAGTAGGTATTTTGCCCAGCTTTTTTGATAACTCCATTATGGTAGTTGTTACGGCATTTGACGTATTGTATCCACGTATTACCTCAACCAGTTTCATAACTGGTACAGGATTCATGAAGTGCATACCTATTACTTTATCAGAGCGCTTAGTTTGTGCTCCAATCTTAGTAATCGATATGGAAGAAGTGTTGCTGGCTAGTATAACATCGGCAGGACATAAGGTATCTAAGTCTCTGAATAGTTTAAACTTAATATCAGGGTTTTCCGTAGCAGCTTCAACAACCAATTCACAGCCATTTACACCTTTTGCAAGGTCTGTATGGGTTGTTATGTTTTTAAGAGTATTTGCTTTATCTTGTTCTGTAATGCTGCCTTTAGCAACCATACGGTCAAGATTTTTACCAATCGTTGCTAATGCTTTTGCAAGAGCGTCTGCTGATATATCAATTAGCGATACATTATAACCACATTGAGCGAAGGTGTGGGCTATTCCATTGCCCATAGTACCTGAACCAATTACTCCAATATTTTTCATAAATAGAATATTTTTTGCAAACGTAGGGATTATAAGTGAAAAGTGATAAACTAAAAATGAAAAAGAAGACCCACTGTAGTTTTTTACCTTGTAGGATCTTCTTGAAGTAATAGCTTTATGTCTACAACCATTCGGCTTACATCAGCTGAATCGGTGCCCTTGTAGACTCCTCTTATTCGGTCATGGGTATCAATTAGGACCATATTATCGGTATGTACAAAGTTCATACTTGCACTATCGTCAACAGCAGCATAATATGATTTGTGCGCTAGTTCATATATCTCTTTTTTATTTCCGGTTAGAAAGTACCATTGATACGGAACCGCATCGTGCATTTGGGCATAATTAAATAATACAGGGACAGAATCTCTTATAGGATCAACTGTATATGAGACAAATTTAACCTTAGTATTTCCAATAAATGACTTGGTTGCAGATTCCAGTTGGCTATTCATTTTTTTGCAAATACCAGGACAGGTGGCATAAAAGAAGTTTGCAACAAATATTTTATTCTTAAACGTATCAAGAGTTACTGTTTGCCCTAACTGGTCTATCATTTTAAAAGGCATAACGGTATGGTAATCGGTATCCTTGGTATTGGCATTGTATTCCTTCTCCCCATAAATAGGTAGAATGCGTAAAGGCTTTTTATTCTCTGAGTGGATAAAAGCTAAGCCGAGCATTGCTAATGCTGCAATTGCAAGTACTATGTTGAGAAAGGGGAATTTGCGTTGAGACGACATAAGAGCTTGTTTTTTTAACGCCGCAAAGATATGTATTACGGTGTACATATAGGAATCAGATGAGGGCTAAAACGCTATATTTGTTTACTCATTTAATACAGATTTATGAAAGATGCATTTATAGTTGATGGAGTTCGTACTGCGGTTGGCAACTTTGGAGGAACTCTCTCAGTTGTCCGCCCTGACGATATGGCTGCACTGGTGATAAAGAAGCTTTTAGAAAAGAACCCTTCTCTTGATCCTAAAGCCATTGATGATGTTCTTTTAGGGTGTGCAAATCAGGCAGGTGAAGATAACCGTAACGTTGCCCGTATGGCATTATTAATAGCAGGTTTACCATATGCAGTTCCGGGTGAAACAATTAATCGTCTTTGTGCTTCAGGGCTTTCAGCGTCTATAAGTGGTGCGCGCGCCATACAAACTGGTGATGCCGAAGTTATTATTTCAGGTGGAGTAGAAAATATGACACGTGGTCCATGGGTTATTTCTAAAACGTCAACTCCTTTTGGCAGAGATGCTCAAATGTTCGATTCCAGTTTTGGGTGGAGGTTTATTAATACCAAATTGCAAGAGTTATATGGTACTGATAGTATGGGCGAGACTGCTGAAAATTTGGCTGAACTATATAAGATAAACCGTGAAGATCAAGATAAGTTTTCATTGAACTCACAACAAAAGGCTACCAAGGCTAAAGCAGAAGGTAGGTTTAAAAAGGAAATCGTAGCGGTGGAGATTCCACAACGTAAAGGCGAACCTAAAATATTTGCCGAAGATGAGTTTATAAAGCCTAATACAAGTATGGAAGTATTGAGTGGTTTAAAACCGGCCTTTCGTAAAACAGGAACTGTAACAGCTGGTAATTCATCAGGGTTGAATGATGGTGCAGCTGCTTTGCTTCTTGCTTCAGAAAATGCGGTAAAGAAATACTCATTAAAACCTTTAGCAAGAGTTGTTTCAATGGGAGTAGTGGGAGTAGAGCCACGCATAATGGGAATTGGCCCGGTTGAAGCTTCAAATAAAGCATTAAAAAAGGCAGGACTCACCTTTAAGGATATTGATATAATTGAACTGAACGAAGCCTTCGCTGCGCAGAGTCTGGCTTGCATAAGGCAATGGGGATTAGCAGATGACGATGCTCGTATTAATCCGAATGGAGGTGCTATAGCTATTGGTCACCCATTGGGTATGAGCGGAGCAAGAATATTGCATTCTGCAGCAATAGAGCTACATGAGAAGAAAAAGAGATACGCTCTGGTTACCATGTGTATTGGTGTAGGGCAAGGCTATGCAGCTATTATAGAAAGAGTATAATCTTAGAACAGATTAATTTATCTAATTATGATATATGAATTCAATGGATTTCGCCCTGTAGTGCATGAATCGAGCTTTGTGCACCCACAGGCATGTGTTACTGGCAATGTGATTATTGGTAAAGATGTTTACATCGGTCCCGGTGCTGCTATCCGTGGCGATTGGGGTGAAATAATTATTAAAGATGGTTGTAACGTGCAGGAGAATTGCACTATTCACTTATTCCCTGGCATTACCGTCATATTAGATGAGAACTCGCACATAGGTCATGGCGCTATTATACATGGGGCATATATTGGTAAGGATGTATTAGTTGGCATGAACTCAGTAGTGATGGATAGGGCAAATGTTGGGGAGGGTAGTATTGTAGGTGCACTTTCGCTGGTACCAGAGGGTATGAATATACCGCCACGCAAACTTGTTGTTGGTTCTCCTGCAAAGATCATTAAAGAAGTTACCGATGAAATGCTGGCATGGAAGGCTGAAGGCACCAAAATATATCAGCGATTGCCTAAAGACATGCAGGATACCTTTAAGCCTTGTGAGCCATTAAGGCGGGTGCCTAAGTTTAGGAGGAAACAGGCAGAGTTTTTCCAAACCTGGCAGCGGGAGAAAGTAAAATAAAATCCTTTTTATCTTATTTTATTCATAATTGATAAGGTCTTACAGCCTTTGTAGCTATTTGTGATGCTTTATTGATAAATATCATTTTGTTTGATCTTTCAATATGGTTTCTTTGCGTAGTGAAACCTGAGGACGAATATTTGCGTATATACCTATAAATCACTTAAAAATGGCACCTGAAGAATACGAGCAAGTAATACATGAAACTTTTTCTACTAAGAGAGTACTTACAATTGGCTGTATTATGGCTTGCTATATAGTTTTAGTATATATGCTTACAAATTTATTATAAGATATAAAGTGAGGGGGAGGCGGATAGAACTCAGGCTGGAATAGTCTGAGTTTTTTATTTTTTAATCAGTAGTGCCACATTTTCAACGTGAGATGTATGTGGGAACATATCCACCGGTTGCATTACTTTAACCATATATTTTTCTGACATCAAAGCTATATCTCTCGCCTGTGTAGATGGGTTGCAACTTACATATACTATTTTCTCAGGAAGTATTTTCAGAAGTGCATTTATTACATCAGGGTGCATGCCACCGCGAGGGGGATCAGTTATTACAACACTTGGTATTCCATTATGCCTGCAGAACTCTTCAGTAAGCATATCTTTCATGTCACCTGCAAAAAAGTCGGTGTTGGTAATATTATTTAACTGCGCATTTAGTTTTGCATCTACCACAGCCTGTTCAACGTATTCAATTCCTATAACTCGTTTTACTTCACTGGAAACAAAGCTAGCGATGGTTCCACAACCGGTATATAAGTCAAATACTATTTCATCACCTTTAAATTCAGCAAACTCGCTCACTTTAGCATAGAGTGCATTCGCCTGGGAAGTATTAGTCTGGAAGAAAGACTGAGGCGATATTCTAAAGTTTAATTTCTTTCCGTTTCGTAAAGTAAGAGCCTCGGTTATATAGGTTTGGCCTTTAAATGACTCAGCGTTCAAATCATTAAAACTGTCATTCTTTTTAGGGTTAATGATATAGAGAAGTGATGTTATCTGAGGAAATTTTTCTGCTGTATAGTTCATTATCTTTTCCCTCATCTCCTTGTCTTCCTTAAAGAAAACAAATACTACCATCAATTCTCCTGTTGTAGTATCACGTACCATCAGGTTTCGTAAAAAACCTTCTTGCATACGTATGTTGAAGAATGGCATATTTTCTTTTACTGCAAATTCCTTTACTGCCATCCGTATGGCATTCGAGGGGTCCGGTTGCAGGTGGCATTCTTTTATATCAATTACCTTATCGAACAAGCGAGGGACATGAAAGCCTAAACCGGGTTGGCCGAAGTTGCTTTCATTCATCTCATCTTGTGGCAACCAGCGCTTATTTGAGAACGTGAACTCCAACTTATTACGATACTTATAAATGCTCTCAGCACCAAGTATGGGTAATGTTTTTTCTACGGTAACACCACCAATACGTTTAATCGCTTCTTCTACTTGTTTTTGCTTGAGTGCTAATTGTGTGGCGTAGTCAAGGTTTTGCCAGCTACATCCACCACAACTGCCAAAATGGAAACAAACGGGTTCAACTCGATTTGGTGAGGGCTTTGTTATTTTTATTAATCGTCCTTCGGCATGGCGCTTTTTGCTTTTGTATATTTCTATATCGGCAATATCGCCTGGTACAAGGCCCTTTATAAATATCACTTTCCCATTGTGGCGAACAACGGCTCTTCCTCCATCCCCAATGTCTATGGCTTCTACGTTCTCGGCTATTTCGTTTGGCATAATTACAGTATAAAGGGCGCAAATATCGCCTTATATTGCTAAATTTGCTGTAATAAAGTAAAACGTTATGGAAACAATGGCAACAACGGGGAAAAAGGCAGCACACTCAATTGAGTTGGAAAATAAGTATGGAGCTCACAATTATCACCCATTACCGGTAGTATTGGAAAGGGGAGAAGGCGTGTATGTATGGGATGTTGATGGTAAGCAATACTTCGATTTCCTTTCTGCGTATTCTGCCGTTAACCAAGGACATTGCCATCCAAAAATTATTAATGCGTTGGTTAGTCAGGCAAGCAAGCTAACCCTTACTTCTCGTGCTTTCTATAATGACTCTTTAGGCGAATACGAAAAATTTATAACTGAGTATTTTGGTTATGAGAAGGTATTGCCTATGAATACCGGTGCCGAAGCGGTTGAAACAGCTATAAAGCTATGCCGCAAATGGGCATACCAGAAGAAAGGTGTAGCTGAAAATAAAGCCAAGATAATTGCGTGTGAAGGCAACTTCCACGGACGTACCACTACGATTATATCGATAAGCAATGACCCTGATTCCCACAAAGAATACGGGCCATATACTCCCGGATTTGAACTTATTCCGTACAATGATTTAGAAGCGCTTCGCAAAGCACTGGAAGATACAAATGTAGCAGGCTTTTTAATTGAACCTATTCAGGGTGAAGCTGGAGTAGTAGTTCCTGATGCTGGGTATCTTTCTAAGGCAGCTGAAATGTGTAAGAAAGCCAATGTATTGTTTATAGCAGATGAAGTCCAGACTGGTATTTCGCGTACAGGAAGGTTACTCGCCGTTAATCATGAGAACGTTAGGCCTGATATTATAATATTAGGTAAAGCATTGTCAGGTGGAGTATATCCTATATCGGCTGTATTAGCTGATGATGAGATTATGCTCTGTATTAAGCCGGGTGAACATGGTTCTACTTTTGGTGGTAACCCGTTAGCTGCTAAAATTGCAATTGCTGCACTTGAAGTAGTTCATGATGAAAAGCTATCGGAGAACGCAGCTGCCATGGGTGAATTATTTCGTGCAGAATTGAAGAAGATTAAATCTGACAGGGTATCAGTAGTGCGTGGCAAAGGATTATTAAATGCTATTGTTATTACACCTAAGAATGGTAAGACAGCCTGGGATGTTTGCCTTGCATTACGTGATAATGGACTGTTGGCAAAGCCGACGCATGATCATATTATTCGTTTTGCCCCTCCATTAATTATTACCAAAGAACAAATTCTTGAAGCTGCAGATATTATCAAACTGACTATAGAGAACCTAGATAAGTAAGTTCCGAGGCGTAGATTACTCATACACTACTATTACCACATATTTTGATGTACTCCAGAAAGAGGTCGGATCATTTATGAATAATGAGTCCGGTTTTGATTTATTTGAAAAACCATGATAATTATTTGTAACCCGGTAAGAATCCTTTGGGTGATCGGTAACCAGTTTGTAGAATCTATCATTGATAGGTATTACATGAAGCTTCTCCATATCTCCTTTGGTGAAATAACTGGCATTGGGATCTTGCTTCATTTGCAGGTCCAGATCCAAACTTGCAACTACACCTTTTTTAGAAAGTATCCCTTTCTTTTTAAGCTCAGGTATCGTGCCTATCACATAATAGACTGCATGGCTTTTGCTAGCAATCTCAGGTGCTTTTGTTTTTGGCACCTTAATTACGCTCGTAGTATCCGGGGCAGCCTTCATCACCGAGTCCTTCTGTTGTAATTCCTGGTGTGTTGTGGTAGAATCTGTTACACTTACAGAATTGGCCTGACGTTCATGGTTGCAATTACAACCTTCAATAAACAGAACTGCTACCGATAAGCATAATAATATTTTCATTTTTTTAAAATATTGAAGGTTATTATTGTCTAGAGGTTTCCATGGTTTTATCTTTTCATCATCAATAAAACTACAAGTACCGCGATTCCAACAGTAGCAAATGACAAAAGGAATATGGCGAAATATTTAGAGATGCTGAACTCCCTTTCCATTATTCTTATGGGTTCAGTAACAATGTAGCTTACCCAATGTGTTATTCTATTCCAGGAATGTTTGCCTTTTACCACATAATCTGTAGCGCCCGCCTTAAACGATTCTATAGCTTCTGCCACATCTTCGTTCTTAGACAACATAATAACTTCCGTTTTTGGATTAATGGCTTTTATCGATTTCAGAATATCCACACCGTGCCCGTCCTTCTGAGAAGAATCAAGGAATACTATATCGGGTTTTTCATCTACTTTTTTCAGGCAACTTTCTCCGTCATTAAAGGTTGATATATGTATACTTTCCCCAAACCTGCGTTGTAGGTATTCCTTTAATGCTGTAACTAGTCTCTGATTATCGTCTACGATAAATATGTTGGTCTCTAGGGTTTCCATATTGTTACGTTTTAGATATTAGGATATTTTAAGCTTTCTTTTGGGGCATCCACTTTTATTACCCGATGAAGCGGTATGCCTATGCCATTTTTCAAGGCAATCTTCGTTTCTGTTACCTCCCAAATAGTAGTTTCAACCTTTTTAAATCCTTCTACATCCTTGAAGTGGATCGTTACCTTGCTCAGATACCCATTACCCAAAAAGGTGGCTCTTTCAGCGTCAATTCTTCTTTGCTTTATATCCTCCAATGATTCAAGGACCTCGTGGTCAGGGAAATGCAAACTGACGATATCTTCCTTTTCAATAACGGGCGATATTATGGAACTGTCTGTATACATATGACTTATTTTAGCACCAAGGTAGGGCGTAATTCTGCTTTATTACTAAAATAATCGATGGGCTATGGGTAATCATGGATGAACTCCCCTTAGGATGCATTTAATTTAGACAGAGG
>Ga0210388_10003581_pt1 | contig 12142 bp, 9 predicted proteins | sample IncBWC19OmetaG_FD_155485 | JGI IMG/M metagenome (GOLD analysis project Ga0210388, IMG submission 155485) | Forest soil microbial communities from Barre Woods Harvard Forest LTER site, Petersham, Massachusetts, United States - Inc-BW-C-19-O ... | reverse complement strand
CAGAGGTTCCATTTATCTGACCTGCCAAAAACAGCCCCTGGATAGACTTCACTTCCAAACTGTGGCTCAACTCCCGCGGATCGATTGCATCGTACTCGATTGCATAGCCTGGCCGGATCATTTCAGCGTCCTCCAGACCTGGCACAGATGCCACCATTGCGGTCTGGACATCGATCGGCATGCTGGTGGACATGCCGTTGACATACACTTCGTATGTGTCCAGACCTTCGGGCTCCAGGAAGATCTGATGGCGCAGTTTGTCTGGGAACTTGACTACCTTATCCTCAATCGAGGGACAATATCGAGGGCCCACTCCCTCAATCTGGCCGCTATAAAGAGGTGAGCGTGCGATGCTATCTCTAAGAATCCGCAGCGTTTCCTCTGAAGTGTAAGATATATAACACGAGATCTGCTCGCGTTCAATTCTCTCGGTCAGAAACGAAAATGGTGTCGGCTCGAGATCGCCTTTCTGGGCTTCGAAACGTGACCAGTCGATGGTACGGCCATCCAAACGCGGCGGCGTTCCGGTCTTGAGCCGAGTCCACGCAAGGCCGAGGCCGCGGAGCTGGTCGCCCAGCAGGTTCGAGGGAGCTTCGCCATTGCGTCCGCAGCTATACTTCATTTCGCCGACGTGCGCCAGACCATTCAGGAACGTCCCGGTGGTCACGATCACACGTTCGCTCGAAATGGTTCGGCCATCGCGCAGGAGAACGCCGGTCACGCGCCGCGGCGATCCTTCAATGCTTAACTGGGCAACCTCCGCCTGCAGGATCCGAAGATTCGGCTCGCCCTCCAGCACCTCACGCATACGCAGGCGGTATTGCTTCTTGTCGCACTGCGCTCGTGGCGACCACACGGCCGGGCCTCGGCTGGTATTCAACAATCGAAATTGAATTCCGACGGAGTCTGTCACCTCGCCCATTACGCCGCCGAGCGCATCGATTTCGCGAACTAAGTGACCCTTAGCGATGCCGCCGATTGCGGGATTGCAGGACATCTGCGCGATCAGATCGAGGTTCATGGTGATCATCGCGGTGCGCAGGCCCATGCGGGCGCATGCCCGCGCGGCTTCGCAGCCGGCATGTCCGGCGCCCACTACAATCACGTCGTACTTCGAGGACTTCATCGCGACTCAGTTCTTAGTGTTGCATAGTGTGCTAGTTTCGAGTTCTGGCGATGAAGATTCTTGTGATTGGTTCCGGAGGCCGGGAACATGCGCTTTGCTGGAAACTCGCGCAAAGTGTGAAAACATCGGCGTTGTACGCCGCGCCTGGTAATCCGGGCATGGCGCAGTTAGCAACCTGTCTTCCGACATCCGACTATTTGGAGGCGGCCGATACTATCGATGCCGACCTGACGGTGGTTGGTCCGGAGGCTCCGCTGGCGGCTGGTATTGTGGACCGGTTCCGCGAAAAGGGGCGACGCATTGTCGGCCCTACTGCCGCCGCGGCGCGCTTAGAGGCAAGCAAGGCATTCGCCAAGGAATTCATGCTGCGCGCGGGCATCCCCACCGCGCGATTTGCAACTGTGGAGACCGCGGATCAGGCGGTGGCGGCGCTCGGGGAATTCGATTACCCGGTAGTGCTGAAAGCCGACGGCCTCGCGGCGGGCAAGGGCGTAATCATCGCGAATTCCAAGACAGAGGCGGAACAAGCTATCGCTCAGCTTCTGGCGCCGGAGGCTACGCTGGTGATCGAAGAATTCCTAACCGGTGAAGAGGTAAGCTTCATCGTCCTAAGCGATGGGGTGAATATTTTGCCGCTCGAGCCAACGCAAGATCACAAGGCAGTCTTCGATGGCGACCGGGGCCCCAACACGGGCGGCATGGGCGCTTATTGCGATGGGCGAATTCTCGGCGATTTTCAGAAAGCTCTGGTCATGGCGCAGGTCATACGTCCGGCCATCGAACACATGCGCGCGGACGGGCATCCCTTCTCGGGATTTCTCTACGCGGGTTTGATGATGACCCGCAATGGGCCGAAAGTGCTGGAGTTTAACGCGCGGCTGGGTGATCCGGAGACGCAGGCGCTGATGCATCGCATGGAATCCGATTTCGTGGAGCCCTTATTCGCCGCCGCGCACGGCACGCTGGATGAACGCGAACTGAAGTGGCGCGCGGATCCGTCGGTTTGCGTGGTGCTAGCGGCCGCCGGCTACCCTGGTTCGGTTCGAAACGGGGATCCCATCACGGGTCTGGACCAGGTCACGGGCGCAAGCGTGTTTCATGCCGGAACAAAATCGATAGATAATGTTTTAAACACGGCGGGCGGTCGAGTGTTGGGAGTTACGGCTTCGGGCGCTACGCTCAAATCCGCGATCGACAAATCCTACGAAGAAGTCCGGAAGATCCGCTTCGAAGGGATGCATTACCGGACGGATATCGGACAGAAGGGTTTGAAGCGCTGGCAAGAATGAAAACAGCGTGGTACGGGCGGATAGTCTTTGGCGCGTCGGCGGTGCTGTTCGGTATCATCGCGCTGATGTGGTGGGACGCTGACACCTGGCAAACCCTAAGTCAGATCTGGACCCTGCCTTTTGGAACCGTCATCGGCGGGTGTCTCATGACCGGTCAAATTGCAGGTGGCATTGGGATCGGGTTCCCGAGGACCGCGCGCTGGGCGTCGATGGTTCTCGGCGTCGTCTATTTGCTTTTCTCGCTGGCTTGCATCCCTGGCATCATCGCCGCTCCGGCCGTCTATGCGCATTACGGGAACTTCTTCGAACAGTTTTCTTTGCTCTGTGGTGCCATTGCACTGTACGCGGCGACCGAGGCAAATGCCGCGCTGGCGCTGGCGTTCGGCCGATTGGCGCGCCCGGGGATAGGAGCCTGCGCGGTTTCATTTACGCTGAGTCAGACACTCTATCTTTCCGCGACAGCTAGCCTGGTTCCAAAGTGGATTCCGGCATCTCAGACGTTTTGGGCGATACTCACGACGATCGCATTTGCGCTCGCGGCGATTGCCATTCTCATCAATCGTCAGGCGAGGCTTGCGTTACGGCTGATGACCCTGATGCTGGCATTCTTTGGTGTGTTGGTGTGGATTCCGCGCCTAATCGCTCATCCGGAAAACCATTCTAACTGGTCCGAATTCTCATTAAACTTCCTTATTACCGGGGCCGTCTGGATGGTGGCTGATTCAACCCGCGGCCGCGTCGATTCGTTGCAAGTCACGCACTGAATCGTCTCGCAACTGTGAAGAAAAATGTCCAACGCGCGGTCCCGAAGTCTCGTTAGAAATTCCGAGCCGCTGCATCCGCGCGATCAGGGTTGTCCTCGGCAACCCCAGATGGGCGGCGGCACCAGTTGGTCCGCCAACAATCCAATTCGTTTCGCGAAGCGCGGCCATAATGTGCGCACGCTGGGCGTCAACGAGTGTGCTGCTGGGCGTCGGCCCGGCCGGAGTGCGTCTCAGATGCTCCGTCGTTTGCCGGCTAAGCACGGGGCCAGCGGTCATGATCACACCGCGCTCGAGCACATTTTGAAGCTCGCGGATATTGCCCGGCCAGAGGTGCTCTGTCAGAACTTCCATCACTTCATCGGGGATGCGACTGATGGTTTTGCCTTGCCGCTGAGCGAACTTCTGGACAAAGTGTTCTATCAGCAGGGCGATGTCGTCTCCACGTTCTCGCAAAGGTGGCACGGTCATAGGAAACACATTTAGCCGGTAGTAAAGATCGGCACGAAACTTCCGCTCTTCCACCATCTGGCGGAGGCCCTGGTTGGTAGCCGCAATAACCCGCACGTCCACCTGGAAGGTACGGCCGCCTCCCAGGCGCTCGATTTCCTTTTCCTGAAGAGCACGGAGAAGTTTGGGCTGCAACTCCAGCGGAAGATCTCCGATTTCATCCAGAAACAGTGTGCCGCGGTCCGCTGCTTGAAAGCGTCCCAAGGTTTGAGCGACGGCTCCTGTGAATGCGCCCTTTTCGTGGCCGAACAGTTCGCTCTCCAGCAACCCATTCGGGATCGCCGCGCAGTTGAGGGCTACGAAACGGTTGTTGCGGCGAGGGCTGGCCTCATGAATTGCTCGTGCAATCACTTCCTTGCCGGTACCCGTTTCACCCTGAATCAGGACGGCGCAATCCACTGGCGCAACCGTCTCTATGTCTTCGAGCAAAGCCCGGAATTTCGCACTGGACCCGATCAAACCTGAAATAGCCACGCTCTTACTCCTTTCGAGGACCTCATGGTGCCCGGATTGTGCCCGGGCCCCGTCTTCTGTCCCTGATTCTCGCCGATACCTCGTGTCTTATCCACCCTAGATCGATGCCGATCAGGCCCCCCGATGGTTGCGGACCTTCGTAACCATTTAGGGGGATGGCTGCTTACCGCGAGTTCGATCGATATCGAAGCGCTTCCTGCCAAAACGGCGCGCATCGATGGACCATGCGCCCGGCCCGAGCATCGCCACACTGGCGCCCAGCACTGCCAGTAAAACATGAATTCCTTGGCCCCCAGCGGGAGAGAAATACAGGGATGACGCGGTCCATAATTCATCCAGCGCGATCACCACTCCAGTAACGGGCGTCCACAAACCGGCGACCAGAAAAATGCCGCCGATAACCGCGATCAGGTTACCGGCAAAAACGATCGGTTCCGTCAGAGCGGCGTACAAACCATTCATGCCGAGAGAAATTAGCGTGGTACCTGCTCCGAGCCTCAACAGCAAGAGACCCAACCCGGGCCAGCCACTAGGAAAGGTTGAAAATAGACGTTGCAGACTGCATCCCAGCCTAATGGTAGGATTTCGCAGCAAAGATCGAAACCCCAGAAAGCCGTTCTTATCCACCCCTCTTTCGAGGGGTGGAGCGAGGCTATAAATCGATGAATCCTCGCTTCAATCCTATGGTGACGGCGTGGGTGCGGTCACTTGCTCCCAGTTTGGCGAGGATGTTCTTTACGTGGCCTTTCACGGTTTCCTCGGTGATGGATAACCGCGCAGCAATCTCCTTGTTGGCATTTCCTCCCGCGATTAATCGAAGCACATCGATCTCTCTTGGGGACAATGCGTCATCGGTGGCATGCTCCGCGATTTCGGCGGCGATCTCCGGTGGTAGACGTTTTTGACCGGCGTGCACTGCGCGAATGGTATCCAGCAGTTCCTTACGCAACAGCCCCTTCAACAAGAAAGCCCTGGCACCCCCCCGGAGCGCGCGAAACACCTGCGCGTCTCCGGTATAAGTGGTCAGCACGATGATTCGCGCTTCGGGAAACTCATTGCGAATCGCGCTCATGGCGTCGATGCCGCTCATCTCCGGCATCTGCAAGTCCATCAGGGTCACGTCCGGATGGTGCTTTCGAAACATTTCGATTGCTTCACGCCCGTCTGAGGCTTCGGCTACCAACTCCATATCCGATTGGTTCGCGATCAGCGCGGCAATGCCATCGCGCAGCAGGGCGTGATCGTCGACCGAGAGTACTCGAATCATGCTTGTTCCTGCTTCCTTCGGAACAGCCGCCACCGGGGGCGCGGCGGCGCACTATAAGCAACGGAGCCAGGGACGCTCAATTCGATCTCCGTCCCCGCTCCCATTCCGCTCCAGATAGTTAACTTCGCGCCGATTTGTCTGGCGCGCTCACGCATTCCAGGCAGGCCATAGTGGCCGGGGCGGCCCTGTTCCAGAATCGCCTGCGCAATGCCTGCTCCGTCATCCCGAACTCGCAACCGGAAGAGCGCCTCCGCGTAGATAAGTTCAACTTCAATCTGCTCGGCGCGGGCGTGGCTGAAAGCGTTTCGGAGCGCTTCGCGCGTAATGCGATAGAGCTCGTCTCGAATGATCTCAGGCATATCCCGCACCGGACCTTCCACCACTAAGCGGAATGCCGCTGCGCCTGGTGTGGCAAGTTCGTCCCCCAGCATTCTCAAGGCCTGCGCCAGATCAGTCGCGGCTACCGGGGACGAACGTAGGTCGTACACGGCGTTCCGGCCCTCAGCGATGGCGTGGTCCGCGCGTTCGAGAGTTTGTTCCAGCGCGTCCTTTGCTTTTCCCTGAGGAAGCATATCGTCAACTACCTGGAGGCGGAGCATTAACCCTTGAAAACTCTGGAGCAACGTATCGTGTAGATCGCGCGCGACTCGGTTGCGCTCCGCGAGGCGCTCGGAGTGGCGAAGTTCGGCTCTGTCTGTCATTTGTCGGAGCCGAAGGCGGTAGAGATACCAGGCCAGCAACAAAAGAGCAGCAATGGCGGCAAGCTGGTACCTATGGTCCTGCCAAAACGCTGGCTCGACGTTGAACATCATTGTGGCTTCGTCCGCGCTTGGGACGCCATCCGGATTAGCTGCCTCCACATGGAATGTGAAGCGTCCGGGGGAAATATTGGTATAGTCCACTTCCCGCACCGCCGTCGGCTTGCTCCAACCCGAATCAACGGGGCTCAGCCGATAGCGGTATCTCACGCCCTCGGGATTTGATACGTTCACGGCGCCGTACCGGAATGTCAAGCGCCGCTGGCCGGAGGGGATGCGGATCTGGCCGCCGGGTGCGACGAGTTTTCCGTCCACCAGTATCCCGTCCAGGCGAACCGCCATGGGAAATGCCGGCCGGGAAAATGCGGACGCCGGCAGAACCGAGATCCCCTGATTCAACGAGAACCAGACGCGTCCGCGATTGTCGCTCACTACAGAGCGGCTGCGCTTCACGCCTTCCACGCTGGCCAGCCCGTCCGTCACGCCAAACTCCCGGTAATCTCCTGGCTCAAATGCGTCGTTCAGCAAAGCGGTACACTTTACGCGCAGCACGTGGTTGCCGGTAGTGATCCACAGCCAGCCGTTGTTTTCGGCGATTCCAAGAATCTCTCCATAGAGCGGGTCCGGCGCACCAAGCGGTACGTGAATGGCGCCAGCCCGGAGGAATGAAATGCCTTTTGCAGTACCGATCCAAAGCGTGCCTGACGAATCGAAAAGAAGGCTTTCAATGGCGCCAGGAGGTAAGCCGTCGCGGGAGGTATAGGTAACCCAGGTATCATTTTTGAAATCGGCAGGCTTGAGCTCGGCAGGCTTGAACTGAACAAGGCCACTCGGCGTCCCCACAAAGACTTCTCCGGCGGCGTTGCCGGTAACAACCGAAATCCTGTTGGACGGCAGCCCGTCCTGAGTGGTAAATGTATGCCACGTGTTGCCACGGAAGCGGCTGAGGCCCTGGTCGATTGTCCCGGCCCAAACCGTGCCGTCCGGCGCCAGATAGAGTGAATATACGGAATTCTGCGCGAGCCCGTTTCGACTTGTGTAGGTAAGATCCTGAAAGTTGTCTCCCTGCGGCCGGAGCCGAGTTACGCCACCGTATTTCCGCGCCACCCAGATTTCACCGGCGCTTCCAGCAATCGAGTAAACTGCGTCATCCTTGAGACCGGTTACCGTAATTGGCTCAACTCGCCCGTTCGAAAGGCGGAACAAGCCGCCATCCCAGGGACCAAACCAGGCACTGCCTTGAGGGTCCACGTAGATGGCTCCGGAATTGATGGAAGGCAATCCGGCAGAGGCCGAGTATGTGTCGAATCCGTTGCCCCGGTAACATTCCAAAGTATCGGGGCTGCCAATCCACAGATTTCCGTCGCGGTCCTCAAACAAAGAAGTGACTGGCGAATGCATGGCGAGATTATCCAGCGATTGGATTTGGCCGCCGGTTGCGATCTCATTCGCCTCGGCCTTAAACAGACCGCCGTTGGTAGAGATCCATATTTCGCCCGCGAGCCCTTTTGCTAAAGCGAGTATTTCCTGGCTATTCAGCTCCGGACGCGTCTCGGGAACCACCTTCCCGTTACGTAGACTCATCAGTCCCCGGCTGGTACCGACTAACAACGTGGACTCCGCAACTGGAAGCAGACAGTTAATTTTCGCGCCTAGCATACCTTCGACATGCTCAATTGCCGAGCTACCCAGCTTCACGCTAAGACGAAAAAGACCGCTGTCGCGGGTACCGATCCAGATGGCGCCGTCCGATGTTTGCGCGATTGCCGTGGGAAACTCAGGAACCGCGCGTGCATCCAGTAAGACGTGAGGCGTCATCTGGTTGTACTCGATCACGCCCTGCGCTTCCGAGGCAAAGAGCAGCGATCCGCTGTGGGTTGGAGTAACTGTCGGCGTGGCTACTGCGATTCGATGCCGGTGCGGGCCATGGTCGGGTACCGGTCTCCCGAGGTGGCCGTCTAAGTAGCGGAAGAGATGGGTAACGTCGTCGATGGCCCACAACTGGCCGGCCGAATCTCTTGCGAGACCGAGAATGGGAAAATTAGCCTCAGAGTTCTCCTGGTGAATGAAGGCAAACCTTATGCCGTCATATCTAACGAGTCCCTTGCTGGTGCCGATCAAGAGATAACCATCGCCGGTCTGCGTTATCGAGTAAACGTACCCTCCGGGAAAACCTGAGGCCGCATCCCAAACGCGGTGGTTGTGGATGGCTGCAATTTTATCGGGGACCGCGCTTGAAGCGGCGTGCGTCCACAGCAGAGTTAACGTGAACCAAGGAATGCGTCGCATTTGTATGGCGAGCTCTCCGGCGAAACTAAGGTAAGAACTGAAACTGGTCCACAACCACTTCGGCGCGCCGATCAACACCGGCTGGGTTACCCTTGGGGTTCCAGTAAACATACAGAGTCATGCGTACCGATTCAGATCCGGGTCTGGGAATTTCGGACGTAAACACATGCTTGGATGCTACAGGCTCGCCTGGAGTTGCCCTGGCGGTAATCATTGTGACGCGGCCAGGTTCCCACACAATTGTATACTTTAGCTTGCCGGCAGGAGCGACGAACCGCGAAATGTTCATCGCCGGGTAACTCGGCTGCAGGACGAACTGGGCGTTCTGGTTTTCCGGGTTGCCCCAACGGCTGATTTCGATATCAAATTCGCGATTGGCCTGCTGATCGGTGGAATAATCCCACATGAACATGCCGAAGACCACCGCAGGTTCCAGGTTGGATGTGTCCTCGACGGTAAACGAATATGTGCCATAGCCCAGGCTTCGCGTCAGGTTCACCTCCGAACACGTCCACTTTTGATCGCGTTTGATGATTTGAAGATGAAGCGCCCCGGCCTGGTCTACATAAACGTTGTCGGGATGATACGGATTAGAAGTTCCGCCGCGGTCGCTCGGCTTCCAGCGCACCCGCCAAGTGAAGCCGCTGAAAGTGGTGAAGAATGACGAAGACTTTTCCGGCCCGCGGGTGGTCGCCACCGCGACAACAGCACCGCCAGGCTCGGGCATTCGGCGCAATGTTGCACGCGGCTGGTATGAAGGATCCACCAGCAGGGCTGCGTACTCGGTGCCGAAGTGGGTTTCGTTCCGCCAGACTTGGCCGGGCAAAACGGCTGTAAACGGAGAGGTCAGCAGCGGCTGCAGCCACCATAATGCGCCGGACTTGGAATAGAGGACTATTCTTTGTCCGGGGAGTGCTCCACGAACAGTGCCCTCAATGACGTCTTGCTGGTCGTTTCCGGGATTCGATTCGGGCACCTGCGTAAAGGAGATTTTCGGATCATCCTTATGCGCAGCGCCTTGATGACAGCTGGCTAATGCGAATAACAGGAGCAACCCCGAGCCACCGCCCAGCCTGTGAGATGCAGAGCACACTATCTTCTCAACGAGCTTCCTAACTAGTTGCGATTTTATCCACCTCGCGCCGAACTTGCAAACATGCCATGCGAGTCGCGAAAGCGCGAGTCGGCTCAACGACACTTCGACAGTTGACCAGACTATTAAGACGAGGGTTCGGCAGATCGATCGGCCGGCGCGTGGTGGAGGAGGAGTACCACAAAGAGGTTTCCCTTCATTCCCGTAGAGACGAAGTAGACCTGAAAAGCATTGGTGGCGCACTGCGTGCACTTGCACGCCTGAACAAAAGTTCAACTCTCGCCAGCCCAAGGAGCACTACTCATGCATGGAAAATTGCAATCGCCACCGAGGCGCACCGTACTTACGACATTGGTAACCGCCGCGGTGGCCGCCGGTACGCTGGGCCTGCTCGGCGCCCAAAGCTACGCCCAGCCGGTTCCGTCGACGGTTGTGGCTGTAACCGATTCACATCCACGCATTGCCGGCGAAGACGAATCGATTCGCCCCTTCCACATTAGCTTTCCGGAAGCGACACTGGCCGATCTTCGGCAACGGGTGGCCGCTACACGGTGGCCCGACCGCGAGACGGTTACGGATCGATCGCAGGGCGTGGAATTGGCGACGATGAAAGAGCTGGCGCGCTATTGGGCGACGGATTACGACTGGCGAAAGGTAGAGGCGAGGCTGAACGCCCTGCCACAATTCGTCACCACCATCGATGGGCTCGACATTCACTTCATTCACGTCCGCTCGAAACAGGCCAACGCTTTGCCGGTCATCATCACGCACGGATGGCCTGGATCGGTCATTGAGCAGCTTAAGATCATCGGTCCGCTGACCGATCCTACTGCCTATGGTGGAAAGGCAGAAGACGCTTTTGACGTGGTAATCCCATCGCTCCCGGGCTACGGGTTCTCAGGAAAGCCAACCACGACCGGTTGGGATCCGAAGCGGATCGCCCGCGCGTGGATCGTGCTGATGAAGCGCCTTGGATACACGCGATATGTGGCGCAGGGCGGTGATTGGGGGAACGCTGTCACAGAGCTGATGGCTCTGGAGGCGCCTCCGGAATTGTTGGGGATTCACACCAACATGGCGGCTACGGTTCCAGCCGACGTTGAGAAAGCTCTCCAACGTGGCGAACCGCCTCCACACGCGCTCTCGGCCGAAGAAAAAATCGCGTGGGACCAACTCGCCACTTTCTATAAGCACGGCCTGGGCTACGCGGGAGAGATGGCCAACCGCCCACAGACGCTGTACGGGATCGCGGACTCGCCGGTTGGCCTGGCGGCCTGGATGCTGGACCACGACGCAAGCAGTCTGGCGCTCATCGCACGGGTTTTCGACGGTCAGCCCGAGGGCTTGACGCGAGACGACATACTGGAGAACGTCACGCTCTACTGGTTGACAAACACCGCCGTCTCTTCGGGTCGTCTTTATTGGGAATATAAGGGTGGCTTTTTCGATCCCAGGAACGTCTCAATCCCCGTTGCCGTGAGCGTCTTTCCCGATGAGATCTATGCAGCTCCGAGGAGCTGGGCAGAGAAAGCCTATCCCAAACTGATTTACTACAACCGGCTCCCGAAAGGCGGTCACTTCGCCGCGTGGGAGCAGCCGCAACTGTTCTCCGAGGAACTTCGGGCAGCGTTCCGGCAGCTGCGTTAATCGGAGCAGGGGGAAGTGAGAATTCATAGGAGGCAATATGGCAACTACAAAAATCGCAATCGCGCCCATGAAATCGGTGCTGGTTCCCAAACCGGGGGCGGATTTCGAATTCGTCGAGCGCGAAATTCCCAAGCCGGGTGTGGGAGAAGTGCTTATCAAGGTGCAGGCCTGCGGTGTTTGCCACAGCGATGCACTTACGAAAGAAGGCCAGTGGCCCGGCATTCAGTATCCGCGCGTGCCAGGGCACGAAATCGCGGGCAAGATTGATGAGCTGGGCGCAGGTGTCTCCGAGTAGAAGGTTGGACGGCGCGTCGGCGTGGGCTGGCATGGCGGCCACGACAACACCTGCCCCTCCTGCCGGCGCGGCGACTTTCGCAATTGCCGGAATCTGAAAATTCCGGGCATCAGCTATGACGGCGGATACCAGGAATACATGGTGGCGCCCATTGATGCGCTGGTGTCGATACCGGAAAGTCTCAGCGACGCCGATGCCGCACCGCTGCTTTGCGCAGGGATCACCACGTTCAACTCGCTGCGGCATAGCGGTGCAATGCCCGGCGACCTGGTGGCGATGGAGGGTATCGGGGGCCTGGGTCATCTGGGAATCCAATTCGCCAACAAGTTCGGTTTCCGTGTCGCGGCCATCGGGCTTGGGCCGGAAACCGGGGCGCTCGCAAAGAAGCTGGGAGCGAGCGTGTACATCGATAGCCAAGCGACGAACGCAGCCGAGGAACTGCAAAAACTCGGCGGCGCGCAAGTGATTCTGGCGACGGCTCCGAGTTCCAAATCGATGACCGAGCTATTCGACGGTCTGGGACCAAACGGTAAGCTCATGGTAATCGGTGTAACGTTCGAACCCCTTGCGGTGACTCCCATACAGCTCATTACCGGAAGTCGAAGTATCCAGGGCTGGGCGGCTGGAACGGCA
>Ga0210388_10003580_pt1 | contig 12143 bp, 7 predicted proteins | sample IncBWC19OmetaG_FD_155485 | JGI IMG/M metagenome (GOLD analysis project Ga0210388, IMG submission 155485) | Forest soil microbial communities from Barre Woods Harvard Forest LTER site, Petersham, Massachusetts, United States - Inc-BW-C-19-O ... | reverse complement strand
GCATCATGGGACCGCGGGGTATGACGTGGACAAGCAATTGGTCATGAAAGGAACCGTGACGGAATGGCTCTGGGCAAATCCGCATTGCTACCTTCGATATGACGCGACCGATGACAAAGGCGCGGTCGTGCATTGGGCTGCGGAGGTCAGCAATCCGATCGATATGACTCGGAAAGGCTGGTCCAAGCATATTTTGAATCCCGGCGATCAAATTACGGTGACAGTGCGGCCCGCCAAGAATGGCGCACCGGTCGCGCAGCTTTTGAAAGTTGTGCTTCCGAACGGACAAGAACTGATCGGATGGAATGCGGCAATTCGTTGAGGGCAATATCGCGCCTTCAGCGCAAACATTCCGCTTGCGGGAATGATGGATGAGGATCTTCCAATGCGAATGTGGCTCTTAAATTCGTTTGTCGCAGGAGTAGCGGTGCTGGCGCTTTCAACTAGTTCCTACGCGCAGGACACCGCGCCGCAGAAAGCCCCCTCCCCAGCGAAAGCCGAAAAAACGGCGCCCGCCCCGCGCCGCGATCTTTCCGGAATTTGGGAAACGGAAGACGTTACGGAAGGGATTGCACCAAGGGGAGTGAAGGCCCACGCTCCATTCACGGATTTCGGAGCGAATCTGGCCAATAATGTCTACAAGCCCGGAGAGGGGCCGAGAAAAGTTCCGATCGGGTTGACGAACGATCCGCTCGACAGCTGCGACCCGGCGGGATTCCCGCGCAATCTGCTCTTTGAGCTGCGGCCGTTTCAGGCGGTTCAGACTCCCAAACAGGTGCTGCTGCTGTACCAGTATCAGCGCGTGTGGCGCGTCGTGTGGACCGATGGGCGCGCGCTTCCGAAGGATCCCGACCCGCAGTGGTATGGCTACTCGGTGGGGAAGTGGGAGGACGATTACACCTTTGTAGTGCAGACGGTTGGGACGGATGAGAGAACCTGGCTCGATAACGTTGGCGACCCGCACAGCGACGAAATGCGCGTCGAGGAGCGGTATCGCCTGGTGGACCGGAACACGGTGGAACTCACCGTGAAAATCGACGATCCGAAAACTTACAAGGAGCCGTGGCTGGCGCGCGATAAGCTGCGCCTCAGGCGTATGCCGGCGGACACGAATATCCTGGAAATGATTTGCGCGCCGACCGAGGCGGAAGAATATAAGAAGACGATGGCCGATCCACTTTCAAAATAGTTGCGCGGAATTCTTCCCGGGAAATTTCGTTATTGCGTTTTCTTCTTGTTTTCCACGTGGTCGTCAATCCATTTCAAAATCAGGTCGGCGACCTGGTTGCTATTTTTGTCTTGCATGAGCATATGGCTGTTGCCGAATTGCCCGTACTTTGGCAACTGCATCATCGTGGCATCGCCTCCGGCTGCGTTAATCTGCTCGACGAATTTTACACAAGATTGAAATCGCTCGGGCCACATGGTTGGAAGGGAAGGGATATCTCCGAGGTGGTCGCCAAAAACGACGAGCGCCGGAATTTTCGCGAGAGTTGAAATTTGCGCGGGGCTCATCGCGGGGCAAACCGTTTCGATCGTGATCACAGCTTTGATGTCCGTGGGATTGATGAGCGCCGCTTGCTCGGGGAAGAAGCCCGATTCCGAGTGGCCCATCAGGACCGCGCCTTTCAACTTGATCGCCAAGCCAGACAAATTCGTCCACGTGGGATTGACGGCGGGGAGCTGGCCGTTGAGATCGGGGATCACCTGCTTTCCGAATTCTTCAAATGCTTCCACCGGAAACTGCTCGTCCGAAAACGGTTTCCCTGCCGTGGGACCAAACCGGAAAAGCGTCCAGGCGATTTCGTGCGTCGCGGTGCGAATTTCGGGCATGTCGGTGCCCGGGCGCTTGCCTAATTTGATTTCGTTATAAATGGTCGGATCGAATCCGGAACGCGCACGCGAAACCTGATCGGGAAGATAGACCGCGCGATGTTTTCTGAGGAAATATTCGTTCCAGCCCATACGGCCATCGGGAGTGGTTTCATAGCTCTTCGAGCTGAGGCAGCATCCGTGAACCATGACGACAGGGACGTGCGCATCGGCGCCTTCGGGAATTTGGTATTGAACGTACATCTGGTCGACGGTGATATTTCCCGTGTTGATCCCGGTGCCGAGGAAGCCGGTGGTCGATCCGGTGAGCGCGTCCGTGAAGACGGTGCGGCCGCCGACAAAGAAGCTGCCTTGTTCCTTGAGGATCAGGTTGTCGGCCAGGGTGACGGTTGCGGCGGCTAGCAGGAGGGCCATCAATGTTGTGAGCAGGGCCGATAGACGAATTGCGCTCTTTCGTCGATTCATGTTTTTCACGGGCTCCTTTCGGTTCAGTAGGACGGACTTTCGGCTGTCGTTTTTCCGGTCGGTATCGGTAACGCTATCATCTAAACCGACAGGCTGAAAGCCTGTCCTACCTAGAGATCCGCCCTTGTTATTGCGCCTAAACTTGCTGAGCTGACTAGCGCCGCATATTTGGCGAAGACACCTGTCTTGTAATGCGGGGCGGGGGCTCTCCATTTGGCAAGGCGCGATTTGATTTCTTCATCGCTCAATTCGACACTCAAGCTCTTCTTGGACAGATCGAAAACGATTTGATCGCCTTCCGCCACGAGGGCGATGGGTCCGCCGCGGGCGGCTTCGGGGGCGGCGTGTCCGGCCATGAGACCGCGCGTCGCGCCGCTGAAGCGGCCGTCGGTGAGGAGAGCGACGTCTTCGCCAAGGCCCAGGCCAACCAGGGCAGCAGTGAGGCCGAGCATTTCGCGCATGCCGGGTCCGCCGCGGGGGCCTTCATAGCGCACGATGACGACATCGCCCTTTTTGATTTGTCCGTTAACGGCGGCGTCCATGGCGTCTTCTTCGCGATTGAAAACGCGCGCCGGGCCGCGGTGGTAGGGGCGTTCGTGTCCGGAAGTTTTTACCACGCATCCATCAGGAACGAGATTGCCTCTCAAAATCATGAGGCCGCCCGTGCTTTTGATTGGGTCGGAAAGAGCGTGGACTACATCCTGTCCTGGTTTTTCCTTTACGGAGAGCGCTTCCTCATCCAAGGTTTTCAGGCTGGTGGTGATTTGTCCGCGATGGAGCAATCCTGCATCGAGCAATCGCTTCGCGATTAGAGCGGTTCCTCCCGCGTTGTACAAATCGACTGCCGTATATTTTCCCCAGGGTTTCATGTCGGCAAGGAGAGGAGTCTTCGCGCTGATGGCGCCGAAGTCGTCGAGATGCAGTTCGATTTCCGCTTCTTTGGCCATGGCGAGCAAGTGCAGAACAGCGTTCGTCGATCCGCCTGTTGCGACCACGGCGGAAATTGCGTTTTCAAATGCCTGGCGCGTGAGGATTTTGCGCGGCGTGATGCCTTTGCGAAGCAGCTCCATGACCATAGTGCCGGCCTGATAGGCCGCTGCGTCCTTGCGCGGATCGGTCGCGGGGACATTGCCAAGCCCGATGGGCGTGAGCCCAATGAATTCCAGAGCCATGGCCATCGTGTTGGCCGTGAACTGCCCACCGCACGCGCCCGCTCCAGGGCACGCCACGCGTTCGATTTCCTTGAGTTCGGCATCCGACATTTTTCCGGCGGAGTGCGCGCCGACCGCTTCAAACACATCTTGAATCGTAACGTCGTGGCCTTGAAAGCGGCCCGGCTGAATCGAGCCGCCATAAAGAACGAGGCTCGGCAAATTTAAGCGCGTGATGCCCATGGCGGTTGCGGGGATTGTTTTGTCGCATCCGGCGAGGGCGATGATCGCGTCGAACATGTAGCCTTGGCCGACGAGCTCGATCGAGTCAGCGATCAGTTCACGGCTTACGAGGGAGGCTTTCATTCCTTCGGTGCCCATCGTTTCGCCGTCGCTGATGGCGATGGTGTTGAATTCGAGCGGCGTGCCGCCCGCGGCGCGGACTCCTTCTTTTACTTTTTCAGCGAGCTTGCGCAGGTGCGAATTGCAGGGCATCGCTTCGATCCATGTATTCGCGATACCGACGAGCGGCTTTGCGAGATCGTCATCTGTGAGCCCGATGGCGTAGAAATACGAGCGCGCGGGCGCTCTCGACGGACCGTCGATCAAGATGCGGCTGTGTTCCCTGAGACGTGAATCCATGATGCCTCCGAAAGGACGTGACTAATGACTTGTGAGCCGTGACTCTTGAAAACCCTCTGGCTATCGAGCTTGCTGATTCCCAGAATTGCGATGGAATGACGCTGAAGTTTCTGTGGCTCCCGGTTCTCTCTGTGCACTCTGTGTTAAAACATTTGATTACGGCAAACCGAAAAAATCAACGCAGAGGGCACAGAGAAAACCGAGAGCCACAGAGAGGTGACCTTATTCTCTTTACGCCCCTTCGGCGATTACGCGGTTCTTTTTCATCCAGGGCATCATGGAGCGCAGTTCCGCGCCGACTTTTTCGATTGGATGCCTCTGGCCGGCTTCGCGCAGTTCCTTGAAGCGCTTTCCGCCGCTCGCCGCCTCGGCCATCCATTCCTTGGCGAATTTGCCGGATTGAATGTCGTTCAGGATGACCTTCATGCGCTCCTTCGTGGCCTTGTCGATCACGATGGGTCCGCGCGTGAGGTCGCCGTATTCGGCAGTGTTGGAAATCGAGTAGCGCATTTCGGAGATGCCGCCTTCATACACCAGGTCGACGATCAGCTTCATCTCGTGGCAGCACTCGAAATAGGCCATCTCGGGGGCGTAGCCCGCTTCGACGAGCGTTTCGTAGCCCGCCTGAATGAGCGCGGTGAGGCCGCCGCAGAGCACGGATTGTTCGCCGAAGAGGTCCGTTTCCGTCTCCTCGCGGAAATTGGTTTCGATCACACCCGCGCGCGCGCCGCCGATGCCCGCGGCGTAAGCGAGGCCGATTTTTTTTGTGTCGCCAGCCGGGTCCTGATGAATGGCGAGCAGGCAGGGAACTCCAGCGCCTTGCGAAAATTGATGGCGCACGAGGTGTCCCGGTCCTTTTGGCGCGACCATGAACACGTTCACTTCCTTGGGCGGCTTAATGAATCCGAAATGGATCGAGAAGCCATGCGCGAGCGCCAGATATTTCCCGGCGCGCATCGCCGGCGCGACGTCGGCGTCGTAGATTCCGGGCGTCAGCTCATCGGGAGTAAGGATCATCACGATGTCCCCGGCCTCGGCGGCCTCGCGCACAGACATCACTTTCAGCCCGGCCTTTTGCGCCTTGGCTACCGAGGCGCTGGTGGGCTTTAATCCCACAATTACGTCGCAGCCCGAATCCGCCAGATTCATGGCGTGGGCATGGCCCTGCGAACCAAAACCAATGACGGCAATTTTCTTATCCTTGATGTAATTCAAATCCGCGTCTTTATCGTAGTAAACCCGCACAATTCCTCCTCTGGCATTCCGGTCGCTTCAGATTTTCTGGAGTCTGGAGACCCTTGTCCTGACCGCCAACATTATGCCCGGTCAGGGCGTTCGCTGCCAGTGCCTCGGGATATTTGTAAAAAGAGGGCGCCAATTCGCCCGACCGTTCTATTTGTTCTGGCTGATAGTCAGCTTTTCGCCTGCGGATAGCAGCCAAGGACATTCACGGAATCGGTGAATTGTTTGAGTTCATCAAGCGCCTCTCGCGTTCCCGGATCCTTGAGCGAAGCCTGCAGGTCGAGGTAGAAGCAGTAGCTCCACGGCGTCCCAGGAATGGGCCGGCTTTCAATTTTGAGAAGATTTAAATTGCGTTTCGCGAAGGCGCCGAGCGCGGAGCATAGTGATCCCGGCTTGTGCGCGAGGTGCAGAACGAGCGAAAGTTTGTCCGCGTTTTCCGCGACTTCCGCGGAAGTGGCGAGCAGCAGAAAACGCGTGTAATTTTCGGGATGGTCTTCCAGATGCTCGCGCAGAATCTGCGCGCCGTAAACCTTCGCCGCCCGCTTGCTGGCAATTCCCGCCTTTGTCGGGTCACCCGCGCCTATCACTTCGCGAACGCTTCCCGCCGTATCGTCGGTTGCCACGCGCTTGATATTCGGATGGCTCGCGAAAAATCGCTCGCATTGCGCGAGTGCGACGGGATGCGAAGAAACCTGTGTGATCTGGTCGAATGTCGCGCCGGGAACACCGATCAGGTTGTGCACAATCGGGATAACAACTTCGGCATGTATGTGCAACCCACTCGTGATCAGCAAATCGTAGGAACGATGGACTGACCCTGCCAGGCTGTTCTCAATCGGGGCAAGGATGTAATCCGCCGCGCCGTCCTTGATGCTGGTGTAGAGCGCTTCAAACGTGGTCCGCGGAACGAGTTGAATGTCTTCGCCAAGAAGTTTAACCGCGGCTTCTTCGCTAAAAGCGCCGCGCTCACCCTGAAAGGCGATTCGTGAGGACTTAGGAACTCTCATCCCCATCGTCCGTCGCTTTGATTTTGTGGATTGCAACACCGCGACATAGGGACCAAAACTATCAGGGCGAGAACCAATGCGTCAAACGCGGTTTGAGCAGGACGAGTTTCCAGCCGGTTGGTTTAAATGTATTGCCTGGCTTGATTCCAAGCGGATAGGGCAAAGCCTGTCCTGCTCATAACTTATTCAATCCATCGAGGCCGGCGACTTTGTACGCCTCCGCGAACGTGGGGTAATTGAAAACGGTGTCGCGAAAATAATCCATCGTGCCGCCGAAGCTCAGGACGGCCTGGCCAATGTGCACGATTTCCGCGGCGCTTTCGCCGATGACGTGGACGCCGAGAACCTTGCGCGTGTCCGGATGGAAGAGAATTTTCAACATGCCGGTGTGATCGCCGACGATTTGCGCCTTGGCCAGTTCTTCGTATTTTGAGATGCCAACCTCAAAAGGAATGTGCGCTTCGGTCAGAGCCGCTTCGGTCTGTCCGACCATGGATATTTCCGGGATGGTGTAAATGCCGTAGGGCAGAAGGGCGGTGCTCATTTCCGCGGGGGCGCCGAAAATCTGGCAACTGGCGAGGCGCCCCTGTTCCATCGAAGTGGAAGCGAGGGAAGGGAATCCGATCACATCTCCGGCTGCGTAAATATTAGGGACCGAGGTCTGGAAGCGTTCATTGACCGTGAGTTTTCCACGCGACGCGGGCTTGAGCCCGGCGGCTTCGAGATTCAGCAGATCGGTATTGGCCTGGCGGCCCACGGCGTACATCAGGCATGTGGCATGAATGTGCTTTCCGCTTTCAAGATTCGCAGCCACGCGGCCGCGATCATCCATTTCAATTTTGGTGACTTTTTCTCCGAGACGGAAGATGGCGCCCTGGCGGCGCATATGGTAGCGCAACGCTTCCACAATTTCGGTGTCGACGAAGTCGAGGAGCGTCGGTCTCTGCTCGATGAGCGTGACTTCCACGCCCATGGCCACAAGCATGGACGCGTATTCGAGGCCGATCACGCCGCCGCCAACGATGATCAGCTCGCGCGGAATTTCATCCATCTGAAAGAACTGGTCGCTGGCGATGATTTTCTTGCCGTCAAAGGGAATGTCGTCGGGATGGGAAGGGCGCGTGCCGCAGGCGATCAACGTGTGGGCGGCATGAAGCATGTGCGCCTCCGTCGCGCCCTGCACTTCGATTGTGTTGGCGTCCAGGAACTGGGCGTTGCCGGTCAGCAGTTCGATCCCGTTGCGGCGCAACTGGTCGCGCACGACTCCGGTTTCGCGCTCAACTACTTGAGAAACACGAGCGGCCAGATCGAGAATCGATATGCGATTCTTTACGACGTAATCGGCGCCATAGAACGAGCGATGGCGGAAACCGGTCAGGTGGAGGATGGCTTCGCGCAGCGTTTTGCTCGGCACGGTCCCGCCATGGATGCAAACGCCGCCAACCATATCGTTACGATCCACCATCGCTACGCGCTTGCCGAGTTTGGCGGCGGCGATGGCGCCCTTCTGTCCAGCAGGGCCGCTGCCTATGACGACGAGGTCATATTGAATCGGTTGCATCGATCCTCTTCTGCCTGGTTCACGCAGAGTGTCAGTAAGCAAAGGAATGCGACCTCATGTTTGGAATTCCATGAAAATAACGCGCGTCCAGTGTATTGGAGCGCGAGGGCAGAAACAATCCTGGTGTCAGGGGCTCTGGCCTTCACGGGGGACCTATTCTACAATTAGTTCCTGTATAAGTGGTGGACGCACAGCAAATTGGCTCCAGGTCTGAGAAGCCGCCAATATGCGTTCGATTTAGAAAATGAATCGGAGATCCTCGCGAGCTTCGATGATAAGACGCGCAAGTGAACGTCGGGTTGCAATTTCAATAATTCTTATCGCCTGGCAGGGTGGTTCGCTTGACTGCTTTTTACCGCATTAATTTCGCGAATTCGATGATTTGGAATACCGCGACCTGCGGTAATTTAGGGAGAATTCTTGTAACCAAGGGGGGCCCTGGAGCCCTCTAAGACATAGATTCTATAGAGTCGGGAAAAAAGAACGGGAAAATTCCGGTCCGATCATGCACATCTCCGCACCGTTCATAAAACGACCCGTTGCGACTTCTCTCTTGAGCATCGCGATCCTGCTTGCGGGAGGCGCGGCCTTTTATTTTCTCCCGGTTGCAGCCATGCCGCGGGTGGATTTTCCCACGATTTATGTTCGTGCTTCGTTGCCCGGGGCGAGCCCGGAGACCGTAGCGTCCTCACTCGCAACCCCGCTCGAGCGCCAGTTCGGGAGGATCGCCGGCGTCACGCAGATGACTTCCGCCAGTCAGTTAGGCAATACGGGAATCACGCTGCAGTTTGACCTCGATCGAGACATCAATGCCGCGTCCCGCGATGTTCAGGCGGCCATTAACGCGTCCGCCGGACAGCTGCCTGCCGGGCTGCCGCAGCTTCCTTGGTACCGCAAAATTAATCCATCGGAAACCGATATATTGGATCTGTCCGTCTCGTCAGACACGATTCCACGGAGTCATCTATACGATCTGTGCGATTCCATTCTGGCGCAGAAAATTTCCCAGGTCGATGGTGTCGGCCAGGTGGGTATTTATGGGGGGGCGAAGCCGGCAGTTCGGGTCGACCTGAATCCGAATGCCATGGCACACTACGGGATCAGCCTGGAGCAAGTTCGCGCAGCCCTGGTGGCGGCGAATGCGAACAGCCCAAAGGGTCACCTGGAAGACTCTTCCAATCGATGGATTCTGTCGGACACCGATCAACTCCTCAAGGCCGAAGAGTATGTGCCCTTGATCGTTTCGTACCACAATGGAGCGCCCGTCCGCCTGACCGATATCGCCAAAGTAACCGAAGGAATCGAAGACCTGAGAAATTCAGGATACTCAAACGGCAAGCCTGCGGTGCTGATTGGGATTGGCAGGCAGCCCGGCGCCAACATTATTGAGACCGTTGAACGCATCAAGGCTTTGATGCCGGAACTCCGCGCTTCGATTCCGCCCTCGGTTACGTTAGGAACCGATTTCGACAGGACCACGACGATTCGCGCGTCGGTCAAGGATATTGAATTCACGCTGCTCCTCACTGTCGCGCTCGTTGTCATGGTGATTTTTATTTTCCTGCGGAACGTCTGGGCGACGATTATTCCGAGCATTGCGGTTCCTCTCTCCATCATCGGGACTTTCGGAGTGATGTATCTGTTGCACTATAACCTTGACAACCTCTCTCTCATGGCGCTGGCGATCTGCACCGGATTTGTGGTTGACGATGCCATCGTAGTCATCGAGAACATCACGCGATACCTCGAAGCGGGGGAGTCGCCGTTGGACGCGGCGATGAAGGGCTCGCGCGAGATCGGATTCACGGTCCTATCGATGAGCCTTTCGCTGACCGCGGTATTTATTCCTCTCCTGTTGATGGGCGGAATTGTCGGAAGGCTGTTGCGCGAATTCGCGGTCACGCTCAGCGTAGCGATCGTGGTCTCTCTCTGCGTATCGCTCACCACCACGCCCATGATGTGCGCCCACTTCCTGAAATCGGAACACCAGATGAAGCGCGGGAGAATTTATCGCGCGAGTGAGCGAATGTTCCAATGGAGCGTGGATGTCTATGCCGCCGGATTGCGTTGGGTCCTGCGACACCAGCCATTTATGCTGGTCCTGACCGGCGCGACGATTTGCCTCAGTGTTTATCTGTATATCGTCATTCCCAAGGGCTTCTTTCCGCAGCAGGACACGGGACTGATGTCTGGAAATATTTTGGGAGCGCAGGATATGTCGTTCCCAACAATGCAGCAGAAATTGATGGAATACACGGATATCGTAATGAGCGATCCGGCGGTGAAAAACACGTCGGGGAACACCGGAGGCGGCGCCGAAAACACAGGCAGGATGAATATCGAATTGAAACCGATCGGAGAGCGAAAAGTCACCGTCGATCAAGTCATCGCGCGTCTCCGCAAGCGACTTGCTGTAATACCAGGCGCCACGATGTTCCTTCGGGCCAATCAGGACATCTCGGTCGGGGCGCGAATCAGCAGTTCGCAATATCAGTACACGCTGTCCAGTGAGAACTTGTCCGATCTTCTGGAATGGGCGCCGCGTGTCGAGCAGAAGATGAGGACAATGAAGAAATTGCGCGATATCGCCAGCGACCAGCAAACGCGGGGTTTGCAGGCGACGCTGGTGATCGATCGCGATACGGCGTCGCGCCTGGGGATTTCACCGGGCACGCTTGACAACACACTCTATGACGCATTCGGCCAGCGGCAAGTCGCGACGATCTATACGCAGTTAAACCAGTATCACGTGGTGCAGGAAGTTGATGCAACCTTCCGCGACAGCACCGATGCGATTCAGGGTCTCTATGTGCGATCGTCGAATGGAACTCAGGTCCCCTTGAGCGCGTTTACGCACTATGAGACGAAGAATACCGCCCTCGCGGTCAACCATCAGGGCCAGTTTCCCGCGGTCACGATTTCGTTCAACCTGGGTGAGGGAGTAGCCCTCGGTGAAGCTGTGTCAGACATCGAAGCGATGGTTTTGCAAATTGGGCTCCCCGCCGATATTCATCCGACGTTCCAGGGAAACGCGCAGGCTTTTCAGGCTTCGTTGTCAACGCAACCCTGGCTGATCCTTGCCGCGCTGATCGCGGTGTACATCGTGCTGGGAGTTCTTTACGAGAGCTATATCCATCCGGTCACGATTCTGTCGACGTTGCCTTCGGCCGGTGTGGGGGCGCTCCTCATGCTGCTGGCATTCCATACGGAATTGAGCGTCATCGCGCTGATCGGAATCATTTTGTTGATCGGCATCGTCAAGAAGAACGCGATCATGATGATTGACTTTGCCGTGGAAGCGGAGCGGTCCGGAAAGGGCCCCGAAGAATCCATCTATCAGGCCTGCCTGCTGCGTTTTCGGCCCATCATGATGACTACGATGGCCGCGCTGTTTGGCGGTTTGCCGCTGGCGCTGGCCACCGGCACCGGCTCGGAATTGCGCCGGCCTCTGGGCATCAGCATTGTGGGGGGGTTGATGGTCAGCCAGATCCTCACGTTGTATACCACACCGGTGATTTACCTATACATGGACCGGCTGCAAATGCGCTTCCGCCGGCGCAAGCCTGCGCCTGTGATTCCTGGCGAAGCTCCTCCTGCCTCGGCGTCTCTCGAAGGGCCGTCGCTGACTTAACCGCTGAAGTGCCGTAGAATCGGAGCAGATCGCTCCATGAAAATCTTTCCCGCCATTGCCGCTGCCTGCGCGCTGCTGGGGCTGGGAGTGACTCTGCTTGCTTACCAGGGCCGCGTGTTTGAGGATGACGATGAGGCCCCAGCACTCCCCACCGACGCGCATGAAAAAGCGGAATGGGCATTCGCGCGATATCACTTTCGGTCGGCTGATGAATTTGGCGGATACCGGCGCTTTCAGCTCTGGCGGGCGGATTATCCAAAAGCTGACCGCCAATTCACGATGGGAGTGCGCCGCCTCACGCGCCTGCACACCCGTGGGATCGAGCAAGTAGTGGACGCGGACTCGGACGAATTGTTCAACTGGCCGTGGATCTATATGGAGCACGGCAACGGTTGGAATCTCACCGAGGACGAAGCCCTGAGGCTGCGGCAGTACCTGCTGCGCGGTGGATTTCTACTTTCCGACGACACGCACGGAGATTACGAATGGGAGCAACTCGTCCGCGGATTGGAAATGATTCTCCCCGGACGGCCGATTGAAGATTTGCAAAACAACGATGAAATTTTTCACGTCATGTACGACCTGGACGACCGAGTCCAGATCCACGGAAC
>Ga0210388_10003579_pt1 | contig 12149 bp, 9 predicted proteins | sample IncBWC19OmetaG_FD_155485 | JGI IMG/M metagenome (GOLD analysis project Ga0210388, IMG submission 155485) | Forest soil microbial communities from Barre Woods Harvard Forest LTER site, Petersham, Massachusetts, United States - Inc-BW-C-19-O ... | reverse complement strand
GCAGGGAGAAAAACAGAAACGATGGTAGCGCCGGATTACTTCCCAGGCATTCGCATCGACGCCGTCCCATCCGAAGGTCCAGGCAAATGCGTCGACGGGTTTGTTGGTCCACGACGCAAGTTTGCGCGCACTCTCGCCAATTTCCCTCTCCAATGCGTCGGGCCCGAGTCCCACCAGGCGCTGATGCGTCAGCGTGTGGTTACCAATCGCATGGCCTTGAGCAGCCAACTCGGCAATCTGGGCCGGGCTCATCGGTTTCCAGTCCTCCCAGCTCTCGTCGCCGGGCTTGGAATTTGGATTAATCCTCGATCGGTAGAAAGCAAGAGCCTCGTCAGCGGCGCACTCCGCAAATGCAGGCACAACAAAAAACACACCACGGCCCCCGAAAGACTGCAGCAGCGGCGCCGCGACTGTGTAATTGCTCTCCCGGCCATCGTCAAAAGTAAACAAGAGAGGAGGCTTAGATCGAGCCTCCGATTCCGGAGGCTGCTTCCACAGCTCGGAGAAGCCTTCGAGACTCGTGATCGTGAAATGCCGTGACGCCCATTCCAGTTGCTCGCGAAGCTGAGATTCTAAGGCGACCGGGGTTTCGTGCATCCCCACAACCAGCCCTCGACATGGGTCTGAGCGCTTTTCGAGGCGGAGCGCAAACTCATCCACACGAACGGCAGCGGCGGCGTGAATCAGAAATGCTCGAGCCCGGCTTCTGAAATTCATCGCGCTAGTCCTTCAGTCTGGTTCATTGGGCTCGGCGCCAATCGTCAAATAAGCCCATCGCCATCCGCCGGCACAGGATACCAGTCGCGCGTTGGCAGGAGCTTGGCCTTATCGAGAAACCATCCGTTCGGCGCGTCGAACAAGCGCGCTTGAAATCCTCTCGCGCAAAATATTTTCTGCCTCTCGGGATCCTGGCTACGCAGCACAATCGCATCAACGATGTTTCTGTAGCGCGCGGTCAGCGCCCCAACAATCCGCAACCACTCGTCCGGCGGCACTTCCGGGTAAACATCGAGCACATTGAGCGTATTGATTTGTCCGCGATATCCTCGAGCGCGCTGGTTTACGGTTACCAGAATTTCCTGGTCGGGATGGCGGCTACGGAAAGCGAACGCTGCGACCGTGGTATCCCGGTCAGAGAAATAACGCCAGCGAAGGTAGAGTAAGTCCCGCATGGCAGTGAGTCTTGCCGAGGCGCAGAGGATCACTAAATCATTCGCCTGCTCGGCGGACACAAGCTGGCGTAGCGCCTCGGGGTGATCCGCATCAATTTTCAAGGGTCGAAGAAATCCCACAAGCGTGGAGATCGGACTGCTTGCAAGGCGCGACAGGAGTCGGCTCGAATTTCGTCTGTGCGCGAACTCTTCCGCCACCGGCGGCCAGCGAAGCACGCCGAATAATTCTCCGTCCGAGTACGGGATGGGGGCCGCTCCCGCCGCTTTCCACAAGGCCGCAGCCTCCGCGTTGGCTGAAGTACCAAACAGCGGCCACTGCTTTCCCAGCCGGGAGTACTGCAAAAAAACGCGGCCTCCGTGACCGCGATGCCGTTCGTCTACATAGAACGAACTGGAACCCATCAGGAGAATGGTTTTCGTTTCGGAGCAAAAAAGCTGCGGGCTGCACAAGATGCATCCCGCCAACTGATCGGCGGATCGTAATCCGAAGCCTAGCGGGTGCTGGGGTTGGCGCGCTGGGTTTTCCATCAGGAACCAGCGGAGGTGCGCCTCTACTGTTTCGGGGGTGCGGCCCGATTGAGCCGCGATGAAGTGCGCAACCTCGGCGATGTCTTCCTCTACGAGTGCAACCAGTTCGACGCGCGGAGTTTGTTCCTGTGGAATCACGTGGGGCGTCATTGCGCGGCTTCCTCGTAAATCTTCACCAGGTTCTCCGCCTGCCTTCGGAGCGTAAGCCTATCGAGGATGGTCTGACGCGCGGCCTGGCCGATTAGCACTCGCAGTTCGACGCTTCCCAACAAAGCTTGCAGCCCTTGCACGAGTTCCTCCAGGCCGTCGACAGGAATCAGCCATCCATTGCGGGTATGATCGATGATTTCGTCGATGCCTTGTCCACTGCACGCGATTACAGGTTTGCCGCAAGCCATCGCTTCCAGATAAACACATCCCAGCCCTTCGTACCGGCTAGGCAGCGCAAACACTGTGCAGCTGCGCATGGCGTCCGCCACTTCGGAACGGCTTCGACGCCCCAGAAATTGAACGCGATCGCTAACGCCAAGATCTCCGGCCAGGGCGGCGAACCGATCTCGATCCGCGCCCTCCCCGATAAGGCGGCATTGCAGGCCCGGATACGATTCTTTTACTTGAGCAAAGGCCCGAAGTACAAGCTCCTGTCCTTTTCCCGCCAACAGATTCCCGACAATCAGAATTGTTGCGTTCGAGTCTTGCACCGAGCCTGGCGCGAACTTGGCGGGATCAGTGCCGTTGTACACAACCTCAGCGGCAACGGCCGAGCCCATGCCATCGGCGAGCAATCGCCGCACCTTGTCGCTGATGCAGATCACCTTGCGGGCATTCTTGTAGACATTTGCAGAAGCTGTGCGTCGCCATCCCGCCGCGATTCCCTGCTGGAAGCAGCTGTTGAAAACGTCGAGACCATGAATGGTAACAACGAAGGGGATGCCGAGGCGCCGCAAAAGAAATGCCGCGGCATGGCCGCAGGGCAGCGCGGCGTGAGCATGGATCACGCTGATCGGAGAATTCCGGTGAAGTTGGCCCACTCTTCTCAGAAGAACAGCTCCCAAGAAACTACCGGCGCTCGAGAGGCCGAAGTTTCCCGGCAGTTGAGGATAGCGAATCCATTCTGCGGGATAGTCATGACTTGACCGCCGACGCGCGTGATATACCGAGTCAACCGCGATCACTGAAGACGTCACGCCATACGACTCGATCTGTTGAAGAGTCTCAGCTACAAAACAACCGCTCACTTCGTCCCCGTCGGAGGGATAGAAAGGAGTCAGCGTAAGGACATGCAGGTTTGCTGGTATGTCTTTCTCCACTAGATTCCGGGTGCGAACTGAGGCTGGATGTACAAAGTTTGAGGTTATCGGCTCTCACTGGTCTGCGGTGACCGTTCCAGAATCAGATCGGCGAGGCCGGCGATGGTCACGAAGCGCTGATCCTGCAGATCGCGCTCGGAAAACTGCATATCAAACCGTTGCTCGATCCCGGTCACGAATTCCACCACTTCCATCGAGGTAAGCCATCCCGCGTCGAAGTAGTTGGTGTCGCGCAGGGTTTCCGGCGCATTTTTCCCGATCTTCGCCCTGGCCACGAACCAGTCTGTGAGCCACTTCTCGACGATGGTTCTCAGCTCGTCACCTCTCTTCATCTTTCATCTTTCGATGGCCACGCAGCGTGCCGGGGAACCATCGCATCCCTTCAACTTCAAAGGCATCACGATGAGCTCCACTTCCGAAGCGGTTAAGGCCTTTAGGTTCGTCAGATATTCCACCAGCACGACTCCTGCCCCCAGAAGAACCTTGTGATTCGGAGAATCTTTGGGAGTTCCTCGCGAATGGGCGGGGTTATCCGGCGATGGCGTATCCATCGCGATGACCCGCACTCCTTTTTCCACGAGCCAGCGCGCGGCGTTTTCCGACAGAAATGGATATTCGCTATAGAACTTCATGTCTCCGAAATACTCGGACCAACCGGTGCGCAGGATCAAGCGAGCGGGAACTTTCTCGCCAAGCCGTTGCTTGAGGTCTGCGACATCGATCTCTTGCAGCGGGCGGCAGCCCGTGAAATCGGCCACCGTAGCCGGGCCGATCAGCACATCCAACGGAACATCATCGATGGTCTTGCCGTTCGGAATGAAGTGACGAGGTGCATCCGCATGAGTGCCAATGTGCGTTCCCAAGACGAGCTTCCGGGTCTCACGGCCTTCGATCCCGTGGCGGCCGAGAATCGTGATCTCGACCACGGGGTGCCAGTGCGTGGGAAACGTCATCATGCCTTCTTCGATCGGCAGGGAGAGGTCGATGATTTTCATGCGTCCAGGTTTCCGAAATTCAAGCGCAGTTCCTAAGTACGAATCTCAGTTAAGTGCGGATCTTTAGCAGGAGTATGGAGGCCATTCATCAGCGGGATACACCTGCGCTCTCAGTAGCGTGCGGCCGAAGAGACGGACCGGAACCCACCTGCAGCTTTTCCCCCACCAACTCGCGAATGCGAGACTTCTGCACTTTGCCGTTTGCAGTTCTGGGAAGTTCGTCAATTGCAATGTAGCGGGCGGGCTGCTGATGTTGCGCCAGATGGCCTTTTGCATGCGCGACCACCATCTCCAGAATCGACTCGAGTTCCCTGCCCGCATCGAGTTTCAGGACGGCGACGACGTCCTCGCCATAGAGTTCGTGCGGGATACTCACCACGGCGACGTCGGCAACGCCGTTGACCTGCATCAACGCTTCTTCGATTGCCGCCGGGCTTATGTTCACGCCTCCCTTGATGATGACGTCCTTCTTGCGGCCGGTAATACAGAGTGCGCCGCGATCATCAAGGCGGCCCACGTCCCCGGTGGGAAACCAGGTTGAGGCGTCCATTTCCAGCAAGCTTCCCTCAGCGTCGAGGTAACCGGCCATGAGATCGGGCGTCAGGATCTGCACTTCTCCATCCCCGCCCGTCGCAACCAGCTCTCCTTCATCGCTTACGACGCGCAAGCCCACTCCCGGCAGGGCCTCGCCCACATAACCCGGACCGTTGAGATTGCCCTGCGAAAGACCGCTCTGAGAGCGGGCGGTAACAAACAGAGTCTCCGAGAGCCCGTAATTCTCGACCAACCGCACGCCGTACCTGGTTTCGAACTCATCCTTCACCTTGAGCGGAAGCGGAGCGAACCCCACGAACGCGTGGCGCACCGAGTTGCGGCAAAACTCCTCGCCGGTGCGGCCGCGATCCATTCTCAACAGGATGGACAATACAGTAGGGGCCAGCCAAAGAGCATTCGCTCGGTTGTTGCGAGCCTTGTCCCAGAATTTCAGACTCGATCGAGCATCGAACACGTGATCGATCACCACGCTTGCGCCGCACAAGAATGGCAGAACCAGCAGATTGTAGAAGCCGCCCATGTATGCCATTGAAAGCGTCAGATAAAACCGGGAATCCTGATCGATTCCTTGAGACTTGGTGAAGGCGGCCGCGTTTCGAAACATTCGTCCCACTCGATGCGCCAACCCCTTGGGCCGGGCGGAGGTGCCCGAGGTGTACATGATGACCACCAGATCCTCTCCGACTGCGGTTTCAAGAGGCACGAATTCGCCGCCGGGGAGAGCGTCAATCACGATCGGGGCGGAGTCGTTCGAGTCCGCAACAGCTTCTTGCGCGGTTGCCAGAACCAGCACGTTCGCGTGAAAACCTTTGATTCCGCCAGCGCAGGTTCCGCTTGCCACCAGGAGTGCGGGCCGGCAACTCGCCAGTATGAATTGGACATCTCCCTGGCTGAGTGCTGGATTGATGGGCACGATGACTGCCCCAAGATAAATGCAGGCGAAATAGAGGATTGCCAGTTCGCAGCAGTTCGGAACCATGACTCCGACCCGGTCGCCTTTGCGCACGCCTCGCCGGCGGAGTTCCGCGGCCACGGCGCAAGCTTGCCGGTGAAACTGCCCGTAGGTAATTTCACGGCCCGTGACGGCGTCCACAAGAAAGACCTGGCTCGCGCGGCGGACCACAACCCTCATGATCGTTTCGCGGATCGTCATTGCATCGCCAAGGGAGTAGGTTGAGCCGCCTTCATGAGATTTGAGATCGCCACCCACCGGTCGATCTGTCCGCGATAAGCGTGGTTGGAGTCGAGACGGAGAATCGCGCGGCCGGGAACATCCATTTCGAAGCGGGGAAAATGGCCAGCGGTGATCACAATTCCTTCCGGCATTAAGAGCTGATCGATCGAAGCAGAGTCAGCGCTACCCGGCGGGCAAAGAAGCAGCGCGACGCCGATTCCAAGATCGAAGTGCATACGGTCGGAAAAATCCGCCATCTGCCAGCAGTTCTCAGGCGCTCCGGCCGGCAAGTCGCCGTGTACCACTACATTGCTGAAGGTCTCTGAGCAATGCTGTAGCAGAGCCCGGTTCGGGTTACCGTAGATCATGATGCAGAAATCGCCGCAGCGTTGGGCGGTGGTCATGATCACGTCTTCCATGTAGCTGGAGAACAGGCGTTTCGAGCGCACTGGCAAGATTCTCTCCGCGCCCACGATCTCTTTGAGGGACGCAGGCCACTCCGCCGCCCACGCACCTCCATCCCTGTCAATCAGAAACAACGGCACGCTGTTGCCCGTCATCCTCAAGACCTGATCGAGCACTTCGAAGGAACCGTAGATTACCCTGCCGAGCACGACTGGACCTTCGGCCAGCACGAGGTCTGCCAGGACGAGATCTTGGGAAGGTGATTCGGATGCGACCAGTTCCAGCACCGGCCGGGCGCGCCGTTTGGCACAGGTGACGGCCATTCCGTCTACCAGCGATTGCACCGCCGCGAGCGAACTGCTGATGCTGTGCGCGGAAATGCCCGGCGCGGCGAACGAAGTGAGCATCTCGCGCGCCCTGGCGGCCGCCGCTTTCGGCAAACTGGCGGCCACGCGGTTCAGATCGTCTTCGTCCAGGTTCACGGGGTCGAGTTTCCCCATGGCAACCACCAGACGGCGCAGCTCAGCTCCATGTTTACGTGCGGCCGCGGCAACCTTGGGAAGAAACGAAGAATGAAATTGGCTGAATCCCATCGCCACCGACATCATGTCGTACAGTTGCATCTGCGACATCAGCGGACCCATAAATTCTTCGGCGGCATCCATCACATCGAAGAGGTCGATGCCAGTTTCGATTCCAAGGTGATCGAAGACAGCCACGGCAATTTCAGTAGGAACGTTGCCCGCGCTTCGTCCCAATCCGTAAAGCGTAGTGTCGATGAAGGTGGCGCCGCAACGAACTGCTTCCACGCTGTTGGCGACGGCGAACTGCAGATTGCTATGTCCATGGAACCCCAACGGGCAGGGACAGAGGTCGCGCGCCGCACTCAAATACCTGCGTACGTCGTCGGGAAACATGCTGCCCGCGGAATCAACGCAGTAAATCACGTCCGCCCCGGCCGCGGCGCCTTCTCGCGCCTTCTCGCCGAACGTGGCGGCCGAAACGCCATAGGTCTTCATGAAGTTGAGGCAAGTTTTCAACCCCAACTCTTTGGCTAACGCCAGGTAAGGATAGGCACCCTCGATTTCCGGAGCGCTATAGCCGACGCGGACAAAATCCAGACCGGCAGCGCGCGCCGACTTTAGTTGGTCGGCCGTCCCAATTCCAGGAATGAAGAAGCATCCAATCTGCGCGTTCGGTGCGGCCCGCTTAGCCGCTTCAATAAGCCGCTCGTCGGTGGTCGGCATGTTGCCCTTGCCGGCCTTCATGGCGCCTAAGCCAACGCCGTGACCTACTTCAATCCAGCGAAAACCAAGCCGGCCCAGAACTCCAGCCAGGATCGCGGTGTCATTTTCTGTGAACTTGAAATCTACGGCGTAGCTTCCATCCCGCAGCGTGCACTCCAGGATTTCCACTCGCTGGGCGGACGGCCCTTGCGGCGTCAAATCGTTCTTCAACCGCGATCCTGACGGATCCGACATCGCCGCTTCTCCCAAACGCCGCAAACAAGCTGATGGTTCGCTGATTTATTGGAGCCAGTATACTACCAGTTCCAAGTCCGAGGATTGGGTACTGCGGATGGGATCAGCGCACTGAATGAGCCACTGATGCGGGCGCTGGCACCGGGTCGGGACGCCTCCGGAATACCGCCGGTGCTCTTCCCGGATCGAGTTCCGGAAGCATATCCATCAGTCCAAAAGCCGCAACCCAGAAGAAGACGCAGAGGTAGGAGCCCACTGCAAATAACCAGTCTTCAAAGCAGGCATGTACCAGACCCGCGATTGCAACCAGCGCGAATGGAATGCAGGGATGGTACGGATCCCCAGTCCTTCGCATCCATTTGTAGATTCGAACCAAAACCCGGACCAGCATAAAAAGTAGGACCAGGAACGGCACGGCACCCAGCAAACCCATGTATTCAGCCAACGCCAGATAGCTGTTGCCGTGTTCCCGATTCGTCCCTTCTTTCGTATAAATCGAAGAATCACCGAGATCCTGCCGAAGATCTCCCAGTTCACTGGTGCCGAACCCGCTACCGAACCACGGGTGCCGTTTGACTACGGAAAGGGTCTCAATCCATGGGGAAAGGCGCGACCCGAACATGCCGTGGTACGTGCCCTGCTCCTTATAAAGAACTCTTCCCGTGAACTCCGAAACCCGCGCATCCATGCCGGAGGGATTGACCACCGCCATGACGGTAAGGAAGAAGACACAAAGGAAAGCGCATCGCATCAGCAACCGCTGGCGCCGCAAGGCCACGGTAAGCACCAACACAACGATCGCAGCACCCAGAATCGAGGCACGCGAGTTGGCCAGGTAGAGGAGGCCGCCGCACAAGATCAAGGCGAAAAATCTGCGCTGCCTCAAGCCCCGAGTCTCAGCGATCAACGCCGCCCACAGCAAGATTGGAACTGCCGCAACGCCGATGATCGCACCCAGCGCATTGGGGTTTCCAAAGACGCCGAAACCCAGCGCGTAACTCGCCGCCGAGACATAAACGAGCACTTCACAGGCCAGCACAAGGCCGTTGATGAATTTTTCTTTCCCTCCGCCGATCGCGACGCGCGCTCCCGAGGACACATAAAGGAACAGCAAGAACAGGCTGAGCACTTTAAGCAGGGCCGTTCGCGGCACTTCGGAAACTACGGCGGAGACCAGCGCGGAAAGCACGCAGAACAAAGCCACCAAATGGAAGGCTCCGAAGTGTCGCGCCCGTGGACTCTTAATCCAGATGACGAAGCCGCCTAAAGCCCCAACCCCCAGGAAAAGCCAGCGCAGAGACATGCCTGTTCCATAAAACGGCAGAAATGACCCTGCCCAAAGAAAAGTGCCCATTAATAGAGGGAAGAATATGTCTTCAAAGTGGCTCAAGGCGGCGAGGGAAATCTGCACGGCCAGAATCGCCCCGAGGTACTCGGTGTTGGCGAACCAGCCTGGGCGGCGCTCCATCATCAGGAACAGCGCCAGAAAAGTAATCATTCCCAGCGGGAGAAGAATCAACTGAATCCGGCTTCTCATCGATCCCCCGCCTGTATAGATTCGGTGGCTTTCACCAATCCCTCAGCCCATGCCGCCGGAGAGTAGGCCTCGATTCGTTTCTGGCTTCTGAAACCCATTTCGGCGCGCCGCACCGAATCGCCCGCCAGGCCCGCCATGGCCGCGGTGAGCTCAGACGGATCTCTGGGGGAAACGACAAATCCGTTCCCGCCATCCTGCACCAGATCCGCCACGCACCCCGCAACCGAAGTTGCAATCACTGGCAAACCGCACGACATCGCTTCATTCACCACCAGACCCCAGGTGTCACTATGAGTTGGAAAAATCAAAGCGTCGGCCAATGCGTAAAACTCCGGCAACTCCTCGCGCTGTACAAAGCCCGGGAACTGAATCGTTCCCGGCGCCACTCGGGACGCTTGCTCCATCAGTTCGGAGCGGTCGGCGCCATCTCCTACAAATACTAAACCAACTTGGGCGCGGACCTCGTCGTCCAGCCGAGCATACGCTTCCACAAGCTCGAAAACTCCCTTGGCTCGAACCAATCGGCCAACGTAAAGAAAGAACCGTGGCGGCAGTGCGTGGCGGGCGCGCACCTGCGTCTTGGTCTGTCCGGCCTTGTCCGCCAACGCCGCGAATAGCTGAACATCAACAGCGTTTGGCGCTGTGAAGATGCGTTGATCCGGTATTCCCAGGTCTTTCAGATATTTCAATGAAGATTTTCCCGGCACCACGAAGCCCGCACACAGCTTCAGGAAGCGCGCTTTCATGAATTCCACAAGAAGGCGCCCTCGCCGCTGATCTAACGCCGTGCTTTCCGACCAAAGCAGCAGCGGCACTCGATGCGCTCTTGCCCAATAAGCAGCCTCCCAGGAGGCCAGATAATTGTATCCGCCGCACAAGACAGCGTCAGGCCCGCTCTTGTTCAGGGCTGAAAGCACTCCCCGATTGATCAGGACGTTATACCTGCCGAAACGCCGCCGCCAGGATGGGAGCACAGTGTACTGGAACTCGATCTCATCTTTATACACCCGCCACTGGCGCAGACTGGGATCGCTCTCGGAGAGAAAAATCACTTGCAGATCAACTTCCGGTCTCAACGCCAGCGCATTGAAGACCGGAATCCGGTAGGGCGCAATGATCTCCGTGATTATGACGAGCTTTGGGATCAAGCAACGCACTCCGGGCAAACCTGTTCATGGAACGCCACACCGCGGGAGTCCGAATCGCGATCGTAGCGAAGATTTCCGGACGAGTCTCGAGTCAAGATCGTGAGTCCTTCCTCTGCACCTGCGCCAGACGGGTGAAAATAGCTTCCCACTGCCGGGCGACCACGTCCCAACTAAAGCGAGCCATGTGAGTACGCCCGGACTGGCCCAGTTGGCGACGCAATCCCGGATTTGCGAGTAGTTGCGCCAAGTGCGTCATGAGCTCGTCGTCTGTACCGGCAAGGAATCCCGTTTCGCCGTTTATTACGGACTCGGGTTCGTAATCCTTGCGCGCGATGACCGGCAAACCGCTGGCCGCAGCCTCCATCAAAACTCTCGGCGATCCCTCCCATCGGGAGGGGAACAGAAAAATGTCGGCCGTGCGATATTCCTCACGAAGCGTCTCCCGCCCCAGCAAGCCAGGCATCGCGACATTCGCCAGTCCTCGCGCGCGGTCCCGTAATTGTTGAGCCATCACGCCATCGCCCACAATCACAAAATCCGCCTGAGGATATCGTTGTGCGGCATCAAGAACAACTTGGGGCCCCTTGAACATTCTTAGCGCGCCCACAAAGAGCACACGCGGCCTCGAATTCGCCGGCCTCTCCCAATTAGGTGTGAAGAACTCCGTATCCACTCCGGTCGGGACTACTTCGCTCGGGAGGCCATAATTCTTCGCCAGACTCTGCTTTACGAATGCGGAGTTGCTGAACAAATAGTCACACCGTAAAGAAGTCTGCTCGATGAGCCTGATGGCCTGCGGAGTAATCGTTTCATCCCGCCAGTCAGTTTGCGACTCGATTGTACCTGCGATCACGCCACGGCTCCGCCGCCGTGATCGCAGCTTCAGATAACATCGGCTGGCCGGAGATGCCTTCAGATAGAACAGAATATCCTGGCCGCCGAACAGGTACCGGGCCAGTAAAGGAATCGTCTGCAGACGATCTGGAAGCTGGATCAAGCGCGTGTTCGGCCGGCTGCTGACTTCTGCGGCGGGAGGTCCGTGCACAAACATGGTCACCGAAAAACGATCCGGACTCAACCGGCTGACGATCTCCCGCGCGTTGATCATCTGGGCGTTGGTCAAGCCCTCGTCCGCGAGAGAGTCGACCAATATATGGACCGGCTTCATTTCAGTTTTTCTCGCTACTCGCTTTGGATTTCGCCTAGCCGACAGCACCGGTACTCGCGTTCACCTCTGCCTGGGAAAAGGTCATCCCAATCTCATGCACCCGTGCCCGCAAATACGCCTCTGAAAATTGCCGGGCACTAGACTTTCGCAGATGTGCAAGCGCAACCTCAAGCAATCGGCGACGTTCCGGTTTACCCACCGCGATTGGCAAAGCCATTTTTTCTCCCGGATCGGCTTCGAGGTCGAACAAACATTCGGTACGAGTCTCGAAATTGATCAGCAACTTGTATCGCGATTCGCGGACTGACAGCAGCCGCCCGCCCCGGCGCTGCTCGGGCTCAAAGGGATTCGTGCAGCCGGCAATGCACTCTGAAATTGCTGGCTCACTCCATGCAGTTCCGTCCTGGATATGTTGCCAGTGGTTTTGTCCTTGAAATTCTGCTGGGATTGGCGCACCTGCCGCTGCCAGCAGCGTGGGCGCAAGATGCAGCAGGCTGAAAGGATTGCGTGGAAGCTCTTTTCCAACCGCTCCCGGAACCCGGAGCAGGAGAGGAACGTGAATCAGCTCTTCGATTAGAGAAGGAGCATGGTAGCGGCCGTCGTGTTCCAGAAATTCTTCCCCGTGATCGGCAGTAAATGCAAAGACGCAATTCTCCCAGAGTTTTGATCGGCGTAG
>Ga0210388_10003578_pt1 | contig 12150 bp, 12 predicted proteins | sample IncBWC19OmetaG_FD_155485 | JGI IMG/M metagenome (GOLD analysis project Ga0210388, IMG submission 155485) | Forest soil microbial communities from Barre Woods Harvard Forest LTER site, Petersham, Massachusetts, United States - Inc-BW-C-19-O ... | reverse complement strand
AACTTGCCCGACTTTTTATCATCATCGGGCTGCCTTATAGTTTTAAGGAGCGATGTTTTCATCGCCTCTGGGTTTTATTCGTCTTTCTTTTGCAGCGCAACGGAGTTTTCCATTGAAACAGCTGATTTCTCGATCTTCAGGCGTATCCCGTTTTCCACTTCTATAATAAAGGTTCTTTCGCTTATTTCAGCAATTTTACCATGTATTCCGCCAATGGTAATGATCTTGTCGCCTTTCTTAATTCCCTCTTTGAACTTGTTCTGATCCTTTTGTTTTTTCATTTGAGGGCGTATCATGAAAAAGTAGAATACTACAACAATAAGAATTATAGGAAGAAAAGAGATAAGCGGACTTTGTCCTGGTTGGGGAGCACCCATTAAAATAATTGAATTAAGCATATTTGGTTTTATTGATATTTAGGAACTATGATATTTGATGTAATAGTAAGTATCTTGGTGTTAGGCTGGCAATTGGTGACAAGGGTAACCATTTTCTCCACTTTGCCCGATTTGCCACTGCTGTCGAAGGTGACGTCAATCTGGCTTTCTTCGCCCGGTTTTACTGTGCCCTTAGGATAGTGAGGAACTGTGCAGCCGCAACTTCCATTAGCAGAAGAGATTACCAGGTCAGTGCTTCCTGTGTTCTTAAACTTAAATGTATAGGAAACCTTTTCACCTTGATTTATTGTCCCAAAATCGTGGGTTGTATCTGTAAATGTCATTACCGGTAACTTACCGTTAACATTTACCAGGTCTGATGACAAACCCGTATTGTTATTACCGCCATTGCAGGAATACAATACTGAGCCTAAAGCAATTACTGAAAGAAAATAAACTAACCTTTTCATGGGGATATGGATATTTAACAGACCAAAAGTAATATTATTCAATTAATCCCCTGCCAACCTTAACAAATTGTTTTTTACTACGGAGCTCCTTCACAATAGCATCTAATATGCCATTAATAAAGGTATTGCTCTTAGGTGAGCTGTAAAGCTTCGATATCTCTATGTATTCGTTCAAGGAAACTTTTACGGGTATGGCGGGAAAATTCATTACTTCGGTAATGGCCATTTTCATAAGCAGCATATCCATTGATGCTATACGTTCAGGTTCCCAGTTGGCTATTTTTTTGCCAATCAACTCCATGTTCTCGGTATCGCTCAATATGGTTTTACGGAAGAGTTCAAGCATAAAATCCATATCGTCATCTGCCTTATACAATGGCATAAGCGCTAATCCGCCTTCTTCGGTAATACTCTCGATTGTCTTTACAACACAAATATTAGCCAGCATATAATCGCTTGCCCAGTGTATGTTCTTTTCAAAAAGGTGGTGCTTTAACAGTTCGTTATCTGAAAGGAGTTTTTTGTAAACAGAAGCAATATACTTCCTGTCTTTTTCAAATGTTTGCTCCTCATCATTCATGTATGCTGCATATTCAGGAGAAGCGGTAACCAATTGGTAAAGTTTTTTCACCAGGTCATCTTCTTCTGAAGTAAGGCCCATAGTCCTTGATTTCTTTTCCGCTGCAAGCACCGCTGAGTTTTCAATAAGCAGTAATGCTTTATTCTCTATATACTTGCGGTTAGGGTTAATGTCTGCGGCGGTAGGAATATGCTTCTTTTTGCGCTCCTCAAGGGTTCTGTCGGCCTGGCGGCGGATTTCAATAAGTAGAAGGAGGATGTATATATAGAGGTCGTATATCTTTTCTATGCTCGCAACCAGTTCTCTTTCTTTAGCAGGCATATTCTTTTCTTCACCCTGGAAGAATGAATAAAGTGTTTGCAATACCTTTATGCGAAGATACCTTCTGTTAAGCATAAATAAAGAACGTTTTTATTGTCAATGTATATTTTAACCTAATCTTAAACTTTATCTGTATCTCAATTATTAATTACTAATTATTAATTGCTAATTAGTGATTCAGTTTTACCTTTCCAATTGCTTCAATACGCTTTTCAGCAACCTTGTTAGCGGCTAAATAAGTTGGTATGTTTTCTTGCTTAGCTATGCGGAAGATTTCCTTTGTAATGTCGTATATCTTATCAGCATGCTGCATTGCGCGTTGCTTATTGTAGTTTCCACCAAGTTCGGTATATACGTTTATCAGTCCGCCTGAATTGATAACAAAATCAGGAGCATATATAATACCTTGTTTTACCAAAGCTTCTCCATGTACTTTTTCGTCAGCTAACTGATTGTTTGCAGAACCTGCTATAATAGAGCATTTCAAACGCGCTAGGCTATCGTTATTTACGGTAGCGCCTAATGCGCAGGGAGCGTAAATATCCACATCAATATCATAAATAGCATTCAGTGCTACTACTTCCGCTTTGTATGTCTTAGCTACTTCTTTCAGTTTCTCTTCATTAATATCGGTAATGTAAACCTTAGCACCTTCATCGCTAAGCAGTTTTACCAGGTATTCACCAACATTGCCAATACCTTGTACCGATACCTTTTTGCCCTTCAGGCTATCGTTGCCCCATTTTTCATTGGCAGCTGCTTTCATTCCTAATAGCACACCATAAGCGGTAACCGGAGAAGGGTCGCCACTGCCACCCATTGATTCAGGTATGCCGGTAACGTGCTTGGTTTCCATGCGGATGTATTCCATATCGCGGCTGCTAGAGCCAACGTCTTCAGCGGTAATGTATTTACCGCCCAAGTCGTCAACAAAACGGCCAAAGCGTCTCATCAAGGCTTCATTCTTAATGGTCTTTGCATCGCCAATAATTACCGATTTGCCACCACCCAGGTTTAATCCTGCAACTGATGCTTTATAGGTCATACCTCGTGAAAGGCGCAATACATCATTTAATGCATCTTGTTCAGTACCATATTTCCAAATACGGCAACCGCCTAAGCTAGGGCCCAAAACTGTATTGTGCACAGCTATAATAGCCTTTAGTCCGGTAGCGTTATCATTACAAAACAATACTTCTTCGTGGTTGTAGGTCGACATTTGAACTGTTACGCCACTGTCAACGCTGCCCGATGTCTTTTTAACTTCCTTAGTTTCAATCATACTAAATAGGTTTATTCGGTAGAATATCGTTAATTTTGTGTTTTCTTATTTATGGGGAATAATTGCTTAGAGTGGGGCAAAGGTATATTAAATTTAATACCTGCCCAAAAAAACCTGAGCACCCAATGTAAAGCCATGAATAAGGCAGATAAAGTGCTTAAAACAAGAGACAAAATAATACTGTGAAATCGCTCCTTCATCTCAATAAATATTTCTTCAAATACAGGGTTAGGCTTATATCGGGTTTACTCTTTGTAATCCTGTCCGGTTGGTTCAAGGTTTATTCTACGCCTTACGTGCGCCAGGGGATAGATTATGCCAATAGCATGGTTAATACCTCTCCTGCCGGAATACCTTTGGCAGTAAGCCATTTGCTGTATTATGTGGCTATTGTACTTGTAATGGCGTTGGTTAGCGGCTTCTTTCTGTTCTTAACCCGTCAAACCCTCATAGTTACTTCACGCCTTATTGAGTACGACCTTAAGAATGAGGTTTTTGAACATTATCAAAAGCTTGATATGGCTTTTTATAAGCGCAATAATACCGGCGATTTGATGAACCGTATAAGTGAAGACGTTGGTAAGGTTAGAATGTACGTTGGCCCCGCATTAATGTACACAGTGAATACGATTACGCTAATCGCCATAACTCTGACGGTAATGTTACAGGTTAATGTAAGGTTTACTTTACTTGTATTGTCACCTATGCCATTGCTATACTTTTCTATTTACTACATAAGTAATCTTATAAATAAGAAAAGCACTTCAGTACAACAGCAGTTATCAATATTGTTTAATAAGGCACAGGAAACCTTCTCAGGGATAAGAGTAGTGAAGTCATACAAGCTTGAAAGGACATTTATTAACGACTACGAAAGGGAGTGCGAGGATTATAAAAAGAGGAATATGAGCCTGGCAAAAATTGAGTCATTGTTCCAGCCTTTTTTAATGATGCTTGTGGGCCTTAGTACTGTGCTTGTAGTGTATATAGGTGGTAGAGATGCCATGCAGGGCAAGGTTACTATTGGCAATATTGCTGAATTTATGATTTACGTTACTAACCTCACTATGCCGATTGCGAGTTTAGGGTGGATCACTTCTATTGTACAACGTGCCGCTGCTTCACAAACCCGTATAAATGAATTTTTAAGGACCGAGCCAACTATAAAAACAAATACTGCACATAATATTGAAGTTAAAGGCGAGATTGAATTTTCGAATGTCTCTTTTGTTTATCCTGATTCTGGAATTAAGGCATTGCAAGAAGTATCTTTTAAAGTCGCTAAGCAGGAATCCTTAGGGATAGTTGGAAAAACTGGAAGCGGTAAATCTACCATTGCTCAGCTTATATGTAGGATGTACGATACCACTTCAGGAACTATTTATGTTGATGGAATTGATGTGAAGAATATTCCTTTGTCACAATTGCGTACCCAAATCGGGTATGTTCCTCAGGAAGTTTTTCTTTTCTCAGATACTATTGCAAACAATATTGCATTTTCAGTTTCTGACCAGCATACAGATAGGGATGAACTTAAGAAGCAGGTTGAGAAAGCTGCCAAAGATGCGGTGATATATGATAACATAATGGAATTTGAAGAGGGCTTTGAAACCATGGTAGGCGAGAGGGGGATTACACTTTCGGGTGGACAAAAGCAGCGTGTTTCAATTGCACGTGCTATGTTAAAAGCCCCGACTATTTTACTTTTTGATGATTGTATATCTGCTGTAGATACAAAGACTGAGCAGGAGATATTGATGAATATTGAGGAGTTGATGCGTGGACGAACAACATTAATTATTAGCCATCGTGCTTCTTCGGTTAAACTGTGCGATAAGATTATTGTATTGGATAAGGGAAGGGTTATAGAACATGGCACACACGAGGAATTGATAAGCCGCAAGGGTGCTTATAGGGAGATGTATGAAATGCAATTAACTGAAGATGTTTCTTCAGTAAATTAAGAATTACGAATTAAAAATTACGAGTTGAAAGACGATAATATAGTTCAGCATAAGAGTTTTGTATTCGCTATACGGATAGTAAATGTCTATAAGCATCTGATATTAGAGAAAAGGGAATTTGTTTTATCAAAGCAATTATTACGCTCTGGAACATCTATTGGAGCAAATATTGAAGAGTCGATAGGTGGGCAATCTACTAAGGATTTTCTGGCTAAAATAAGTGTCTCGTATAAGGAAGCCCGAGAAGCAATCTATTGGTTGAAATTGCTTCAGGCTACTGAGTATCTTAGTAAAAAGGAAGCGCAAAGTTTGTTGAATGATGCAAACGAAATCTGTAAAATACTTAGTAAGATACAGATTACTACAAAAGCTCGAAATATTAGTAATTCGTAATTTTTAATTTGTAATTACTCTTGCAAAAGATTCTTCTCCTTTCAGATACGCATGGATACATAGATGATGCCATGTGCAAGTATGCCGAACCGGTAGATGAAATATGGCATGCAGGTGATATTGGCACTATTGAAGTGTTTGATAGGTTAAATAAGATTAAGCCTGTGCGTGCCGTATATGGTAATATCGATGGACAGGAAATAAGAAAGGTCTGCCCCTTGCATCAACGCTTTTATTGCGAGAAGAAAGAGGTATGGATAACCCATATTGGAGGTTATCCGCCAAATTATACTCCATCATTACGTTTGGCATTGCTTCAAAAGCCGCCGGGAATATTCATTTGTGGCCATTCTCATATTCTAAAGGTTATCTACGATAAGAATCTGAATGTTCTCCATATTAATCCGGGTGCAGCAGGCCGTGAAGGTTTCCATAAAGTTAGGACCATGGTTCGTTTCGTTATAGATGGAGATAACATAAAAGACATGGATATTATTGAGTTAGGGCCAAGAAGTGCAATGTCTTGAGCTTTATTCCACAATAAACTTTCCATTTACCAAAGTATTTCCTTCTTCAATCAATTTATAGAAATACATTCCCTTATTTAGGTTATTTCTGTTAATTATAATTGAATTAGTGTGAATATTATCTATGACCATTACTTCTCTGCCAAGCATATCATACACTTTCAGATTGGCCTTTTTAATCGGAGTCGATGTATTCACCTGCAATGTAGCTTTGGAACTAAAAGGGTTAGGGTAAATAATAGCCGTGTTTTTTAATGTTTCCATGTTTATTTCATTCACTCCAAGTAAGTCAGAATCGCACACAAAAGACTGAGAAGTGTAGAAGGTCTTTATATGCGGTACATATTTTTGCAGAAGAGCCACGCTGCTAATATTGTTACCTGAAAACGATTGTGCAAAAACTAATGCGATATCTAAAGATTTAGCATCTCCGGCATTAAGGGTTAATGGTCCTGTACTGCTTAAGCCTCTTACATCCTGAGGTGCATATTTTGCACTTACCATGGACCATCCAATAGTAGAATCCGGGAAACTGGGGAACATATAATTAGTGTTTGTGTCGCTGCTCATGTATCCTGTTCCTCCATAGGTTGTATGTGTTTTGTCACCCCAAATGCTTTGCATGTAATTATAATACATAGTATCACTTGATGGATTTCCTTGTACTGTGAAATCATTGTTGTAGAATTGGAAATGGTTCATAGGGTCACACATGTAAACAACTGCCTGTGCTGGGGGGGTATCATGATATCCCCATTCACCTGCAAATTGTCCACTTCCGTCAGGGTCTGTTGGTTCACCATTATAGCAATACCAATAGTTGTTTGCTGAATCACAGCCAATATAATCATCACCTCCATTACCAATATCCATATCACACCAATAACCGTAATAAACATTATTATAGTTGTTTTTCGAGCGATTATAAATATCGTAGTGCATAAATGTAGTTTCGTAAACAACACTATCTGATGGGTTATTAAACTGATACACCATTAAGTGTACTTCTATTTTAAATTTTTTGCCTCCTGATTCTCCGTGTTTAGCACCACGGTCATCATTAAATATAACATACATAGCCTGGTCTCCACGTATCAATGGATAGTCTCCACCTGTAGGGTCGTAATAACCATTTTTGTTAGAATCCATGTATGGGGCAAGGTGAGCCATTTCTCCTAACGCAGTATTTCCATCACCAGGCCAGTTAAGAATCGATGCGGGTATCTTAGTTCCAAATAATCCTTTTCTAAAACTATCTATGGTCGATTTATTTACTACCCATAATTTATTCCATAACGTATCCTCATGTGGAGAATAGTTAGCGCTGTCCATTATAGGACCAGGCCAAAAGTCGCTCCCATTCTGATGATATGTCTGTGCAGCAACATGTAGCTGTCCGCCTGCATCAATTCCACCAACCCATAATGAACCACAGAAAATGGTTGAGAGATTACTTCCTTTAGGTGCAAAATATGCTGGAAGACTTTTTTTATGATTGAAATCTAGTGTGCCGTCAGCTGAAAAATATGCATCTATGTAGTTTATAGCTAATGTATCATCTGCAGGAACTTTTATTTGGGAAAGTGTGGCATTATGCAGCACAATGTTTAATAGAACCGAGGAAAGGATAATTTTTGTATTCATGGTTTGGGGCTTTAGTAGTACAAAGAGAAGGTATAACACTATAAATAAAAAGGACTAATGATTGAATGACGGGAATAACTTAGTGAACTCCGTTTATTGAGGATAATCCTAATAGATTGATAATTAGATACACATTGACTTATTCCTTACTCCGCACCCCTTGCGACTCAACCCCTCACGTAATTCACTCAACGCCTCACGTTACTGGCTAAGTGGGTAAGCTAAAATCCTGTAATTTGACTACTTTTAGCATTGTTAAATGTTTTGTATGCGGCTTAGGTTAATTTCAATCATCTTCTTATTTGCAATTTGCTCCACAAATCTTTTTGCCCAGGCATTAAGGGCTGATTCACTATTGGCATTGCTAAAAGCAGATAAAGATGATACAAGCAAGGTAAAGCATTTGAATAACCTTTGCAGGACTTATATAGCATCCGGTAAAACAGATACGGCATTAATACTAGGTAATCAGGCGCTCTCTCTAGCCGAACAACTCAAGTACCCAAAGGGTTCGGCTTTTGCTAATAATTCACTTGGTAATATCTGTTATTATAAAGCAGATTATAACGGAGCACTTGATTATTATATGAAAGCACTTAAAACCTATGAAGAGATTGGTGATAAGAAAGGTATATCCAGAAACACCGGTAATATGGGTGTGATATACGAAAGGCAGGGTGATTACCCTAAGGCGCTGGAGTACGATACAAGGTCCTTAAAAGCTGCAGAAGATTTAGGGGACAAAAAGGAAATTGCTCGGAATACAGGTAACATAGGAGTGGTGTACGAAAGACAAGGAGATTATATAAAGGCACTCGAGTATTCTTTTAAATCGGTAAAGGATTACGAGGAGATTGGAGATAAGGAGCAGGTAGCAAAGAATACTGGCACTATTGGAAATATTTATAGCGATCAGGGTGATTATTCAAAGGCGTTGGAGTATTATTATAAAGCTTTGGGTATGTATTCTGAAAGAAAGAATAAGAGTGGCATTGCAGAAAATACCGGCAATATTGGGAATGTGTATTACAATCAAGGTAGCTATCCCAGGGCATTAGATTACTATTTCAAAGCTCTCACTATCTATGATAGTATAGGTGACAAGAGCGGCATTGCAGAGAATAATGGCAACGTTGGTAACGTTTATTATGCTATGGGTAATTACCCAAAGGCTCTCGAATATTATTTGAAAGATCAGGCAACGGAAGAAGATATAGGAGATAAATACAGCAATGCTACAGCAACAGCCAATGTAGCTGATGTATATTATAGTCAGAAGAATTATTCAAAAGCATTGGAATATGATTTTAAAGCCTTAAAACTGGATGAGGAGATTGGTAATAAGCATGGTGTTGCCCTTGTGAATAGTAATATTGGCAATATAAACTCAGCGCAGAATGACTTTGCTGGCGCACTGGAATATTACACCAAAGCACTAAGAATTTGTGAAGATATTGGTGATAAAAAGGGAATCTCCAGAAATACCGGAAGCATTGGACTTATTTATTCAAAGCAGAAAAAATTTAAAGATGCAGAACCTTTCTTGGTTAGGTCAATTGCACTTGCTGATAGCATGCACAGCTTGGAACAATTAAAGGTTGATTATAGTGCCATAGGTGATGTGTATGCACAAACCGGGCAATTGCAAAAGGCTTTTGATGTATCTAAGAAATACGACGTTGTAAAGGATAGTCTCTATAACCGCGAAAATGCCAGGAAGACTATTCAGGCTGAAATGAATTATGAGTTTGAGCAGAAGCAGGCAGCAGAAAAAGCAGAACAGGATAAAAAGGATATTATTGTAAAAGCGGAGAGGAGCAAGCAAAAGCTTATAACGCTTATCGCAACTGCAATTGCGCTCATCCTATTGTTGGTTGCATTACTCATATTACGTACACTTAAGAACATTCAAAAGGAAAAGAAGCTGGTGGAGCAGCAAAAATCGTTAATGGAATTAAAAGCGCTCAGGGCACAAATGAATCCTCATTTTATTTTTAATGCGATAAGCTCAATACAGCACTTTACTTTGCAAAATGATACTGAGGCTACTCAGCGTCACTTATCTAAATTTTCAAAGCTTATACGTAAGGTACTTGAGAATTCGAAGTATGAAACCATTAGGCTCTCTGAAGAACTGGAAATGCTTGAACTATATATAGAACTCGAACTTGTCAGGTTCTCATCAAAGTTCAAATACTCGATAGATGTGGATGATTCTATCAATCCTGAGAATGTTTTAATTTCACCTCTCATAATTCAACCATACGTGGAAAACGCAATCTGGCATGGGCTCATGCACCTGGAAGATGGCAAGCAGGGAGAGTTGTTAATTAAGGTTGAAGAGCAAGGCACTATGCTTAAATGTACTGTTGATGATAACGGAATTGGCAGGCAGCGTGCCATGGCGATAAAGAAAAATAAAACACATCAATCAGTTGGATTATCAATAACTGAAGAAAGATTACGTGCAGGAAATATGAAGGCTAAGTTCACAGATAAAATGAATCCTGATGGTTCTTCAGCCGGTACAACCGTAGAAATATTTATTCCACTTTTAACTAATACCACTACCTATGCTTAATGCAATAATAGTTGATGACGAAGTTTCCGGAGCAGGAGCGCTTAACTTGCTTATTGGCAAATACTGTCCGGAGGTTAAAGTTCTTGCCGTAGTTCATTCTGCCAATGAAGCAGAAAAGAAAATAAACGCACTTTCTCCTAACCTTGTTTTTCTTGATGTGGAAATGCCTCATGCTGATGGCTTTCAATTGTTAAAGCGCTTTAAGGAATTGAATTTTGATGTGATATTTACTACAGCGTATAACGAATATGCACTTAAAGCTATTAAGCACAATGCACTCGATTACCTGTTAAAGCCTATAGATATTGATGAATTGAAAGCTGCGGTAAAAAAGTGTGAAGAGAAACAAAGCAAAGGCCAAACAGATTTTAGCAAGGTTCAGAATTTATTGACTTCGTTAGCTCAAACTCAAAAGGTTCAAAAACTTCCTATTCCCACACCAGAGGAGATCGTGTATGTTGATATAGATGATATTGTTCGTTGCGAAGCTGATTCTAATTATACGTCTATTTTCTTGAAGGATAAGCGTAAAATAACCTCATCAAAAACGCTTAAAGACTATGAGCAGATGCTCTCTGATCATCCTTTCTTCCGCATACATAAAACGCACTTGATAAACCTATCCTGTGTTGCCCGTTACATTAAGGGTGATGGGGGATACGTGGTTATGCAAGATGGCGTGTCTTTGGAAGTTTCCCGCCAGAAAAAAGCGGAATTGCTCGCGGTTATGTCCCGGTAGTCTTAACATAAATTTTACATATTGTTCAAAAGCTGATTAAAGCAAAATCAGCTATATTTCGTCATGTAATATATAACCCTAAAAAATAAATAAGCATGAAAATAGGTATTATAGGAACCGGAATGGTTGGTAAAACCATAGGCACTAAACTTGTTGAGTTAGGCCACGAAGTAAAAATGGGTTCACGTACTGCTAATAATGAAAAGGCAGTAGAGTGGGTGAAGGGCGCAGGTGCTAAAGCTTCACAAGGCACTTTTGCCGATGCCGCTGCGTTTAGTGAAATTGTTTTTAATTGCACCAAAGGTGAAGTGTCAATTGAAGCATTGAAAGCGGCCGGTGCTAATAATTTAAAAGGTAAAATATTGGTAGATGTTGCCAATGCCCTTGACTTTTCAAAAGGTATGCCTCCTTTCCTTACACCCGAACTGACAAATACCAATTCATTAGGCGAGGAAATTCAAAGAATATTTCCAGATACTAAAGTGGTAAAGGCGCTTAATACAATGAATTGTGTGCTTATGGTAAATCCTAAATTGGTTCCGGGTAGCCACGATCTTTTTGTCTGTGGTAATGATGCCGATGCTAAAGCAAAGGTTTCTGAGATATTAATAAAAGGTTTTGGCTGGCCTGAAGTGCTTGATATGGGTGATATAACTGCTGCACGTGCAACTGAAATGCTGCTGCCTATCTGGGTAAGATTAATGATGAAATTCCAAAGCCCGAACTTCAACTTTAAGATTGTTAGATGAGTTTTCTTTCCTGGGCAGTACTTCTTGTCGGAGCATGGTCAGTTATAAATGGCCTGCTGCACGATATTTTTGTACTTCGCTCGGAACATGGTAAAGTATATGACCGCAACCTGTTAAGGTTGTTAATGGACGGTCATATACTTATTACATGTGGTGCAGTACAATTACTTGCCTTTAGTGGAATGGAAGAAAAAGCACATTGGGCTTTCCATATGGCAGTACTTGCCAGTATCAGTCTTTTGATTTACTGTGCAATGATATGGCCATTTCTTAAATCAGTTGCAACAACACTGCTAAATGCAGTATTGTTAATTCTACTTATTTGTAGTTTCTTGAATTTTTCATAATTCTCCCTTCCTATCGGGGAGGGCTGGGGCTTACTTCCACTTCTTCTTCGAAGCCTCTGGCAGGAATTTCATAAAGGTATCTCCGCGCAATCCAAGCCTTAATGTTTCAAGTGGAATAATGTCATCGGTGCCAATATTTCCAAGGTTCACGTTCGGTCCGATAAGATCAATAAACC
>Ga0210388_10003577_pt1 | contig 12150 bp, 8 predicted proteins | sample IncBWC19OmetaG_FD_155485 | JGI IMG/M metagenome (GOLD analysis project Ga0210388, IMG submission 155485) | Forest soil microbial communities from Barre Woods Harvard Forest LTER site, Petersham, Massachusetts, United States - Inc-BW-C-19-O ... | reverse complement strand
ATTGCTCCAGCCTCGTCACCCGAGCCCGCACCAATTGCAGGACCAACTTGCCTGCCGCCAGACACACGATAAACGTGAACCCGGTAGCGAACAATATAGCGAGTAGCTGCCTCACGTATCGACTGTCATCATACGACGTTAAATACTCAATCTCCCCGTCCCAGACCGCAGTTTCCAATCAAACATTGCTCTGGAAACAAACACCGCCGTAAACACGTTGGCCACTAACCCCAGCACCAACGTAACCGCGAAGCCCTTCACCGGACCAGTCCCAAACAGAAACAGGCAGCCACAAGCCACCACGGTGGTCGCGTGCGTGTCGATGATCGAGGAAAGCGCTTTGCCGAAGCCTGCATCCACCGCGGCAACGGCGTTCTTGCCGGACCTGAGCTCCTCCCGGATGCGCTCGAAAATCAGCACATTGCTATCCACGGCCATGCCTATGGTCAGGATCACTCCTGCGATTCCCGGCAGCGTCAAAACAGCGCCAAAATAGCTGAGCGCCGCCACAAGAATAAGAGCGTTGAGCGCCAGCGCGACTGTGGCATTAATTCCCGCGCTCTTGTAGTAGGTGCACATCACTGTCACCACCGCCGCCAGGCCAGCCACGCCCGCTCGCATTCCTTGCCGGATGGAATCTGCTCCGAGTGACGGTCCCACGGTGCGCTCCTCCACATATCCCACGCTCGCCGGCAGTGAACCTGCTCGAAGATTGAGCGCCAGTTCCGAGGCATCCTGAAGGCTGGCTTCGCCCAGAATCTGGCCGGTGTCCCGAATCTTGTTCTGGATAACTGCCACGCTGACGATCTTGTGATCCAGCACAATCGCCGCGCGGTTGCCGATGTTCGCCGCGGAATAAGGTTCGAACCTCCGCGCGGCGTCTTGGGACAACACAAATGTGGTCACCCATCCGCCCGACGGCGCCTGGCCCGGCTGCGCGTTGCGAATGTCGGTTCCGCGAATGACCGGATTTCTGGATAGCAGATAGCAGCCGCGATCTTGGTTCGCGCTCTCCACCAGCTGCGCGTTCAAAGGAAGCACGCCACCCCGGGACTCGAGCGCTGCGTCACAGGACGCAAATGGCCCATCTTTCACGTCCAGCCATTCCAGCACGGCCGCAGTGCTCAGCAGCCGCTTGATTCTCGCCGTATCATCCACACCTGGCATCTCCACCAGAATCTCGGCGTCCTCCGGCGCTCCGACAATCTGCTCGGTAGCTTCCGTCAGGCCCAGCTCATTCGTCTTTTTTTCGATCACGCGCAAGGTCTGGCTTACTACCTCTTGCCGTAGTCTTACCACTTCCGCGGGCGCCATTGACAGCCGATATTCAGACGGCCCGATTTGTTTCTCGGCCCATCCCGGGACGCGCCGGCTCTGTGACGCGCCCGTGACGCGTATCGTTGCCTCCTCCACCGCGACGGCTCCATCCAGCCCCGCTGCCGTTTCCTGCGCCTCGGCATTAAACGCGTCCTGCAAATGAACCTGCAACGTCAGCTGGCTTCCGCCGCGCAGATCGGCACCGAGACGAATTCGCCAATTGATTATGAAATAGATCGAGACCAGCGTCACTGCAAAGATGACCAAAATTTTCAGCTTGAGCATACACAAACCTCCTCCAGAATTTAGATTTGAACTGGCGACACTGTACGCGCACTCCGTCGTCTTGGCGACACACTGGGACCAATTCGTAGCCCCGCGCGTCAGCAAGGGGACAGGAGGTCTAAACCGGAGGTGGTCTTTGGTAAAGAGGGAGGGGAACTGGCAGGGTCCGCCGGGCGAACGAATCGTGGAAAAAATGAACAGATTCGAGCCCAAAAGAGGAAATGCGAACAGCACCTCCCGCGAGATCCGCCGGCGATTCGTGGAAAAGCCGTAGCCGCGCGAAGCTCTGCGGTTCCAGATCGCCTGTGAGCTGAGAACGGCCAGATGGGGCCGTGGTGCTGAGCCGAGCCTGACGCTGGTGCGACAGCTTCCCCGCCGAGCCGCAGCCCAGCAGCGCGCCAACGGCTACAACAACCGCTATTGCGACAAAAAACTTGGAGCTGGAACGCACTGACCTCAGTTTACCCGATTCACTCCCGCGACCAGTGATCCCGTGGCCTGCAGTGATATAGTTCAGGAATGAAAATCCAGAAGCAGTCTATCGCCGCGTTTGCGCTATTCTGCGCCGCGGTGCCGCTCTGCGCCATCGACGATCCGGTTCGCGTGGAGAACGGATCGCTTTCGGGTGCGCCAGGCTCCAGTCCCGAAGTTCGGGTCTACAAGGGCGTGCCCTTCGCCGCGCCGCCGGTGGGCGATTTGCGCTGGAAAGGGCCCAAGCCGGCTTCATCGTGGCAGGGCGTCCGAGCCGCCACCGAGTTTTCAGCGGCCTGTTACCAGACGCCTTATCCAAAAATGTCCATCTATTATCGCGACCCCGAGCCAATGAGCGAGGATTGCCTCTACCTGAATATATGGACTGCTGCAAAGTCCGATAAAGAACGGCGCCCGGTGATGGTGTGGATCCACGGCGGCGGGTTGACGCGAGGTTCCGGCTCGGTGCCTTTCTATGATGGCGAAGCGCTGGCCAAGAAGGGCGTGGTTCTGGTGACCATCAACTACCGGCTGGGAATATTCGGATTTTTCGCGCATCCGGAGTTAACCAAGGAGTCGGACCGTAACGCCTCCGGAAATTATGCGCTGCTGGATCAGATTGCGGCCCTCGAATGGGTCAAGAAGAACATCGCGGCCTTCGGCGGCGATCCCAAACGCGTGACCATCTTTGGAGAATCGGCAGGATCCTGGAGCGTGAACTATCTCATGGCCACGCCGCTGTCCCGCGGTCTATTCGCGAGGGCCATCGGTGAGAGCGGCGGCGCGTTTGGAGTAATGAAGACTCTGAAGGAAGTGGAGGAATCCGGCCAGAAATTCGCCGCGTCTCAACACGCGGATACCATCGCGGCCTTGCGCGCCAAGCCGGCCGAAGAGCTGCTGAAAGCGTCCGCCGCCGCAAGTTTTCCGCCGAATGTGGATGGCTGGATGTTGCCGGATGATGTGTATACAATTTTCACGAAGGGCAAGCAGATCGACGTGCCCCTGATCGCCGGCTCCAATGCCGATGAAGGAAAATCGCTGGCGCCGTGGCCGCCGGCCGGCAAGGCGGCAACTTTTGTGGAACAATCCCGCTCCCGCTTCGGCGCCAAAACTGACGAGTTTCTGAAATTGTATCCCGCCAGTTCAGACGAAGAAGCCATGGCGTCGCATTATTCGAGCTTTCGCGACTTCAGCTTCGGATGGCAGATGCGAACCTGGGTGCGGTTGCAATCGAAGACCGGCAAGTCGAAGGCCTATCTTTATTATTTCGACCGCGTTCCTCCCGGCCCCGATAGCAGCCGCTACGGAGCTTTCCACGCTTCCGAGATCGCCTACGTCTTTGGGAATTTGCTGGCGCCGCGGCCGTGGCAAGATACCGACCGGGAACTTTCCGAAGCCATCTCATCCTACTGGGTCAATTTCGCGGCCACCGGCAATCCGAATGGAAAAGGGTTGACCAAGTGGCCGGTGTATCAGGAATCTAGCGATTTGTCGCTTGAGCTAGGCGACAAAATCGCCCCACTTCCGCAACTACATAAAGCCGCCTTGGATTTTCTAGACACGTATTTCGCGGAGCAACGCAAGTAAGCGCAATGGTAAACTGTACAACTTGAGCCGCCATCGATTCGCAGTTTTCGCCCTCATCTCCATCGCGCTCGCCTCCAGCTTGTGGTTCCTGCTGGACGTGATCACAGCGTATTCCTACTTGAAAAACACCTACGCTTTCGGCGTGCCCAATTTCGATAGCCGCTTTGAAGTGCTTCACAAATCCATGCCTCCGCGGTCCGTGTTGGGTTACGTTTCCGACAACCCCGCCAACAACGCGCAGTCGCAAGCCGAGTTCTATCTCACGCAGTACGCTCTTGCTCCGGCCATCATCAAGGCCAGTACGGAAGAACATTTCGTGGTCGCGAATTTCCACACTAACACCCCGAATGCCGCCATGCTCAAGGCCAAGCACCTGATGCTGGTTCAGGATTTCGGTAACGACGTATTCATCTACCGCAACACTACCCGGTGACTCTGACCCGATGATCCTGCTTTATCTCGCGCTAGTTTGGTTGATCGGTTGCGGCCTGTTGCGCTGGCTATTTCCCCGGCCGCTGGGCTGGTCTTTGCAGAACGGTCTGCTTTTGTTTCTCGCGGCGGGCGCCGGAATCGGCATCGCATCCACACTTTATTTCCTCACCCTTGCCTTTGTTGGCCCGAAAATCCTGGTGCTGGCGGCGGTGGAAGGCATTGCGCTCGTGGCCGCATTAGCATTGGGCATTCTGGCAAGGAAGCGCGGGACTTTGCTGGAATGGGCGCCCGGACCTCCCACCCCCTGGTATTTCACGGCTGCACTGGGCGTGGCTTTGGCAAGCGCGGTGATCATGTTCATTTTTTGTACACTCACCAAGCCCCATGGCGAATGGGATGCCTGGGCGATCTGGAACATGCGGGCCCGTTTCCTGTTCCGCGGCGGCGAGTTCTGGAGGGACGCTTTTTCGAATCAACTGGACTGGTCGCATCCCGACTATCCTTTATTAATTCCAGGCATCATCGCTCTCTGCTGGACATTTGCCCGGGGCGAATCCACACTGGCGCCCGCCGCAGTCGCATTTCTCTTCACGTTTGGAGTGGTTGGCGTGTTGGTTTCCACGCTGGGGATTCTGCGCGGTAAGACGCAAGCCTTCATCGCCGGGACTTTGCTGCTGGGGGGCGTGTCGCTGATCGTACATGGCGCGAACCAATACGCCGATGTACCGGTGAGTTACTTCGTTGTCGCCACGCTGGGATTGCTGTGCCTGCAGGATCGCAATCCGGAAGATCCGCGCTTCAGCATCCTGGCTGGTTTGATGGCCGGCTTTGCCGCCTGGACGAAAAATGAAGGCGAACTCTTTCTGGTGGCCGTTATAGCCGCGCGGGCCTGGGCTATCTCGCGTTACGGGAATCCAGCTGCCCTGAAGCGGCAGTTGCTTCGGCTGGCGGCCGGGTTTGCGGCGCCACTGGCGGTAATTACGTTTTTCAAGCTCCGGTTCGCGCCAGCCAACGATCTGCTGGCCAGGCGGCCGCAGCAGATCTTCACACATCTGGCCGACATTGCGCGCTGGATCACGGTCCTCGAAGAGTACATCCGGGAACCATTCCGTTTCGGATATTACCTGGTCCCGATCGTTCTGGTGCTGGGCCTGTACTGGTATCTGCTGCGATTCAAGGTGGAGCAGCAGGACCGGCCGGCGATCGCTACCATTCTGGTCACGCTAGGCCTCACCTTGGCTGGTGAATTTATGATCTACGTGGCCCTGCCGGGAGACGCTTCCTGGCAAGTCACAACGTCGTTCGAGCGCCTGCTGCTGCAACTCTGGCCGTCCGCCTTGCTGGCATTTTTTATGGCCGCTAACACGCCCCAGCTCTTTCGGGAAAAAGTGAAACCAACCAAGAAAGCGGCAAAGTCAGCAACCCGCGCGACATAGATGTCGTGGAAATGGGTACCCGAAATGGGTAACTGAAAAGGGGAACCGAGCCGCGACCGCAACGGAGCGCTACCACCACCGCCGCTTCGCTCCACGTCCGTGGTACCGCTTCCTTGCGGTCGCGGCTCGGTCTCGGGCTCGCGCTAAAATAGAGCTAGACAATATCGAAAAATGTACCGCATCATTGTCGCCATCTTTTTTGCGGTCAGCTTTTCGAAGCCGCAAGCACCGCCCCCACCCTGAAGTTCGAAGTTGCATCCGTCAAACCCAGCCGGCTTGGCGAAAACAGTGGCGGCATCCGGCCCACACCCGGCGGCAAACAGTTGGGGTTGAGACTGGAGAGTCGAAAAGGGCCAGTAGACACCATCGTAATTGACCACGCGGAAGAACCAGCGGACAATTAGCTACCCATCGTTCATTGAATGCGTTTAAAATAAAGAAAGACACGCAGAACCACGGGGGATGAATTGTATGTATTTGCGTTTGGGCTGTGCAGCGATCACAGCCGCTCTCTCACTCGGCGCTCAGGAACAGAATCCTCCGGCCAGTCCTACTCCGGAGACCAAGGTCGCTGACGTCAAGCAGTCCGCCAGCCCTGCCGACGACTTTCTGGTTCCCGCCGGCACTAAAGTCCCCTTGAGCATGATCAACAGCGTTAGCACCAAGACCGCAGCGGAAGGCGAGCGGATTTATCTCGAAACCGTTTTTCCAATTCTCGCCAATGGTCGCATTGTTATTCCGCCCGGAAGCTACGTGGCCGGCACCGTGACATCGGTAAAACGGCCGGGCCGCGTGCATGGACGCGGTGAGTTGTACGTCCGATTCGATTCCCTGACCTTGCCGAACGGCGTGACGCGCGATTTCCGCGCTCGCATCGGCAGCCTGGATGGAACAGCGCCCGATACGCTGGATAAGGCCGAAGGCAAGGTAAAGAGCGACGGAAACAAGGCCGGTGATGTGAAAACGGTTGGTGAAGCAGCTGGCGCCGGCGCCGGCATCGGCGGATTGGCCGGCGCAGCCGCCGGACACCCCGGTTTAGGCGCGGGTGTCGGAGCGGCCGCTGGTGCCGCCGCCGGATTGGTTGGCGTTTTACTCACTCGCGGTCCGGAGGCCGTGCTGGCAAAAGGGACCACCATGGAAATGGTCCTAGACCGGCAATTGCAATTCAGCACTTCCGAGATCGATTTCAGCAACTCCATGTCGCCATCGCATGCCAATAGCGCGTCCCCTTCGCAAAAGAAACCACAAGCATCTTTCCCCGGCCGCCGCTTCCCCGAGTGATGATTGTCCCCTTGCTGACGCGCGGGGCTACCTTCGCCCCAAACCGTTACCGAAAAACCGTCGCCCCAAAACCCTCGCGCAAAACCTTCGCCCAAAACCTTCGCCCAAAACCTTCGCCCAAAACCTTCGCCCAAAACCTTCGCCCCAAACCTTCGCCCCAAACCTTCGCCCCAAAACCGTCTCCTGAAACCGTCGCCTGAAACCGCCGCCCCAAACCCGACGCCCAAAACCGTCGGCACCGAATTGTAGCCCCGCGCGTAAGCAAGGGGACCTAGTACTTCCGCTCTAGCCGATCCGTTGTATCACCCTTCATTCGGTACCACCCGTTTTTGAATCCGACGAACTATTTGTCGGTTAGCAGGCTGCTTGTAAACTTCAGGCAGGATATGGAACTGATTACCGCAATCCAGATTTTGAGCTACGGAGTCCTTACCGCCGCAGGCGTCGCGGTTGGGCTGGATTTCCTGAAAGCCAGGCAAGAACTATCTAGGGCCATGATGTCGTGGCGCACTGGGAGGGAAGAAGCGCGGTAATGGCAAGCCGCTCGACACAACCTGTTAAAGTGGACGACTTCCTGTGGGACCAGCCGGAACCGCCGGCGCAAGCCGCGGCTCCTCGCGTAATGGCTCGGTCTGAGGTCGGGCAGGGAATTGTTATCGATGTCACCCCCATCCCGGCCAACCAGCATCTGGTTCCAGCCGGCATGTTTAACCAATGGCCTCTCGAAGTGCTTCTCCGAATGAACAAGCCATTCACTGGCCTGGTTGTGCTGATTGACCTGGCGCGAACACACCGCCGTTCCTCGCACGATGAAGGCATACTGCAATCGATCACCGCTTGTGTGGCGGGTCTGCTGGGAGAAAACGATTTTGGTTGCCGGACCACCGAAGACGAGTTCGTGATGGTTTTTCCGGACCTGCAAGGCGCCGCCGCCCAGCGCCGCTTGAATCAAATTTCTGAAACGCTGTGGGAGTTTCAACAGCGCGAACATGGAGCCTGCTCTCTGTTGTTTAGCTGGGGTGGAATAAGCGCGCAGCAGAAGCCGCTTTCGGAAGCCGTTGCCGCGGCTGTCCATCGCATGAACCAGCTCAATCGCAATCGAAACATGAATTCCAAGGAATCTGTGAAACACCACAGAAAGGTTGTTTAACCCTCTATCCTTCTTCGTGGGTTAACACTCCAGAAGCCGTCCAAGGTAACAAGTAAAAAACTCGGAGGAGCGGCTTCTGGAGCTTTTTTAGAGCCTTATTGGTTTGGAATCCCACGTGCCTAGCTTCCCTCGTTAAATAAAACCTTGGTCGCGAAATATTCCGTAGGTCCATGAATCGATCGCTGGGGGGAGCGTCCATGTTCAAACACTTGCTGCCGGTTGTGTCATTCGTCACCATCGCCGGCGTCAGCTTGCCCGCTCAGCCGCCGGATTCCCTTGTGGCCAGCGGTTACTTGCTCCCGACAGGCGCCACCGTTGCTCCCGGCCAGGTCCTGAGGCTGTTCGTGCAGGGAGTCGGGACAACCTTAACTAGCCCGGTTTTTGCCAGTTTTTTACCCCTGCCCACCACGCTGGCTGACATTTCCGTCTCGGCGGCCGGATTGGCGGTTCCCATTTTTGCTGTTGCGCCATTCTCGAGTTGTGCCGGAACAGCGTTCGCCCCCGACCTGGATCTTCCCGGCCAGCAGCCTCATAATTGTGGATCTTTCGTAGCCGTCACCGTGCAAGTGCCGTTCGAAATGCCTGTCTCGCCAGCTGGTGGCCCGTCCGATACCGCCGTAAGCGTCGACTTCATCATCTCGGAAGGGGGTGTCGCTAAGGTTGCGGTTGCCATGAATACCCTGAATGACCAGATCCATGTCATCACGGCTTGCGACCAGAGCGCCGGTGTCGGCCTTGCAACATCGGTCGCTGCCCTCCCCAACGCGCCTTGCCCGGGATTGGCCTTTCACTCCGACGGGACGCCGGCGGTCAACAGCCAAGGCTTCGTCCGACCCGCGCAGCCGGGCGAACAACTGGTGATGTACGCGCTGGGCCTCGGACCAACTACTCCGCCGGCCCAAACGGGGCAGCCCAGCCTCCCTGGCACGGCCGTGCCTGTTCAAATCGGCTTCGACTTTAGCGTCGGCGCTCCGCCGAAGCGGCCGCCCTACCAGACACGGCCGGCGAATCTTGTCTTTGCTGGACTAGCTCCTGGATCAGTTGGACTCTATCAAATCAACTTCACCGTCCCCCAGCCGCCGGCCGGAACGCCTTCCTGTCCGTCAAATGTCGGCACCTCGAATCTGACCGTCAGCATCGGCATCCTTAGCTTCGACGGTGCATCGCTCTGCGTTGCAGTTAATTAGTCAGGTTCGCAGCGCCACTTTCCTGTCTTCAACGTTCCTGAGATAATCAAGGTAGACGGCGGGCCTCCCGCTTTCCCGAAGCAATCCCTTGGAAGAATCTATAATCATCCGTGGAGCGCGAGTCCACAATCTCAAGAACGTCTCACTCGCGATTCCGCACAATCAATTGACGGTTGTTACCGGCGTTTCCGGATCCGGCAAATCGTCGCTGGTCTTCGATACTGTGTACGCCGAAGGACAGCGGCGCTACGTGGAGTCGCTCTCTGCCTACGCGCGGCAATTTCTGGAACGCATGGAAAAGCCGGATGTGGATGAAATCTCCGGCATCGCCCCGCCCATCGCCATTCGCCAGAAGAACACCACGCGCAATCCTCGATCCACCGTAGCCACTTCCACCGAAATCTACGATTTTCTTCGCCTGCTCTACGCGCGCGTAGGGCGCAGCTATTGCCCCAAGTGCGGCCAACAAGTTGTTCGCGACACCGTGGATCAAGTGGCGCAGACCATGCTCCAGCAGAAAGAAGGTTCGCGCTGGTACGCTCTATTTCCGGTTCGCCGCGGCGGCAGCACGGAAGCCTTGCGCGATCATCTGTTCGAGCTGCGTAAGAAAGGCTTCAACCGTCTTTATCAGAACGCCCGCGTATTCGAATTCTCCACTCCGGAATCGCTGCTCGATATCGATTTCACCCAGCCGGTCTTCATATTGGTGGACCGCTTCGTTATAACTCCCGACCTGCATCAACGCATCGTCGACACCACCGAAATCTGCTATCGCGAGGGCGGCGAAGTGATCTTTGAGGAAGCCACACCACAAAACCCGCCTCCCGTCAGGCTGTTGTTTAACGAAAAGTTCGCCTGCAAACAGTGCGGCATCGAACTGGTTACGCCTGAGCCGGGACTCTTCAGCTTCAACAATCCCATGGGCGCCTGCCCGCGCTGCCAGGGTTTCGGTAACACCATCGACTACGACATGAATCTGGTGATTCCCGATCCCGGCCTTTCTCTCGAGGAAGGCGCTGTTCAGCCATGGACCAAAGAGCAGCATCAATGGTATGCAACGCATTTCCGCAAATCCACGCGTGGTAAATTGCGCTGGAACATCCCGTTCTGCGATCTGACGACGGAGGAACAGTCGCTGGTCCAGGATCACGTCCACAAGTTCTTCGCCGAAGTGGAGACCAAGAAATACAAAGTGCATGTGCGCGTGTTCCTGAGCCGCTATCGGGGCTATGCGCAGTGTCCGGATTGTAAAGGTTCACGGCTGCGCCCCGACGCCTTGAACGTCCGGATCGCGGGCCGCACCATCGCGGATATCGTCCGGTTGAACATCGCGCAAGCCTACGAGTTCTTCCTCGAACTGAATCTGACGCCTGAGGAATCCGCCATTGCCGACAAGATCCTGGTGGAGATCCGGCAGCGGGTGAAATTCTTGAATGATGTCGGGCTGGATTACCTGACGTTGGACCGTTTGTCGTCAACGCTCTCGGGCGGCGAAGCGCAGCGCATCCAGCTAGCCACTTGTCTCGGGTCACGGTTAGTCGGCGCGTGCTACGTGCTGGATGAGCCGTCTATCGGGCTACACAGCCGCGACACCGGGCGCCTGATCCGTATCCTCGAAGAATTGCGCGATCTTGGCAATACGATTGTTGTGGTGGAGCATGACGCCGACGTGATGCGTGCCGCCGACCACATCGTCGATCTGGGGCCCGGCGCAGGCGAGTTGGGTGGGCGCATTATTTTTGAAGGCTCCTATGGCAAAATTCTGCAAGACGGAGCCGGGTCGCTCACATCACGCTATCTGCGCGGCGAAATGCGTGCGGCGCACGTAGCCAAGCGGCGCGCCGTCGATCCCAAGCGAGTGGTCAAGTTCTTCGGTGCGCGCGCTCACAATCTGAAGGGCATCGACGTTTCCATCCCTCTCAACATGATGGTGGCCGTAACGGGAGTTTCAGGATCCGGCAAATCCACGCTGGTGCATGACGTGATCTTTCAATCCATCGAGCGAAAGCTCCGGCAACCTGTCAGGGAGGAACTGGATGAAGACACGCCTAACACAGTTGAAAAGGTCACCTGCCGGCGCGTGGAGAAGGCCGAGCTGCTGCGCGAGGTGATTCTGGTGGATCAATCGCCCATCGGCCGCACTCCGCGATCGAATCCGGTGACTTACATCAAGGCCTTCGACATAATTCGAGATATTTTCGCATCCACGCCGGACGCCAAAAAGCGCGGCTACAACGGCGGCCATTTCTCGTTCAACATCCCCGGCGGACGCTGCGAAAATTGCCAGGGCGACGGCACCGTAACGGTGGAAATGCAGTTCCTGGCCGACGTCGAGCTGGTGTGCGAGGAGTGCAAGGGAACGCGCTTCAAGAGCAGCATCCTGGATATCCGGGATAAAGGGCTGAATATTCATGAAGTGCTGCAATTGACCGTGAAAGAAGGCCTGTCTTTCTTTTCCGAAAACAAGCGTCTGGTGACCAAGCTCAAAGTGCTGGACGATGTAGGTCTGGGCTATCTGCGGCTGGGCCAATCCGCCACCACGCTGAGCGGCGGTGAAGCGCAGCGCGTGAAGCTGGCAGCCCATCTAGCGCAGGCCACCTGTAATGGCGCCTTGTATATTTTCGACGAGCCCACCACCGGGCTGCATTTCGATGACATCGCCAAACTCCTGTCCGCTTTCCAGCGCCTGATCGAAAACGGCGGCAGCATTCTGATCATTGAGCACAATCTGGATGTGATCCGCAGCGCGGACTGGGTGATCGATCTAGGCCCGGAGGGCGGCGATCGCGGCGGCGAAATCGTCGCCGAAGGCACGCCCGAGCAAATCGCGGCCGCGCCGAATTCTTACACCGGCCGATACCTCAAGGAACAAACCGCAAACGCCGCTAGTTCTCTGGCCGGCTGATTTCTTTTCAAAACGGTTGTCCCCTTGCTCACGCGCGGGGCTACAAGGAACCGGAATTGTAGCCCCGCGCGTGAGCAAGGGGGAACAAATTACGCTGCA
>Ga0210388_10003575_pt1 | contig 12155 bp, 5 predicted proteins | sample IncBWC19OmetaG_FD_155485 | JGI IMG/M metagenome (GOLD analysis project Ga0210388, IMG submission 155485) | Forest soil microbial communities from Barre Woods Harvard Forest LTER site, Petersham, Massachusetts, United States - Inc-BW-C-19-O ... | reverse complement strand
CATTTTTCATCGATTTGCAAAACAGGGCCTGCGGCGATGAAATATTGTTCATTTTGTGGGCCAACCAGTTCTGGAAGCAGCTTGCTTGCCAGGTTTTCCACAATTCGCACAGGCCTTAGGCTCTGATTGGCGGGGTTTTGGTAGCCGATCTGGTGGGGTTTACGGCGGCTAATCATCCAAACGGAAAACCCATTAGCTCTAATGGCGCACCGCCAATGCTCAGGCAAAGACTGCCCATCCTCGGATCAGGCCGGCATCCCCGGCGCCTCACCCAAAGTAGAACCTAAGCGAGAATGACCTCAACCCCGCGCGCAATCAGCTCGTCATGCACATGCTTCGGAATATCGTGATCTGTTACTAGCGTATGTATCGCGGAGATCGGGCAGATCAGCGCCGGGCTAACGATGCCGATCTTCTTCGAGTCCGCGACAACGATCACCTTCTTCGCATTGCGAAGCATGGCCAGCGAGACAGCGGCCTCCTCCAACTCGAGCGTCGTGACTCCCCGCTCTAGATCGAATCCCGTGACGCCCACAAATGTCTTGTCGAGATAGACGTCGCGCAGAAAGTTCAGCGCAGGCTGTCCGGCCAGCGCAAACGTCCACGCCCACGCCAGCGTCCCGCCAGTGAGCATCGTCTTGATCGCCGGTTGATTGCACAGCTCCATCCCGATATTCAAAGCATTCGTAATAACCGAGATGCCTCTGCGGTGCCGTAGCGCCCGGCCAATCTGCGTAGTTGTCGTCCCCGCAGTCAGCCCGATCGTCTCCGACTCGCCGATCAACTCGCTCGCCGCGAGGCCGATCCTGCGCTTCGCCTCGGCTGAACGCAACTCGCGCGCCTGAAACGATGTATCGTGGCGGAACGGCTCGTATAGCAGCGGTTCCACAAGCGTCGCGCCACCGTGCGTGCGGAGAACGAGACCACGCTTCTCCAGCCGCGCCAGGTCCCGCCGGATGCTCGGCGCCGAGGTCCCCACCTGATCGACCAGCTCCTGTACAGAGATGTCTCCGGCGCGCAGAAGCGCCTTCATAATGCGGTCAGAACGAATATCAGTTTTTGTCGACATGTTTAGTTTTCGCCGAGGTGTACCGGGCAAAGTGATCCAAAATGGAATATTTAGAGTTGCAGCTTCTTCAAATGTACTCCATTTTGATCACATTCTTGTCAAACGCTCAGTTTCGTGGAAATCCACATAACCTGACAACACGCCACTGGCTGTGTGGGATCTACGAAACTCTGGCCGCCACGCTCGAGCAATATATAGGGCCGGCACCTTGCATGCAAACTTCTGGCCCTACGCTCGATTGGCAGGTCCCGCGTTCAGGGCAAGCGCTCCTCATCTCCGGCCGCCACGCGGACCTCTTCGCAGAGTTGGTTTTCGAAGACATCAGCGGCTAACCATCGACGTCGTGCTATGACTTCTGTTAATCCAACGGAACTGCAGAGAAAAGAAGGTCACCCCAACTGGGGTGACCTTCCGAGTACGTATATCAGCAGACAAAAGGCTAGAAGAAGAATCGCGCAGATAACTGCATCGTGCGGTTAGGCTGCGTGCCCGTGATCTTGCCGAAGCCGGACGACGTAGCGAATGTCGGGCTAGTTCCGACCTCAGTCACCGTGAGGGAACCGCTGGGCGCCTGGAAGTTTGTATGGTTGATGACGTTGAAGGCGTCGACACGGAACTGGAAATTCAGAGCTTCCCATATCTTGAAGTCCTTCGATACCGACGCATCGAAGTCCAACTCACCGGGTTCTCGGTTAGAGTCGCGTGAGACGTTTCCAAAGCCCGTGGCGACAATTTGCGTTCGGGTGCCGTTAATTGTGTTAAAGACCGGACCGGACGCAGTTAGCGGGAAGTTAGGATCGGTTGCAGAATCGTAGTATTGCACCGCAGCCCCGTTCTTAGTCCAATTCTTCAGCTTGACTAGCTGGGGGTTTCCGTTGGGGCGCTGCGATGAGCCTGGGATCTCATTGGTCTGAACGATATTCACGGGCAGTCCGGTGTGGGCGATGACGACCGGCGAAATATGCCAGTTGCGTAAATACCACGGACCTGGAGTCGTGTAGACCATAGCGAAGTTCAGCACGTTCGTGACGTCGATGTTGCTCGGCGCCAAGTCTTTGATGAAGTTCGGGCCGGCGACGGCGTATTGTGAATTCGCGGTTCCATTCGGAGCCGAGAAGTTATAGATGGTACTGCCGTCGTCCATGCTCTTTGAGTAGGTGTAGTTGGAGAGAATCGCGAGCCGGGTGTTGAACTCGCGGCGGACTGTTACCTGTAATCCGTTATAGTTAGAGCCGCCGGTATTGTTGTTCACCGTGAATTGTTTGAGATTCGGGAACTGTAAAGAATTTTGGGTCGCCAGGCTGGTGTTGGCGAGCTGCACCGCTGGTACTGATGCTAGAGGGACGACGTTCTCGTTCAGGTTATAGGAGAGGTGGAGTGCATGGTTGCCAATGTAGTTGACCTCGAGCGTAAGGGAGAGAGGCAATTGACGCTCGAAGCCAATATTCCACTGTTGCACCAGTGGCATGTGGCTTTGGTTGTTGAATGAGATCTGGGGGCTGTATGGGTTACTGGCTGAGGAACCCACTAAAGCAGCGAAGGGATTCTGCAGGTTTGGAGGAGGCGAAAGCGGGATGCCCTGCGAAAGCGAGAATGGCTGGGGGATTGCGGTCCCCAGGTTGTTGGTGGTGATGGTATTGTCGAATCCCGGATAGGCGAGTTGACCGCCGAGGTTCTGGAAGATGGTTCCATAGAAGGTGCCGAACGCCGCGCGGACGACCGTCTTGTCGTCGACGCTATAGGCCAGGCCGATCCGTGGCGAGACGTCGGCCTTCGGCGTGACGATATTGAGCGAACGGGAGACACCATTGAGACCGGCCGCCAACAGGACTCCAGTGTTGGGGTTGAAACGGCTGTAGATATTGGTGGCAATCGTCAGCGCCGACTCGTACTCGTAACGAATTCCCAGGTTGAGGGTCAGCTTAGGCGTAGCCTTCCAGTCGTCCTGGAAGAACATGCCGAAGTTGGTGTTGCGCCTTCCGGTTAGCGGCTGGGTCTGCTCGTAGCTCGTCGTTTTGACCTTGCCGAGGAGGAAATCGGCAATTTGCGTGTTTGGAGTTCCGGAAGCTCCATGGTTCGTAATGGAACCGTCGAACGTAAAGAGTCCCGGTGGGGTAGTGGCAGGGTTGAACGAGTTGAACTGGTTCAGGCGAAGTGATGCGCCGGCTTTGAAAGTATGAGGGCCGTAGGTCTTCGTAACGGTTCCGAAGGGAGTGTAGGTGTTGGTGATGTTGACCTGATTCGTGTTGGTATCGGCGCCGATGTTGCTAAAGCCAAAATTATTGCTGCCGCTATCTTGAGTGCTCGCACTGGCGGAGATCTGGGGGAACTGGTTCAAGGGCAGCGACGCAATTCCGATCGTTTGCGACACATTGCCTCCAGTTCCCGGAGGATTGCGTAGCACGACGTTGCGGAAGAAGCCCATGTTCAGATCCGAGACGAGAGACGGGGTCCATACGCGTGTGTAGTCGACTGAAGGCAGCCAGGCGTTCGAGCAGGAGCAATCCCAGGTTGTGTTAAGCAACGGACTGTTATACGTGACGGCGTTCGGCGACGTGTTGGTGTAACGGTAGACGTTAAAGCTGAGCCTGTCTTTGGTGGTTACGTTTTCATCGACACGTACGACTATCCTTTGGATGTGTCCTGTCAGATTTTGCAGCGAAGTCCAGTTGCCCGTGTAACGGTTGTTCGTCGCATCGTAAGTACCGATCGTATTCGGAAGAGGGAGCAGGGCGAGTATCTTGGCGGCCGCGGGGTCGATGGGGCCAACCTGGTTGTTTGTGAATTGTGGCGTGTTTGTGCCACCGGGCTGGTAAATCTTACCTGAGTAGTTCGAGAGATCGCCATTGCGCTGCGCCTGAGTAGGGACCGTTTGTGTCACAAGACTCGAGTTTGGCTGGATCGTGCGGTCGTAGTTGACGAAGAAGAAGGTCTTGTCACGGCCGTTGTAGAGATGAGGGATCCGGATCGGTCCGCCAAAAGAACCACCCATCTGGAAGAAGCGATCGCGGTTACGCGGCGTGACGGCTCCGGTCGTAGCGTTGATGGTGTCCTTGTGGAAGTACTGGTTGGCGTCAAACGCCTCATTCCGTAACAGGAAGTAGAGATTCCCATGATAGGTGTTGGTGCCGGAGATGGTGTTCACCGAGATCACAGCTCCGGAGGTGCGGCCATACTCGGCCGGTGCATTGGTAGTAATTACGCGGAACTGGTCGACACCATCTGGCGAAGGTAACGTTGCCGGCGTTCCGGTAGAGGCGACGATTGTCGAAACACCATTGAGCAGCACTTCTGTGTTCAACGTGCGGCTTCCGTTGATCGAGAGCTGAGAGGTCGATGGTTGATCGGCAGCACCGCCATGCACTACTCCGGGGATGAACGCCAATAAGTTCTCTGTAGTACGTTGCTGCAGAGGAAGGTTTTGGACGTCCTGCGGAGAGATGAGTGTTGAGATGGTGGATGTGCTTCGATCCAGTTCCTGCCCCTTGGACTGAACCGTCACCACCTCGGTTGCCCCGCCAATTTCCATCGTCACGTTGACTGAAGCGACCTGTGCCACCGTCGCAACAAGGTCGTTGATCACAGCCTGCTTTAATCCTTCCGCCGTCACTGTAATCCGATAGGTTCCCGGAATGACCTGCGGTGCCACAAAGGCACCGGCAGAGTCTGAGGCGCCATTGAACACCACAACGCCGGTCTGCTCATTGAGGATGACTACTTTGGCGTTGGGTACCAAGGCGCCGGTGGGATCCAGTACCTGTCCGCGGATCGTCGCGTTCGTGTTTTGCGCGTACACCACGCTGGCATGGGGACTCAGAGCAGCGGGCATTATGCTCAATCCGATCGCGCCAAGTAAAACAACTGCGATCCGGCGATGCATGCCAAACCTCGAACTAAATAAGACCTTGCTAGCCACATGTGTGAAATTCACGATAGAGCCTCCAGGAAATGCGTTTCAGAGCCTTTGAAATCAACCTGCAGGGCCAATTTTTCATTTCTGCCGGGAATGGGTATCTCTCCCGGAATTGTCAGCCCGTTCACTGCGATAGATAAACGTTTGTCTCAATAAAGTTTGTAGAGAAAACAATTGCGGCCACCATAAGAAAACATTCGGAGAAGCTTTGTCAACTCCCCCTCTTACCCTCCGGATAGAGAGAGGTAAGTCGGGCCATCTCAGGACTTGCCGCAAGAAGGGCAAACCGTGACGCACAAACGTTAACGCGGTTCTTTGGCTTCCTTTAGGGCAACCTGAACCCACATGAGGCAATCGACTGAATCAAATTTTGCGCGCCAATTGTTATCTGCTTTTCTGCGCTAGGATTTGCCCCAGAAGTTCGCGCGCTTGTGAAGATTTGGGATCTGCCTTCACGGCGGCTTCGGCCTCTTTTTCTGCTTCGGGAAGGCGGTTCATTTGCGCAAGCACAACCGAATAGGCCATGTGGGCATTGGCATCGGTGCCATCCAGTTGAGTGGCTTTCTGTAGCTGGAAGGCAGCCTGGTTCCAGTCAGCTTCTCCTGCCAGCAGACGGCCAAGGTTAGCCCTAGCCCCGGCGTCGTATGGATTGATGGTCAATGCTGCGCGGAAGGCTACTTCTGCACCCTGTGTATCTCCGCTCTGGGCCAAATTAGTCCCCAAATTGTTCTGCGCATCGGCGAAATCTGGTCTGAGTTGGAGCGTCTTCTTGAAATCTGCAATCGCTTTCTCCCGTTTCCCGGACCTCGATTCAATCAATGCTTGTTCATACCATAGGAGCGCATTGTCGGGGTCATGCTCAATTGCCTTTTGCAGGACAGCCAGTGCCTCATCTTCCTGTCCGTTGCTTCCAAGGGTTGCTCCAAGACGCCTTTGAGCGCGTGACGAAAGGGGATCAAGCATGAGTGCCTTCCGATATGCGCTTATTGCGCCCGAGAAATTTTCGGCGTGGCGCATCGCATCCCCAAGCTCGATGAAGAAATTGGGCTGTTCAGGATGCTGCGATTGGATTGCCTGCTCCAATTGGGGAATACCCGCTTCCAGGTTGGAGCTATCAATCACTTGAGCGAGCGCGTTGTAAAGATCATCGTTGGGGCTCGGGCCTTCTTGATCCAGACGATAGCGATTCACCTGACCGTGATAGGCATTCGCAGATGTTTCCGGAATTTCCTGTCGTTCTGCCAGCAGGTCTTCGCTCGGTGGCGGACGCCGCTGAATTAGGTGGTCCGTCATGATGGCGTGTATTACATCCTCGGTACGTCGTTTGGGCATATGGCAGGAGACGCAGTCGTTTGAATCGGGGTGCCTGTGGAGTGCGATCTCCGCGGGCAGACTGGCGGCGTGACACTTCATGCAAATGGATGCGTAGTACGCAGCCGACTCTGCACCCTTGTGAAGGTCGTGCGGATTGTGGCATGTCTCGCATGTCAACGCACCTTCACTCTTGAGATAGCAGCGTGACTGTCTCAGTCGATACGGGGCACTAACGATCTCAAAGTTGTCGGTGCGACCTGCTTCAGGATCTCGGCTGAAGTAAGAGTTAAAACTGGCGAGTGGCTGGTTCGCCATATATCCGAACGGCTGTTGATCATAGTGCCGGATGCGATCTGGCAGAGGGCGGCTGGTAGTTTCGAGGTGACACTGTTCGCAGACCTCCATCTTGCGTTGGTCACTCAAGCGTGCCGGATTAAGGATTAGTGAGCGGATTTGCGGAATTGACGTCCCAGGGATCTGCGCAGCATTGACATGAGCGGCTCCTGGGCCGTGGCAACGTTGGCAGTCGATGCCCTCCGGCAATGGGCCGTTATATATCGGGCTGGCTGAAAGATCGCGATGTGCGGTCGCAGGTGTCTTCGGATAGGCGTTGTGGCAGAACATGCATTCGTATGCAATAGGCCGGCGCGTCATCGGGTGTGGATTGTCGTACCCGGGATTCATGCCCCAGTGACCACCCGATTCCGCGTACCATGCGAGCGGAAGCTCGATGAGCGTCCCGTCCTCTTCCTGGTGCAGGTACGTGCGCACGTGGTTTCCCGAACCCATAATGTAGTCGATCCTTAACTCTTCGACGTTATCCGGCTTACCATCGAATCCCTGTTGCCACCTGCGTTGAAAGTAGTTGCCTCCATGCTCCGTCATGTTGTAGTACGTGCCGGACGCTGCGTGGAAAAACTGCCGGTCCTTGGCGGGAGTCTCGATTGTGTCCTTCGCCTGCGGTCTGTAGAAAGCGTGAGCCATGCCAGTGGTTGCGTATCCTGCAGCTTCCGAAGTGTGGCATTTAGCGCAGCTCGTCGGGTCAGCATACGTTTGTTCTACAACCGGATTTGTGGATTTGTTATGTGACAAATACAAAGCGACGGCCGTGAGGATCATGGTCGCCAGTAGACAAGTCGTAATTACAGAACGTCTCTTCATGCGTGCGATGAAGCCAGTTTGGAGGCAGAAGTGAGTTCGAGCCACCCGAAACCCATACTACCGAATACCTGATAGTGGACGAGTCCCACCTCAAGAGCAGGGAGTAAATTTCAGTATTCGGTCCACAACCTCGGGATCGGAGAGAGCTACTGGGTCGCGAGGTTTGCTTTCGCCGCGCGTATCTGGCGGTCGATGCCACCTCTAGTGGCTGGGAAGCATGCCCACAGAGAAACCGCGCTCCTCAAGCGCGAAACCGACAAACGGTGCTGAGGCCCAAAACACATCTCTTATTGATCCCTCGATACGTAACTTCCCTCAGGAAGCACGGAGCCCCTCTACGATGGAACCTCCCGGGCAATTCCACCGCTCAGTGGCACTAGTTCTCAAACTCCGTCTCCGGCACGGGAAGAACATCTTTTTCCCCGGCGATCCAAACATAGAGTGTGGGAAGCAAAAAGACGCTGATGGCAAGGGCCCCAATGAGCCCTCCGACGATGACTATGGCGAAGGGCCTTTGCGAGTCGGACCCGATGCCATGAGACATAGCGGCCGGCAGCAAGCCAAGAGTGGCAACCAGCATAGTCATGATGATTGGGCGCAGTCGAAGCACAGCTCCGGCGATGGCCGCATCTTCAATCGAGCGACCCTGCACACGAAGCTGGTTGATGTACTCGAGCATGATGACTCCGGTTTGCACGGAGACGCCAAAAAGAGCGAGGAAGCCAACCCCCGAGGAGACGCTGAAGTTTGTGTGTGTGATAAGCAGCGCGAGTAATCCGCCGATAGGGGCCATCGCCACGTTCGCCATAATCAAGGTGGCCCACTTGCCAGATTTGAACATCGTATAGAGGATCGCGAAGATCAGAAGGATGGTGATCGGAAGTACCAGGAACAGCCGCCTCTGCGAGCGTTTCTGGCTCTCATACTCTCCGGCCCAGTCAACGTGGTATCCCGGAGGCAGAGATACATGCTTGTTCACCTTGTCGATGGCCTCTTCTACCGTGCTTCCGAGATCGCGGCCACGAACGCTGTACTTCGCGGCGATATAGCGCTGTTGTCCTTCGCGGTAAATCTCTTCGGCACCGTCACTGGTGGCGACCTTGGTGAGTTGTGCCAGGGAGACACGCTCTCCGGAGGGAGACAGGAGACGCACATTCTCAATCGCCTCACGGGTATTGCGGTATGGTTGCTGATAACGGAGCACGAGATCATAACGGGCCTCGCCCTGCAGGACTTGACTCTCGGCAGTGCCACCGACAGCAGTTTGGATCGCATCCTGCACGTCAGCGACATTGATTCCGAAACGTGCGGCAGCCTGCCGGTCAACGGTAAACGTGAGATTTGGTTGGCCGATTACTCGAAACAGCCCCAGGTCCTCGACGCCTGGGATGTTGCTCATGATGCTGACAATTTCGTTGCCCTTCGCCTCAAGTGTCTTCAGATCGTCACCATAAATCTTGACGGCCAACTCACCTTTTACACCACTCACTGCTTCTTCCACATTGTCCGAGATAGGCTGTGAGAAGTTCCAGATGACGCCTGGTATATTCTCCAGCTCCTGATTCATAGATGCAATCAGATTCTCCTTGTTCTGGTTGAAGACCGGTCGCCATTCGTTTTTGGGCCTGAGCCCGACGTAATACTCTGTATTGAAAAATCCGGTAGTGTCGGTACCGTCGTCGGCTCGGCCAACCTGACTCGTGGTCTCAGTTACTTCCGGGAATGAGGCCAGCAACACCCGCGTCTTGTTGGCAATGGCCACGCTCTCATCAGGGCCGGTGCTCGGCGCCAACGTTCCGCGTACCCAGATGGATCCCTCGTCCAGGTGCGGAAGAAACTCTGAACCAATAACTCCGCTGAACGCCAGGTAGGCCGAGAGTGCAAGGGCGAAGGCCGCAAGGCCCACCGTCAGATACCGATTTCGAATGGCAAATGCAGCTGCGTTCTTGTAGCCATCAATCAGCCAGACCAACACTGGGTTGCTCCATTCCTTAGCGCCGCGTCGGAATAGAAAACTGGAGAGAACAGGTGCGAGCACCATGGAGAAGATCAGCGCGCCAAGCAGGGCAAACGCGACCGTCCAGGCCATAGGCTTGAAGAGGCGTCCCTCCACTGCCTGCAACGTGAAAATTGGCAGATACGCTGTGATAATGATGCCGATCGCGTAGAAGACAGGCCGTTGTACTTCGTGCGCCGCTGCTTTGATCTTTTCTCCTGGGGTCTCATCTTCCCGGCCACGCTGATTCAAGTGGCGTACGATGTTCTCCACCATCACCACCGCGCCGTCGACGACCATCCCGAAGTCCAGTGCCCCCAGCGAGAGGAGGTTGGCCGGGATGTGACGCAAATCCAGGCATATCGAAGCAAACAGCAGTGAAAAGGGAATGGTCAGCGCGACGATCAGGGCACCACGCGCATTGCCGAGGAAGAGGAAGAGCACAATTACAACCAACACAATCCCTTCGGTCAGATTGTGCAGCACAGTGTGCGTGGTGTAGTGGATCAGATCGCTGCGATCAAGAAATGGAACGACCTTCACCCCCTTGGGAAGAATTCGATCATTCAGTTCCCGCACCTTCGCTTCAATACCGCCGAGCACAGGATCTGAATCCTCGCCCTTTTGCAGCAACAAAATGCCTTCCACGACATCCTGGTTGTCGATGAGCTTCCCATCCTCGCGGCGGATGGTTCTGCCGTTCTGCCCCAGCCGAATCTTTGGACCCTGCTCGACTGTGGCGATGTCCTTCACCCGCAATGGCGTGCCCGCCTGCGTTTTGATGACCGTGTTTTCAATATCCTGCACGCTAGCGACGAGCCCTACCGCCTGCACATTAATCTGTTGCGCTCCCGCAACGATATAGCTGCCGCCGGCGTTGGTGTTGTTGTTGGCTAACTGCTGCTCAACCTGGGCGATGCTCAAACCATAGGAGACGAGTTTGTCTGGGTCGAGGCGGATTTGATATTCCCTTGTCTCGCCGCCGAGGCTGGACACATCCACGACACCTGAGACTTGCTTGAACTGTTTCTCGAGCGTCCAGTCTTCGATGGACTTGATCTCCATGACGTCAATCTTTGGGTTCTTACTCTCGATTGTGTAGAAGTAGATCTGGCCGACAGGGCTCCAGTCTGTGCCCAATTGAGGCACCAGGCCCGTAGGCAGCGAAACCATGCCCATTCTTTCCACGACTCTCTCGCGGTTCCAATTGTTGTCGGACTCATCGTCGAAGATGAGCATGATGCTGGACAGACCCGCCAGCGTCGTCGAACGCAAATGCTGCAGGTGAGGGATTCCCGCCATCTGAATTTCGGTGGGAACCGTCACTTGCTTTTCGATATCTTCTGCGGAATGCCCGGGCCACTGGGTAATGATGTTGACGTAGTTGTTTGCGACGTCCGGATAAGCTTCGACGGGAAGGTTATGAAACGAAACGACGCCCCACACGAAGAGTAGAAGCGCTCCACCCAGAACAAGAAATCGATTGTTAAGCGCAAAGTCGACGATCCGTCGGATCATTGCGACTCCAACGTGGATTCGAGCTGCAGAACGTTGGACACCACAGCTTGACCGACGGCTAAGCCAGAGAGCAACTCCTGCTTGTTCCCTGAGAGCATCGCACCCGCATGAACTTCCAATCTCTGGAAACGGCGGTCTCCGGCTGCGACATAAACCCAGTCACGGTCACGAAGATGAAGAACGGCAGTGGCCGGGACGACGATGTGCGTTTGTTTCTCTTTGCTTTGAAACGTTGCGGTTACAAACATTCCGATTTTGAGGAAGCCCGGGTTTGCAAGCTCGACACGCACCTTGGCAGTTCGTATGGATGGATCGAGGATCGGCTCTATGTCCGAGATTCTCCCAGCCAGTGGTTTACTTGGATACGCATTCGTATAGACGGTCGCAGTCTGGCCGAGCGTGATCTTCGGCAGATCATTCTCATAAACGTCACAGAGAATCCAAAGTGAAGACATATCCGCGATAGTGAATACGGTTGACGACCCTGAGAAAGTCATGCCGGCTGCGGCGGCATTTGTAACATTCTGCGCGACCACCACACCCGAGATAGGTGCATACACGGGAACAATACTGCTTGGATGTTCTTTATCCACCCCGAGGGTCTTCAGTTGTTCTTCGGCGGCATTTAGGTCAGCCTTCATGTCTTTCTCTGTGTCCTCCGCTTGTTCCAACGCGCTTTGGGGGACAGCGCCGTGCTCATAAAGGTCCTTCGCACGTGCATAAGCCTTACTAGCTAGTTGCTCATCATTTACGGCCTTTAAATACGCATCAAAGGCGTTTGTGATATCAGGGCTTTGTACCTTTAGGAGCAACTGGCCTTTCTTGACGTCGTTGCCAAGCCGCGTCTTGATGTCGACGACGCGGCCGCTGGCAAGCGAGATAACGGGCACTTCGCGCGATATATCGGGATTGACTGTTCCTGTGACCTTTAACTCAGCCGGGGCTTCGATTCCTTCAGCGGAAACGAGCCGGAACTGGTCCGGCTTGTCGACGGTCACCAAACTCATGTCGCCAACCTCCTTCGGCTTGGAGAATTGCGGCGCGCCATCTGTCGGATTGAACTTCTTCTCACATCCAACCATGAAGAGGCACGCCGCTACCGAGGCAACGAACTTCAAGAGCGATCTGCTGCTCATCATTGAATCACCTCGCGCCCGACAGCAAGATTCAACTGGCTGGCGGCT
>Ga0210388_10003574_pt1 | contig 12158 bp, 9 predicted proteins | sample IncBWC19OmetaG_FD_155485 | JGI IMG/M metagenome (GOLD analysis project Ga0210388, IMG submission 155485) | Forest soil microbial communities from Barre Woods Harvard Forest LTER site, Petersham, Massachusetts, United States - Inc-BW-C-19-O ... | reverse complement strand
CTGCCATCACCCCGACCGCGAATTCATCGACGATGACTACCTCCGCTGGCTCAGCCCCAAGAAAATCGCCAGCCAATACAAAATCTCCCATCACTCCGTCGTTTACCGCCACACCGACGCCACCGGCCTCCGCACCCAACGCCGCGCCTCGCTCCGCGCCACCCTCGAACACTTCATCGAGCAAGCCGATAACGTCCGCGTCACCGCCCACTCCCTGGTCTCCGCCGTCCGCCTCTACTCCCAAATCAACGACCAAGGCCAATACACCCCCACCCCGCGCCGCCACATAGTAGAACACCACTACTTCGGCCTCCCCGCCGAGGCAGGAACCGAGCCGCCCGGCGCGGACCCGGCTCCACCCGAGGCCGCAGACTTGCGGAATTCAAACGCAGCCGCTTCTGAGGCTGCTACCACCGCCGCGCCTTCCGCGGCGCCCACATCCAACGCGGCCAGCGCAACGCCAGCCGTGACCGTAGACTTTCGGAACTCAAAAGCAGCCGCTCCTCAGGCTGCTACCTCCGCCGCGCCTTCCGCGGCGCCCCCGGCGAAAGCCCAAAGCAATTCCGATCCTGTAAGCAAGACAGGCGGCTCGCCGCCTGTTACCACCGCCGCGAACTCTGCGGCGCCCTTAAGCGAAAGCAAAAATAAACTCGGAGCCATTAGTCCCGCTCCTAGCGCGACCGGCAGATCCTCCCCGGTCGCTACCACCATCGCGGGTTCTGCGATGCCCTTGGGCGAAACCCCAGGAAAATTCCCCGCCGTGTCGGTCGCAGCCTCACCCGCACCCACGAAAACCAAAACCACTGCCACCCCGATCGCCACTATTTACTTGCAGACAAACGCGATTTCTAATCGCGAACTCTTGGGATTAGACCATGCCGCAACTCATTGAAAACAAACAAAACGAACCCGTTCTAATCGCGAACTTTGAACCAAATGAAATCGCGACAAAATCGGTGCAAAAAACAAAAATTCACACTCGAAAACATCGCGCGGGTGACGCTACACAAAAGGTGAAGTTCGAACTCGAAAACATTGCGCAGATGAGCCCGCGCAAAAGGTTGCGTGAATTCCGTTATGCCGCCAACGCCAGGGGCGGACAGCAATTCACCCGCAACCTCTTTTGTCTCCTTAATCTTCCGCTATATAATGCGGCACATGAAATGGACATTCGCTGCTGCGATGCCGTCACTGCTTCTTCTTCAGCAGTTGTTTTCTTTCGCGCCAGCTGTTCCAATTCGAGGACAGGATTCAGCTCCCGTACTGGATACCACCGTACTGGACACAACCGTTTGTGAACTCACTGCCCATCAGGAAAAATTTGACGGAAAGATGGTGCGCGTAAAGGTGGAGATCGTCTCATCCGGCCGTGCCACACGTGCAATGAAGGACGCGAACAACCAGTGCCGCGACACCCTTCGGCTTGCGTATAGAAGCGCGGCATCAACTTCTTCGTCGCCGGCGAGCCCCAGCGCTTTACCAAGAGACTTCCCTCGTCCCATCTTGATCCGCGACGACCAGTTCGAGCTACTCAGCAAATATCTCATCGCCAGGATGTACCCCAGGACGGAAGGCGCGCGCTGCATGCCTTGCAACAGATACGACCAAATCACCGCGACGATGACCGGAATGGTAAATTTCACCGAGAGAACGAGGTACGTTAGCGACGGCCCTCCTCCGAACCTGAGAATGTTTTTTGTTCAGTCCGTGGCCGACGTCAAAGCTCGCGACATCTCCACTACTTATGATCCTAAGGAATATTCCGCTGAGCCCGTCGTCTATCCGCGCGCGTACGTCACCGGAAAACTTCTCGCAGCGGACGGGAATCCCCTGCCCCAAACGAAGGTGCAAATTTCTTCCACCGAGCCGCCGTCCTCTACCAAGTACGGCACCGAGCAGAAGACCGACGATCAAGGACAATTTAGTTTTGCTGTTCCGCCCGGCAATTACGTCCTGGCGATAAATCTTTATACCGGACCGTCGGACGACTTGCCTTACGACACTACTTACTTTCCCGGCACCACCAACGAAGCGTCCGCCAAAGTGATTCAGCTAAAAGCCGAACAGCACGTTGACAACATAGCGTTTCGCCTCGCCGGCGTGAAACGCCTGCGCGAGCGCAAGTTTTCCGGCAAAGTTGAATGGGCCGATGGACGTCCGGCCTCGGACGCATTTGTGCGGCTCACGGACGTCGAGTTGCACAACGGTTTGGTGTTTCGCGGCCCATCTACCAGATCCGACGTAGATGGAAATTTCACCGTCAACGGCTTCGTCGGAAAAGATTATTTCGTCCACGCCGGAGCAGCCCTTGACCATAAACCTGCTACCGGTCTTGGCCATAAGGTTGTTTGCGCTGAAAAAGTGCGAGTGAATTCCACAGCCCCACCCGACGCGCTCGACCTGAAGCTCACAGTCTCAGGCCAGATTCCCTGCATCCAGCAGTAACCTGAGTTTGATGTAGCTCAGGCCTTCAGACCTGAGGCAACAACTGTGCCGTTCCAGCTTCACGCGGCTTACCCGTCCCAATGTGGTCCCCCCGAATGATTTCTGCACGCGGTTAACAAAATTTCCCTCTCCGAATAATTTTGCAAACTTTTTGAAACCTCAACGAAATTACAGCGTCTGAATATATGAGCGGCTGTATACGCAAATTAGTTTGCGGCGCTCACCCACAGGAAGTCGGCGGGCCCACCGGGTTTTCCGCGGGAAATCTATGTGTGTAACAGGAGGTAAAGGTATACATGCGTCTAAAATCGATTCAAATATTAGCTGCGTTTACTCTACTAACTCTGGCCGCGCCCGTTTGGGCGCACACTCGCACAGCCACTGCCCAGATAACTGAACCAACTACAATCGGCAGCTCGCAACTGAAGCCAGGCGAATACCAACTAAAAGTGGAAGACAATGCCACTCAACTTCAGATAGTGCAACACGGGAAGGTTGTCGCCGTCGTTCCAGTCCAATGGGTTCAACTCCAGCAGAAACCCTCCAGCACCGCGATAGTGCTTGACGGCAACACAATCACCGAAGTGGAGTTCAGCGGGAATACCCAAGCTGTACAGATCGTTTCAAGTCAGTAGCAACACGCGCAGCCGGGGAGGGCGGACGCATCCCCCGCCCTCTTTAGCTTGACGCGCTGCTGCAGCGCTCATTTCCAACTCGCGCGAGTTTTTCTAGCTCGTAGCTCACTTCCTCCACGACCGTCGTTTCGCATCCGAACAACCAGCAACGAAGTTTCGGTAGTTCAGGAGCAGAAAAATGAAACCCTCCAACAAAGACGTGCTCTTGGTAGGACACAGTTTTGAAACCGCCCACTCTTTGATTCACCGCCTGCGTCAGTGGGGATATCGTTGCCACTTTGCCGGCACTATGCGGGCCGCCTGGCGCTTGCTTAGCTTCACGCAGATCGATGTGGTGCTCAGCGATATACATCTGTCCGACGGAAATGGCGTCGACATGCTCGGCATCTTGGCCGGACTCCCGATAACTGCGTTCCTTTGCTTGCCGGTCGAAGCCAGCTGCTTCTGGCTTCCTGCCGTCGAGGCCGGGAAAAAATGCCTCGGCTTGCCCGCTCTCCGCCCGTCGGAACTTGCAAACACACTCGAAGGAACGTCCCACCGCCCCGCGCTATTGCACGCTTAAGCGTTCAGGGGAGGCGGCGGACCCATATGCGTTCGGTAGCGGGTTTGCCGAGGTGGACGCGGGCGGCGCGGCGGGCGATGGAGACGGCCATGGTCTCGTCGTATTCGCGTTGATGGACGCGGACGTGGGTTCCGGGGCGAAGTTGGAGGCCCTCCATAAATTCGAGGAACTTAGGATCTTTTTCGAAGACGCGCAAAACTTCGTAGGAGCGGGCGACTTCCGCGTCGGACAAACGCACCGCGCCGAATTTGCGGCGCAGTTTGGACATGCCTCCGAGGAGCGGAACGCCGTGGGGGCAGCGAACGTCGCGGCCGAAGCGTTTCAGCAGGAGGTCGGCGACTTCCGGAGAAATGCCGTGCTCGAGGCGTTCGGCTTCTTCGTGGGCGCGAGACCAGTTGATGCCGATCACTTCGGTGAGAAGTTTTTCGGCGAGCCGATGGCGAAGCACAAGATGCTGCGCGATTCCCTTCCCTTTTGCGGAGAGGGCGATGCGACCGTCACGCATCACGCGGAGGTAGCCGGTGCGCGTCATGCGCTTTAAAGCGGCGGTGACGGCGGGCGGAGTGACGTCGAGATCTTCCGCCAAGCGCGCGCTGATGGGCACTTGCTCTTCCTGCACGATTTCCCAGATAGCTTTTAAATAATCTTCCTGGGAGACGCTGGTTTTTTCGCGGCGCAAAATGCCTCGCAAGGTAGGGCCGGCGTCTTGCCGGCTCTTTGTTCTTCCGCAGAATGCTACATCTAAACCGCCGGCGAGACGCCGCGCTACAGCTTTTGGCGTTCAGCGCGCAAGCGGGCGGCAAGTTCTTTTATGTTGCGCTCGATATCATCGCAAATGCGGCGGTGGGTTTCTATAGCTTCGCCGAAAGGATCGTCGATCTTCCAATCTTCGAAGGGGAGGCCGGCGAAGAGAGTGGCGCCGGGAACGCCGGACATGTTGACGATCAGGTCGGGCTTCTTCAGCGAGTGGTCGCGTGTGCTTTTGGAGAATTGGCCCTCGGAGGAGATGCCGCGTTCGCGGAGGACGCGCTGCGTGGTGTTGTCGATAAACCCAAGCGGATGGACGCCGGCGCTTTCGGCGGCGATGATGTCGGAAGCGTCGTGGCGCGCAATCGCTTCGGCCATCTGGCTGCGCACGCAATTGCCCATGCACACGAAAAGAACTTTTACTGGGTCGGGCATGGGCTAAGACGCGTTGTTCGCCATGCTCAGGAAATATTCGTGAATGGAAGGATCGGCGCTCAACTCGGGATGAAATGTGGAGGCGAGAATTTTTCCCTGGCGCACGAGGACGGGATGGCCGGCGTCTTCGGCGAGAACCTGCACGCCTTTGCCCACCGATTCGATAATCGGCGCGCGAATGAAAACCATTTCCATAGGCTCGCTGCGGAGTTTCGTTTGACCCAAGTGAACGTCGCTTGCGAGCTGGCGGCCGTAGCCGTTGCGCAGGACGGAAACGTCGAGAAGCGCGAGCGATTCCTGCGCGGGGCCGTGAACTTCGCGCGCGAGCAAGATCGTTCCAGCACAGGTGCCGAAAAACGCGCCGCCGTTGGAGGCGAATTGCTTCAGCGAATCGAAGAGGCCTTCTTCGGTCATTACTTTTAGGTGCGTGGTGCTTTCGCCGCCCGGCAGAATCACGCCGGAAACGTCCTTTAGATCTTCGGGGCGGCGGACGTAAGTGTAGGAAGCGCCAATGCGGTCGAGCATTTTCGCGTGGGCTTCGTAGTCACCCTGGATTGCGAGTATGCCTATAGTCATTTGTGTGTGCGGCTCGGCGAAAAGCCAGGCCGCCGCTACTGCTAGATTACTCCAAGCGGCTTACCAGCCGCGGGTTTGCATCAGGTCTTTTTCTTCGAGCTGGCGAATGTCCAAGCCCTTCATCGCGTCGCCCAACTCTTCGGAAGCTTCGAGCACGACTTTTGGGTCCTTGTAATGCGTGGTGGCTTTGACGATTGCGCGAGCGCGTTGCGCGGGATCGCTGGACTTGAAAATGCCGGAGCCGACGAAGACTGCTTCGGCGCCAAGCTGCATGACGAGGGATGCGTCGGCGGGAGTGGCGATACCGCCAGCGGAAAAATTCGGCACGGGGAGCTTTCCGTTTTTCGCGACCCACTGAATCAGTTCGAAGGGCGCACCGAGTTCTTTGGCTTCGTGGACCAATTCTTCCTCGCCCAACAAAGTGAGACGTTTCATTTGGCTGACGATGGTGCGGATGTGGCGGACGGCTTCCACGATGTTGCCCGAGCCGGCTTCGCCTTTGGTGCGAATCATGGCTGCGCCTTCGGTGATGCGGCGAAGAGCTTCGCCAAGATTTCGCGCGCCGCAAACGAACGGCACTTTGAAGCCGTGCTTCCAGACGTGGTGCTCGTCGTCGGCGGGTGTGAGCACTTCGCTTTCGTCAATGTAATCGACTTCGAGCGATTCGAGTACTTGCGCTTCGGCGAAATGGCCGATGCGAACTTTGGCCATCACCGGGATCGAAACTGTGTTCATGATTTCGCGGATGATGCGCGGGGCGGCCATGCGAGCCACGCCGCCGTCTTTGCGAATGTCGGAAGGCACGCGTTCGAGCGCCATCACAGCGCAGGCTCCGGCTTGTTCGGCGATGCGAGCTTGTTCGGCGTTGGTGACGTCCATGATCACGCCGCCTTTCAACATCTCGGCCAAGCCTACTTTCACGCGCCACAAATTATTGTTCATCAGATCCATCGAGTTTCTCCTGTTCTAAATTCGTTCTAAATTTAACCTAAGAGCTTTTATTAGCGCCCGCAATATCGGCTGCGTTTTTCTCGCGCGGTTCCGTGGCGCCGATTATGACGAAGCGTCCGCGGCCGCGCGCTAGAACCTGGCCTGACTGATTGCGAATTTCTCCGGCGAGAATCACATTTCGTCCGGACTTTTCCACTTCATAACCCTCGACTATCAAGTCCGCGTCAACGAACACCGGCTTCAAGTATTCCACATTGAGTTCCGCGGTTACTGCTCGCACGCCGCGAAAGCGGTTGACCTTGCCCATCACTTCATCGAGAACGGTGGCGATAATTCCTCCGTGGATGAAGCCGGGGCCGCCTTGATATTCCGCGCCAAGTTTAAAGTTTCCGCGAATGCGCTGGGCGTTGTCGTCCTGCTCAAACGTAAGCTGCATTCCGCGGGCGTTCGCGCCGCCGCAGCCAAAACAAATATTAGCCGGATTGGGCTTAAGAAGCATATCGACTAAATTAGAGCTACCCTTGAGGGCAATTCGTTTCTTGCGCCACGTAGACGCTTGCGCATTTCAAGCTTCAAAAGATCGCCAAGAGTTTGAACGCCGCGAGCGATGCGCTTTTCGTCCAGTCCTGCAAATCCGAGCCGCAAAGTATTGGGCTGTGGATTCTGCAAGTAAAAATAACGGCCGGGGATAAAAACCACTCCACGCTCGCGAAGGTGGATGAGAAGCTCGCCCGCGTCGAAACCCGGCGGCAACGTGACCCAGACGGACATGCCGCCTTCCGGACGCGTCCAGGTAGTTTCTTCGGGCATGTATTTTTGAAGGCCGGCTTCGATCGCTTCCAAGCGGCCGCGATATATTTTTTTCATCTTTGTCAAATGGCGCGCGAGGTAGCCGCGGCGGACGAACTCCGCCAAAGTTGCTTGAGTGAGTTGATCGGTGTGCAAGTCGGTGGACTGTTTCACCAGGCGCAGACGCTCGATGGCATCTTCCGGGCCGATACACCATCCAACGCGAAGACCGGGGAATGCAATCTTCGAAAAACTATCAATTTGAATTACGTTGCCGGCGCGATCGAGCGATTTCAGAGACGGGATCGCGGTGCCGCGAAGGCGCAGGCGCGCGTAGATAGAGTCTTCAATAATCGGTACTTGATAATGCGAAGCAATTTCGAGAATGCGCCGGCGTTCCGCCAGAGGCAGCATGGAGCCGGTGGGATTGTGAAAATCGGGCGTAACGAAAATAAACTTCACGCGGTTTTGCAGCAGGACGGATTCGAGCGCGTCCAAGTCGAGGCCCATGTGGCCGATGCGTCGTGAATCGGTTTCCACGCTGACGGCGAGCATTCGCACTCGCGCTCCAGCAAAAATTGCTACCGCGCCGGGATAAGTCGGATTCTCCAGCGCTACCGAATCGCCGGGGCGCAGGAAAGCTTTGCAAACCAGGTCGATGGCCTGTTGGCAGCCGTCAGTGATCAGAAGCTGCTCGCTGCGAACTTGCAGGCCGTCCGCGCGAAGGAATTCGATCAGGACGCGCTTGAACGGCTCGTAGCCGTCGGAGGAGCCGAGCTGTAAGACGCGCCGGCCGTCGTTTCGCAGGACCGCGTTGCAGCAGCGGCGGAATTCTTCCACCGGGAAAAATTCTTCGGAGGGGCGCGCGGTGATGAATGCAATGGAGCCGGGCGGAACGTCGGGCATCAGGCGGGTCAGGTTTTCGTCGCCGCGCTCGTCGGCAAAGATCGATTCCCAGCGCATGCCGCCGCCATTGCCATTGCTGCGCGGAGGCGGAGTGAACTGTTTGGCCGGAACACCGCAAATATATGTGCCGCGGCCTACGTGGCCTTGAATCATGCCTTCGGCTTCGAGTTCGGCGTAAGCGTTAGCGACGGTGGTGCGATGGACGCCGAGTTGGGTCGCGAGTTCACGGCTGGCGGGAATTCTGTCCCCGGAGCGAAGCTCGCCGGAATGGACCAGAGCGCGGAGTTGATCGCGCAGTTGAACGTACAACGGGATGTGACTCTCGGGCTGTAAATGCAGTGGAAGCATTGGCTCGTCCCTATGGGCCAATATAAAGAACCAATCATAGCTGTAAAGAGCCAATTTGTCTTGCGGCAAGACGTCAGCTCCGGTTATGCCGCTCATTGCGCATGATTGTGGTGTCCCGCGGCCCCCGATACATATTCTAATGATAAGATCACATCCCGGCCTGGTTGCTCGTGGCCGACGAATTTCTTTGTAGTCATGCCGAGCCCAAATCACTGACGTAGCCAGGCGCACAGTTCTCCAGTGGGACTGTGAGCCGTTTTCGACTGGGCAGATCACCCCGCCGACTGCTGGAGCCGAAGAGTCAAAGTCCATTAACGCGACGTAGAAGTGGTGGAAGTAAAGTTCCCCTGAAGCTGATTCAGGAGGACCGTTGGTGGTCGAGGTGTCCGCAAAACTCGTGGTAACGCATAATCCAAGGTGAAAAATGAAAATCTCCGGCGCGGTAAACGAACAATTCGAAGCTGTGGAACGAAAAACAGTGGCGCTCTGCTACGCGAGAGCTTTTTTTATCCTGCTGACCTTGCTGGCGTGCGTGGGCTTCAGCGGCGTAGCACGCGCGGCCACAAATCCCACGATCAGTTCGTTTAAAGCGAGCCCTTCGAGCATTACGAAGGGACAAAGCAGCACGTTGAGTTGGGTGACCACCGATGCAACCAGCATCTCGATTGTTCCCGGGACGTTCACCTCCACCGCTGCCAGCGGATCGACCAGCGTGAGCCCAACGGAAACAACCGTCTACACCCTACGGGCCAAGAATAGCGCAGGCACCGTGACGAGAACGGTGAAGGTGGTAGTAACCGCGCCCCCGAAGCCGATGATCAGTTCGTTTAAAGCCAGTCCGCCTAGGATTCTGGATGGCTCAAGCAGCACGCTGAGTTGGGCAACGACCAACACGACAAGCATTACGATCAGCCCCGGCGGATTTTCTTCGGCTTCCGAAACCGGGTCGGTAAGCGTGAGCCCTTCGGCGACGACCGCCTACACGCTGACGGCGAGCAATGCGAATGGGTCCAAGACGGCGACGCTGACAGTCACAGTGGTCACCGCCTCGCAGCTGAAGATCAATTCATTCATCGCAAAACCAGCGATCATTGAAGCGGGAACGAGCACTAAGTTGACCTGGTCAACTGTCGGAACAACGAGCGTTTCGATCACGCCGGGATCTTTTACATCGACCAACGCGAGCGGGTCCACAAGCGTAAGCCCGAGCGCGACGACAACCTACACGTTAACAGCCACGAATACCGTGGACTCCAAAACTGCGACGACAACCGTTACTGTTACAACTAAGCCAGTGCTCTCCATTACGACGAGCAGTTGCCCGCCGGGTGTGCAGTACAAGACTTATGCGGGCTGCACGATCGCGATCGCGGGAGGAACGCCTCCTTACAACTTCTCGGTCACGAAATCGCCTTCGTACGCGAGCTTGCCCGCAGGGATGTCTCTTAACCCATCGACGGGCGTAATTTCCAGCGCCCTGATCGGAGGCCAGGGAACTTACGGAGTGCAGTTCAATGTGACCGATTCGAGCCCCACACAGGAATCGGCAAGCGTGCTTATCAGCTTTGCCATTCAGGGCAACAATGCATTCCTTTCCTCAATTTTTCCGTCGAACTCTATTTTTCATCACCGTGTAGATGCTGCGACGACCGGTCTTCCGGTGGATGCTTCTCCCGCTGCACCGATTTTCAAGGCGTACCAGAGCGCAACGGTAAAGGCATTCTTCGGAAACGCGGACTACCTGAACATCCCGAACGGGATTCCGGCAATCGAAGTTCCCTTCAACCAGCCGAACGCGCCGGTGAAGACGCTGCTTTACCAGTCTTACTTCACGTCCGGACCGATTCCCTCGTATGCGCCGATTGAGGACACAGCTAACTCCACGCCCAACGGACAAGGCGGCTGCTGCGATATGCACGTGCTTGTTTACGTGGAAGCCGGAGGAGGCAACAATCCCGCGCTTTACGAAATGTGGAACTCCGTGCCGCAACCCGGCGGCGGATGGGACGACGGCTCGAATGCGCTGTGGCCTAACGCCAACTCGAATCAATTGACGCCTATGGGAAATGGGACGTCCGACGCGGCGGGATTGCCCGTCGCGCCGCTGCTTCTGAATGCGGACGAGGTGATCGGAACGGGCACAGCTACGGCGCCGAATGGCGTTGTGATGCACCCCGTACGATTCACGCTGAATCACATGCTGAATTATTGGGTGTGGCCTGCCACCAGCACGGCGGGCGACGGCGAATGCAAGACTAGTGACGGGAGCGTCATACCGACGGCGACGGAAATTTCGCAGTCGTCGCCACCTGCCTCCTGCGAAGGGCTGAGCGGCCCGGCAGGAGAAATTTATCGGCTGAAAGCTTCGGTGGCCACGCCAACCTGCGCGAGCACCAGCCCACAATCGGCCGTCATCATCACGGGATTCCGGAACTACGGGATCATCCTGGCAGATAACGGAGAAAGCGGCGGCTTGATCGGCACACCCGACACGCGTTGGGACGACACGGACCTAGAATGCCTGACGAGCCTCAAGCTGGAGGATTTCGAGCCGGTGAACGTCAGCACCTTGATGGTGAGTCCGGATAGCGGGCAGACGCCCTGAGGGACGGCACCGAGATTACGAAGAGCGCAGCAGGAAACGCTGGATTTTGCCGGTGGCGGTTTTCGGCAATTCGGGGACGAAGCGGAATTCGTGCGGGCATTTGAAGCCGACCAGGCGAGTGTGCAACCAGCCGTTGATTTCGCTGTCGAGGCCGCCCAAAGGCGTGACTAAACCTGGGCGAACTACGATGTACGCGACCGGGCGAACCAAGCCGAGTGCATCGGGGCGGCCGACCACCGCGCATTCAGCTACTGCCGGGTGCGCTAGCAAGACATTCTCCACTTCCCCGGGCGAGACCCACATGCCGGAGACTTTCATCATGTCGTCGGCGCGGCCCGCGTAATGATAACAACCTTCGGCGTCGCGCGAAAATTTGTCGCCGGTGAAGACCCAACCGTCTTTCTTTACGCGCTCGGTTAGCTCGGGGATTTTCCGATATTCGGAAAACGCGCTCTCGCCTTTTACCCACAGGTTGCCGATTTCACCGTCGGCGACCGGCTCGTTCGCTTCATTCACGATGCGCGCTTCGTAGCCAGGGACTTCGCGGCCGCATGTGCCGGGACGCGCTTCGCCGGGGCGCGTCGAAAGGAAAACGTGCAGCATTTCCGTGGAGCCGATGCCGTCGAGAATTTCGATGCCGAATTGTTGGCGACATTTTTCGAACACTTCCGCGGGCAGCGATTCGCCGGCGGATACGGCAAGCCGAACGGAGGAGAAATCGACGTTCAGCCCCTGCTCTGCTTCGCGCAGGAGAGCGGCGTAAAAAGTGGGTACGGCGTAAAAAACAGTGGGGCGATATTTTTCGACGATTTGCGCCACGCGGTCGGGACGCGGGCGTTCAGGATAGAGCACAGTGCTGGCGCCGAAAAACAGCGGGAAATACATTCCGTTGCCCAGGCCGTAGGCGAAATAGAGTTTTGAGACGGAGAACATGCGATCGTCAGCGCGAAGGCCGAGGACGCGATCGGCATAGTTGCGGGAAGTGACCAACATGTCGCGATGCGCGTGGACGGCGGCTTTCGGCGGGCCTCCGCTGCCGGAAGTGTAAAGATAAAATGCGGGATCCGTGGGCGAAGTTGGATAGGTGGGAGGGGCTTCGCGCGCGGGCGGAAGCCAATCGCCCCAATAAATCGCCTCGCACGGGATATTTTGCAGGCGC
>Ga0210388_10003570_pt1 | contig 12168 bp, 9 predicted proteins | sample IncBWC19OmetaG_FD_155485 | JGI IMG/M metagenome (GOLD analysis project Ga0210388, IMG submission 155485) | Forest soil microbial communities from Barre Woods Harvard Forest LTER site, Petersham, Massachusetts, United States - Inc-BW-C-19-O ... | reverse complement strand
CCGTGGTCCTGGTGCATCGCAATCGGAATGTCAGGATAAAGCTCGCTGGCCGCCAGAATCAGGTGAAAGAGATAGCGGTCTTGCGCAAACTGGCGCGCGCCGCGGCTGGCCTGAATGATGACGGGCGAGCGGGTTTCCTTCGCCGCTTCCATGATCGCCTGAATCTGTTCCATATCGTTGACGTTGAACGCGCCGACGCCGTAACCGCCCTTGGCGGCCTCGTCGAGCAATTGCCGCATGGAGACTAATGGCATAAGGAACTCTCCTTTTTGAGATGATTCTCGATTGGATCGGGCCGCCGGTGCGCTCGGGCAATTGCCGCATGGAGACTAATGGCATAAGGAACTCTCCTTTTTGAGATGACTCGATTGGATCGGCCGCCTGTGCGCTTGGGCCCGCTTGGGTCTCTAAAAACAGCCTCGCGGGCGGCAGGAACTGCAATCGTCTTTATGGTAGCAGAGGCGCGCAAGAGAAAAATGTGTCGCAAATCACACGCTGCGGACGCTCGCGCCGCTCTTTCTTCTTGACACGATAGTACGTCGCACGTACTATATCGTTATACGTAATACGCGAGACGTATTACGCGGGGGCGGAACTCATGCTGCGAAAGAGTAATGACAATACCGATCTGGCCGATTTTGGTCGGTTCTCAGAGCCTGCCTTGCTGATCCTGGTGAGCCTGGCCGAGGAGCCACGGCACGGTTACTCCATGACAGAAGACATTGACGCCGTCGCCGGTGTGCGGCTCGGGCCGGGAACGCTCTACGGAGCCCTGGCCCGGCTTGAGGCGCGCGGGTTTATTGAGCCCTTGAAGAGTGAAGACCGCCGCAATCCATACCGGCTCACCACACTGGGCGAACGCGCTTTGCGCGCCCGGCTTAACTCAATGATGGCTGTGGCGCAGACCGGGCAGCGGAGACTGGCCGGCGCATGAACTGGCTGGTGCGGCTCTATCCGGCACGGTGGCGCGCGCGTTATGGCGACGAGTTTGCCGCCATGCTGGCCGGCCAGCGCGTTTCCGTGGGCTTGCTTCTCGATGTCATCGGAGGAGCCGTCGATGCGCACCTGCATCCGCAAGTTTTGCAATCGAATTCCAACGAATTCCCGAATCCAAATCAAGGAGAAGACACAATGACTATTGCCATGTTCGAACGATGCGCCGCTGGCGGCCCGAAGCTATCGCCTGGGGAAAGACGGTTTGCTTCCACACTAGCCATCTTGACCGCACTCGCGATGGCCTCCCTTTATCTGGTTCTTACCAAAATCTTCCGGCAAGCGCCTGCGGTGCAGGCTGTGATCTATGCGTCTGTATTCTTCACCAGCTCAATTCACGTTCAAATCGCCTACCTCAGGAATCGGTCACGGGGCACGCAAGCCCTCATCCTGGGCGCGGAACTCGTGGCGATGTATCTGTTCATGCTTGGCGTGTGCCTGCTTGCCAGCAAGATCTGACTCGAATGAAGCGCAAAAAGGCGTGGCCATCGAGTCGCGATTGATTCCCAACCCCGCCACGCTGCTTCCGCTCGCCTGCTTGGTCGGTTGTGGAATAATCTGCCGGTGATCCCTGCCGTTCCGCCCCCCGACAGTTGGTACCTGGTGGCTTGCGCCGCCGGAGCGGTTCTGCTGCTTCTGCTTCTCATCGCCAAAATCCGGCTGCATCCGGCGCTGGCGCTCGCAGTGGCTGCGTTGGCGCTGGGTGTGGCTTCCGGAATGTCCCTCAAACAGGTTCCGCTTTCCTTCACGACAGGCGTCGGCAACCTGATGGGGCATATCGCCATCGTCCTCGGACTCGGCGCTGTGTTGGGCCGGTTGCTGGCCGGCTCCGGCGGCGCGGCGGCATTGGGCAGAGTCCTGGTAGAAAACTGCGGCGCAAAAGGACTGCCCTGGGCGCTGCTGATCCTAGGCATCGTGGTTGGCATGCCGGTGTTCTTCGAGGTCGGTCTGGTGCTGCTGATGCCGATTGTGGCTGAAGCCGCCCGCCGCACCGGAAAGCCGCCGGTGCTAGCCGGAATGCCGCTGCTGGCTGGGCTCTCGATTGTTCACGGCACGTTGCCGCCGCATCCAGCCGCCATGCTGGCCGCTGTGCAATACCACGCCGATTTGGGACGGACCATTCTCTGGGGCCTAGTCGTCGGATTGCCCGCCGCCGCCGTGGCCGGACCGGGGCTAGGCTGGTTTCTGATCCGCCGCTGGGAAAAGCGACAGAGGAAAGCTGGCCTCGAAGCAGCCAACGAAGAATTGCCGCTGTTTGCTCCGACCCACGAAGAGGAGCGGCAGATCGAAAAGCGCGAAGACGCAACGGCGGCGCATCGAAAAGTGCGTGCCAAGTCGGTTCCGCCGCCCGCCGGCGCAATCCGTGCCGCCGCGGCAGTTCTGTTGCCCATCGCGCTCATCTTCCTCGGCAGTTGGGCTGACTCACTCGCCGCGCCAGCCAGTCTCGCCAACCAGGTTCTACGCTTCATTGGCAGCCCCGACATCGCGCTGCTTATCGCCGTGCTGGTTGCTCTCATGACTCTCGGCCCGCGCATCCAGACCGGCCAACATCACGGCCGCGAGTTGCTGCGCAAGCTGACCACAGAATCCTTCGAGCCCATCGCCAACGTGCTGGTGATTCTGGCTGCCGCGGGCGGGCTGAGCGGCGTGCTGCGCGACTCGGGAGCCGCACAGGCCACGGTCGGCCTCGCTCTCGGCGCGCACATGCCGCCGCTTGTTCTGGCCTGGCTGCTGGCGGCGGTTGTCCGCGTCTCCATGGGATCGGCCACCGTGGCAATGGCAGTCGCGTCATCAGTGCTGGCGCCTCTCGCCAGCCACGCCGGCGTGCGACCGGAGCTGCTGGTATTGGCCACCGGCACCGGTTCCCTGATTCTTTCCCATCTCAACGACCCCGGCTTCTGGATGATCCAATCCTTCTTCAAGCTCGAAGTCAAAGACACCCTTGCAACATGGTCAGTGATGGAAACCGTGCTGTCGATTGCTGGCTTGGGAACCACGCTGCTGCTGGCTGCGGCGCTGCGCTAATCGCAGACGCCGCAGCCCGCGCAAATCACGGCTTCTTCCCCGCCTTTTCCTCCAGCGGACGCAGGAAGTTCTCGAACTCGGTTCTGCCTATGTGGTTGGCCCAGCCGGCTGGTGTGCCCTTCCAGAGGACATCCTTGATGTCAGGGCGCGCGCCGTAATCGAGCAAAATCTGGACGAGTTCGAGAGTCCCGTAGGCTGCTGCCTGATGGAGCGGTGTGCAATGCGAGTGGCCGCCGACGGGGTTGTAGCGGTTGGGGTCCTCGCCGGCATCGAGCAGAATGCGGACGATCGGCACGTTGCAATACTGCGCGGCTACAGCGAGGGCGAGGTGGCGCTCGTCTGGGCCGGCTGTCATGAGTCTCTTGCGGAACGCTTCAGCACTGCCGAGCGCAGCAACGGCAAGATCGACCTTTGCGCCGCGCTTGATGAGGAATTGGGCCGCTCTTACTCCGCCATGGAGAACCGCTGCGTCGATTGCGCTCGAGGGGTCTGCGCCCCAGTCGCAGAGCAGATTGATCAATGCTTCCTGCTTGCCGCTCGCTTCCGGCACACTCCCGGTCGCCACCAGCGCCAGCGTCGTGTTCAGCGCGACCTGGTCCGTGTTGGCGTTCAATCCCGATTCGAGGATTACCTCGGTGATGGCGACAATGTTCTCCGGCATTTTGTTGTGACGTATCGGATTTTCTGCAATGAACTCAAGCAACGATGGATTGTGAAAGTAGTTCATACCCTCAAACACCACATGCTGCCGGGCCAGTCCTGGATGCTGCTTGAGATGAGCGCGCAGGCCCGCTTCATCGCCCGCGTCAATCAGGTCCACGGCGTGGCGAAAAATGGCGTCCTGAATGCGTTCATGATGAGGCAGGTCCAGTCGATCGGTGGGGACTGGCTTTTCAATGCGTCGTTTGAGACGAGTCCAACTTGGGAATCCGCTTTCGCGCGCGATGGTGAGCTGCGCGTCGCTGAGCTTGAATGCGGCAGCGAAGAGGTCGGAATCCGTAGCGCCCGAAAATCGCGGATGGAATTCGCGGATCAGTTGCGCCGCGCCCAAGCTGCGGGCGGCATGCGCCTTGATCAGGTCTTTGGCCTGATGCTTCAATTGGTCGAGATTGGGATTGGGCGGGAGGACTCTTACCGGCATACGAACTTCCTTTCGAGTGCCCCAGGTCCGCATATTGAGGGGCGGAAAGTCAGTTCGCAAATCGAGTTGTACGTGCCAAGTGGACTCTGTCCTTTCCGCGGACCGGAAGCGCCCTTGTGCGCTACGGAAAGGCTAGCACGACAATGGACATTGAGAAAAGAGATCTTGGCGCTGAATTGCTAAAGCCCCAGCACCGCCCGTTGCGCCGCAAAGATTTCCTTCATCCCCACCTCCGCCAGATCGATGAGCGAGTTTAGCTGCGCGCGGGAAAACGAACCCTTTTCTGCCGTAGCCTGCGTCTCGATCAGCCCACCGTCGGCGGTCATCACCACGTTCATGTCCACTTCCGCGGCAGAATCCTCTTCGTAACAAAGGTCGAGCAGCTCAGTTCCGCCCACGATGCCCACCGACGTTGCCGCCACCAGTTGCTTCAGCGGAGACTTCTTCAGCGTTCCTGCCTCCAACAGCGCATTCAGCGCTAGCGCCAGCGCGACAGCAGCGCCGGTAATCGCCGCCGTGCGCGTGCCGCCGTCCGCCTGGATCACGTCGCAATCCAGAATCACAGTGCGCTCGCCCAGTTCCTTCATGTCCACCACCGACCGCAGGCTGCGGCCGATCAGTCTCTGAATCTCGTGCGTCCGCCCGCCAATCTTGCCCCGCTCGCTCTCGCGCGGCGTTCGCGTCACCGTGGACCGCGGCAGCATCGAGTACTCCGCCGTGACCCAGCCGCGTCCCGAATTGCGCAGCCAGCCTGGAACGCCTTGCTCTATCGTCGCGTTGGTCAGCACGCGCGTGTTGCCAAAAGAAACCAGAACGGAACCCTCCGCGGTTTGGACAAAGCCGGGAGTAAGCGTGAGTGGGCGAAGCTGGGCGGCGGTTCTGCCTCCGGGCCGGAAAAAGGGAGTTTGGACAGATACGTGCATAGAGGGATTGTACGAGAGCTTCCAAGCGCGGCGGACCGGCCCGGACGGCCGATTCCCAAAAAAGGAAACCCCTCTCTTCCCGTTCCGCAAAGGGAATATGCGCTAAATGATTGAAACCAAACGAGCTTCAACAGAGTCCCTGGGAAGACTGTCCCGTTTCGGGACCAAAGGCACCTTGCTGCACCGGATGGGCTGTCCGACAATCGGACACTAAGTTCTTCCCTTATCAGGAACTTAGAATTCGCGTCCTAGTTTGGCACGCCACGTGTAGGAGAAGAGAACAAGACCCATGACCGGAAGCGGAAATGGGAAGAGCTATGAGCATGGTCTAGAACCCGGGAACAGGGTTCAGGCATCGATGCCGGTCTCTATTCAACTGTCTCGCCTGATTTGATCCCCGACAAGCACCGGCTATAAACGGACAACGCATAGGAAACGGGGACGATCCATGCAACAGGCTGAACAGACGGCAAGCTGGGGCGGTGCCGACCACGAGCGGGTGCAGGCGGTAGTGGAGACGCTGGCTACCCTGAACCGCGCCGGCGATAATCTCGCGGAGGTAGCGCACGACGCCAGAAACATGGTGACAGCACTGGGGCTTTATTGCGATCTGCTGGAAGAGCCGGGAGTCCTTTCACCTGCGTTTATCCACTACGGAAGCGAGTTGCGACTGGTGGCGGCGGCCAGCCGCAGGCTGGTGGAAAAGCTGGTGACGCTGGACAGCCGGAATCATCCGGCGGCGCCAATCTTGCGCGACGGAATTCCCGGCGCGCCCAAACCCCCGGCGTCCGCGCGGCCCGGGGAAGCGATGTCCGGTGAGCGATCAAGACAGACGCTGCGCTGGGACCTGATGCCGGCGTTGCCCATCGATAACCTGGCAGCGGAGCTGATGGCCAACCGCAACCTGCTGGCCGCTCTGGCCGGACCGGCGGTCGCGCTTACTGTGGATGCCGTGGGCGGCGCTTTGCCGGTGAAGCTCACCGGAGAGGACCTCACGCGCATTCTGGTGAACCTGGTAAAGAACGCGGCCGAGGCTATGCCCGCTGGCGGCAGGGTGCAGTTGAAACTCCGCGAACACCCGGCGGCATCGGGAACCGCTCAGTCGGTTCTGCTGACCGTTGAAGACAACGGGCCGGGCATTCCGGGTGAATCGCTGGAAACGATCTTCACCGCCGGATTCAGCACCCAGCCCGCATCCTCGAGCAGCGCCAGCTGGCCGGCATCCCACCGCGGGCTTGGCCTGTCCATAACGCGATCGATCATCGAATCCGGGGACGGGCACATTGCCGCCGCCAACCGCTCGCCGTCCGGAGCGCGCTTCGCGATCGAATTGCCCGTCCGCAAGCGATAACCGAACGCATCCGCAGAGAAGGACCGTGCGCCATCCCAACGGTCACAACCCTCCCATTCACCGAATCACGCGTGAGGCGCATACAATGCTCGCAACAGTTCAGAGCACCATTCAGGGCAGCAGGACCATGGAGTTTTTTCCTCAACCCACGGAAACCACCGTACGGCTGCACCTGCTGGTGGTGGACGCCGACCCGGCGATGCGCTCGGCCTGCGTCGAAATTGCATCCAGCCTGGGCTATGCGGTGGAGAGTACGGGCGACTTGGGACAGGCGCGCAGCCTGTTGCGCGGCCGCGCCGCCGACATCCTGCTGGTGAACCTGCCCTCGGGAAACAATCACGGCCTGGAGCTGGTCTCCGAGGTCAAGCTGCTTTACCCGGACACTTCGGTGATCGCCATGACCGCGTCAGGTTCGGTGAACACGGCAGTCGAGGCCATGCGCTGCGGCGCGGCGGACTATCTGACCAAGCCCTTCGCCATCGACGAACTTTCGACGGTGCTCGAACGGGCCGCGCAAAGCCATTTGACCGACACCACCACCCGCCAACTGCGCGAGCGGCTGCGGCTGTCGCAGGGGCTGGGCGCCATGATCGGCCGCTCCGGGGAGATGGAGAAGCTCTACCGCATCCTTTCCAAGGTGGCCCAGTCCACGCACCCGGTGCTGGTGCTGGGCGAGAGCGGAACGGGCAAGGAGCTAGTCGCCCGCACCATTCACGCCTATGGGCCGAATTCGCAGAAACCGTTCCTTCCCGTGGACTGCGGCTCGCTGGTTCCGACGCTGATTGAGAGCGAACTGTTCGGCTACGTGAAGGGGGCCTTCACCGGAGCCAACCGCTCCAAGGATGGCCTGCTGGTCTCAGCCGAGGGAGGCACGGTTTTTCTGGATGAGATTGGCGAACTCTCGCTCGATCTGCAGGCCAAGCTGCTGCGCGCGCTGCAGGAGAAAGAAGTGCGTCCGGTGGGCGCCACGCACCGCATTCCAATCAAGGCAAGGATTGTTGCCGCCACCAATCGCGATCTGGCGGTGATGGTGGATAAGGGCACCTTCCGCAAGGACTTGTTCTATCGCCTCAATGTGGTCAACCTGCGGCTGCCCTCTCTGCGCGAGCGCCGCGAAGACATTCCGCTTCTGGCGGCGCACTTTCTCGACCGCATCAGCCGCGAACACGGCACCAAGTTCACGCTCAGCGACGAGGCCCTGCGCACCATGATGCGGCATGACTGGCCGGGCAACGTACGTGAGCTCGAGAACTCCGTCGAGCGCGCCTGCGCATTGTCTTCCGGCCCCATTCTTCATCTGGGCGACCTGCCCACGCAGTTGCAGCAGCAGGGACTGGAGGCGCGTCGCGCCGTCTCGACAAGCAGCGAACCGGGCAGCGAGAGCCCGGGCGGCACACCCGCCATAAAGACCCTGGCCGACCTGGAGCGCGACGCCATTCTGGGCGCCATTCGCACTCTGGATGGAGACAAGCTACAGGCCGCCAAGCTGCTCGGCATTGGCAAGACCACCCTCTACCGGAAGCTGAAGGAATACGGCATCGTCGACCCGCTTCGCGAGCCGTGACCACCCGGCGCGAAATCGCGCCCGCGAGCACTTCACAAACTCGCATTTCATGGGCCTCTTGATCTCCGCAAAACCTCGGCCACAGATCTTTGCCGGCTGATTTGATCGAGATCGACAGACGGATTGGAACCAAAAAAGGATTACGCCCCGGCAGCACCGTTTTAGCTGTTGATGACAGCAGCAAAACGGGCCGATAGGGCAGAGATGGGAACTCGCCTGCTGCGCACGGCCGGAATCGGAACTGTTCCGCATGCAGGAAGATATTCGGATGAACCAACCCGGGCCGCGTACCGGAACGGTACCAAGCGAGGAGCTGAGGATGAGCATTCTGATTGTGACGGGAGTGGAAGGCGCGGGTAACTGTGCCGCCGTGGTGGGGGCGCAACTGGGTATGGAGGTTGAAGTAGCGGAAGGACGCAAGGCCGCATTGGTGGCGCTGCGCCGCCGGGAATTTGCCGCCGTGGTGGTGGACGAAACCATGGCCGAGTGCGACCCCTCGGGCGCCGAGAGCATCTGGGAGCGTGCCGGTCTGGCGATTCCGCTGCAGATCAACTTCGCCCTGACCGGCGCGGCCCGCCTGATCCGCGAAATTCGCGCCGCGCTGCATCGCCGCCAGCGCGAGCAGACGCTGGCTCGCCGCGCCGCGGCTTCCGCCATCGAGAGCGAGGTGAAGACCACGGTCGCCGGCCTCCTGCTGCACTCGCAACTTGCGCTGTCCGGTACTAACGTGCCGTCCGCAATCGCCGACAAGCTGCGCGTGGTGGCCGATCTGGCCGGCAACCTGCGCCAGCAATTGAATGCGCCGCTGCCGGTGCGCGGAGACACAGCGGCTTGATCGAAGTGCTGGGAGAGAGGCGCCTGTTGCGCTGCGCACTCGGGCGCAGGCACAAACCCTTGCCGCGGCGCTTCTTCGCCCCTTTTGCGCCGAACCCGGGACGAGCCCCGATGCCTTACGCTGAACTTGATGCCTTAACCTGAAGGGGAGATGAAGGATTCGGCTGTACTCCTGATCGATTGCCCCGACCGCAAGGGGCTGGTGGCGCGGGTCTCGGGCCTGCTCTGTGATTTAGGCGCCAACATTCTGCACGCCGACCAGCACCAGGACCACGAACTGGGCCTGTTCTTCATGCCCGTGGAGTGGGCGCTGGACGCCGCACTGCGCTTCGATCTCGACGGGTTCCGGGCAGCCTTTGCGCTGCTTGCGGATGAGCTTGGAATGCGATGGCAGATGAGCTCCGGGTCGCGGCGAACCAGGTTGGCTTTGTTCTGCTCGCAATATCTGTACTGCATGGCCGACCCGCTCGAACGCTGGCGCTCAGACGAACTCGAATGCGAGATTCCGTTGGTAATTCCTAATCATCGCGACGTAGAAGGATTAGCGGATTTTTATGGAATTACTTTTGAGTTTGTGCCGGTGACAGCGGTCTCCCGTGACGCGACTGAAGCGCATCAGCTGGAACTGCTCGCGCGGCACGGAGTCGAACTGGTGGTGCTGGCGCGCTACATGCAGATTCTTTCGCCCGCCTTTGTAGCCAAATTCCGAGCGTCGATCATCAACGTCCATCACTCGTTCTTGCCTGCGTTCACCGGCGCGCTGCCCTACCATGCGGCCCATGCGCGCGGAGTCAAGCTCATCGGCGCCACCAGCCACTACGTAACCGATGTGCTGGACGACGTTCCGATCATCGAGCAGGACGTGGCGCGCATCTCACACCGCGACCAGGTGGAAGACCCTGTGGCGCGCGGCCGCGATCTGGAGCGCATCGTGCTCTCGCGCCGTGCGCTGGCACCTCGACCGGCGCATCCTCTGCTATGGAAACAAGACGGTAGTGTTCGACTGAAAGACAGATTGCAGATGACAGATGACAGTCCGTCTGCGCAGCGAGTGAGAGCTCGCGTCCTTCTGCTCTTGCAGTGCTTCGCGTGGCTTGCGCACGACGGTTTGTAGTAGGCTTTGGAACATTCCACTGTCTCTTCGAATTTCAATGCCTTGAGGTTCGACCCATGGTTCATTTCCGATTCCGCTTGAGAGCGATCACCGCTGGTCTGCTGGCACTGGCAGGCGGAATGACTCTTCCGTTTTATGTGGCCGGCCAGGCAGCGTCTCCTTCGGCGCAGAACGCAGGCGCCGCCGCATCGGGGGCCGTTCCGGCGGCGGCATCAGGCGCGCAATTGCCGGCCGGCGAGCAGGCGCAGTTAGACAAACTGGAAAAGACGCTGAGCAAGGCGCGCGCGAAGAAAAACGCCAAGGTCGAGGCACAGACACTCGACCAGACTGGAGGTCTGTTACTGCGTGTGTCGAGCTATGAGAAGGCGCTGGAGAGTTACAACCAGGGGCTCACTGCGGCGCGCTCCGCAAAGGACGTGGTGGAGCAGGCCGCGGCGTTGAACGGCGCGGGAAGCTGCAATCGCGCGCTGGGTCAAAACCAGAAGGCATTGGAGCTTTACCAGCATGCGCTTGATCTGGCTACGGCTTCGGGAGACACACGCGGGCAGGCAACGGCGCTCAACGGACTCGGCTGGGTAAACGCAAATATAGGGCAACCCCAGAAGGCGCTGGAACTGCACAATCGCGCACTCGAATTGGCAGGCAAGCTCGGCGACAGCGATCTGAAAGCCGCCATCCTTCGCCGTATCGGCTCCGACTACCTGCTGCTCGTGCAACCCCAGAAAGGTCTGGATTATTGCAACCAGTCGCTGGATCTCTCGCGCCAGACCGGAGACGCCTACGGCCAGGGCTTGACGCTGAACAACGCGGGTCTGGCCTACGCCGCTCTGGGAGAGGTGCAGAAGGCGCTGGACAGCTACAACCGGGCAGCGGTGCTTCTGCACACGGCGGGCGACCGCGGCGGCGAAGCGCTGGCTCTGAACAATCTCGCCCTGACCTACGCCGCCCTTGGTGATAAACAGAGGACGCTGGATTTTTATACTCAGGAGCTTGCCGTGCGGCGCGAAATGGGCGACCGCCAGGGAGCGGCCGCCATGCTGTTCTCGATCGGCGTTGAATGTCAGGGAATGAGCAAACCGAAGGAGGCGCTGGAAAATTACAACCAGGCGCGGGAGATTTTTCTCGAGACAGGCGTTCGCCCGTTGGAGGCCTGGACGCTGAATAACATCGGCACGGTGTACAGTGCGCAGGGCGAGAGCCGGAAGGCGCTCGAAGCCTATACGCAGAGCGCAGACGCCTATCGCCACGCTAATGTTCCCGCTGCCGAAGCCCTGGCACGCAGAAGCATGGGCCTCGAGTACTTGAACCTCGGCGATATGGATAAAGCGCTGGAGAGTTACAACATCGCGCTGCCGGTAATCAGCCAGGGAACCGACCAAGGCCAGACGGGCTGGACGTTATCCGACATCGCCGAGGTCTACTACACGCGCAAAGATGGAGCCAAAGCGCTGAGTTATTACCTCCAGGCGCTGGACCAGTTTCGCGCGGCCGGAGCAAAGGATCGCGCAAACGACGGCGAAGCACACACGTTGAGAAACATGGGCGATGTTTACAACGCGCTCAATCAAAAACAGAAGGCGCTGGACGCATACAGCGAGGCGTTCACCAAGCTGCAGGCTGCCGGTGACAAAGAAGGCGCCTCCATAGCATTGACCGGTATGGGCACCGACCATATTGCCCTGGGACAGCCGCGCAAGGCGCTGGAGGAGCTCAACCAGGCATTGCCGGTGTTGCACCAGGCCGGCAATAAGGATAAAGAAGCCGAGGCGCTCAACGGAATTGGCAATGCGTATTCCGTCCTCGGAGATAAACAGAAGGCGCTCGAGTTTCTCACCCAGGCATTGGCCCTTCGTCGCGCGGGAGACAGTCGCGAAACCGAAGCCGCGGTGCTGAACGACCTGGCTGCCGTCTACACGGATCTCGGCGAGAGGCAGAAGGCGCTGGAAGACTATAACCAGGCGTTGAAGGCATTTCAGCAGGCGGGCGACGGAGATCAGGAAGGCGCGTCGCTTACCAACATCGGCATTGTGCACGCGATGCTCGGAGAGCCGCAAAAGGCGCTGGAGGCCCTCAACCAGGCTCTGCCGCTTTTGCATGCGGCCAACGACGTGGGCTCCGAGGCCATGACGCTGAACGGGCTCGGAGTAATCTACTGGGATCTCGGTGACCTGCAAAAAGCGCTGAAGACGTTCGGCGACGCAATCGAACTGGCACACAATGCGG
>Ga0210388_10003569_pt1 | contig 12168 bp, 8 predicted proteins | sample IncBWC19OmetaG_FD_155485 | JGI IMG/M metagenome (GOLD analysis project Ga0210388, IMG submission 155485) | Forest soil microbial communities from Barre Woods Harvard Forest LTER site, Petersham, Massachusetts, United States - Inc-BW-C-19-O ... | reverse complement strand
GGCTCACCAAACCCGCGCCGAACACTTCATGGAAACTCCCGCCCTGGAAGTCGCCGCGAAGTCCCTTTCCGAGAATGACTTTTCACTGGAGATCGATGAGCAGCCGTTGATCGGACGCACGATTTCCCACTACCGATTGGTCGCGAAACTCGGCAGCGGCGGAATGGGTGAAGTCTATCGGGCGGTTCGCGACGATGGCACATACGAAAAGCAGGTTGCGGTCAAAGTCATTCGAAGCGGCCTCGGCTCCGGTTATTTCATTGCTCGCTTCAAGACCGAGCGCCAGATTCTGGCAAGACTCGATCATCCCAACATCGCCCGCATACTCGATGCAGGAACCACCGCGGATGGCCTCCACTACGTGGTGATGGAATACGTCGACGGCTTGCCGATTGATGAGTACTGCCAGAAGAATCAATTGGGCGTCCCCGAACGCTTGAAACTTTTCTCGGCCGTATGCCTCGCAGTACAGTATGCGCACCAACACCTAGTCTTGCATCGCGACCTTAAGCCAGGGAATATTTTCGTCACGCTTCAAGGTGAGCCGAAGCTCCTTGATTTTGGCATTGCCAAGATCGCCCACTCGGGTGACAGCGACAGCCCCGACGATGTGCCCGCGACCGCTCTTCCGATGATGACTCCCGAATACGCGAGCCCTGAACAGGTCCGCAACGCCTCGATCACCACGGCGAGCGACATTTATTCGCTGGGCGTAATTCTTTACAAGCTGCTTTGCGGACGTGTGCCGTTTTGCTCGAAAGATTCGTCGCCTCACGAGATTTTTCGGGCGGTTTGTGAAACGGAGCCCGCCAAGCCCAGCAGCGTGGCGCGACACGCTGAGGCGCGAGGCGCTGCGATGAAGCAGAGCCAGGGGAGGGCTGAGGTTGGAAAGCGACGCGAGCGATCTTCGGCGCTCGTGAAGGTGCTGGCTGGCGACCTTGATAACATCGTCCTGAAAGCGCTTCGCAAAGAACCGCAGCGCCGCTACGCCTCGGCCGCGGAGCTTGCGGAAGACGTCCGCCGGTATCTCGAAGGTCTGCCTGTTGCGGCACACAAGGACACGCTCGGCTATCGAGCCGGAAAATTCGTCCGGAGAGAGAAAAAAGTTGCGACTGTTGCCGTGCTTTTGGTTTTGAGCCTTGCCGGTGGGATGATTGCTTCTCTGCGGGAAGCTCGTATTGCCCGCCTCGAGCGCGCTCGCGCGGAACGCCGCTTCAACGACGTCCGAGCGTTGGCCGATTCCCTGGTTTTCGACGTGAACGATGCCATCAAGGACCTGCCCGGCTCCACTTCTGCGAGAGCGTTGGTGGTGAGCAAAGCGCTCACTTATCTGGATATCCTCGCGCAGGAGGCGAATGGAGATTTGTCGTTGCAGCGCGAGCTCGCGACAGCATACGAGCGAGTCGGCGAGGTACAAGGCTCCTCTGACAAGTCCAATTTGGGAAACACTGCTGGCGCCCTCGCAAGCTTAAAAAAGGCGGCGGCGATTCGCGAAGCGATCGCCGCCGGGGATCACAATTCGGCTGAGAGCCTCAGCAACGTCGCGAACATCTACGAGATGCTCGGCATAATGCTCTCGGAAAGCGGACAGTATCAGGACGCTCTGGAATGCGCCCAAAAGACTCTCGCTATCCGGCAGCAATTGTCTGCCGCAGGCCAAACACCTGAGGGTGAGGAAGGGCTTGCAGGCGCGTACTACGTTCTTGGCCTGTCGCAATCCGCGTTGGGTGATTTGCAAGGCGCTCTTTCCAGCCTGCAAAAATCGGCGGCCGCACGCGAGGCGATCACAAACCCGCCTCCTTCGCTGTACTCAGAAGTGAGGACGAGGCTCTCGGGAACGTACGGCGAGATGTCGCTAGTGTTGGCGGAGATGGGTGAGCCTGCTCAGGCGATTGTAGCGGCGCGGCGAGGACTCGAAGTGATGAATGATCTCGCGGCGGCTCACCCGGATAACCGGCTCTATCAGGAGTATGCGTCTGAGCATACGGACAAAATCGGCGACTATTTCGAGGTCTTGGGAGACCATGTCCAAGCGGAGAGCTATTACAAGAGGGCACTTGCCGGCTTCCAAGCAACAGCTTCCTCTGATCCCAACGACGCGAATTCGAAGGTCTGGCTTGGCGAGTGCGAAAGTAGCCTTGGAAAGGTCCAGATTGAGACCGGCGAAACCGCTTCCGGTTTGGAAAACGTCCGGAATGGACTGCGGATTGCGTTGGAACTCTATCGCGCCGATCCCGCGGAGAACAACGACAAGCTAACAGACCTGGCGGATGCCTACGCCGCCTACGGCTTCGCCTACGCGCACTTGGCGCAGCGGCCTGCTATTTCCGACGCAGAACGAACGGCCGACTGGGAACAAGCTCGGGACCAATATCAGCAGAGTCTGAACACGTGGCGAGTCGCCCAACAACTGCAAGTGGTGGCACGGCCCGATGCAGTCAAACCAGAGCAAGTATCCAAGGAACTTGCCAAGTGCAACGCCGTCCTCACGAAGCGGAAGTCCACCTAGCGGAAACATAGTTGGACTCGATTTCTGAGAACAACCTGTTTCTCGCGGCAGCCACCTGGTGGATCTGTGGAAAGACGCCGACTCCAACTCCAACTCCTTCTCTTAAAGCAAGCCAAGAACGAATACTCCAAGCTGCAATAACTGATGGTCCGGTCCCGGCCCGCAACATTCCGCTGCTAGTTTAGTTTGGAATATTCGTTCTTGGCTTGCTTGAGGATGGGCACGTCCGGATCGGCGTCTTTCCAGAGCGCGAAGAAATCCTGGTATGCGACGCGCGCTTTTGCGGTGTCACCTTGGGCGACGTACGCCCTCGCCAACCCCAACCGCGCGAGCGGGAGCGTGACGGCGGTCCACACCACTCCGGGATGGTCGACGATTTTCTGAAATTCCGCGGCGGCTTCAGTACCCTGACGTAGCGCCAAATAGCCGCGGCCTCGCACGTAGGTGGAAATCATACCTCGCCCGGATGCGAGATCGAACGGCGCTACAGGTTGCAAAATTTCGAGAGCCTTGGCTGGATTGTTGCGGTCGAGTTCGATTGCCGCGCGAATCACCGGAATTTCGAACGCATTTTCGATTGTGGCGAGCGGCATCTGCTTCGCCACATCGTCGGCAAGAGACTGGGCACGCGCCGTATCGCCAGAGGCGGCAAACGCATACGCGACGCGCGTCTTCACGCCGACGGAGGAATCCAAGGCCAGCGCTGCGTTCGCATCCTGCTTGGCGGCCGCGGCCTCACCGATGGTAGCCTCCATCCGCGCCTCAGTGGCCTTCACGTTCGCGGCCGACTCTTTCCTTTGTATGGCCGCGAAGCTGTCTACAGATTGGCTGAACAGCGTTCTGGCTTTCGCAATTCGTCCGGCTTGAGCTTGAGAATCTGCCTCGAGGGCGAGTGCGAACGCAGCATTGTCCGGCCCGCTGCTGGAGAGAGCAGCAAGCTCGTGCTGCATCGCGGGAGCGTCGTTCTGCCCGACAGCCGCGAAAAAAAGTACGCGGTGAAAGAAGGGAACGTCGAGTTTTCGCGAAAAGGCTTCGTTGATCGTCGCCTTGGCTTCATCGAAGCGTCCGAGTCCCACATACGAGATGCCGAGCTGCGTGTAGGAAATGCTTTCATCTGGGCCGAGCCGGACTGCCTCGCGGCCCTCGCGCAAAGCAGCGTCCCACTGCCCGAGAATTTGATGTGAAACTCCGATGTTGTTCCAGGGAATGCTGTCGCGCGGATACGTCTGCTTCCAAACCTCGTAAACCTGATTTGCTTTCTCCGTGTCGCCGTTCACGTTCTCGTGATAGTGCGTATCGATGTAGAACTTTTCGAGCTCGCTGGCACGGTCCCGCAGCGCGTACGCCTTTTGAGTGTATTCCCGGCCGAGCGAGCGCTCGCCGAGATTCATTTCCACCTGGCCGAGCGTGGCGAATGCCATCGCAAAATTCGGATCGAGAGTGACCGCCTGTTTGAAGAAGGGAACTGCGGCTTCTTCGCCCTTATTACTGCGGGCCTGGACGCCGAGGCTATACGCTTTTAGCGCATCGAGCGACGATGTGGTCGCTTCGCCGATCGGCACGCTATATTTCTGGATCGACGAGAGCGATTCGCCCAGTTTCCCGCGGATGCTGTCGGCGGCGGTGCTTAATGCGGTGAGGACGTGATCCTTGTCGGGCGCTTCGGTGGACGCGGTTGCCAATGTTTCGCCGGAAGCGCAATTCACAGCGTTCAGAACCAGATTGTAGGTGTTGCCGATTTGCGCGATCGAACCTTCGATCGCGGCGGCGGATTGCGTTCGCTGGCAGATTTGTCGTGCGAGTTCGTTCGTTAAACGCGCGGTGGGCGATTGACCCATATACTTCAGAGTTTGCCCGATCTGTCGATCGGAGAGAACGTGCAGAAACGGGGACTGCGCGAGCTGCGAGGCGAGGCCCTGGCGCAACGCGCCGTCAAACACCGCGTCGCCAGTAGTATTTGTGAAATCGGCCAGGACGATCGCTCCTTCGCCAGCGAGTTTTGTGGGACGATGCGTGAAGAAATATGCACCTGCGGCAATCACAGCTACGAGGGCAGCCGCGCCAGCAATTAGCGGCCACTTGTTTCGCAGCGCAGCACTCGAATGAGCGACAGGTGGAACGTCGAGAGGCACATTCGGAATTTGTGCCGGCACCGCGACTGAAGCGGCTGATGATCCGCCCATTGCTGCATTGCCGGAAGTCGCAGCGGCCGTTGCCGCCGATTGAACGGCCGATAGTGGTGCCACTCCTGTTCCGCCGGATGGCGTCATCGCGGCGATCGAGAAACCACCGGAGGCGGAAGGTTGTGAAGCCGAAGCAGCGGGAATTCCCGAAGCCGGCGTGTACGAAGCTGGCACACCCAGCGCCGCAGAAGGCACCGCGCTTGAAATCCGGCTAGAGCCAGTATCACGTTTCAGGCGTGCCAAATCCGTACGAAGCTCTGCGGCATGCTGATAGCGCATGCGGCGATCTTTTTCGAGCGCCTTTGAAATCGCTTCTTCCAGCCTCGGCGGGATATCCGGATTCAAACGCACCGCCGGAACGGGCGATTTTTCCAGAATGGCGTTGAAGACAACCGCCGTCGTGGGTCCGCGGAAGGGAACTGCACCGGTTGCCATTTCATACAGCACCGAACCAAAGCTGAAAAGATCGCTGCGAACATCGAGGGTTTCGCCGCGCGCTTGCTCGGGCGACATATACGCTACTGTGCCCACTGCTGTTCCCGCGCTCGTCAGATCCGCTTCACGAATTGCCGGTCCGTCGATCGTGGCGGCTGACGGATTCATCGCGCGCGTCTCGTCAGACGCAGTCACGATTTGTTTTGCCAAACCGAAATCCAGAATCTTCGCGTGCCCGCGGTCCGTGATGAACAGGTTTGCAGGCTTGATATCGCGATGAACGATTCCCTTCGAGTGCGCCGCGTCCAGCGCATCGGCAATTTCGATTCCGAGCTCGAGTAGAGTCTCCATTTCCAGCGGTCGCCCGGAAATCCGGTGCTTCAGCGTCATGCCCTCGAGAAATTCCATAGCGATGAACGGATGCCCGTCGTGCTGGCCGATTTCGTAGATCGTGCAGATATTGGGATGATTTAATGCGGAAGCTGCGCGAGCCTCTCGACGGAACCGTTCCAGGGCTTGTGGATCGTTTGCGACAGCATCGGGAAGAAATTTGAGGGCGACGAAGCGGCCGAGTTCGGTATCTTCAGCCTTATAAACGACGCCCATGCCTCCGCCGCCGAGTTTCTCGATCACTCGATAGTGCGAGACCGTGAGGCCGATGGGCGACTGGGCTTCCGCCATGCGTGGCGGACATCTTAGGATGCGAGTTAGGGTAAGTCAACGTAAGCGCGGTCAGTGACGGTTAACATCCGCCCGTTCAGGAACGGTCCCACTACTCCATTTCAAAGGTGATGTAGGTGAGTTTGTCGTCGCGCTCGACCTGCAGAACCCCGGCACCGCCTGGCGCGATAGCATTGAGCCCCGCGCGCAAGCCGTCCAGATTTTCCACGCGCTTTCCGTTGACGGCGTGGATCACGTCGCCCGGCTGAAGATCGGTTTCAACGCCGGTAAGGTCTGCGGAGAGAGCGGCGACAATTACGCCGGATGGGATTCGCAGGTCCTGGACGTCATCGCCGAGGCGTTCGTCGATCGTGACCCCGAAGATGCCAAGTTTTGCGATGAGAGATTTAGAAGGATCGACAAGATCGGCGATCTGTTCGATTTTTTCCTTTTGCTCGGCCACCGGAATATCGAGCGAGATCTTTTCTTTGCCACGCAAAATCTCTACGTGCAAAGTTCCGCCGGCAGGCTTGGTTGATACCAACATCTCAGCGATGGGAAGAGCTCCGATGGGCCGGCCGTCCATCGTTGCGATGACGTCTTGAATTTTCACACCCGCTTTCGCAGCGGGGCCGTCCGGAACGACGTCGGACACAACCACACCTTCCTGTCGCGGGAGAGAAAGTCCTGTGGCGAGATCGGTGGTGATTTCCTGCAAGTTGACACCGATGATGCTGCGGTGAACGTGGCCGTACTTCCGAAGCTCCGAATAAACAAATTCCACGAGGCTGCTGGGAATCGCGAATCCCAAACCCTGGCTGCCGCCGGATTCCGACAGAATGAAGGTGTTGATTCCGACGACGGCCCCATCCGTATCGACCAATGGACCGCCGCTATTGCCGGGATTAATTGGCGCGTCGGTCTGAATGTAGACTGAGGGAACATTCGGGTCGGCCTGCCGAGCTACGGCGCTGACAATTCCCATCGTGACGGAGTTCTCGAGGCCTTCGGGGTTGCCAAACGCGAGAACAATTTGGCCCTTCTTAAGTTTTCGGTAATCTGCGAACGGAAGAGTAGGGAGGCCCTTCGCCTCTACTTTGATCAATGCCAAATCGATCGTTGACGCGATTCCAATAATTTTGGCATCGAGTGGCGGAATATGCTCACCGATACCAAGGCTGGCGCGGACTTGCGAGTCGGCCGCATTGGCGGGCGTGAGAAGCACTCGAACCCGCTGGGCGCCTTTCACAACATGCGCATTCGTGATGATGTAGCCATCGGAATCGACGATGACACCGGAGCCGAGGCTACGCTGGCGCGCGATCACGCTGGTATCGCTCTGGTCCTTATCTTCGACGGCGCGGTAGCCCGTAACGACTACTTGCACGACGGCAGGAGAGACTCGGGCGGTGAGTTCATCCATTGAGTCGCTAAACTGGCTCAGCAGATTTGGGCGGTCTTCAGGTGCTTTCGTTTGCGCACGGAGCGGACCGACGGCGAGCAGGCAGAAGATAGCTATTTTCCAGCTCAGCCGGAAGTGTTGAGAATCTGATTTGCGCGTTGCGTTCATTAGCAGCTCCTAATGTGGAAAGAATTCCTGCGCGACTATCGTCTTGCCGCAAAAAATGATTTCAACAGGGCGGCGCATTCGTCCGCGAGCACCCCTGACGTTACTTCGACGCGGTGATTCAGCTTCTCGTGCTCAAGAATCGAGAAACACGAACGAACGGCGCCAGCCTTCGCGTCGTCGGCGCCATATACGAGCCGTGCGATGCGTGCCTGGATCATCGCACCCGCGCACATCGCGCACGGCTCGATCGTCACGTAGACGGTGGCACCTAGAAGGCGATAGTTCTTGATTTCAAGCGCCGCTTCACGCAGCGCTATTATCTCGGCGTGTCCGGCAGGGTCGCAATCCGTGATCGTGCGATTCCCAGCCCGCGAGACGATGCGCCCGTCAAGCACGACAACTGCTCCGATGGGGACCTCTCCACTCTGTTCCGCACTGCGAGCTGATTCGAGCGCGGTCTGCATAAATTCCCGATCGTTTCGAGTCGAGTCCATCGGCCACGTCGAGAATAACACGCCCGCGCGTAGCGGATAATGGGTCGGATTCTTGCACAAAACCACTTTTCGGGAACGCGCTCCCGTGAAATAATCCAGCTGCTGCGGGTTCACCTGCACTGCCGCGTGACCAATCCTGAAGCGATGAGGGAAATATGTCTCCACGACCACCACTACCCCCGTTCACTCGCGAGACGGCGATTCAGAAAGTTCGTCTAGCAGAAGATGCCTGGAACACCCGGGATCCGGAAAAAGTGTCTTTGGCATATTCGGTGGATTCGCGGTGGAGAAATCGCGCTGAATTCCCGCGCGGAAGACAAGAGATCGTCGCGTTTCTTACTCGCAAATGGAGCAGAGAGCTGGACTACCGGCTGATCAAAGAGCTTTGGTCGTTCGACGGAAATCACATCGCGGTGCGGTTTGCTTATGAGTTCCACGACGACGCGGGAAACTGGTTTCGTTCGTACGGCAATGAAAACTGGGAATTCGATGACGATGGTCTGATGCGAGCGCGATACGCTTCGATCAACGATCTGCCCATCAAGGAATCGGACCGGAAGTACTTTTGGCCGTCAGGCCGCCGTCCAGACGATCACCCGAGCTTGAGCGACCTCGGCTTTTAAGTCGACTGCTCCGACGTGGGAGCTTACCGAATAACTCTGAAACGCTTTTTGTTCTTCCAGCGTCGAATCAGACCATAAGAGTCGGACACGCTCGGCATCCAATCGGCACTGATACGTACCCATAACGTACCAAAAGCATGAGGAGGCAACGATGAGAAGGGGTTCACGTGGCGCCGATCTGATGCACCCATTTTCATTTGCACCATCAAGGCTTCTTCAGTTGATCGGTTTCACGATGATGTTGCTTTCACTCGGTTCGGCTGCTTGGGCCTCTCCTCAGAGCTCGACCTCACAGGATCTCGCGCAACAGATTTTCGACGTGATGAGTAAAGCTCCGGGTGCCCAACCTCGGACTCGTCCGGTCCACGCAAAAGGGATTGTATGCGAAGGAACATTTATAGCGTCGCCTGCTGCAAAGAATCTCTCCAGTGCCGCGCATTTCCAGGGTGAGAAAATACCGGTGACAGTTCGAATCTCCGACGGTGCTCCTGACCCTTCGATTCCAGATAATTCACCGAATGCGTTCCCACGTGGAATGGCGATTCGATTTCTGATTCCAGGTGGCGATAAGACCGATATCGTCGCGATTTCGCACAATGGGTTCATTGTGGGGACCGGCGAAGAATTTCTTGCTCTCGTGCAAGCCATTGCAGCGACCGATCCCGCCAAGCCGCACCCGTGGCCCGTGGAGCAATTCCTGGGCGCACATCCTCGAGCGTTGAAATTCGTGCAAGACCCGAAGCCCATGCCCGACAGTTTCGCCACTGAATCGTTTTTCGGCAACAATGCGTTCGTATTCGTGAACAAGATGGGGGCACGGCAAGCGGTGCGCTATCAGATTTTGCCCGTAGCAGGTTCGCATTACTTGAGCGATGCGGACGCAAAATCTAAGAGCGCAGATTTCCTGTTTGACGAATTGAAAGCGCGGCTCGCAAAAGGAACGGTTCAGTATCGACTGGTCGCGCAACTGCCTGGTGCCGGCGACGCAACGAACGACGGTTCGATTGTCTGGCCGGATGATCGCAAGACGGTCGAGTTGGGCACAATCACGATCAAGGCGGTTGTGGCCGATAGCGATGCCGCGCAAAAGGCGCTCGCGTTCGATCCTACGTTGCTGACGGACGGTATCGAGCTATCGGATGATCCGCTGCCCCTCATCCGGTCGGACGTTTACGGGATCTCGGCGATGCACCGTTAGGAATTAAATACGGCGGAAGCACGAAAGGCGCGGCAACGAGCATCGCGATGAACGAAAATAAAAATCCGATCCGTAAACATTCGCTCCGTCAAACCGCCCTACGTAGGATTCGCTCGTCATTATTTTTTCCGTTCGCGCTCGCAGGAGTCGGCCTGTGTCACGCTAAGTCTCTTGGAGCTATGCCACAAGCCCAACCAGCGACTCAAGCACAGCCGGTATCCATCAAAATTGCAAACGCTCCGGTTCCTATGCGCATTCTGGTTCTCAGTCCGGCCGATTCGGACTCGGAGTTGCAGGTTATCTGTCTTTTCGCCTCGGATCCAAGCAACACGCTTCACGGATCTCTTGTCGAAATGAACGAAAAGCTTCGAGGACTTCTCGATCGAGTCCGAAATCCGGACCTTTTCCGAGGGGAACTGGGAGAAACGCTGATAATCACCCCCGCGAGCGGAACCATCGCCGCGAAAAAGCTTCTCATCATTGGCCTTGGGGATTCGGAGACATTTTCGCCGGCGAGAATGGATTTGGTCGGATCGATCGTTTATCGAGAATCGAAGCGGCTGGAAATAGCCCATCCGTACTTTGCAGCGACGGTCCGTGATGGAGGCGTAACGAAATTCGGCGCAAGTGAAATCTCCGAGCAGGTGACCAAAGGGTTTCTTCGAGCCGCGGCGACAGAACGGATCCTCTCAGCTGAAAATAATTCGCAAGTGAAAACGATTCAAGATCTGACGTTTCTGGCTGGATCGCAATTTGCCGAAAGTACGCGAGCGGGTATCGAGCGTGCGATCGCAGTAAGTTCAGGGAAGTGATGAAATCCGACAATCTTCGGCGCGGGCGGGAGCCGTTTTACAGAGTTCTTTCCGGGCGGAAAGTCGAATAAACTAAGGTTGCGGTCTCGATGCATAGGGCGTCTCCCGCAACTTTTTGTGGTGTATGTCCTTGTCACTCTACAGGAGGAAACAGATGGCCGAGTCGAATGTTACACAAACCCAAACGGATATTACACGCGATCGTCTTGCAGAGCTATTGAATGAAGATCTTTCCCGGGAGTATCAAGCAATCATCGCATACGTTGTTTATTCGCAGGTGCTCAGCGGCGCAGAATATATGGACATCGCCGCGCAGTTGGAGATTCACGCCAAACAGGAACTCGATCACGCATTGATATTATCGCGCCAGATCGACTATCTCGGCAAAATGCCGACCGTCACACCTAAGCCCGTGAAGACTTCGGAAAAAGCGAAAGACATGCTTCGCTTCGATCTCGACAATGAGAACGAAACAATTCGGAACTATCGCGATCGCGTCCGCCAGTGTGAAGCGCTCGGAGAATTTGCGATGGCCGAGCAAATCCGTCAGATTCTGATGCAGGAGCAGGATCACCAGATCGATTTGGCGACGGCGCTTGGCGAAGATGTTCCGAACGTGAACAGCGGACCCAAGAGTCGCTCTCTTAAGAAACGCCGTTAAGGGCTTTGGCCTGTTGCACGGCAACGGAATTAACTGATCCAGTCAGGTCGCCCTCGACGGAGTGTCGAGGGCGACGCCGTGGGCGGCTAAATACTAGGCGGCCGCGGCGATCAAGATTGCCTCGATCTTTGTATCTAACTCCCTCGCTACTTTCAGCGCTTCCGGGCTACGGTACGTGCCAAGGAAACTCGCCATTTCGTCGTACGACAGGTGCACGCCGTCCGGCCGTTCGTCTACGAGAACTGTGATGGGAGCATAGGAACCCGCGTCCGGGACGTGCTCCAGCATCTGTTTTATGATGAGCGGATTTCCGATCAAGAAGCGGAGGCTGCGAGGAGCTTTATCTCCGCGTTCCTTACGCACGATTTCGCCGAGATTGAATCGAATGAATTCCATTACTCCAGGCACACCCGCCGCGGTTTGAATCACGCGTTCCATGTCTGCGTAGGTTCTGGCAGACGTTATGTCGTTCATGAGATTGCCCATATCCGGGTGAGCGACCGCTGTCTCAAGTATTTTGATCACTTCGCCAAACGGCTTTGAAGAAATCACGCTGAATCGCTGCACAGTAATTTGCGTCTTTATCATCGACTATCTCCTGCCAGAATTCCCAACGATCGGTTGCTTATGAAATCCGCGTCCGATTCCATCTCGCTCTCCCTCGCCCGGCCCGAGCGCTTCGATCGAGGTATTCAAACAGGTGGGCACGCGCACCATTGAGTGCGCCGTCATTGCCTTCGACGCGGCTGATCATCAGAGCGCCCTCGAGCGAGCCGATGATCACTTGAGATAGCTTTCTCGCGTCCGCGCTGGAACGGATCTCGCGCTTCTCGATTCCTTCCGATATCATGTCTGTGAGGCGCGCGGTCCATAATCGCAAAGCTTGTTTTACTCGCGAGCGTAGTACCGGGTTGCCATCGTCGGATTCAATCGCAGCGTTGAGCAGAGGGCAACCTCCCGCAACGAGGCCGGCACGCTTCTCCACAAAGTTATCAATCATCTTCTTCACGCGATCGACGCAGT
>Ga0210388_10003568_pt1 | contig 12176 bp, 8 predicted proteins | sample IncBWC19OmetaG_FD_155485 | JGI IMG/M metagenome (GOLD analysis project Ga0210388, IMG submission 155485) | Forest soil microbial communities from Barre Woods Harvard Forest LTER site, Petersham, Massachusetts, United States - Inc-BW-C-19-O ... | reverse complement strand
TCGCCGCTGCAGGCGCAGACATCGGCGGCAGTGCCGCGCCTGGTGAATTTCTCCGGCAAGGCGATTGACGCTCTGGGCCGGACTACCCCCGGCGCAGCGGGAGCTACCTTCTCCATCTATCGTGAACAGACCGGCGGTGCGCCGTTGTGGATCGAAACTCAGACAGTCACCGCCGATGCCAAGGGAAATTTCACCGTGCAACTCGGCGCTACCCAACCCGAGGGCCTGCCCTTGGACCTGTTTACTTCCGGCGAAGCGCGCTGGCTCGGCGTACGCATCAACGGCGGCGAAGAACAACCGCGCGTGATGTTGTTGAGTGTGCCTTACGCTCTCAAGGCCGGGGATGCGGCCACCATCGGTGGATTGCCGCCGTCCGCCTTCGCACTCGCGGCGCCGTTGGGCAGTGCGCAACCCGCCGCCGCAAACTCCAACCTGGGATCCGCCGCTCCTCCGGTCAATCCAACCGTAACCGGCACAGGCACCGTCGGCTCGATTCCGCTCTGGGATTCCGCCAGCGACCTCACCAGCTCCATCCTCACTCAAACCGGCAGCGGATCAACCGCCCGCGTCGGCGTAAACATCACCACACCCTCGACTACTCTCGACGTAAAAGGCACCAGCAACTTCCGCGGCACCGTGACCATGCCCTCCGCCGGACTCGCCACCTCGTCCGCGGGAAAAACTTCCTATCCGTTCGTGTTCGCGACTTCGGCCTACAACTCCAGCGCGAAAGCTTCCCTACTTCAGAACTTTCGCTGGCAGGCCGAACCGGTCAACAATAATTCGTCCAGCGCCAGCGGAACCCTCAACCTGCTCTTCTCGTCCGGCACTGGCACTCCTACAGAAACCGGCCTGAGCATCGCCAGCAACGGACAACTTTCATTTGCAACGGGCCAAGTCTTCCCCGGCACCGGCACCATCACTGGAGTCACCGCCGGAACCGACCTGACTGGAGGAGGATCGACGGGCCCGATCACCCTGAACATCGACACCACGAAAGTTCCGCAACTGAAAGCTGCCAACACCTTCACCGGCAATCAGACGGTCAACGGAAACCTGACTTCAACGGGCGTTGTCACCGGCAGCAGTTATCAGATTGGCAGCGATCTGTTTGGCTTCGGCTCGAAGGTGAATCTCGTGTCGTTTCTGGGCTTCTCCGGCAGCGCAGCCAGTACCGGACAATTCAACACAGGCGTAGGTGCATTCTCCCTTGGCTCCAACACCACTGGCACCGACAATACCGCCGTGGGCGCGGATGCCCTCTTCTTCAATCTCACCGGAACCGACAACACTGCAGTAGGCTTCGAATCCCTGGCCTACAACACCGGTTCAGGCATGACGGCGGTTGGCTCGCAGGCGCTGGAGCAGAATACGATCGGCACGCAGAGCACGGCCGTCGGAGCCGGTGCGCTGGAGGCAAACACCACTGGCGCCGGTAACTCTGCGCTCGGTTACGTGGCTCTCATCAACAACACCACAGGCGGCGGCAATACGGCGATAGGCTGGGAGACACTCGCTTACAACACGCAAGGAGGCGGAAACACCGCCACCGGCTCTGACGCCTTGATCGCGAACACTACTGGCAGCGGCAATACAGGCACCGGCACCAGAGCTTTGAGCGCCAATACTTATGGCGAAGACAACGTAGCGGTAGGTTCGGGAGCTCTCCAGAGTAATACGACCGGCAACGAAAATACGGCAGTGGGCACCCTTGCCCTGGAGCTTAGTACCACGGGCAATGAGAACACATGTGTCGGCTATTTCTGCGATATGGGCACTAGCGATCTGCGCAACGCCACCGCCATTGGAGCCCGCGCCACGGTCAATGTCAGCAACGCTGTTGTGCTCGGCAGCGTTGCAGGTATCAACGGAGCTCAGGCCACAGCTCGAGTCGGCATTGGGACCGCCACTCCTACGGCAATTCTCACTATCGGCCGCGGCACCGGACATCCAGTTAGCGACAGCTGGGAAACCTATAGCTCGCGCCGCTGGAAAACGAACATCCAGACTCTTCCCAATGCACTGGCCAAAGTCGAGCAACTCCGCGGCGTCACTTACGACCTGAAAGATTCCGGCAAGCACGAAATCGGAGTGATCGCCGAAGAAGTCGGCGCCGTCGTCCCCGAACTCGTCAGCTACGAAGAAAACGGCAAAGACGCGCGCGGCGTCGATTACTCCCGGCTTACGGCTCTTCTGATCGAGGGCATGAAGGAGCAGCAGCGTGAAATTCAACGCCTTCAGTACGAACTGCGCGCCACTCGCCGAAGCCTCAAAGTTCAGGGCCATCTGCCGCCCACCAAGCCGGGCCTGCGAATGTCGGCCCAAGTTGCGTCTACCGTAACGAAGACCAGATAAAGCCGCCGAAATGCAAGGTTGAAATTACGCCTGGGAAGCACGCACGCGGAGTTCACTATGAAATCGCACGTACGGTCTTTATCGCTGATCGCTTCAATTTTTTCTCTCTTCCTTCTCACGCCGCCGGCCGGGTCGCAGAGCGTGAGCCTGTCCCGCGCGACCGTGAGCTTCGGCGGACATGCCGTGGGCAGACCCAGCTCGCCGATCACGGTGATTCTCGTGAATCCCGACACCGCGATACCTCTGGAGATCGGTTCGATCACCCCAAGCGGCAACTATTCGGAAACGGACGACTGCAACGGCCTGGTTGCGCCTTCGGGTAGCTGCACCTTTAGCATCGTCTTCACGGCCAACGCCTCCGGGTCGTTTCCCGGCGTCGTCACACTGACCGACAATGCGCCAGACAGTCCGCAGCTTATCCCGTTAACCGGCACCGGGCTGCTTCCTGTCGTCACGGCTCCCACCACTCTCACGTTCCCGACCATCGCCGTAGGCAGCAGCAGCCCCGCGCAGAACGTGACCCTTACCAACAATCTGGCCACCGCGGTCAACATCAAGTTTCACTCGAGTGCCGACTTCACTGCGGCTGGCGGAGGCCAGACGCCATGCGGCTCATCGCTCTCTTCCAAGGCCTCATGCACAATCGCGGTGCAATTCGGTCCGACCACCTCAGGCACCATCGACGGCGCTCTGACTATTCAGCAAAGCATCAATGGCACGCCGCAGATTGTTCCTCTTACCGGCACGGGCAGCGGCGGCACAATCGCTCCGCTCGCCTTCAAGCCAGGTTCCTATGGCTTCGGGAGCGTGGCCGTCGGACTTAACAGCCAGACGACCATATTCGTTACCAACAACAGCAAGAGCGCGGTAAATATTTCGTCGCTTGCCGCCAGCGGTGACTACACGGTTGCGGGAGGCTCCACATCGCCCTGCGGCGGTTCGCTCGCGGCCAACGCACAATGCACGCTGCTCGTCACCTTCCAACCGACCGCCACCACGGAGATCGACGGCGCCGTGAGCATCACCGACAACGGCTCGGTAAAAACGCAGACCATGAATCTCTCCGGCCGCGGCGTACAGGCCGTCGGTCTCTCGCCCAGCACCTTGACCTTCCCGGTGCAGCAGCAAGGCGGGTCCAGCGCTCCGCAAGTTATCACGGTTTCGAATCGCATGTCGTCCACGCTTACGATCAACAGCATCACGACCACTGGCGATTTCGCCAGCACGACGACCTGCGGGGCGACGCTTGCGCCGGCCGCGTCCTGTTTGATCAGCGTCACTTTTAATCCGATTGCTCGAACCGGAGCGGTAAACGGAACTTTGACGGTAAACTCCAGCGCGCCGTCTAGCCCGGCCATGGCCCAGTTGCAGGGGCAATCCACCGGTTCGCTCACGCGCTTCGCCTACGTCGCCAACCGCCACGACAACACCATCTCGATGTACACCGCCAACAATCGGACCGGGCAGTTGCGTCCCATCGGATACGTCGCGTCCGGCCGTCAACCGGACGCCATTGTCGTCGCGCCGTCCAACAAGTTCGCCTACGTCACCAATAATCAGGACAACACCGTCTCTGTATTCTTGATCGATCCTGTAAGCGGCCTGTTTAACTTGAACGCCGACTTAACCACCGCCACCGGGAACATTCCCAATGCTCTGGTACTGACGCCAGCGGGCAATTTCGCCTATGTGGCCAACGATGACAACACCATCTCCGGCTATGCGGTCAACACATCATCCGGCACGTTGACTCCGCTTTCTGGATCTCCGTTTCCCGCCGGCGACGTGACGCTTTCGATCGCTGTTTCTCCAAATGGAAAATTTGTCTACGCCGTCAACGCCGTTGATGGCAACATCTCCGGCTACCAGATCAACGCGTCCACCGGCGCCCTGACGGCCGCTCCCGGGTCTCCATTCACGGCCGGTTCGCTTCCGTGGGCTATCACTGTCGATCCTTCCGGTAAGTTTGTCTACGCGGCCAATTTTGGCGACGGGACCGTCTCCGCCTACTCGATCAACTCCTCGACCGGAGCGCTCACTCCAATCACAGGTTCGCCCTACGCAACCGGCTCGGAACCCGCGGCAGTCGCCGTCGATCTTTCCGGCCGCTACATTTACCTCAGCAATAGCGGCGCTGGCAGTATTTCCGCTTTCAGCATCAACCCAAGCAGCGGCGCCCTTACCTCCGTCACCGGTTCGCCTTTCCCCACGCCGGCATCCGATCCCCTCAGCCTGACGGTCGATACCACCAACCAGTTCCTTTACGTAGGTGATCCCGGAGCCGACAACATTTCCACCTTCACCATTAACTCCGCATCCGGTGCACTCTCGCTTCTGAAAGTCGCCCCGGCGCGAGTCGGCCCGGTGGCCGCCGCAGTGATCTCTGGTACTGTGCCGGTCACCTACTTCCCGAAGTTTGTCTACACTACGGATTTTGACGGCGTCGATATTCTCGGATTCAGCCTGAACTCCTTCACCGGCGAAGTGAGCTCCCTGTCCGACTCTCCGTTCCATTCGCAGGAACCGAATCCAACCATTCCAAGTTCAGATGCGCTCAATCGCTGGCTCTATTTAGGCGATTTCGGCGCCGGAACTGTCGCCGCCTACAACATCGATCCGAATTCTGGCTCCATCACACCCACGGCCGGATCGCCGTACCCCTCTGGAGCCGGCACCTACCAGGCCTACGTTGATCCGACCGAGAGATTCGCCTACGTTTTAAGTTCCTATACCACTACTCCGGCGCCGGGTTTGGTCTCGGCCTACAGCATCGATCCCGCTGACGGCAAGCTGACGGCTATCTCGGGTTCCCCATACACCTTGCCATTCGACACTTTCTCCCTCTTCGGCTCGGCGATAGATCCGTCGGGGAGATACCTCTACGTAGGCTCCGGCCAGCTGGTGGCGGCATTTGCCATCAATCCATCGACTGGAGCCTTGACCAACGTTCCAGGTTCGCCGTTCTCGGTGAATCTTGTAGTCAGCTCCCTTCTTGTGGACGCTTCGGGCAGATTTGTCTACATCGGCAGTAATGAAGGTACTTCCTGGTACGCAATCCATCAGTCTGACGGCAGCCTGTCCACCCTGGCGGGAAGCAATACGAACTCGGGATATCTCCTGACGAGCGAACCGTCCGGACGCTTTATGTTCGCGCCCGGTAGCCTGATCTACACCTATACGGTAGACGTGAACACAGGTGCCCTCACGCAGGTCTCCAGCACCCCGTTTTCCGATGTGACGGTATTTGGGGTGCAGACTGATCCGTCGGGATCCTTTCTCTACCTCACGACCGAGATAACAACAACGACACCGCCCATTTCAGGCGGTATCTATGAATACGGTATCGACCCGGTCACCGGAGCCCTTACGCAACTCTCCGGCTCTCCCGTACCACAGAGTCGATTTCCGAGCTATATGACGATCACCGGTATCTACCATTGAGCGGAAACTCAACAAAGATTTTTAGCGCTCATCTGCGAATCGGAGGAAAAAGGCCGCTATGAAACTTCTTAGAACTTCACTGATGCTGGCATCGTTGCTGCTTGCGCCGCTCTCGAAATCGCAAACGACGGCGACAGTTCCGCGTCTGATGAATTTCTCCGGTAGCGCGGGCAATGCAGAAGGCCGCACCAGCTCGAGCGCGGCCGGAGTTACGTTTGCGATCTACAAAGACCAGGCGGGCGGAAATCCTCTATGGATCGAAACCCAGACGGTCGTGTTGGATACGAAGGGCAGCTACACCGCACAACTCGGCGCTACGAAGCCCGAGGGCCTGCCCCTCGATCTCTTCACCTCCGGCGAAGCGCGCTGGCTCGGCGTACGCCTCAACGGCGGCGAAGAACAACCGCGCGTGATGTTGTTGAGTGTGCCTTACGCTCTCAAGGCCGGGGATGCGACTACCATCGGCGGATTGCCGCCGTCGGCCTTCGTACTGGCCGCACCTGCCGCGAGCGGTTCTACCTCCTCGCCAGAAGCGCCCGCGTCGGCATCTGCTCCGGTCAACCCAACCGTAACCGGCACAGGCACAGTCGGCTCCATTCCGCTGTGGGATTCCGCCAGCGACCTCACGAGTTCTATCCTCACTCAAACCGGCAGCGGATCAACCGCCCGCGTCGGCGTAAACCTCACTACTCCCTCGACCACCCTCGACGTCAAAGGCACCAGCAACTTCCGCGGCACCACCACCATCCCATCCGCCGGATTGGCGACGACGTCGGCAGGAAAAACGTCTTATCCTTTCGTGTTCGCAACTTCGGCCTACAACTCCAGCGTGAAAGCTTCCGTACTTCAGAACTTCCGCTGGCAGGCCGAACCGGTCAACAACAATTCGTCCAACGCCAGCGGAACCCTCAACCTGCTCTTCTCTTCCGGCACTGGCACTCCCGCCGAAACCGGCCTGAGTATCGCCAGCAACGGACAACTTTCGTTCGCAACGGGCCAAGTCTTCCCGGGCACCGGAACCATCACCGGAGTCACCGCAGGATCGGGACTGACGGGCGGCGGCACGACTGGAACTATCAGCTTGAGCGTGCCCAGCCAGGGCATCACGAACGCAATGCTGGCCACTCCATCGCTCACGGTCGCCGCCGGCACAGACCTGACGGGCGGCGGACCGGTGACGCTGGGGGGCACGACCACACTCAATCTCGACACGACGAAAGTGCCCCAATTAAACGCGGCCAATGTCTTCCACGGCGATCAATCGGTGGTCGGCAACGTAAGTGTAGCGGCGGGCTACGGCTTCAACATCGGCGGCGTGCCTTTTGCCGTTGGCTCCGCTACGACCGCGAACGTTCTGTTTGGGTTCGCAGGCAACTCCACGATGACCGGCACGGCAAACACGGCTACCGGATATCAGGCCCTTGCGGGTAACACCGTCGGCAAGAGCAACACGGCGAATGGATATCAGGCCCTTGCATTAAATAGCTCTGGCCTCTCTAACGTGGCCAGCGGCTATCAGGCAATGTATTCCAACACGTTTGGATATCAAAATGTGGCCACGGGTTGGAGCAGTCTCTACAGCAACACAACGGGATCTCAAAATGTTGCGACCGGCTCGGCCGCGCTGGTGAGCAACACCACAGGCAGTAGTAATACGGTCAGTGGCTTCGGGACGATGTTTCTGAATACCACCGGAGGCGCCAACACGGCCGATGGCTACGAGGCTCTCTACTCGAACACGGCTGGCAACAGCAACACGGCCGTCGGTTTGCAGGCGCTTTATTCCAACACCGTAGGCACCTACAACACCGCCACGGGATATCAGGCCCTGTACACCAACGCCAGCTCCGAATCGGCTCTTTCCTCCGACAACACCGCCGACGGCGCGCAAGCGCTCTATTTCAACACCACGGGCACAGCCAACACCGCCAGCGGTTTTCAAGCCATGTACAACAACAGCATTGGCTTCTTCAACACAGCTGACGGATATCAAGCGCTCTATCAGGCGAACGGCGGCAATGAGAACACGGCCACCGGGTACCGGGCGCTTTACTCCGCCAGCATTGGCGGCGGCAATACGGCCACCGGGTACCAGGCGCTCTATGCCAACAACAGTGGTAACTACAATACGGCCGTCGGAGCCGGAGCGATGGCCCATAATCTTTTCGCGGACAATACCGGCGTTGGCTATGAAGCTCTCGTCGCCGCTACCGCCACAGACAATGTTGCCATTGGATACATCGCGGCCGTCTCCGACACAGTAGGCGGTCAGAACACAGTGGTCGGCTCCCAGTCGTTGGGCAGCAACACCACCGGCAACGATATCACCTGCGTTGGATTCATGTGCGACACCGCCTCCGACGGCCTCTCCAATGCAACCGCCATCGGAGCCCACGCCGTCGTCGGGCAGAGCAACTCACTCGTCCTCGGCGGCACTGGCGCGTATGCAGTCAAGGTGGGAATCGGAACCGCCGAGCCGACCGCAATTCTCACTATCGGCCGTGGCGCCGGCCATCCGGTCAGCGACAGCTGGGAAACTTACAGCTCGCGCCGCTGGAAGACCAACATTCAGACTCTTCCCAACGCACTCGCCAAAGTCGAACAGCTGCGCGGCGTCACCTACGACCTGAAAGATTCCGGCAAACACGAGATCGGAGTTATCGCCGAAGAAGTCGGCGCCGTCGTGCCTGAACTGGTCAGCTACGAGGCAAACGGAAAAGATGCTCGCGGCGTCGACTACAGCCGCCTGACAGCGTTGCTAATCGAGGCGACCAAACAACAGCAGAAAGAAATCGAGCAACAGAAAGCTTTGTTGCGTGCGCAAACTCAGGCGGCCGAGCAGCAACAACAGGCATTGAAAGTAGCCTTACGTCATCAGGCTGCCGCCATCCGCAGCCTGAAATCGGAACTCGTCCAGACGCGCCAATCGTTGCAAAAACTGAACCTGAAGGTGGAAGGCGGTCAATCCAGTGTGATTGTCGCCACGAAGTAACGCGGAAGAATGGCCGGGCTAGGGATTGGCTCGAACCCGCGGCCTCTTGCCTGACAGGAGGCGTTCCAACCCAGAGGACGCGGACGTTTTCTTTACTCGACTGCTTCGAGCTGATTCATTGCGGCAACTCTTGACCGCTCTGCTCACGCACCATGTAATCCGCGTACCAATCGGGCCAGTTCTTGTCGGCTTGCCCGATACGGGCCTCATGTTGACCGTGCGCAGCCGCCGCACGCCGAAGCGCTGCCGCCAGGTCGCTGGCAGAGCTGTAGAAAGTCACACCCGGTTCGACGCGTCCAGGAAGTCGGGTCGTGACTTCCTGCATCAGCCAGACATTGCCGTCGGGATCGTTGAACGAAGCACGCGAGTAATAGCTGCGACGCTCGGGATCCAGACCGCTGACCATGCCTCCGGGGACCGATGTAGAAGAAGCCGCTCACCTCGACGTCAGCGGCGACCAGTTGCTCCCGCGCAGCCACGATATCGGAAACAATCAGGTAGCTCTTGGCGGACCTGGGCACAGCCGTCGAAAAATTTCTGCCGAATTGGACCGAGCACCACGAACCCGGCGGAGTCAACTGCACTACGAAGGGCGGCGTTACGTCCAGCCTCCACCCGAGTTTCTGGTAGAACTCCCTCGCGCGGTCGACATCCGAGACCGCGATGACCACGACCTCCAGTTTCATATCCATGATCGCTATCCTCCGAATGGCTGGAAACTGAATTAAGCCAGAGGCATGAGGATAGATCTATTGGACGAACGTATCGATCCGGGCCAAGAGTGTTTCGAATTCCCCTTTCTATTCCGCTGGCGCCGATACCAAGGTATCGCCAATACCATCGTCCAATTGATTCGCTCGAGCACCTCCGGTCTAATCTCCCCATCGCAGCCGATTCGATCGGGAGAGCGACGCTCTAAACGACGGGCTTGGACCAATCATCCGTCAGGAGCAATACTTTGAAGAATAAGTTTGTAATCTTTCGGAGGAGAATTATGCCAAGTAATCTTGCAGGAATCGCCATCGAAGCACCCCTCACATCGAATCCTCTGGATGTCATCCCGGACGAAATGCCGTTCGACGTGCCCTATGGATCACCGATATCGACCGAGCCCAGGCGGTGATTCACGCCGCCGTGGCGGAGGCCAGGAAGCGGAATTGGAAGATGAACATCGCCGTGGCCGATTCCGGCGGGAACCTCGTTGCCTTCCAACGCATGGACGGCGCGATGCTTGCGTCCATTCAGATTGCGGAACACAAGGCGCGAGCCGCCGCGACCTTCCGGCGGCCAACGAAGGTCTTCGAGGACGGCATTCAACTGATGCGCCTCAACTATCTGCTCGCGTTCGACGGAGTCATTGCCTCCCGCGGCGGCATTCCTCTGATCGAAGACGGAGCCATCATCGGCGCCATCGGTTGTTCAGGAGGCACGGACTCCCAGGACGAAGTGGTGAGCAAGGCGGGTGCGGCAGTCATTAATCGACCACCGGCTCACTGATCCGGATTTTTGGGAAAACATTGGCTCTCGCGATGGTGCGAGGTGAGAACTCGCACCTTGCGACCGTTTCGGGTTGTTGCCACTGTTCAGCTATTGAGGGACGACGAAAAGAATCGGGCTCACCATGGCTTCAATCCTGGCCGCCATCTCCTCGGCAGGGATGCGGTCGGCGGTCTGAAACCAGCGGCGAGCAGCTCCGAAAACGGCCCAGGCTGCAGTCGCGGCCAGCAGTGCCGCATCGACACCTGGTGCCAATCCGTGGTGCGCCAGGCCTTCCTTGAACATATCCTCGACCACCGGAATGATGGATTGTTCCAGGGGTATCCGAGTTAACTGAGTGGGACAGCCTGCGCTTTCAACAAGATAGTCACAGACGCCGAGCGCAATCGCGCGTAGCGCTCCGTTGCAATCGGTAAAGGAGATGGCGCGTCGCTCGATCAGGTCGCGAAAGCGGGCGCCTGTCATGGCCTGGAGCAACGCGTTCTTGTCTGGGTAGTGCAGGTAAAAGGTGGCCCGGTTCAGCGTCGCCTCGTCAGCGATCTCCTGGACAGAAATCTCCTCGAACTCCTTCTTTTTCAACAACCTCACCAGTGAATCCATCAGCATGCGGCGGCTGCGCAGAATGCGCGGATCCGTCGTCCCGGTCTCGGTTTGGAGAAGCTGCGCCATTCTACTTTGATGAAAGCATACCCTCTTACAGACTAAAACGACACTTGTTTATTTTATGAATCGACATGTGTTGTTTAATAATCATATGTCGCGTAGGAGGAATTCTCAATGTCGACGCTGCTCCATATCGATTCCAGCCCACTCTACGGCCGGTCAGTCCCCCGCGAACTGACCGCTGCGTTCGTCAGCCAATGGAAAGCTTCGCACCCGGATGGAAGGGTCATTGACCGCGACCTGAACGCAACCGTAATGCCGCCGATCAATGCGGAATGGGTCGGTGCCGTCTACACCCCGGAACCGGCCCGCACTCCGCAGCAGAAGGAATTGCTTTCGCTCTCCGACTCCCTGCTCGCCGAATTGGAGCAGGCCGATGAGTACGTTATCGGAGTGCCGATGCATAACTTTGGGGTGCCTTCCGTGCTCAAGCTATGGATCGACCAGATTGCGCGCGTCGGCAGGACCTTTGCCTACGGTGAGCGAGGACCAAAGGGCCTGATCGTCGGCAAGAAGGCGACCTTCATCATCGCAACCGGCGGCATCTACGACGCCCAGACACAGATGGCCTCCTTCAATTTCGTGGAGCCGTATCTGCGCTCCGTATTTGGTTTTCTTGGCGTGACGGACGCGACTTTCCTTACCGCAGGGGGGACGAGCGTTCTGAACCAGGGAAAAGACCGAAACGCGTTTCTTGCGCCACATCTTCAAGCCGTGCAGTCGCACGCGCAAACCTTCTGAGAGGTCACATTAAGAGAGGACACTTATGAAAACTACTTCGATTGTTGCTCGTTACCTACTGGGCCTTATGTTTACGGTCTTCGGGCTGAATGGATTTCTGAACTTCATCCACCAGCCGCCACCGGCAAATCCACTGGCGATCCAGTTCTTTGTTGCCGTCAGCGCATCCCACTTTGCCGCATTCTTTTTCGCGGTGCAGGTGCTTGGAGGATTGCTCTTGCTTTCCGGCTACTTCGTGCCACTTGCGCTGACGGTGTTGGCGGCGGAGCTGTACAACATCCTTGCGTTTCACCTGACGCTTGCGCCAGCGACCATCGTTCCGGCTCTGGTGGCCTCTGTACTGTGGGTGCTGGTCTTCCTTCAGTACCGCGAAAGGTTCGAGGGAATCTTCAGCGCGAAGCCTGCGACGCAGTCATGAACTGCGTCGCAGTACCTCGCGGCAATTCGTACGATTGAGCTGGAATTGCTCAACCTCAACCTCGTCTCG